>OBLV0100000696.1_pt1 | contig 10218 bp, 8 predicted proteins | sample 1520071 | NCBI WGS metagenome assembly OBLV01 (sample SAMEA3888446, study PRJEB22518) | metagenome | reverse complement strand
GAAGCGTTTGTCGGCCTTCCAGAGCGTTCGGTGTTCTGTGCGGGCTATCCAATCACGCCAAACTGTTTGTGCGTTGGCCGGCTCGTCGTCAGCGATGCAAACCTCCGCGGCCGAGACAACTTCGATCACAATGACGGCGGTGCTGACGTTCCCGATCGACGGGCGTTGCTATCTGCGGCTCCTCGAGGAGGCCGACGCCGAGGAGCTCTACGCGGTCGTGGATGACAACCGCGAGTACCTGGCCCGATGGATGCCATGGGCCGCGAACCAGAACCTGGAGAACACACTCGAGTTCATTCGCGACAGCCGCAGAAAGCTGGCTGACAACCAGGGCTTCCAGGTCGTGATCGTCGACGACGGCCGGATCGTCGGCACCATGGGTTTCCACCGCGTCGACTGGGAGAACCGCTCCACGAGCATTGGCTACTGGATCGCGAAGTCCTGTCAGGGCCGGGGTATCGTCACGCAGGCGGCGCGCGCTCTAACGGACCACGCGTTCTCCACGTGGGAGCTGAATCGGGTTGAGATCCGAGCGGGCGTCGGCAACGAGCGCAGCCGAGCCGTCGCGAACCGGCTCGGGTTCAAGGAAGAGGGGGTTCTGCGAGAAGTTGAGCGTGTCGGAGACAGATATGTCGATCACGTCGTCCACGCGATGCTCGCCGCAGAATGGAGCACCCAGTCACGGTGACACGGTTGCCGCGCAGTTGTTCGGTCGCTGGGCGCGTCTCAGTGCCGCGGCGAACGTGGCAGTCGCCAGATCCGTAGGAGGTTGTCCGGCAGGCAAAGCGAGAAGCGGCCCGACGGGGAGGCTTGCGCAAGGATCTCCCGCATGTCCTGTTCGTAGTCCTGCTGCCGATCTCCGAAGAGGTGCGGTGCGCTCGAGGAGGTCGAGAACACGGTGGCCACGATGTCATCGACATTTCGCTCGATGGCTCTCTGATCAGGCACCGTCACGGTCTCGGCTGGCATGAATCCGGCCTGCTGGAAGACCTCGTCCTCGCCGGACGGCGACGTGTTGCGAATGCTTCGTCCGGCCCGTCGGTCGTTGCCGAGGTAGCGGCGCCGTAGCTGATCGAGGGCGTCGTCAGGTGGGGGCGGGAACGGCAAGGAGCCCTGCTTCGTCTCGGCTAACCGCTCCTCGGGCCGGTAGCCGGGCGCGTCTACCTGTACGACCGCGCCACCCGGATCGAGCATCGTCGCGACGGCCGATGCGACCCGGGGTCGGTCCATCCAGTGAAACGAAGCGGCGAAGGTCACGACTCGGAAGTGGCCCAGGCCAGCGGGTAGCGCTTCGGCTCGGTGTCGCACCCAGGTGGCGTTTGTGATGCCTCGCTCGGCTGCAGCGTCGGAGGCACAGATCAGCATCTCTGGATCGGGATCCAGGCCGACGATCGTTTCGAATCGCTGCGCCAAGCGCAGGGCAACGGTTCCCGGTCCGCATCCGACGTCGAGCAGCCGGCCTTGCCCGTCAAGGCCAAGGCTGCTCGTGAAGGCGTCAGCGAGACCGGAAGCGTAGGGCGGCCTACCCTGCTCGTAATACCTGGCGGCTCCGGCAAAAAGCGACTCGTCCCACCTCCACGTTCTCCAGTCGTCCATCCCACCTCGCAGTCACGTCACGGACCGAGCCACGGCACGGGCGGCACGCCGCCCGAGCGTCACCTCGCGGCGCCGCGTGTCTCGATCAAGGCGGCATTCTCCGGCTCGCCGGCAGCCTCCAGCGTTGGCACCGCGGCTTCGCGAGAGGCTCACCCGCTCGACTCGACGATCCGTCGAAGGGTCGTTTCGATCTCGGGATACGCCGGGCTCGGAGCAAGTTTGTCAGCGCGATCGACGCGGTTGTAATCGACGCGGTAGCGGTACACCGATGGCCAGGGGTGCAGAGATATTCCGCGATAGATTCGTCCCGTCCTGTAGCTGAAGATCAGGTGGCTGCCCATTTCTCCTCCACCCGGAAAGGAGGGGGCAAGAATCAGCTCACCCGACCGCCCGGCCCACACCACGCGACTGATCAGGACCGCACGCCGCCTGTTGGTGCGTTGCAGGAGCGCGTCGGTCAGTGGTCTGGGCCGTCCGCCTGGCAGCGCGAACCCGAGCGCAGACACATCGGTCGTGCCGTAGACCAGCACGTGAACGAAATACGGCGGCGGCGGTGTCAACTCCGAAGCCTCAACCACCATTCCGTTTGGCGCGCCGGGAATAGGACGCCCGTAGCTCAGATAGCTCCACTGCGCAAATCGACACTGCTTACTCGCCGACGGAACGTTGGTCATGGTGGGCCCGCCGCTGCAGCCGGCGACGATGTTCGGGCGCGTCGTGCTCGAGCCTGAGACCGGGACCGATCGCGGGCACGCTGGCCGCAGCAGCCAGCTCTTCGCACATGCGGACCAGGCCGAGCGTGGCACCCGGCCCATCGAGACCGTCGAATCGACACGCTGGACCTGCTGGTCACCTTTGGCCGGCGATCGCCCTCCGCCACAGGCCGAGAGCGCGAGGGTGCCCGCCAAGCACAGCAGGGTCGCAGCAGCACGTGGGGCACACACGGCACTGATCTTCGCCGATCCGGCGAGTGGTCGATCAGTCACAACAATTCGTTGAAGGCATCCGCGCCGACCCCCCGATCACGGAGCTGAGAATGAGAGCAGCAGTGATCACGCGCTTCGGCGCTCCCGACGTGTTCGATCTTGACCGGTCCGGAGTTCTACGCCGGTCGAGCCGCCCGACTGAGGAGCACCAGGCCGGTCACACCGGAGCTGGTGAAGCGAGATATTCGTCGAGCCAGTCGAAGATGCGGGTGTCGCGCAGGGCGCAGGCGAGGGGCTCACAGTGGCGGCTGGCGCCTTCGGCGGCGGTGAATGGGAGCAGTTCCTTGGGGCCGGGCAGCCGGTCGTAGAGTTGCCGGGATTGTCCGGGCCAGAACTGCTCGTCTTCCGGGTCGGTGATCAGTAGGGGCGTGGTGATTTTGTTGATCTCGTTGCTGAGCTGGTAGTCGAGGACGGTTCGGTACAGCGCGAATCGAGAGCCTCCGTCGAGTCCGTAGGGCTTGCCGCGGAAGCGCAGGGTGGCGGCGTTCGTGGGCGAGAACACTTCGGCGAGTTGAATCTCGCGGTCAAACGCGGTCTTCTGGCCGTGTTCGAGTTGCTTGCGCATGACGCCCGGGAGCGGCTCGAGCCATGGGGTGGAAACGTCGATCACCCCGGGGTCGGCGACCGCGGCAGCGAGACGATGCTCGAACGCCAGCGCCCTGGGGATCCAATAGCCGGCCTGGCTGATGCCGATCGCGGCAATCCGATCGGGATCGACGTCGGATCGTTCGAGCATCGCGTCCAGCACCGGCCCAAGCACGGCTTCCCAATCGGGACGGAAGGCAAGCCCCTGGTCGTAGAGCGCGGCTTGCTGACCCGGGCCGTCGAATGTCATCCAGTGATAGCCGCGTTCGGCGGCGGCGGCGCCGCCGTGCACCCACATCTGCGAGGTCGCTCCGTCGCTGCCATTGTTGACGATCACCAGCGGCCGGCGCTCACCGGGACGTGCGTTTGGCGCTGGGAAGAAATACCCCGGCAAGGTGGTGTTGTCGTATGCGATCAGGACGCGTTCGCCGGGGACTGGGAGCAGGTCGACGATGTGCTCCCAGCATTCACGCTGGCGGCGCCAGAGCTCGAGTTCTCGCTCCGGTTTCAGTTGTGCGGCGTGGGAGACGCGATATAGGGTCGTGGCGTAGTACGTCGCCGCGCGGCGGTAGTAGGAGAGCGCGCTGACCCGCCTCCCCGCGTCTTCGGCGGCGTTGGCGGCGACCCACATTGCAGTCGCCGTCGCCGTCCACTCGTTCACCCAGGAGTCCGAATCTCCGTCCGTGATCCGGGCGGCGGTGGCGAGGACCTCGCCAACGTCCGCCGCCTGTCGATAGGTGCATCCGAGCGCGACCTCGAGGCCGAACTGGAAGTCGTCATCCTCGAACTGCGCGGTCATCGTGCCAGCTCACCCTCGCCCGCGCTGACGGCTTGTGTGCGCTTGGCGGCCCACACGATCAGAACCACCGGCACGACCCAGTTGAAGATCGTGTTCGCGCGGTGGGTGTCGATGGCGCCGGCAATCAGATGCGACGGGATCATCGCGACGAATACCCATGACCACATCAGTGTCAGGCGCCGGTTGAGCTGCTTGAAGCGAGGTGAGGACCAGAACTCGCGCGGCACCGACTCCCGCGCGTACTGCTCGGTGAATGGCGTCAGCAGGAGCGAACCGAACGAGATGAGCGCGAGAATGCCCGCGGCGATCGCCCGTGCGTACCGCGCTACCCAGACGCTGGTCGCCGGGTCGGCCGTGAACGCCACGGCCGTGAAGCCGGCAAAAGCCAGGATCGCGCCGAGCTCCAGCACCTTCGGACGGCCAGCGGACAGCGAGGGCAGGGCGATGGCCACGGAGGCGGCGAGGGCCGCGATCGCGGCGGCCTGCAGGCTGTCGTGTTGGGTGATCAGCGTGAACAGGACCCACGGCACGAACGCCACGTAGATCCCGAATCCGCCTGTGCGCTTTTCGTCTGCCCGGTCTGCGGTCAAGCTTGATGTCGACATGGTGCTCCGTCGCCCTCTCGTTTCAGGAGCCGAGAGCCGAGTGGCTCTGCTCATTTGGTGTCGATCCCAGCTTGCCTGCGGAGGCGCCTACTGTCCTCAGTAGCCGACTACTGCAATTCGGGCCGGCCGCTACTTGAACGACCGTGAGCACCGAACCAGGTGCTCGATACTGTGGATGTGGACGAGTTGCGAACGGGGCGCGTGCTACTCCGGCGCTGGCGGGCCGACGACGAACCGGCAATGGCGCGGATCAACCGCGAGCCCGAGGTTGGCCGGTACCTCAACCGACCTGTCGACGACGAGGCGGTCGCGGCGTTCTACGGGCAGATGGTCGGACACTGGGAGAGCCATGGCTATGGTCCGTGGGTGTTGGAGTCCCTCGAGCCCGGACTCGAGGGCTGCCTGCTCGGCTTCGCAGGTCTCGCTCACGTGCCGCCGTTCCTGTCGGCCGCCGGTTCGGCACCGGAGTTGGGCTGGCGCCTTGGGCGTTCGGCATGGGGCCGCGGCCTCGCGACAGAGGCCGCGATCGCGGCGCGCGATGATGCCTTCGATCGGCTCGCGATGGTGGAGATCATTTCGATCATCCACCCCGACAACGCGCGATCTCGGCGCGTGGCCGTCAAGCTCGGCATGCAGCAACGGCGGCGGGTGCTCAACCCCGTCCTCGGCATCGAGGTGGACGTCTGGAAGCTTGCCTCGAAGAATCGACCACCGCGGCAGCGAACTGGCGATGCCCGGCCGGCATGACCGGATCTCATCGCTGATAGCGCCGCCGGCCTGGCCGATCGTCGGTCGCGCCGGCGAGCTTGACCAGATCGCGCACGCGCGAGCGCAGGGACTCGATGCGGTCGTCGTCCACGGGGAGGCGGGGGTGGGGAAATCGCGTCTGGCTCGCCAGGCGCTGGCCGAGGCCGAGCGTGACGGCGCAGTCATCGTCTGGGTGCAGGCGACGCGCACCGCGGCGAGCGTGCCGCTCGGCGCGTTCGCCACGGCGCTTCCCGCTGACGTGCGCTCCGATGATCTATTCGAGTTGCTGCAGCGAAGCGTTCACGCTCTGCGCGAACAAGCCGGCAACCGTCGGCTCGTGCTGGGTGTCGACGACGCACAGTGGCTCGACCCGACCTCAGCGACGCTGGTCTTGCACCTGGCCTCGACGGGCACCGCGTTCGTGGTCGCGACGGTACGCAGCGACGAGACAAGTCCTGACGCGATCGTGTCACTCTGGAAGGACTCGGGCGCGCCCCGGCTCGAGCTCGGCGCGCTGAGCGACGAGGAGACCGAGACCCTGGTTGAGCGGATCGTCGGCGGGCCCGTGGACCTGGGAGCGCGCCGCTGGATGGTGCAGTCCAGTCGCGGCAACGCGCTCTACGTGCGGGAGTTGGTGCTCGGGGCACGCGCGGGAGGGGCCCTCGAGCAGGTGAGCGGGTTGTGGCGCCTGCCGGTACGCCCGCCGGTAAGCACGTCCCTGAGCGAGCTGATCGCGGCACGCATGGCGGGCCTGACCAAGCTCGAGCACCGGGCGCTCGAGCTGCTCGCGCTTGGCGAGCCACTGCGTCTGTCGGAGATGCTCGCGATGGCCGGCAGCGAGCCGCTGTCGTCCGCCGAGGCCCGCGGGCTCGTGAGCGTGGACGGCACCGGGGACGGCGCGCAGGTACGGCTCTCTCACCCGCTCTACGGTGAGGTGATCCGGGCGGCACTCACCTCGTTGCGCGCGCGCGAGGTGCGTCTGGCGCTGGTGGAGACGGTGCGGACGCGAGAGTCGCTTCAGGCCGACGACACATTACGTCTGGCCCGTTGGCTGATCGACGCCGGGGAGCCGCTCTCGACAGATCTGTTGCTCGCGGCTGCGCGGGCGGCGAATCTCGCCGGCGATCCCGCGTTGGGAGCGACCCTCGCGGCGCGCGCGCTCGACGCGGACGGTGGCATCGAAGCAGCACTTCTGCTCGCGCGAGCGCACACTGTGCGCAGTCGATTCGAGGAAGCCGCCGCCGTGCTCGCGTCAGCAGAGAGCAGCATTTCCACCCAAGAGGTGGCGCTGGAATACCTCGAGCAGCAGAGCGAGGTCCTGCACTGGGGGCTGAAGCGGGCGTCGGAGCTGAGCGACCTGCTCGACCGCGCTGCCCGCTGGTGGCCCGACCCCGCCTGGGACCGGCGACTCGAGCCGCTGCGGATGCGCCTCGCCTCGTTCGAGCGCCTCGGCGCCGGCATCTCGGCGTCGACCGCGATCCTCGCCACCGACGAAATCGCGACCGACGTCCGCCACCAGGTCGAGCCGGTTCACGTCGCGAACCTGTTCTACAGCGGTCGCACACACGAGGCCCTCGAACTGGCGCACAGGATTCGTCCCGAGCCGCCGCTGCGGAGCCTGAGCGACGCGATCGCGCTGTCGCTGTGGAGTCGAGTGATCCTCGAGACCGGAGAACGCTGGAGCGAGCTACAGGAGTGGATGACCGTGGCCCTCGAGGAGGGCGTCCGGCTCGTCGACCACGCCGTCGCCGGCCAGGCGGCGTACTCGCTCGCCTGCCTGCATTTCTCCGCCGGCCGGTACTTCGACGCGGGAGCGCTGCTGGCCGAGGCTGAGGTGCAACTCGAGCATCACGATCCCGTTGGACTACTCCCAGTCACAAGCGCGATGCAGGTCGGAGTTGCCTGCTTCACCGACGACCGCTCGGCGATTGGTCCTGCGCTGGAGCGATGTCACGCCCGCGTCGGCGAGTCCGGTCCTCTCGCGCACCAGCAGCCCTATGTCGTGCGGGCCGAGGCATGGGCGCTGCACGCGACCGGCGATCCGCCACGCGCGCAGCGGCTGCTGCTCGACGCGGCCGCCGAGCTTCGGCAAAGCCCCGTACACGCCGCGAGGCTCACCTACGAGGCGATGCGAGCAGGGGCTCCCCCCCGCCGACTGACCGACCCACTGACAGCCATGCGAGACCGGTGCGACGCGCCGCTGGTGGCTCGCTACGCCGATCACGCCGCGGCATACGCGGCGGGCGATGGCCCTGCTCTGCTCCAGGTCGCCGACGAGATGCAACAGATCGGCGCCCTGCGCTACGCGACCGAGGCCGCCGCTCACGCCGCCGACGCGTTCGCACAGGCCGGCCGCCAAGACTCCGCCCGCCGCGCGGCAGCGCGCAGCCGCGAGCTACACGCACGCGGGCAAGGCGGCCAACCGCCCGCGATGACCGAGCTCGACAGCCACGCCATCGCGCTCACCGCGCGCGAAGCACAAATTGTCCACCTGGCCTCCGAAGGCCTATCCAACGCGGAGATCGCCGACCGCCTCGTTCTCTCCACACGGACCGTGGAATCACACCTCTACCGAGCGATGCAGAAACTCGGCGTCAACGACCGCCACAACCTCTGATGCCCACGCGGGCGGGTGCCCGCTTAGCCGACGGTGAAAGCAGCCATGTTTCTATGGGAAGCAGATCTCCCTTGGGGGAGATCCGATCGCCGTTTGGCTCTTGACTCTCCCCTCGCTGGAGGCCGGAAGATTGAAAGCGTCGTCGTCCCGGCGGCAATTCGAGGAGACGACGCTCCTCGCCATGCCTTGAGCGGCTCGCGATACCGCTGCGACGCAGGGATTAGGCGCGGATCAATGCGCCGAGGGCTTCGGGGTCGTAGAGGCTCTCAGAGTCAATCGCCCGACCATCGAGCAGCGCGAAGGGCGTGCCTTGGGGGTCTTGCTGTTCGAAGACCTCGTCGATCTCGCGGACCCACCTCTCATAACGGCCCTTTCGGACGCCGGCGACATAATCACCGGTGGTGAGGCCGACGCGGCTACCGAGGTCCAACAGATCCTCGGTCGTGAAACCGCCGCTGTGTTCCGGCGGCTGGTTGGCGAATATCTCACGACGCAGCTCATCGAATCTGCCGCCGCCCGAAGCAACCGCGAGAGCGTTTGCCGCCCGGACCGATTCGTCACCGAGGAAGCACCGGATTCGATACTCCACGGCGACCGCGCCGGCCGCGACCTCGCGACGCAGCAGGTCTCCAGACCGTTCCTCAAACTCTCGGCAGTAAGGACATTGCGGATCCTCAAAGACCACCAAGCGGCGCCGGGCGCCCTCGCTACCCACGAGCACACCCCCTTCGGGCGTGTGACCCGGCGGCAGTCCAGTTGCTTCCATGACGCCCATTCTCCCCTTTCCGCGCCCGGGCCGCCGCCCTAACGAGGACCGGCATCCCTCCACGTCGCCTCGGGCGCACGGAATCACGCGATAGGGCTCGTCGGAGAAAGCCCAGCCCTGAACGATCGGGTTCCTGGCCAGGCGCTCGCCTGGAATCGCCGCGTTCCGCGACCCCTCGTCGGTGACGCACACCAGCCGAAGCGGGCGTCGCGGACTCTGGCGATTAAGTTGACATATGCGTGACCGCATCACCAAAGTCCGCGCCGCGATGGCTCCTCGCCCGAGGGTATTTGTGACTCGGTCACAAATAGGTTCCGGTGCGTCGACTTTGCGCGACAGCCTCTCGTGGAAGGAGAAGCTCGGCCGTACTAGCGTCCGATCACCCGGTCGATGGCACGGGGGCGAGGTGGGTGACCAGCCGCCCGTCGACGAGCAGGTGGATCGCGACACACGGCGGTTCTGGGACGAGCCGAAGGGTTGGATCGACGAAATCCAACGCGATCTGGAGGGTGGTACTCGGGATCGCGACCAGCGCGGCGCCGCCGATGCTGGCGGTGATTAGCCGATGGACGTGGCCGGCTGCGATCAGCTGGACGTTCGGGTGATGGCCGACGATCTGGGCGAACGCTTCGCGATCTTCGGCCGGGAGGCCGATGTGGTCCATGGCTGGCACGCCGGTCCACAGTGGCGGATGGTGCATCGCCAAGAGCGTGGGAGTGTCCGCGTCTTCGGCGAGGGTGGCGGCGAGCCACCGCTGGCGCTCGGAATCGAAACGGCCACCGTCGCGCCCTCGATTCTGGGTGTCGAGCGCAACGAGCCGGACACCGCCGAGATCGGCGGCATAGCTCAGATCAGTCCTCCCCGTATCCGGCATCCCGAAGTAGCGGCGCAGTCGGGCCCGGTCGTCATGATTGCCGGGTAGAGCGAAGACCGGAGCGTTCAGACGCTCGATCAGCGTATGAGCTTGCTCGTATTCCTCGTCGGCGCCTGTGTGCGCAATGTCGCCGGTCACAAGAACTGCCGCCGCAGGATTGGGGAGGAGCGCCGATGCGGCCGAGATGGCGGCCTCCAGTGCGGGCGCAGGACCATCTCCCCAGCTCGCCCCGAGATGGCAATCACTCAACTGCACGACGGCGAACGTCACTCGGCAACGTGTAGCGAATCGCGCCCTGAAGTTGCAACCTGGTCTCGGCCTGCACCCGTCGGACGCCGAATCAGGTGCCCCGCCGCGGTCCGTTCCCTACCCCGCTCCACGATCGCCGCGCACTCCTGGTTCGCCGCCGCATGATTCGGCAGTATCGGACGGCGGTGGTGGCGACGACTCCGGTCGGAGCAGGCGTGTCAGTCAGTCCAGCCCGGGTCAATCTCGTTAGGAAAGGCCGTCATCCAATAGTGAGGCAGGACGTCCTTCATGGGCTTCCAAACGGCCCGTGTCGGGTTCTCAACGTCAGCGACCGCGACGAGCACGTTGGGGCCGTGTATAGCGAGTCGTTCACGACACACCCCGCACGGGCTGA
>OBLV0100000695.1_pt1 | contig 10238 bp, 9 predicted proteins | sample 1520071 | NCBI WGS metagenome assembly OBLV01 (sample SAMEA3888446, study PRJEB22518) | metagenome | reverse complement strand
CGGAGTGAGCTGTCACCGCGACACGTCCCCGACGAGATCGTGTCGGTACCGGCGATCCCGCGAACTCTGACGGGGAAGAAGCTGGAGGCACCGGTCAAGCGGATCCTGCGTGGCGAGTCCTCTGAGCGCGTCGCCAGCCGCGACTCGTTGCTTGACCCGGCGGCGCTCGACGCGTTCGTCGCGCTGGCGGCCGGCCGCTCCTCGTAGCGCGCGATTTGCAGGGCGCCCACGGGCGCGGCGGTACCATCTCCGCCAGGGACCGGAGCTGCCTGGTCCCCCGAGGGAGAACGACCGAGAGGACAACGCTTGGCGCAGACGCTTGCAACGGACCTGGCGCCGGTTGAGCGCTGGCGTGTCGCGGGAGGCGACATCAAGCAGAGGCTCGAGTCGTGGTCGGAGATCCTGGCAGCGACGCACCTTGCGTTCGAGGTCCACGCCACCGACCGCACCCCGGCGGACTTCCGGGGGAGCGTGACGCGGCGCCCGGTCGGCGACCTGATGCTGGTCGACTGCGCGGCCTCGCCGTTCCTCGGCCATCGCAGCCGGGCGGTGATGAGCCCGGAGGCCAAGCACGAGCAGATCCTCGGCTTCCAGCTCGTCTGCCGGGGGATCGAGACCGTCAGGGAGGGCGCACGCGGACTGTCGCTGACTCCCGGCAACGTCGTGCTGTGGGACGGACAGCAGCCGACCGACGTCGAGATCGTCGAAGCGTTCCACAAGCGGACGCTGCTGTTCCCGCGCGATCGCGTGCTCGCGGTGTGCCCGCGATTGGCGGAGCTGAGGGCGCTACCGCCGCTCGACGACAACGGACCGGCGCGGCTGCTGGTTCGTTACATGAACGCGCTCGCGCTCGAGCAGCCCAAGCTCGAGGCGGCAGCCGGGTTCGCCGCCGCCAACGCCGCGCTCGAACTCCTGCGGGCGGCGGTCGAGCCGTCGGTGCCCACCACCCGCGCCGCCGCCCGCGAGGCGATGCGGGCCGAGATCCGGCGCTACGTTCGCAACCACCTTCAGGACCCGGAGCTCGGGCCGGCGTCGATCGCGCGCGCGTACTCGATCTCGGTGCGCGCGCTGCACGCGCTGTTCGAGGACGTCGACGCGTCGGTGGCCGGGCTCGTGCGCAGCGAGCGGCTTGCTCGGTGCCTCGAGGACCTGCAGCGCCCGAACGGTGGCTCGGTCACCGACATCGCGTTCCGCTGGGGGTTCTGCGACGCCGCGCACTTCTCGCGCGTGTTCAAGCGCGCGTTCGGCCTCACCCCGAGCGACGTGCGCCACGGCGCACGCCGGGGCGAGATGCCGAATCACGCCGGCGCGGCGTAACGGCTCGGGCCACATCCGACAGTTCGACCTTGCGCGCCCCGCCTCGAAGGTGTTTGAATTCGGGATCCGGTCTGTTTAACTACTTTTTGGAGGTGCCGGTGAGGACCAGGGTCTTGAGGGGTGTCTGCGGCATGGCTGCCGCCGGATTGATGATGCTGGCGCTCGGCGTCGGCGGGGCGGCGGCCGAACCGCTGCACATAACGTCGGGAACCCACTTCGCACAGCAACCTACGTCGCAGGAGTGCGAAGCCGCGTTCGGGGTGGCGTGCTACAGCGCCGGCCAGGTCCGGCATGCGTACGGCATCGACCAGCTGAACGCACACGGGCTGACCGGGCGCGGGGAGACGATCGTGCTCATCGACTCGTACGGGTCGCCGTCGATCCAGGGCGACCTGCAGGCGTTCGATCAGGCCAACGGCCTGCCCGCTCCGCCATCGCTCGACGTCATCGCGCCCGCCGGCGCGCCGCCGGCGTGGAATCCGAATGCTTATCCCGATCAGCTGGGTTGGGCCCAGGAGACCACGCTCGACGTCGAATACGCGCACGCGATGGCACCGGGCGCGAACTTGATCGAGGTCGAGACGCCGACCGACGAGACAGAAGGCGTGCAGGGCCTGCCGGAGATGATGCAGGGCGAGAAGTACGTGATCGACCATCACCTGGCGTCGGTGATCAGCCAGAGCTTCGGCGCCACCGAGCCGACGTTCCAGAACGCGAACGGACAGTTCGATCCGCAGCTGATCTACAACCTCCGCTACGCGTTCCAGGACGCCGCCGCGCACGGCGTTTCCGTGCTCGCCGCCTCCGGCGACGACGGGGCGACGGACTACGAGCCGAACCTGACCGACAACTACCCGTTCCGCGTGATCGACTGGCCCTCCGGCGATCCGCTGGTGACGTCGGTCGGCGGCACCGAGCTGCAACTCAACGACGCCGGGAACCGCACCGCGCCTGACAGCGTTTGGAACGATCCTCCGGCCAGCTGCTTCGGCGACTCGCCGTGCGCCGGCAGCGGCGGCGTCTCGTCGGTCTTCTCGCGGCCGTTCTACCAGGACAGCGTGCGGAACGTCGTCGGCGGCGCGCGCGGTACTCCCGACGTGTCGATGAGCGGATCGTGCAGCGGCGCGGTCGACTGGTACGAGAGCTACCCGGCCGGCCCCGGGTTCGCCGCCATTCCGGGTGGCTGGGGCCCGATCTGCGGCACCAGCGAGGCCTCGCCGCTGTTCTCGGGTGAGGTGGCGCTCGCCGACCAGGCCGCCGGTCACCGGCTGGGGCTGATCAACCCGTTGCTGTACGAGATGGGCGACGGACGGCTGTCCGGGCTCAGCGACATCACGATCGGCAACAACACGGTGACGTTCACGAACAGCAACAACGTCACCTACACGGTCAGGGGCTACAACGCCCAGCCGGGTTACGACATGGCCAGCGGGATCGGCGAAGCGAACGCCGCGTTCCCGCTCGAGCTCGCGGCGCTGGGCTCGCATCGAGGCCGGTAAGCGATTCGGTCGCGCTGCGCCGCCCCGTGCGGCGCAGCGCGGCTAGCGCCTGTCGACGACCCGGACGGCCTTGCCCTCACTGCGAGGCACGGACCCCGGATCGAGTACGGAGACCGCGATCCGGACGCCGGTGCTTTCTTTGAGATTTTTTTCGAGCGTTTGCCGCAGGCGTTCGCGGTCGCCGTCGAGCGCGCTCGGCTCGCACTCGAGCGTGACCTCGTCCATCGGGCCCGGACGCTCGAGGATCAGCCGGTAGTGCGGCCCGACCCCGTCGGCGGCAAGGATGACCTGCTCGACCTGTGACGGGTACAGATTGACCCCGCGGATGATCATCATGTCGTCCCGGCGCCCGCCGAGCCGAATCAGCCGCGCGGTCGTCCGTCCGCACGCGCACGGCTCGGTCGTGATCGCGCCGAGGTCGCCGGTGCGGTAGCGGATCAGCGGCAGCGCCTCCTTGGTCAGCGTCGTGAACACGAGCTCGCCGTCGGTCCCGTGAGGGAGCGGAGTGCCGTCGGCCGGGTCGATCACCTCGACCAGGAAGTGGTCCTCCTGGACGTGAAGCCCTTCGCGCGCGGTCAGGCACTCGGTCGCGACGCCGGGACCGCACATCTCAGACAGGCCGTAGAAGTTGATCGCCTTGATCCCGAGCGCGCTGTCGATCTTGGTCCGCAGACCCTCGGTCCACGGCTCTCCGCCGAACAGGCCGAGCTTCAGCGTGTTGTCCTCCGGGTCGATGCCCGCGTCCTGCAGCGCCTGCGCGATCACGAGTGAGTACGAGGGGGTCGCCACGAGCACGTCGGCTTGGAAATCGCGCACGAGCATCGCCTGGCGTGCGGTCATGCCACCCGACACGGGAACCACGGTGGCGCCGATGCGCTCGCCGCCCTGGTGGAACCCGAGGCCACCCGTGAACAGGCCGTAGCCGTTCGCGTTGTGGATCAGCATCCCGGGTCGGACACCCGCCATCGTCATCGAGCGCGCCATCAGCTCGGTCCAGCTCTCGAGGTCCGCGCGTGTGTAAGCGACGACGGTTGGTTTGCCGTGGCTGCCGCTCGAGGCCTGGACGCGGACGATCTCCTCGCGCGGAACCGCCAGCAGACCGAACGGATAGTTCTCGCGGAGGTCGTTCTTGTGGGCGAATGGGAGCTTCGGAAGGTCGTCCAGAGTTCCGACGTCGCCCGGGCCACTTATCCCCGCGTCCGCGAGCCGCGCCGCCCCGAGCGGCTGGCCGCCCAGTACGCGCGCGACGGTCTCGCGCAGATGGTCGAGCTGTATCGCGGCGAGCTGCTCGCGCGGCATCGTCTCCGCGGCGTCGTCCCAGATCAGCGGTTCAGATGCGGCGGCGGTCAGCACTCCAGTGCTCCTCGAGGTTGCGTACGAGGGCGGGACTGAGCTGACAGTAGGCCTGCTCTCGGGCGTAGGTGGCCATGTACTCCCGGAACAGATCAAGCGGCTCCTCGCCGGTACGCATCGCCGCTCGGTTGGCCGCGGCGTTCACGAGCCCGGAGCTCGTGAGCGCATCGATCCGATTGTCGATGGCGGCGTCGATTTCTCCCGCTTCCACGATCTCGTCGCAGATCAGGTCCGCGTCGGGATCCCCGGCGGTCCACTCGCGGCCCGACAGGATCGCCTGACGCGCGGCTCGGTCACCGACGAAGCGGGGCAGGCGCAGGTTGGAGGCGCCGGGGATGATCCCCTCCTTGCGCGCCGGCAAGTACAGGCGCGAGCCGCGGACGGCGATCACGTGGTCCATCACGTGCAGGAGCTGGCAGGCGCCGCCGATCGCGTACCGCTCGACCGAGGCGATCCAGAGCTTCTCGTTGTTGCGGACCCCGCCGGCCAGGCCGCGGTAGATCTTGTTGACGTAGCCCATGTCGCGGACCACGTAAAAGAGGTAGTCGATCTGCCCCAGGTAGAGGAGCGTGAGGTTGATGCCCGCGCCGAAGATGCGCTCGCCCGCGTACCGCGGGTGCTCGACCACGCCACCCCGGAATACGCCGACCTCGATCTCGGGATCGAGCAGGACGAGATCGACCGCGGCCTCGGTCTCGTCCAGCGTGTTCCCGTCCTCGGCGTTGAGGTGGCGCGGGTTGCGCAGCTCTACTAAGCCGGCGCGGCCCTGGCGTGTCACGCGCGCGTGGCCGAGATCGACGGTTCCGTTGGCGCGCAGCTCGTCGAGGCGGTCGAGTGCCGTCTGGGTCGGGTGGAGCATCGACTCGACCAGGTGGCGACCGGTGCGCGGGTTCGCCAGGAACTCGGCGAGCAGCAGCCCCTGCGCGAGCTCGAGGCCTTGCTTATCTGCGAGCTTGCGCGCGCGTTCGGGCTCCATCTCGGCGCGCGTCGGCACCAGGCCGGGCACCCGATCGGCCGCCTCGTAGACGAGCTCCTCCAGCCTGACCGGCCTCGTGCACCGGTCGGTCAGCTCGTCGTAGAGCGCCTCCACGGACAACCCTGCCTGGTCGAGAATCGCGGTCGGCGGCTGCTGCTCGGTTGTCGCCATCGGTTCAGCCTCTCAGATTACGGTCACGCGAGCGCGTCCAGCAGGTCGGCCACGCGGTCGATCACGGCGTGGGGGCGTTTGTTCTCGGGCAGCTTGTCGAGAGGGGTCGCGCCCGTGATGCCGCTGCGGACCAGCACGGTTTTCGACCCGCCCATGCGCCCGAGCGCGATGTCCATTCCGACGTCGTCGCCGATCACGGCGATCTCCTCGGTGGGGATGCCGAGCCGGGTGCGTACCTCCTCGACGGCGGCGCGAGACGGCTTGCCGACGATTCTCGGGCGCGCGCCGGTGACCTTGGCGATGCCCGCGGTGACCATCGCGCCTCGGCTGTAGATGATCCCATTGGCGCCCGCGTACCCGCGGGCATAGCTTCCGGTGAGCAGCGGAGCACCGCGCTCGACCGCGCGGGCGGCGCGCTCCATCTTGGGCATGTCAGCCTCGTCGACGTGGGCGACGAACACGACCTCGGCCTGCTCGCCTTCGGCTTCGGAAATCCCGGCTTCCGACATTCGCTCCCGGATGACGTCGTGCGCGAACAGGAGCGCCGGCCGGTCGCGGTGGCGCCGCCGGATGTATGTGATCGCGCTATCGACGGGCGTCAGCATCTCGTCGTCGGCGATCGGAAGGCCGTCCTCCCGCAGCGCCCGGGCCATCGTCTCCGAGCGGACGTGGCTTCCGTTCGTGAACACCACGAGCTTCCGTCCCGACGCGCGGATCCGCTCGAGCACCTCGACGGCGCCGGGCTGCGGCTTGGCGCGACCGTCGGGGCCGCGGTGGGCGAGCGTGCCGTCGACGTCGAACACGAACCCGCGCACGTCGCCGAGGCGTAACCCGTCGAGGCCGTCAAGCACGGCGCCACACCACCGTGTCGCCACCGCCCTGGGTCAGCTCGAACTCGGTGATCGCGGTCCGGCGCTCGAGCTCTCCGAGCAAGGTGACGAGTGGGCTCCGTCCGGGGCGGGCCGCGGGTGGCGGCGCGGGGCGAGCGCGGTTGGCGACCATCGCGTCGACCTGCTCCTCGGGCATCGTCAGGCGGAGCAGCAACTCCTCCTCGGAGATCCGACGCCCGAACCGCTCGCGTGCGCCGTCGAGCGTGATCGGCGTCAGGTCGCGGAGCTTGTTGGCCTGGGGGCGTTCGAAGACCCGCTCGGAGATGTCCGGGTCGACCGGCGCCGCTGGGTCGCCGTAGTGGCCGAGGAAGTAGCGGATCGTCTCGTCGGAAACGTTCTTCCAACGCTCGCCGTCGATCACATTGCGCGCGGCCTGGCTCGCGACGAATTGCGAGACCGGCGTGACCAGGATCGGGTAGCCCATCTCGGCGCGGACGCGAGTCACCTCCTCGAGCACCGCATCGAACAGCTCCGGCCGCCGGAGCTCCTCGAGCATCCGCCGCGTGGTCGTGACCATCCCGCCCGGGAGCTGGTGGGTGTAGTAGACCGCATCGAACTCGCGCGGCGCGCCGGGCGGCAGGCCCTTCGCGCGGGCGATCCCGTCGAAGTGCTCCGCGACAACCGCTTCGGCCTCGAGATCGAGACCAGTCTCGTACCCAATCGCTTCGAGGTTGCGGACCGTGCTCACCACCTCGGGTTGGGACGTGCCGCGCGAGAGCGGACCGCTTGCGGTGTGCACGACCTGGAAGCCGGCCCTCACGCCCTCGAGATACACGAGGGGCGCAAGGCCGATTGTGCAATGGCTGTGGAGCTCGATCGTCCGTTTGCCGGCGGCGCCCGCGAAATGCGGCGCGAGCTCCCGGACCGCGTCGACCGTCAGCAGGCCGCCGGGGTCCTTCAGGTACAGGCGGTCCATCTCCGCGCAGTCGGCGAGCGCGGCGGCGCGCTCAGCGTAGTAGTGGTGCGTGTGCACCGGGCTGATCGAGTAGGTGAGCCCGATCACGACCTCCTCGACGCCTTCCTTGCGCGCAAGTGCCGCGATCTGGCGCAGTCGCTCGGGATCGTTCGACGGATCCGCGATCTGCAGGCGGCGCAGCCCGTTTCGGACCGCGAGCCGGAGCGACAGCGCGATCACGTCGCGGTCCGCCGGCACCCAGGAGATGAACCGCATCCCGGTCGTGATCATGCTCAGGCGCGTGTTCGGCATCGCGGCGCTCACGAGCCGCAGCCGCTCCCACGGGTCTTCGCGATGGAATCGCACCGACACCGCCATGTGCGTGCTCGAGGTGAAGTCGAGCGCGTGGTAGCCGACCCGGTCCATCGTGGGCGCGATCGCGAGCACGTCGGGCGTGGTGAGCCCGGTGGCGCTCCACAGGCTCTGGTTGCCGTCGCGGGTCGTGGTGTCGACGAACTCGATCGTTCCCGCGCGGGCCGGGGTCATACGATCGCGCGCTCCAGCCAGTCGGTGGTGATCGCGCCACGGCGGAAGTCGTCGTGCGCGAGCACGCTGATCAGTAGCGCGCGGTTGGTCTCGACGCCCTCGACGTCGAGCTCCTCGAGCGCCTCCAGCTGTACGTCGATCGTGGCGTCGCGGCCTTCGGCGTGCGCGATCAGTTTCGCCATCAGCGAGTCGTAGTACGGCGGGATCGTGGCGCCGGCGCAAAGGGCGGTATCGACGCGGAGATGCGAGTGGTCGGGTACGGCGAACAGCGACAGCGTCCCGGGGCTCGGCATGAACCCGCGCGCGACGTCCTCGGCGTTGAGGCGGCATTCGATCGCGTGACCGTCGAACACGACGTCTTCTTGCGTAAAGCCGAGCGGCTCGCCGTCAGCGATGTGGATTTGGAGCTTGACGAGATCCTTGCCCGTGACGGCCTCGGTGACTGGATGCTCGACCTGAATGCGGCAGTTGATCTCGAGAAAGAAGTGCTCGCCGGTGTCGACGTCAAGGACGAACTCCACGGTGCCCAGGTTGCGGTACCCGATCGCCCTGCCGAAGGCGACCGCCTCGGCGGTGAGAGCGTTGCGCGTGGCTGGGTCGAGGTTCGGGGCGGGCGCCTCCTCGATCACCTTCTGGTGGCGGCGCTGCACCGAGCAGTCGCGCTCGCCAAGGTGGACGACCGCATCGTGCTCGTCGGCGGCGATCTGGACCTCGATGTGGCGGGCGGTCGCGACGAACCGCTCGAGGTACACGCGCTCATCCCCGAACGCTGCGCCCGCCTCGCTCCGCGCGAGGCTGAGGAGGCTGTCGAGCTCGCCTCGGTCGCGGGCGAGCTTGATCCCCCGGCCACCGCCGCCGCCGGCCGCCTTGACCAGCAGCGGGTAACCGATCTGGTTGGCGAGTTTGTGGGCGTCTTGGTCCGGCGCGATCTCCTCGCCGGGAAGGACCGGAACCCCGGCCCGGGCCGCCTCCTCGCGCGCGCGCAGCTTGTCGCCGCTCAGCTCGATGACCTCGGGCGGCGGGCCGATGAAGACGAGCCCGTTCTCCGCGGCCCGCGTCGCGAGCTTCGGGCTCTCGGACAGGAATCCGTAGCCGGGGTGGATGGCGTCGCATCCGGTGCCGAGCGCGGCCTGCACGACCAGGTCGTCGCGCAGGTAGCTCTCGGTTGCCGGCGCCGGGCCGATGCACACCGCCTGATCCGCCCGGCGTGCGGCCAGACCGTCGCGGTCCGCGTCGGAAGTGCCGACCACCGTCTCGAGCCCCAGCTCCTCGCACGCGTTCACGATCCGCAGCGCGATCTCGCCGCGGTTTGCGACGAACACTCGCTTGATGCCCGAGGCCGGCTTCACGCGGGCGCCACCCGGAACAGCGGTTGCCCGTACTCCACCAGCTCGGCGTTCTCCGGAACGATCGCTGCGACCGTTCCCGTCACGCCCGCGGTCACCGAGTTCATCATCTTCATGACCTCGATGATGCAGACGATCGTGTCCGGTTCCACCCGCTGTCCGACTTCGACGAACGGGGGCTTGCCGGGGGCTTCGGCGCGGTAGAACGTCCCCAGCATCGGGGCGGTGATCGTGGCCAGGCCGTCGGCCGGCGCCGGCTCCGACCGTGCCGGCTTGTCCTCGGCCGCATGCTTGGCTGGGCGGGAAGTCGGCGCCGGCACATCTAGCCTGCGCTCCCCCTTGCGTACGTGGAGCGAGAAGCCCTCGGTCTCGATCTGCAATTCGGTCAGCGCTGACTCGTCGATGATCCGCAGGATCTCGCGGACGTCTTCGTCGGTGAGCGCCACCGTCAGTCCTTTGGCGGCCCTGCGCCGAACGTGCTCATGATCAGCGACATCGCCGACGCGGGCTTCGGCTGCTCAGGCTTCTTGGCGACGGCGGTCACGGGCCGCGTCTGGACGACGAACACGTGCTCGTTCTCGCCGCGCGGCAAGGCCCATTCGATGTCCTGATGGCAGCCGAAGTAGCGCTCGATCCGCCGGGCCACGTCGACGAGACGCTGGAGATCCGCTCGCTCGAGGGAGCGCGCCTCGCGCCGCTCGTCGTCGACCGCGACGCGGACGGGGCCGTCCCCGCCCAGATCCGGCACGTACTGCACCCCCTTTGGGTGGATGTGCTCGCGCACCACCTCGCCGGTGATCTTGCTGACGAGGAAGTCGTCGGGAGTGACCTCGCCGCCGACTACCGCCAGGGCAAGGCCCCAGCTGGCGTTGATCGCCACCATGCTCGGATCGCCGCTGACCGGGTTGCACGTAAACATCACGCCGGATACTTCGGCGTCGACCATCGCCTGCACGGTCACACCCATCGCCGGCCGTTGGTGGGCGTGCGCGAGCCGCGCTCGGTAGCTGATCGCCGGCGAGCTGTACAGGCTCACCCAGCAATCGCGGACCGCATCGCATACGTGCTCGGCCCCGCGCACCCACAGATAGGTCTCCTGCTGGCCGGCGAACGTGGCGTCCTGGCTGTCCTCGCCCGCGGCGCTCGAGCGGACCGCGACCGCCGGCGAGTCCTCGCCGAGCTTCGCGTAATGCTCGGCGATCAGATCGGAAGAGCACACGTCTGAACTCCAGTCACATCACGATC
>OBLV0100000694.1_pt1 | contig 10249 bp, 10 predicted proteins | sample 1520071 | NCBI WGS metagenome assembly OBLV01 (sample SAMEA3888446, study PRJEB22518) | metagenome | reverse complement strand
TCGCCGGCACCCAAACCAGCCTCGCCGGCACCCAAACCAGCCTCGCCGGCACCCAGACCGGCGAAGCCGTACCGGGCCACCAGCTCGGCCGCATGGTTGCCAACCATGCCACCGAACCACCGGCATTGATCGCGCATGTGGGCGATGTCGGCCAAGGGGCCCACGTAGGCCGGCGCGGCCACACAGATCGTGACCGAGGCCGGGTCGCGACCCACCCGGGCGGCGGCCTGGCGGACCGTGGCGACGGTCCAGGCCACGATGTCGGGATCGGCGAGCTGGAGGATGAACCCGTCACCGACCTCGCCGGCCAGCCGCAACGCCTTGGGGCCGTAACCGGCAACCCAGATCGGGAGGCGGCTGTCCACACCCCACGGGAAGCGCAAGGTCGAACCTTGGTACTCCACGGCGCGGCCGTTGGCGAGCGGCCGGATCACGTCGATGGCCTGGCGCAGCGTGGCCAGCGTGGCCGGGCTGCCGCCGGTGACCCGGACCGAGGAGTCCCCCCGGCCGATGCCGCAGATCGTGCGGTTGCCGAACATCTCGTTCAAGGTGGCGAACAGCGACGCCGTCACCGTCCAGTCCCTCGTCACCGGGTTGGTGACCATCGGCCCGACCGTCACCTTGTGGGTGGCCGCCAGGATCTGGCTGTAGATCACATACGGCTCCTCCCATAGGAGGTGGGAGTCGAAGGTCCAGACGTGGGTACAGCCGTACCGCTCGGCTTGGCGAGCCAGGTCGATGACGCGAGCCGCCGGTGGATTGGTCTGAAGGACGACACCGATATCCAATGACGGCTGCTTTCGATTAGGTCAGGTACTGGCAAAGACCGCGCTTTTGGAACCGACCATGTCCTTTGCGACCGACATACCTTTTCCCCTCTACGATCACCGACCCGCGTGAGATGACGGTAGCAACGGAACCGGCGACCGAGGTGCCTTCCCAGGCCGAGTAGTCGATCGCCATATGATGCGTCTCGGCGCTGAGGGTGTGCGCCGCCGCCGGATCATAGATGACGATGTCGGCGTCGCTGCCGGGGGCGATCGCCCCCTTGCGGGGGTACAGGCCGAACATCCGTGCCGGGGTCACCGAGCAAGTCTCGACCCAGCGCTCGAGCGAGAGCTGGCCCGCCACGACGCCCTGGTAGATCAGGTCCATGCGGTGCTCGACGCCGCCAAGACCGTTGGGAATCCTGGCGAAGTTGCCGAGCCCGAGCTCGCGGCGCTCCTTGAAACAGAACGGGCAGTGGTCAGTCGACACCACCGCCAGCTCGTTGGTGCGCAGGCCCTTCCAGAGATCGCTCTGATGGTGTGCATGGCCGGAACGCACCGGTGGTGAGCACACCCACTTGGCCCCCTCGAAGTCGGGTTGGGCGAGGGTCTCCTCGATGGTGAAGTAGAGGTACTGGGGGCAGGTCTCGGCGAAGACATTGGCCCCTTGGTGGCGGGCCGAGGCCACCGCTTCGAGGGCCTCGGAGGCGGACATGTGGACGATATAGAGGGGTACGTTGCCCGCGACAGAGGCCAGCACGCAGGCCCGATGGGTCGCCTCGCCCTCCAGCGGCGACGGGCGACTGAGGCTGTGATAGACGGGATCGGTCTGGCCCAGGCTGAGGCGCTGGGCGATCAGAACGTCGATGGCCATGCCGTTTTCTGCATGCATCATGATGGTGGCACCGATGTCACGCGCCCGTTGCATGGCTCGGAGAATTGCCCCGTCGTCGGACAACAAGACGCCAGGATAGGCCATAAAGAGCTTAAAACTGGTCACGCCCTCGTGGGCGACCAGCTCGTCCATGGCCTTCAGACTCTCGTCATCAACACCACCAATGATCTGGTGAAACCCGTAGTCAATGGCGCAGTTTCCGGCCGCCTTGGCATGCCATTCGGCCAACATGTCCTGCACCCGTTCGCCGGCATGTTGGATGGCGAAGTCGATGATGGTGGTGGTACCGCCCCACGCCGCCGCCGTCGTCCCGGTCTCAAAAGTGTCGGACGCAAACGTGCCCCCGAACGGCATCTCCATGTGGGTGTGGACGTCGACGCCGCCCGGTATCACGTATTTCCCGGTGGCATCGATGTCCCGGTCGGCAGTGATGCCTTGCGATTGCGCGGCGCCGGGTGCGTAGAGGGCGGCGATGGTCTCGCCATCTACCAGCACGTCCATGGGTGCGACGCCGGTCGACGACACGACCGTCCCGCTGCGGATGAAGAGCGTGGTCATTCCCTGCGTTCCTCCGAAGGTCCGCCGAGCGCGGTGGCGAGGGCGGTGGCGACCTCGTCGAGCGAGGCCGCGATGATGTCGAGACCCTCGTCGGCCTCGTCCGCCGTGATCGACAGCGGGGGGGCCAGCCGCAACACGTTGCCGTAGAGCCCGCCCTTACCGATGAGCAGGCCGCGGCGCTTGGTCGCCTCCATCAGGGCGGCCGCAGCCTCGGGCCACGGGGCGATCCCACCCGGGTGGCACAGCTCCAACGCCACCATCAGGCCCCGACCGCGGACCTCGGCAAGGTAGGGATGACGGTCCACGAGCGGCAGCAGGCGCTCGAAGAACACCTGCCCCAACTTCGCCGCGTTGGCCGGCAGGTCGTTGGCCAGGAGGTAGTCGAGATTGGCCTGGGCGCCGGCGATGGCCAGCGGGTTGCCACCGAAGGTCGAGATCGAGTTGGCCGTCACGGCGTCCATGACCTCGGCGCGAGCGACGACGCCGCCGAGGGCGAGGCCGTTGCCGACACCCTTGGCAAAGGTGATGATGTCGGGCACGAAATCGTGGGCCTGGTAGCCCCAAAAGTATTCTCCCGTACGACCCCAACCGGTTTGGACCTCGTCGCTGATAAAGAGGATTCCAAACCGGTCCAAGACCTCCTTCATGGCACCGAAGAAACCATCCGGTGGAGTCGCATATCCTCCAATACCTTGGATTGGTTCGGCGATGAAACAGGCAACATCACCCGACGTGCACATGTCGATCGTGTCGCAAAGATCTTGGACGCAGGCCGCGGTATATGCGGTGTCATCGAGGTTGCGATAGGGCGATCGGAGACGGTAGCCGCCTTGTACGAAATTGACCTTCAGGCCCGACAGCGATGTCGGCGACCAATAGCGGTTACCGGTGACGGCTACCGCGCCGAATGAGCGCCCGTGATAGCTGTTGCGCAGGGCGAGGATCTGATTGGACCGGCGGTAGCAGGTGGCGATGAGAAGGGCGGCGTCGGTCGCTTCCGACCCCGACGGGGTGAAGAAAACCTTGGCGTCGGGAATGCCCGACAGCTCGGCGATCTGTTCGGCCAGGGCGACCAGCGGCTCCGACAGGTACAACGTCGAGGTGTGGACCAGCTGGCTGGCCTGGTACTGGATTGCGTCCACGATCGACGGGATCGAATGGCCGCTGATGGTCGTGAGGATGCCGCCGAAGAAGTCGAGGTAGCGGGTCCCGTCGGCGGCCCAGACGTGGCACCCCTCGCCCCGGACCAGTTCGAGCGGGTCGTCGTAATACAGCGTCTGCCATTTGGGCAGAACGTGGCGGTAGCGGGCTACCAGGTCGGGCGACTGAGTCGTCACGGGCGCGTCAGGTCCCCATACGCGTCGGGCCGGCGGTCTCGATAGAAGGCCCACCGGCGGCGGACCTCTTCGAGCAGGTCCAAATCCAGGTCGCGCACGACCAGCTCGGCGCGGTAGGAGTCCGCGGGCTCGCCAACCAAGCGTCCTTCCGGGTCGACGAAGTACGAGGTGCCGTAGAAGTCGTCATCTCCCAGTTCCTCGATGCCGACCCGGTTGAGGGCGCCGATGAAGTACTCGTTGGCGACTGCCGCCGCCGGCTGCTCGAGCTGCCACAGGTAGGCGGACAGGCCGCGGCTGGTGGCGGAGGGATTGAAGACGACCTGGGCGCCGTTGAGACCCAACGCCCGCCAGCCCTCGGGAAAGTGACGGTCGTAGCAGGTGTAGACGCCGATGCGGCCCACGGCGGTGTCGAACACCGGGAAGCCCAGGTTGCCAGGCCGGAAGTAGAACTTCTCCCAGAACCCGTGGACCTGGGGCAGGTGGGTCTTGCGGTACTTGCCGATCATGGTGCCGTCGGCGTCGACAACGACCGCGGTGTTGTACAAGACCCCCGACTGTTCCCGCTCGTAGATCGGCAACACCATGACCAGGTTGAGATCGGCGGCGATGGCCTGGAACCGTTCGATCGTCGGGCCAGGGACGGACTCGGCATAGGAGAAGTAGGCGGCGTCTTGCACCTGGCAGAAGTACGGGCCGTAGAACAGCTCCTGGAAGCAGACGACCTGAGCGCCCTGGCCCGCGGCCTCGTGGGCGTACTCCTCGTGCGCCTTGATCATCGTCTCCTTGTCGCCGGTCCACGAGGCTTGGACCAGCGCCGCACGGATGGCGTTGCCCATCTTGTCTTCCTCCCTGAGATCAGGGCCATGCTACGGCCTTAGCGCCTGGCGATCGTCTGGACGTCTTCGCCGATGCGGAAGATGATGATCAGGACTTCCAGGTAAATGCGGGCCAGGATCATGTACAGCAGCCAGAGCAGCGGAACAACGATGATGCCGATTATTCCCGCCAGTGGACTCTTGAACAGCGTAATCAGGCTCACAATGAAGCCGATCACCGCGACGAAACTGGTGAAGATCGTGATGAGGATATAGACCAGCTTGATGATCTTGGTGCTGATCAACGACGAGAAGCTGAAATCAAAGAGCGAGCCGAGAAACCCTCTGGCACTCTGCGGTGACTGGGCCGGACCCGGGTACGGCGAGCCCGCGGGGGGATAGGGCGGGTAGGCCGGGCCCGGCGGAGCGGGGGGGGCCGGTGGGGCCTGCGACGGCTGGTACGTCGGGGCCGATGGCGGTGCCTGGGCCCAGGTCGGGGTACTTGGAGGCGGAGGCGGCGGGGCCTGCGGTGGAGGCGGGGCCTGCGGTGGAGGCGGGGCCTGCGGTGGAGGCGGCGGGGCCTGCGGTGGAGGCGGCGGGGCCTGCGGTGGAGGCTGCAAGGTCGGCCGTGGAGAGGGAGCTTGCCGAGGCTGCGGCGGGACCGGTGCGGCGGCGGGCGCGGCGGGCGCGGTCGAGATCGACGCTGGTCGCCGCTGGCCCGTCCAAGCCTCGCCGTCCCACCGTCGCAGCCAACTCGAATCTTCTGGGTCGGGATACCATCCGGCTTCGGTCACCGCATCAGCATGACATGTTATGGCAGAGGCATCTACCGCGATTGGGACGAACGATAAGGGGTCGCTGGCCGGGTTGGACTGTTACGTGTCCCGATGACGCCCGGACGCCCATTTGATGAATTGCTGGTAACGGGGTTATTACTGCTTTGTTCCGTTGGCGTAGGCAGATTTATCGTCCGGGTCGCTGGTAACTGCATCGGCGATGAGCTGGTCTCGTGAACGACGATTCGGGCGAGAAGCGGTAGCGCCGGCACCAATCGGTCCCTCGCAAGGACCTCGCCGGGGCCACATATGCCGGCGGCCGCCCGAGCGAGGTCATCGGGCGGCCGCCGGTTGGCTCACGGTGCCGGTTGGTTCACGGTGCCGGTTGGTTCACGGCGCCGGTTGGCTCACGCCGCCGGTTGGCTCACGGTGCCGGTTGGCTCACGAACTCGGCGAAGCGGCCCAGGCCCACCGCCCAACCGTCGGGCGAGCCCACCGCGTCGCGCATCTGCTCCCATCCGTCGCCATGACGATCGAGGTGGCGATGCTCAAGCTCCACCCGAGTCCGGCCGGAACCCTCAGCCACGAACCGCACCTCGATCTCGCTCGCCTTCTCCGGATCGGTCTCGATCTGCCAGGCAAGGTTGATGTCCCAACTGATCACGACCCGGTTGGGCGGTTCGTAGACCAGCACGCGGGCCCAATGGCATTCACTGCCGTCCACGCCCCGGTCGTAGACATGACCACCCTGCCGCGGCTCGAAGACCATCTCGGCCAGCTCGCCCTGGAGGAGGTGGTGCCCGGGCGGCCACCAGCTCCCGATGCCCGCGGTGAAGATGGTGAACGCCCGCTCAGGCGGTGCGTCAACCACGATCGAGGTCGCCACGGTCGTGTTGGCGGTCTGGGTTGTCATGTTGCTCCTCCTCGTTTGCTTGCTCGACGGCTTCCTTGAATGCCGCGAGCGCCCGATTCCAGAACCGGTCGAAGTATGCGCTGAGCGCCGCCACCCCTTCCGGATCGACCTGGTAGAGCCGCCGGCTACCCTGCTGCCGGTCGATGACCAGGCCCACCTCCTTCAGCACCTTCAGGTGCTGGGAGACGGCGGACCGGCTAACCGGCAGCTGACAGGCGATGTCGCCCACCGGTCGAGGACCCTCGACCAGTAGCTCGAAGACGGCCCGGCGGGTGTCATCACCCAGCGCCCCGATGGCTCTTCCTTGGTTAGTGACCACTAACCGTTAGTAGACACTTACCGACTGGTCGCTGTCAAGTGCGACCACACGGAAAGCGGGCTAGGAAGCGAGGGCTAGGAAACGAGGGGCTAGGAAACGAGGGGCTAGGAAACGAGGGGCTAGGAAACGAGGGGCTAGAAAGCGAGGGGCTAGAAAGCGAGGGGCTAGAAAGCGGGGCTAAGAAATGGTGTAGAGCGGTCCCGAGAGTAGGAGGTCGACGGCGCGGAGCGGCACAGAGGCGGCGTCGCCGATCCGCCAGGTCATGAGGACCGCCGGATCGCCGCCCGTGCTCGGATATAACCAGAACAGGCGGCGATCGTCGGTGGACCAGGCGATCCCGTTGACCGGGCCGGCGACCGGACCACTCGTGTAGGCAGCGGCGGCGGCTGAAGCCGAGGAGGGGACAACCGAGGCCGGGGTGGGGATGGTCGACACGCGCCCAGTCGTCGTGTCCACAAGGAGGAACGGATAGCCGGCCGACCCGTCGGGGTTGATCTCGGCGTACGCGACGGCAACGTAGCGGCCGTCGGGACTGAAGGCGGCGGCCGCGCTCACACCGGCGATGGCCTGAAGCAGTTCCCCGCTCAAGTGCCCATGGCTATCCACCGCCGACGCGCCGCCGTCGGTCGGCTCGACCAGCACATCCGAGCAGGAGGCGATGTTGGTGACGTGAGCCCGACCGTCCCCGCCCGTCCACACCACGAAGTTGCCCTGCACGGCGACGGCCACGGCCTGCCCGTCATCCAGTGCAAACCGGCAACCCACGCGGCCGTTGGCGGGGTTCCACACCTCCATCCCGGGTCGGTTTCCCGCCGACCCGACGAGCAGGCCCGACGACGTGGCCGCCTCCGCCAACCCGGGCGGCAGCAACGGGCCGGCAAGGGACGTGCCCGAGTCGTCGACTTCGGTGACCTGGCCGGTCGTGGACTTGACGACCCAGATGTCGCCCCGGTCGACGGCCGCGAACAGCAGGTCGCCATCGATGAGGCGGCGCGGCACCCCCGAGCCGTCAGGCGCCACCGCCCAGATAATTCCCCCGGCCTCATACGCCAGGTAACCCTGGCGCGGTGTGGGCGATCCCTCGGCCGGCACCTCGGTCAGGGTCATCCGGCTGGCGTCGACATCGAGTCGGACCATCTGATCCGACGACGACGATGGGGCGGCCAGGAGAACGGTGCCGGTCGGCTGCTGCGACCACCGCGAAAGGCGGGCCAGTACGGCCCGGGCCGACGGATAGGCGCCCGGCGGAGGGCTCGCCGGCGGTTGTTCACCCCAATGGGCCAACTCGGCCGACAGCGCGTTGTCGACTCGGACGTCGTCGGCCTCGCTCTGTGCGTCGGTATCGGACGAGAACGTGAGCGACGTCGGCTGCTGCGACGATGCGGCCGAGCCTTTGAGCAGCGCGCCTTGGAGGGTGAGCTCGCTCACCATGTCGCCCCGAAGGATCGACAAACCGTGGTCGACCAGCAGCGCCCGCCGCAGCCGGCCCGCTAGGGCGAGCAGGTCGGACCGCTCCTGCAGGTAGAGCGCCACCACCGCCGGATCGACCTGGGCCTGGGCGCCGACCAGCACGTAGGCCTCGAGTTGGCGCTGGACGGTGATCCGGCCGCTTTCGTCCTCTTGCGCCGTCTGCCACTGGCGGTCCAACCACGTCACCTCGCGCCGGGCCAGCAGGTGGCGCACAGGGCCGGCGCAGACCCCGGCCATCACCACGATTGCGATGGTGACGATCAGCCAGGGCCGCCATCTCGGCGAGACCCCTTGCGTCCGCGGACCCCCCGGCGCATCGCCTGGGTCGCCCCCCTCCCCCAGCGGAACTAGTACCTCCAGTTCGCCACGGTCGGATGCCACCGTCTGAAATGCTACGCAGAGGCACCCTCTGCGGAGTATGCGGGACGGTAACGCCGACTGTCCCCGCCAATCCCGAGATATCCCTGAGCCTGTTCTGAGGAACCACCCGGACAATCGTCGCCATGCGTGGGACGCTCCCCTGGTATGTCGCTCGGGCCTCGGGCCTCGTCGCCTGGACTCTTCTGGCTGCGGCGGTGATCTGGGGCCTGCTGATGACCTCCAAGGTCGTGCGCCGCCTCGCCCGCACCTCCTGGCTCCTTGACCTGCATCGTTGGCTGGGCGGGCTCGCTCTTGTCTTCACCGGTGTCCACGTGCTGGCCATACTGAGCGACACCTACGTGCATTTTGGCTTGGCGTCGGCCCTTGTCCCATTGGCCAGCCATTGGCACCCGGTCATGGTGGCCTACGGAATCGCGTCGCTGTACCTGCTGGTAGCCGTCGAGGCGACCTCTCTTTTGCGTCGACACCTAAAGCGCCACACCTGGCGCCGGGTCCACTACGCCTCCTTTCCCCTCTTTGTCTTGAGCACCGTCCATGGGCTCACGGCGGGCACCGACAGCCGAGCCCCTATGGTCGTGATCACCGTGGTCCTGGTGGCGGCGGCGGTCGCCGCCCTCACCGCTGTGCGCGTTGCGCCTACCGTTGCGACCCGATGAACCAGACCCGGCAACGCCGAATCCTCGTCGTCGATGACGAGGAGCACATCACCGAACTGGTGGGAATGGGCCTCGGCTACAACGGTTTCGAGGTCGAGCGGGTTGCCAGCGGGCGCGCCGCCCTCGATGCGGTGGAACGTCGACGGCCCGACCTGATCGTCCTCGACGTCATGCTGCCCGACCTGGATGGCTTCGAGGTGGCGCGGCGGTTGCGCCAGAGCGAGGGCGCCGGCACCCGCATCCCCGTGATTTTCCTGACGGCCCGAGACGCAACCGCCGACAAGGTGAAGGGCCTGCGCATCGGCAGTGACGACTATGTCACCAAGCCGTTTAGCATCGAGGAACTGATCGAGCGAGTAAAGGCGGTGCTTCGGCGTGCCAGCGGTCCCGGACCGGGTGAAAGTCGCCTGAGCTACGCCGATCTTGAGCTGGACGAGGAGACCCGCGACGTTTGGCGCGCCGGTCGCCTCATCGAGCTGACCCCGACGGAATACAAGCTGCTGCACTACCTGCTGGCCAACGCCCGCCGGGTGCTCACCCGGGACCAGATCCTCGAGCACGTGTGGGATTACACCTTTTCCGGCAACGCCAGCGTCTTGGAAACCTACATCAGTTACCTGCGACACAAGGTCGACGAAACCGATCCGTCGCTCATCCACACCGTGCGGGGCGTCGGCTACACCCTCCGCCTGCCGCCCGAATCGGAGGGAACTCCCAGGCAGACCTGAGTCCGGCCCAAGCCCGTTCTCCGACCATAGGAGACATGGCAAGCACCGTCCTCACCCGGCCCGTCCCGCGCCTTCAGGCCTCACCACCGGTTCCGAAAAAACATTGGGGAAAATGGGCCCGGTCCCACGCAATCGTCGCGGCCATCGGGACCCTCGCGGCTGGACTATATACCTGGGGGTTATCCGGCAATGGTATGGCAAACTCCTATTATGCGGCCGCGGTAAAGAGCGGAAGCGTAAGCTGGAAGGCGTTTTTCTTCGGGTCACTCGATCCGGGGTCTTTTATCACGGTCGATAAGCCGCCGGCCGCACTGTGGGTCATGAGCCTATCGGCTCGGATATTCGGTTCCAGTTCGTGGGCCATGTTGCTCCCCGAGGCGTTGGCGGGCGTGGCGTCGGTGCTGATCCTGCACCACCTGGTCCGCAAATGGGCCGGCGACCTCCCCGCCCATTTGGCCGCCCTCGCCTTCGCCGTGACGCCGGTCGCGGCCTTGATGTTCCGGTACAACAACCCCGATGCGTTGTTGACCCTCCTGTGCCTGGGCGCCGCCTGGGCGTTGTGGTCGGCCTTAACGTCGGGCCGCACCCGTGAGATCGGAAGAGCGTCGTGTAGGGAAAGAGTGTAGATCTCGGT
>OBLV0100000693.1_pt1 | contig 10256 bp, 8 predicted proteins | sample 1520071 | NCBI WGS metagenome assembly OBLV01 (sample SAMEA3888446, study PRJEB22518) | metagenome | reverse complement strand
CACCGAGATCTACACTCTTTCCCTACACGACGCTCTTCCGATCTGCCACGTCCGGCGCAGCTGGACGCTGGCGGTTCGAAGGACGTCGCTACCGGCTCAAGCCTGGCAAGTATCGGTGGTACGTCTGGCCCGGGATCGGGCGGCGCAAGGCCGGCCGCTACGGCCACATGATCGGGTCGGGCACGTTCGTCGTCGTGCGCTGACGCCCATCGCCGTTACGCCAACCGCTCGATCTCGCTCAGGTGCGTGACGTTCTCGACGTCGTCGGGCTCGCCGCTCGCGCTGCCGGCGAACCACGCGTCGAGGATCTCCTCTAACTCAGCCTGAGAGGTGGCGCGCAGGCTGAGCGCGAGCACGTTCGCGTCGTTCCATCGCCGCGCTCCCTCCGCGGTCCGGGCATCGCCACACAGCGCTGCGCGGATACCCGGGACCTTGTTGGCCGCGATCGACGCGCCCGTCCCGGTCCAACACGCGACGATCGCCTGCTCCGCCCGGCCGTCGGCCACGTCACGCGCCGCCGCCTCGCTCGCCCACGCCCAGTCGGGCCGCTCGGTGCCGGAATACGCGCCGTGCAGCAGCGGCTCGTGCCCACGGCGGCGAAGCTCCTCGGGCAGCAGTGATGCGACGCCGGTCAGCTCATCCGCGGCGACCGCGACGCGCATCCGCGCCGGCGATCAGACCGCGACGATCGCGGGCTCGCGGTCGTGGTCCGACCCGGTGTCCGCGTCAGGCTGTCCGCAGTCCTCGAACAGCCACTGGAGCCCGTAGGCCCGCATGTCCTCGATCAGCGGCACCAGCGCGCGCCCCTTGTCGGTCAGCGCGTACTCGACGCGCGGAGGCACCTCGGGGAACGTCTGGCGTTCGACGACGCCCTCCTCCTCGAGTGCGCGCAACCGCAGCGAGAGCGTCCGCGGACTGATCCCGTGCAGCGACCGCTCGAGCTCGCAAAAGCGCGAGCGACCCTCGGCCAGATCCCGGATCACCAACAGCGTCCACTTGCCGCAGACGATCTCCGCCGTGCGACAAACAGGACAGGAATCGTTAGAAGAAGCCATCTAAGGCCCATTCTAGCGCAATGCTTCACCAACTGAAGTTTTGGCTGCCGCCCCGCCGAGGGGCGGCAGCCAAACTCGCTACTTCACCGTGTACGTGTACGGGACCGCCGTGACGTCGTTCCCGTTGAGCCCGTTGAAGAACTCGTACAGGAAGAAGTACGCGTCGTCCACGTACAGCGTTCCGCTGACCGTCGAGCCGGACGGCGCACTCGGCGTGATCGTGACCGGGATCGTCACGGTCTGACCCGGACCGACGACTACTGGGTCGAACGACGCCGATGGATCGGCGCTCGTCTCCCACAGGTCGCCCGTGGGCGAGGTGACGTCCCCGTCGAACGCCGCCGTGGTCGCCGACATCGACGTGGTCGCCGTCTCGCTCGGGCCTCCGATATTGCCGAACACGCCGCTCTCCACCGGGGCGATGTCCCAGAGGCCCTGCGCGATTGGGTTGGCGGAGAACGATGCGGCAGCAGTGCTGCCGGACGTCGACGCGAGGTCGGGGTCACCGGCCGGTCCCCCCATGTCGAACTGGATCGGTTGCGGCCCGTTCGTGCTCGCCGAGCCTGACAGCCCAGTCGTGTGCGTCGGCACCAGGAATACCGACTCGGGATTGGACGAGTTGAAGCTGTCCGGCTCCTGCACCGTCGGGGTCGACCCGGCCGTCGTGGCTAGCGTCTCCGTCGTGCTCTCGGGCAACCGCGCGTCGAGGAAGTACACCTCGGGGTCGGGCCCGTTGTTGCTGATCGTGACCCCGAACGTCTGGGCCTTGCCGCCCGTCAGTTTCGTACCCGCCGAGTTCGGCACGCTCGACTGAACGGAGACCGGGTCCTGGTTGGTCGTCACCGTGAACGGCTCCGACAGTGCCATCCCGGAGACCTGCGGAGCGAACAGCACCGCGAGGGTCCACGTCCCCGCCTGCGGCGAGGGCACGTGCAACTGCGTCCCCAGCACGTTGGTCGGCGGGTTCGAGATCGGGATGGTGTTCTCGGCAAACGCCTGAGCCTCGCCGGCCGGGTTGATGAGCCACGCATCGAACACGTTGTTCGGGTTGTCCGCCAGCGTGACCGTCGCGTTCAGTTCCGGTCGATTTGCGGGGACGTTGATCTGGTAGTAGAACGCCTCGCCGGCCTGGAACTCCCGTCCGTTGCCGCCGGTCAAGACGCCGTTGAACACCGCATGCCCGGTCGGAACCAGGCTGCGGAGCGTGACCGGGATCGTGCTCTGTACCTGGCCGCGGCTCGACGCCAGGATCGAGCCGGATGCGTCGCCTGGTGAGCTCGGCGTCGCGACTGTGAGTGTGATCGGAGCGGTCTGCCCCGGGGCGAGGCGGACGCTCGCCGGGCTCACCTGGCCGAAGCCGGTGTAGCTCGCCGAGCTCGCGCCGACGACCACGGGGCCCGTCGTGCCACCGTCCGCCGAATCGCGGCTGTAGATGTAGGCAGTCCACCGACCCGCGATCGGCTCGGTGATCTGCACGTCGCCGAAGTTGCCGTCGCCCTGCGGGACCGAGTACTCGGCGAGCCGGCCGTCCGGGTCGATCAGGCTGATCCGGACTCGCGCGAGCAGGCTCGGGTCGGTCGCGTTGTTGCCCGCGTTCTGGAACGCCGCGGATACGTTGAGGCGGTCCTGTCCGCGCGGGACGTTGAACGTGAACGGCTCGTAGTTGTCGTTGATCCCGTTCCAGTCGGTGATATGCGGACTCGCGGTGTCGCTGAGGACGACCGTCCCCGACTTCAGCGACCGGTAAGTCCCGATCGCTCGCGTCGACAGGGACACCGTCTCGGGCTTGCTGCCGTTGTTGGTGATCGTGTCGTTCAGCGTCTGGCGGGATCCGGGCAGCCCTTCGCCGTTCAACTGGCTGGCGCTCTCAAGAAGCGTGTCGCTGGTCCCGCTCGGCCCACTCGACGGCGCTTGGTAGGACTCGGCTGCGAGACCCGCCTTATAGGCGTCGATCAGGCCCGCTCCCTGCTGGTCAGCCGGCGCACCGATGTCGTCGGCGGTGCCGGTGATGATCTGCTTGACGACAGCCGGCGAGGGTGTCGCGCCGCCATGGGTCTTGCGGTAGCCCTGGATCACCAGCGCTGCCACCCCCGCGGTCAGCGGCGCCGACTCGCTGGTGCCCCCGAATGCCAGGACCGGGGTTGGTTTGCCCGCGAGGCTCACACACTCACTGAACATCGCCGTGTTGGTCGAGCACAGCGCCCAGTTGAGCTCACCCGGAGCCACCACATCGAGCGTCCGGCCGCTTTCCTCGAAACCGCCGGAGCTGAACGAGCTGATGTTGTTGTCGAGCCAGCCGTCGACGCCCGGGAACCCTGCGCCGCCGTACCCGTCCTGCGCGTCGATCCGGTACGTCGTGGACGCGCCCGCCGAGATCACGAGCGGGTCGGTGGACGGCGTACCGATCGTGCTGGTGATACCCGCGTCGCCGCTCGAGACGGTAACGCTCGTGCCGGCCGCGACGGCCTCGTCGTTCGCCTGCTTGATCAGATCGAGACTCGCCTCGTCATCGGGGTAGAAGTTGTTGCCGAAGGACTCGTTCAGCACATTCACGTGGTCGGTCGAGACCGCGTAGTCGATCGCCTCAAGGATCGCCGAGTTGAAGAAGGCGTCCTCCCTCCCGGATATGTCGAGGGCGACGAGGCTCGCGCCCGGGGCAACGCCCTCAACGCGGATCAGGCACTTCCGGTTCGGCCCCAGCGCGCTGTAACCCTGGACGTTGTAGACCTCGCGTCCCTGTGCGGCGATCGAGCTGGCGTCGCCGAACTCCTCCTCGCCGCCGGTGGGCACGTTCAGTCCCTCGCCGCTGAAGTCCTTGTAGTCGACGATGACGTGCTGGCCGTTGGCACGGATGAAGTCGGGGTTGTTGGGATCGAGACCATCGGCGATGAACCCGACGGTGACACCCGCGCCGGTCAGGCCGAGTGACCTTGCCGTCTTCGCGCCCGGGTTCTGCGAGTCGGCGTGGATCGTCTCGATCGCCTGCGGGTTGAGCTGTACCTGATTCGGGTTGGCTGGACAGGCTCCCGCCAGCGGCAAGCTCCCGCCGGCGCTCGGAGTCGAGGTGGCCGCCGGCTGCGCCGCAGGCGGCGCGAGCTGGATGATCTGGTCGGGCACGACCTGGCTCACCGCGGAGTTCGACTTGAGCTGCGCTGCCTCGGTAGGCGAGACCGTCGCGGACACCGCGTTGATCACCGAATAGGAATGGACGCTGCGCGCGCCCGAGTTCGACAGCGAGCTGGTGACCGGCGCCTGGCTGAGCGCGATCGCACTCTTGCGGGCGCCGATGTCCCCCCTCGTGGGCGGCAGGCTCTTCTCCTGGTTCTTCAGGATCACGATCACCGGCTGCGTCGCCGCCTGGCTTTGCGCCCCCGCCACGGCCGCCCCCCCGAACTGGCTGAGCGCAATCAGCGCTCCGAGCAGGCCGACCCCAGACACGACCCGCCGCGTGCGTAGCACCATGCGTCCCTCCTCCTATTCTCCCCACGCCTAACGTTGCTGCTTGTGCAGCCGCGGAAGCCTATACCCAGGCCACCTCCCTCATATGTCAGAGAGGTGACCTGATTTGTGAACCCGGTCGGGCGCCCTCGTGGCACCAGGGTCCGGGGATCGGGGGCTGCGCGGAAGCGCGGCGCCGGCGCTACGCCGCCATGCCGGGCGGCGGCGCGGACGGCCGACCGTTCGCCGAAGCGATCGGGGTAGCCGGCCTGACGTGCGGCACCGGTGTCGGCTCCGGCGAGGACGCCGACGAGGACGAAGACGAGTTCATTGGGCTGACATGGTCCGAGCCCGCGAGGTCGTCCATCGAGGTCGCGGTCCGGCCCTCCCCGGCGACAAGCAGCTTGAAGTCGTGCGGGCTCGAGGCGACGCGCAGCGCGTCCTCCATCGAGACCCTTCCGGCCTGGTAGTGGCCCAGTAGCGCCTGGTCGAACGTCTGCATCCCGTAGTACTCGCCTTCGGCGATCACCTCGCGCAGGCGGTCGGTCTGATCGGGGTCGAGGATCATGTCGCGCGCCCGGCCGGTCATCCGGAGGATCTCGCACACGGCGACGCGGCTCGTGTGGTCGGCGGTCCGCACGAGACGCTGAGACACGACGGCCCTCAAGGTGCCCGCGAGCATCGCACGCGCTTGGCTCTGCTCGTGGGGCTGGAAGAAGTCGATGATGCGGTTGACGCTCTCCGCCGCGTCGAGCGTGTGCACGGTCGAGAGCACGAGGTGGCCGGTCTCGGCGGCCGACAGCGCGGTCCGCACGGTCTCCTCGTCGCGCATCTCCCCGATCAGGATCACGTCGGGGTCCTGGCGCAGGACGCGGCGCATGGCACGGCCGAACGACTCGGTGTCCATCCCGACCTCACGCTGGTTGATGATCGACTGCTTGTCGCGATGTAGGTACTCGATCGGATCCTCGATCGTGACGATATGCCGCGACATCGTCTCGTTGATCTGGTTGATGATCGCCGCCAACGTCGTCGACTTCCCGGAGCCGGTCGTGCCGGTGAGCAGGATCAGCCCCCGCTCCTCGTTCGCGATCTGCTCGATCGCCGCGGGCAGGCCGAGCTCGTTGATCGTCTTCACGGTGAACGGGATCACGCGCGCGACGATCGACACCGACCCACGCTGACGGAACGCATTGACGCGGAAGCGCGCCAGTCCGTCGACCGTGTACGAGAAGTCGATCTCGTTGTCGCTGTCGAACGCCGCCATCTTGTCCGAGTGGGCGGCGAGCATCTCCCGCAGCACCCGCTCAGTGTCTGCGGGCGTGAGCGGCTCGGTGTACAGCTCGAGCGGCTCGAGCTGACCGCGGAAGCGCGCCATCGGGCGTGCCGGCACCTTCACATGGAGGTCCGAGCCCTCGTTGTGGACGACGTACGCCAGCGCATCGTGGAGATCGAACATCGATCCCGCATCGGCGCGAACGACCGCCGGCTTGAGCGTCCGAGGGAACCTTGGACGCCCCAACCGACGATCTGAAACCTACCTAGGCGACGTCGCGCAGCTTCTGCGCCTCAGCCAGCGACTGAAGCTTCTTGAGCGACTGATTCTCGATCTGCCGGATCCGTTCGCGGGTCACGTTGAAGGTCCGACCGACCTCGTCGAGCGTGCGCGGGTGCTCTCCACCGAGCCCGTAACGCAGCTCCAGCACACGGCGTTCCCGGTAGCTGAGGTTCTCGAGCGCCTCGCGGAGAGCCTCCTTGGTGAGGATCTCGGCCGCCCGCTCGTACGGAGACTCGGCACGCTCGTCCGCGATGAACTGCCCGAACTCGGACTCCTCTTCGTCGCCCACCGGCTTCTCGAGCGACACAGGAGCCTGCGCTGAGCGCTTGATCGACTCGACCTCCTCGGGCTCGATCCCCGTGACCTCGGCGATCTCCTCGGCGGTCGGCTCACGCCCGAGCTCGGTCACGAGCTTGCGCTCGGCCCGGCCGATCTTGTTGAGCTTCTCGACCACGTGCACCGGGATGCGGATCGTGCGCGCCTTGTCGGCGAGCGCGCGAGCGATCGCCTGGCGGATCCACCAGGTGGCATAGGTGGAGAACTTGAATCCCTTGCGGTAGTCGAACTTCTCGGCCGCTCGCACCAGCCCCAGCGTCCCCTCCTGGATCAGGTCCAGGAACGGCAGGCCCTGGTTGCGATAGTTCTTGGCGATCGAGACGACGAGCCGGAGGTTCGACTCGACCATCTTCTGCTTGGCGTCCAGGTCCCCACGCTCGATCCGCTTGGCGAGGTCGACCTCCTCCTGGGCGGTGAGCAGTCGCACCTTCCCGATGTCCTTCAGGAACAGCTGAAGGGAGTCGGTGGTCATGTCCGGCTTGAGGTCCAGCGCCGTCTTCGGCTTGCGCCGGCCGCGCTTGTCGGGGGCTCGCTCGAGGTCGGCCGCGGCAATAGCCGGGTCGAGCTCCTCGACGAGCTCGATCTCAGCACGCTCGAGGAAGCCGTGGAGCTCCTCGACGTCAGCCTCGTCAAGGTCCAGCTCCGACACCGCGCCGGAGATCTCGGCGAAGGTCAGCACGCCAAGCTGCTGACCACGCGTGACGAGGCCTTTGATCTCTTCGAGTTCCTGCAGGTCCGCTACTGACATCTGAATCCGTTTCTCGTCGTACCCGCCGGCCCTGGACACCGCCGGCTTGAGAGAGGATGACAAACGGGCGAGAGCCCGGAGGGCGCACGCCCGCTAGCTAAACGTATGTGGCAAGTCTAGTCGCTATACTTTATGAAGTCAATTAAGCCGCGGGGCGTCGCCGCGCCGGACGGTTATACGTATACGCGTAAGCGTCTGGGCGGTTTCAAATCCTGTTCGGATTTTGCTAAGAGCGCGTTCCCAGCGGACCCGGGAAGCCGCTTGCGCCATGATTGAGGCCGGTTGACCGACGAACGCCCCTCAGACGTGCTCGGTGCGCTGCCGCATAGCCGGCCGCACCGCCGCAGCGACAAGCGCGCCTCCCCCGCGCCGGCGAAGCGGTCGGCGTCCTCCGCCCCGGGAACGACGGAAAACGGAGGCTCCTCGAGCGGCAACGGCTCGTCTGGCGCCGGGAAGCGAACGGGAGCCACGACGGCACCCCGGGCGCGCACTGGCCGCAAGGCGTCGGCCGCACGACGAGAGCCAACCGCCACAAGACGCGAGACGGGCGGCGCACAGCGCAACGCGTCGGCACCCCGCGCCGAACCCCTGCCCCAGCCCGCCCAGCCCGGCGGCGTCCCGCCGACTCCGCCGCGAGCCGAACCCTCGGAATCCTCGACCGGCAGGGACATCCTCACCATCGCGGCGCAGACGGCAGCCGAGCTCGCGGAGATCGGGCTGTCGGTCAGCGCCCGCGTCCTGCGAAACGCGGTCAGCCGCCTCCCGCGCCCGTAGCCACCCGATCGGCTCGCGAGCCCGGGTGCGGCGTCCCCCCGCACCCACCCGCCCCGACCGGTGCCGGCGCACGTCATCGGCGCATGTGGTTAGAATCTCGCGCCGTTCACGCCGAGCGATCGATCCGTCCGCGGACGATCGGCGGGGGAACCACTTGCGGGTCCAAGGATCCGCAGGGGCGAATCGGCCCAGCAGGGTCGTAGCGCCGGACAAGAGGCGCGAGCCCGTCAGCTCACCCCGTAGGCACAACAAAAAAAGGACCGACCAAGCTGCTCGCGAGAGTTCGCTCCAATCGCTATTTGGCCCCATTACTGGGCGCCGCCGTCGGCGCGCTGGTGATTCCAGGGCTGGCCGTCGCCTCGGGCCCCCCCGGCTCAGGCGGCGCCGGGACCGGCCCCGGGAGCCCGGGCTCGAGCCAGAATCCACCCGTCCCCGTCACCGCCGGCAACGTCCCGGTCACGGCCAGCAGCGACGGGATCACGATCACCTCCGAGGCCTCGGCGTTCATCCGGGGTGGCGTGTCGGTGAGAGGCGCGGTCCCGGCCTCGGACGCCGGCGACGTCGTCGAGATCGACCAGCTGAGCTCAGCCGCCACCGCGACCTGGGTGCCCGTCGCGGACGCGACCGCGCAGCCCGGGGGCTCGTTCACGGCCTCCTGGCACCCGAAGCGCGCCGGGCAGATGACGATCCGGGCGGTGATCAACGGCTCCCAGGCCTCGAGTGCCGCCGCCGCGCCGACACTGTCGGTCACGGTCTACCGCCGCTCGACCGCGACGCTCTACGGCCCCGGATTCTGGGGCCAGCGAACCGCGTGCGGGAAGATCCTCAGACGCAACACGATCGGAGTCGCGAACCGGACGCTTCCGTGCGGGACCCTGGTCCAGCTCTACTACAAGGGCAACGTGATCACGGTCCCGGTGATCGACCGCGGGCCCTACGCTCACGGCGCCAACTGGGACCTGACGATGGCCACTGGCCGCGCGATCGGCGCGCTCACGACGGTCGTGATCGGGGCCGCCGCGGTCCCGGCCGCGACCACGAGTAGCACCCAGACGTCGTCGAACGCCGCCCCGGCCGCGCAGTAGCGCGCGTCAGCTCACGAGCGTCGGCGGCTCTGCGCCACCGTCGTCGGGCTCGCCGGTGACGATCCCGATTCCGCTCGCCTCGGCCGCGAACCGCATGTGCTCGGCCGCGTCGATCAGCGTCGCGGCGTTGCCCCCGTCTTCGCCGAGCACGGCGAGCCCAACGCTCACGGTCAGCGGCGCGCCGCGCCAGGACCGCTCGCTCGGCACCGCCGCCACGATCCGCGATCCGAGCGCCTGGGCGCCGGCCCGGCCAGTGTCGCGCGCGATGATCCACGCCCGGCTCTCGGTTTCGCAGGCGAGCACGTCGCGGTGGCGTAGCGCGGTCCGGACCGTCTGGGCAAACCGGCCGAACGTCACGCTCGCCTCGCTCCGAGGCCCGGCCGCGAGTAGACGCTCGGCCTCGTCGAGCTCGACGAGCAGCAGCGACAGCGGGTGGCGTGCTCGGTCGGCCCGAACGATCTCGTCGCGGAGCGCGCCGATCCAGAGCGCGTCGCCGACGCCCCGCCCCGTCGCGCCGCCAACGCCATCCTCGCGTTCGGTCACCCCGCCGTTCTCAACTCGGAGCGCCTGGACGCGTGGTCGCGGGTCGTCGGCGGCATGGCTGTCGTCGTCGCGCCGGCGCAGAACGGCGGCGCGCACCAGCTCTGCCACGAGCGATAGCCGCTCGCCGGCGTCGGCCAACAGGTCGGGGTCGGTCCGCTCGAGCTCGCCCCGCAACGCGCTCCAGACCACCGTCCGGAGCGCTTCGACCGCGTGGGCGGCGCCCTCGGACGTCCGCACGCCGGCGAGCTCGCCCGCGCGCGACACGAGCGGCTCGAGCGCGCCACCGGCCTCGATTCGCCGCAGGTCGGCCTCGTCGCGGATCGCGCGGATGACTGCGCCGCATATGCGCGGGCCGTCGCGAGCGACGTCACCGGCCATGATCGCGGCCGCCGACTCAAGCGGCGCGTCCTCGACAAGCGCCAGCAGCCAGCCCTTGGCGATCTCGTCGCCGCCCACGAACAGGGCTTGCAGTCCGTCGGTAACGACCGGCCGCGGTCGCCGGCGCCTTGGCACACCCCGCTCCATCCCGGGTCTTTTACCACGCATCGCCCCCGCACATTGGTGTCCACGCCAACCGATCGGTCTGGTTCGCGAAAATGAGGGTATGCCTCCCCCTCTGATCACAATCGCCCAGGCCCGCAAACGAGTATTAGAAGCCTCTCAGCCGCTCGGAGCAGATCGGAAGAGCACACGTCTGAACTCCAGTCACATCACGATCT
>OBLV0100000692.1_pt1 | contig 10267 bp, 11 predicted proteins | sample 1520071 | NCBI WGS metagenome assembly OBLV01 (sample SAMEA3888446, study PRJEB22518) | metagenome | reverse complement strand
CGCACCAGTTGCACGGCGCGATCGGGACCACGGAGGAGCACCGGCTGCGGCTGACCACCACGCGGCTGTGGTCCTGGCGGGACGAGGACGGCTCGGAGGCTGAGTGCTTCGCCGAACTGGGCCGGGCGGCGCTCGCCGCCGCGACCGGGGCCGGGACTGGGGCTGGTGCTGGTGCTGGTGCTGGTGCTGGGGCTTCCGGGCTCTGGCCCTGGCTGAGCGAAAGCCCCGGCGCAGGACCTGCCGTCTGATGGGGGTGCCCCGAGATTGCGGGCCGCGGCCGGGTGACACGTCCCCAGGAAAACCGGACTCAGGTCACGCCGACACCATCAGCATCGCGCTCGGTGCGTGCCGGACCCGGCGGAACGCCATGAAACCCCGGATCCAGGTCGTTCTAACGCACTGGATCCCTGGTTTCACGACGCCCCGGCAGGGGTCGGGCCGGAGTCGGGCGGGGGACCGGCAGGCCGGGCCGGGTCTGGCGGGGCCTGGCAGGCGTCGGGGCGGGGTCCGGCGGGGTCTGGCGGGTCCGGGCGGGGTCCGGCGGGGTCTGGCGGGTCCGGGCGGGGTTAGCCGAACAGGTCGACGACGGTCTTGGCGCCTGTGTCGCCGGGCAGGAGCTTGCGGGTGACGACTTCCATGTGGGTTCGCCAGTGCCGTTCGGCCCCTTCGGCGTCGCCCGCGTCGATCAGCAGCACCAGCTTGCGGTAGGAGCGGACCAGCTTCCTGAACTGGTCCTGGGTGTCCGGGTGGTCGAAGGAGCGCATGACGACCTTGGACAGGTGCATGGCGACGACCTCGCGCAGCACGCCGGCCTGGACGGCCAGGGTCCGGTTCCCGGCCCGCTCCAGGATCAGGTCGTGGAACCGCTGCGTGGCCTGGGACCAGGCGTCGGCGTCCCGGAAGGGCTCGTCGCTCTCCACCAGGCCGACCAGGTGCTCGACGCAGGCGTTCAGGTCGTCCAGGTCCTGCTGGGAGCGCCGGGCCGCGAGCAGGCCCGCCGCGGCGGGCTCGATGGCGATGCGCGCCTCGTACACGTCGGCGATCGTCGTCCCGCTCATCTGGAGCAGCAGGCCGACGTACCTAGCTGCCACGGCGATGTCCGGGGACACCACCCGCGCCCCGCCCCGGGCGCCGCGGCGGACGCTGATGAGGGATTCGGCCTCCAGGATCCGGAACGCCTCGCGCAGCGTCGGCCGGGATACGCCGAACATCTCCATCAGCACGGTTTCCGACGGCAGCGAGTCACCGGTCTTCAGGTCGCCGCGGACGACCTGCCCGCGGATGTACGACGCGATCAGCTCGGCCGTCTTGGGCGCGCGCAAGACCGGCCCGGCCGAATCGCGATGGGGACGCACCCGACCAAGCTTAGGGGGAGTCAGCGGCCCTCGAAGGTGACCCGGCGCGGACCGGGCGGGCTGGCTAGGCCGGGTCCTCGTACTTGAAGGACAGCCGCAGCTTGGTCCGGAAGACGATGTCGCCGTCCTCGATACTCAGGTCCTGCTCCACCACCTCGGCGACGCGCAGGTCACGCAGGGACTTGCGGGCGGTGTTCACCGCGGTGACCGCGGCGTCCTCCCAGGACTGGGTGCTCGTGCCGATGACGTCGATGACCCGGTACACGCTCACGGAAGCCTCCTCGGTTGGTTCTTGTCGTAGCCTCGTTCCCCCGGGATCTAGCCGGTATGCCCGCGGCCGTCAGAAACCCGCCGGCGGTTACCCTGCCAATGCGGACGTTCCAGCATCACGCCCGACCAACGGAGGCAGCGCATGGGCACGATCACCACGACCGACGGCATCGAGATCTTCTACAAGGACTGGGGCTCGGGCCAGCCGATTGTCTTCAGCCACGGCTGGCCGCTTTCGAGCGACGACTGGGACACGCAGATGATGTTCTTCCTGCTGCACGGCTACCGGGTCGTCGCCCACGACCGCCGCGGGCACGGGCGCTCCACGCAGACCAGCGACGGTCACGACATGGACCACTACGCCGACGACATGGCCGCGGTGACCGCGCACCTCGACCTGCACGACGCGATCCACGTCGGTCACTCCACCGGCGGCGGCGAGGTCGTGCGCTACATCGCCAGGCACGGTGAGAGCCGGGTGGCGAAGGCGGTCCTGATCAGCTCGGTGCCGCCGCTGATGCTGCAGACCGACGCCAACCCCGGCGGCCTCCCCAAGGACGTATTCGACGGATTTCAGGTACAGGTCGCGACCAACCGCTCGGGGTTCTACCGCGACCTGGCCGCGGGTCCTTTCTACGGCTTCAACCGGCCCGGCGCGCAGCCCTCCGAAGCGATCATCGAGAACTGGTGGCGCCAGGGAATGACGGGCGGCGCCAAGGCACACTACGACGGCATCGTCGCGTTCTCCCAGACCGATTTCACCGAGGACCTCAAGAAGATCACGGTGCCGGTCCTGGTCATGCACGGAGACGACGACCAGATCGTTCCCTACGCCGACTCCGGGCCGCTGTCCGCGAAGCTCGTGCGGAACGGGACGCTGAAGACGTACCACGGCTTCCCGCACGGCATGCCGACCACCCAGGCCGAGACGATCAACGCTGACCTGCTGGCCTTCCTGCGGTCCTGACCGCAGGCTCACAAGCACCCGGGGGCAGGTGCACGCGCCTAGGCCCGTTCGGTAAAAAGATTTTGAACCGAACGGGCCTGGGTTCACCCGATTCCTTGATGCGACGATCGTAGTCAACCGAAAGGCTGCAGCCGGGAAGGAACAGTCATGCCTGACCGCACGATCACCGAACTCGACGAGGCCGAGTCGCTGAAGCTGATATCGCCGGGCGGGATCGGCCGTATCGCCTACCTGAGCCGGTTCGGCCCGGCCGTGCTACCGGTCAACTACAAGTGGCACGACGGGGCGATCGTATTCCGCACCGCCCAGCACAGCGCGCTGGACGAGGACCTGCAGACCGGGATCGCCGGCGGCGACTACCTGGTGGCGTTCGAGATCGACGAGATCGACGTGCCGGGCCGGCAGGGCTGGAGCGTCCTGATCCAGGGACCGGCGCACCACGTCGAGGGCGAGACCGAGCGCGCGTCGGCCGAGGAGGCCGGCGTGGAGCCCTGGCCCCCCGGGGAACGGGAGTTGTTCCTGCGGATCGTCCCCCACCGTGTCACCGGCCGCCGTATCCAGCCTGCCTAGCAGGCCGCGACGTCCTCCTCCTGCTGGGGCGACGGCCACCACAGGTTCCTCGCCAGCGCCATCTCCGCCTGCGTCCGCAGCGCGGCGAGTTCCCGGGCCACACGGTCCTTTTGCCCGGCGGCTTCCCAGGCGGCCTGCCGGGCGGCGGCCAGGTCGACCGTCAGCTGCTCCGCCTCACGGAGCGCCTTGACCAGCCGGTTCCGCATGACGACGGCCTCTCGCCTGGACCGGGCGACAAACTCCTCGACCTGGCGCCGGTCATAGCCGCGCCGCGCGACCCGGAACCGTTCCTCCGACACCGCGCCGGGCAGAAGATCGGCGTTGCCGCTCGTGTCATCCGGCGCCTGCGCCGTCGTGACCTGGCTGAGTCCAGCTGAACCCATGTCCCCTCCTGCTGCTCCCGCCCCTGGCAGCCTGCAAAGCACCACCGCGCTAAAAGGTAGTGTTTTTACCCATACGCCACATCACGAGGATTATGTACGCCGCTATGTAAATGTCGCGGCGCGGCTAGTTGCGGGCGGCCGCGGCGAGTTCCTCGACCGGCACGAAGTCGAAGTCGTATCCGAACGCCCGCGGGCCCGCGGCCGTGATCCCGCGTTCGGTCCGCCAGATCGGGTCGCAGCCGAACGCGATCACCACCACCCGCTGGCCGTAGCTGATCCGGTCGGCCGAGATCGCGTCGGCGGTCTCGCTGTCCAGCACCGTGATCAGGTCGGGCACGGAGGCGAGCAGCCGGCCGCGCTCGAGCGCGACCAGGTGCTCATTCTGCAGTTCCAGCCGGATCAGCCGTCCCGCGTCCTCGGCCAGGCCCTCGATGACCACCGAGCCGCGCATGAACCCCTCGGTCACCTCCCGGTGGACGTCCAGCACCTTGCCGCCGACCAGCCGGAAAGCACCAGCCGCCTCGATCATGGCCGCCACCGGGCTGCCCGGTGAGCTCGCCGCCGCCTCGCCGATCCTGATCGCCTGCGACACCGAGCCGCGCACCGTCGCCTCCCGCGCCTGCGCCGCGGTCAGCGGGAAATCGGCCGCCTGCCCGAGCCCGCCGAACTCAGCGGCCGCCGCCCGTTCCAGCCGCTCCACCCAGTCCCCGGAAATCGCCCGGAACACCACAATGTTGCCGCGCTCGTCGGTCATCACCGCCGGGCACGGCGAGATCCCGGCCAGCTCCATGGTGACCTGTGAGACCAGCGGGAAGGCGCGGCCCATGCCGTCGGCGTCCACCACCGGAAGCCCCATCTGCGCGGCCCAGGTGACCGGCAGCAGGCCGTTGCCGCCGCCGATCTCGCCCGCCATCAGCGCGACCACCGTCCGGCCGGTATGACGCTCCATCAGGTTCCGCAGCCGCTCCCCCTCGTCGCCGGCCTCGATCTTCTCCAGGCCGACCAGCGGGGCACCGACCCCGCCGCAGGGCATGATCAGGCCGTCGTCCGGCAGTTCGTCCACGTCGACCAGCGCGGCCGGCCCGAAGTCCTCAGCCGCCTGCAGCGCCTGCAGCAGGGCGTAGTACGTGTCCCCGCCCCCGCCCGCACCGAGCACGGCGCAGCCCCGCGCCATCGCGTGGAGCGTGTCGTGATCGAGCAGACGTTTCATGATCCCGTTACCGGCCGGGGACAGGTCGTCTCATGCTACGCGGCGGGCAGGCTGTCGGTCGGGGACGGGCTGGCCGCCGGCGCGGCGGCGGCCGCCAGCGCGGAGTTCCTGAGCTCTTCCAGCCGGTGCCGGGACGGCAGCAGCAGGACGGCCGCCAGCGCGCCGATGCCGAACAGCACGGCGGATACGGCGAACGCCACGGTGTAGCCGTGCACCGCGGCGGTGACCGGGGCCAGCCGGCCGGCGTGGTGCGCGGTCAGGTAGCTGGCGGTCGCCGTGAGCGCCACCGTGCTCAGGGCGGCGGTCCCGATCGAGCCGCCCACCTGCTGCATGGTGTTGACCAGGGCCGAGGCCACGCCTGAGTCCTGCCGGGCGACTCCGGCCGTGGCGGTGTTGATGGCGGGCGCGAAGATCATGCCGAAACCGAGGCCCATGGCCACCAGCGCCGGCACGATGTCCACCGCGTAGCTGGACGTCACGGTCAGCTGGGTCAGGTAGGTCATCGCGCCGCCGCCGAGCAGCATGCCGGTCACGATGAGGGCCCGCGGTCCGACCCGCGGCAGCAGCACGATGCTGGAGGTGTTCGAGGCGAGCAGGATGCAGGCGATCATGGGCAGGAAGGCGAGCCCGCTGGTCACCGGACTGTAGCCCTTGACCTGCTGAAGGTAATAGGTGAGGAACAGGAAGACGCCGAAGACCGCGATCCCGGTCAGGCCGACCGACAGGTAGGAGCCGCCCCTGGCCCGGTCCATGACCACCCGCAGCGGGAGCAGGGGGTGACTGACCCGGCTCTCGGCGAATACGAACGCGGCCAGCACGATCACCCCGGCGACGAGTGAGCCGATGGTCAGGCCCGCGGTCCAGCCGGCGGTCTCTGCGTGCGAGAACCCGAAGACGATGAGGAAGAGCCCGGCCGAGGCGAGCACGGCTCCGGCCCAGTCCATCCGCGGACGGCTGTCCGGCCGGTTACTCCGCATGTAAGCCAGGGCGCCGGCCACCGCGATCGCGGCGAAGAACAGGTTGACGTAGAGGGTCCAGCGCCAGGAGACGTACTGGGTCAGGACGCCGCCGAGGATGAGCCCCACGGCACCGCCGCCGCCCGCGACGGACCCGAAGACGCCGAACGCCCGGCCGCGCTCGCGCGGATCGCGGAAGGTGCTGACCAGGGTGCCCAGGGCGGCGGGCGCGAGAATGGCGCCGAATACGCCCTGAAGCGTCCGGGCCGCTACCAGCATGCCGAACGACGTGGCGGCGCCGCCTAGCGCCGAGGCGAGCGCGAACCCGACCAGGCCGGTGATGAAGACCCGCTTGCGGCTGAACATGTCGCCCAGCCGGCCGCCGACCAGCAGCAGGCTGCCGAACGCCAGGGCGTACGCGGTGACCACCCACTGCCGGTCGCTGTTCGGGAAGCCCAGGGCGTGCTGAGCCGACGGCAGGGCGATGTTCACCACGGTGGCGTCCAGGACCACCATGAGCTGCGCGATAGCCACGATGACCAGGATGAGCCAGCGATGGTCGCTGGCCGCGGGACGCTGGTCGCCAGCAGCAGGGGTTACGGATGACATTGCGGGCTATTCCCCCAGGTGAGAAGCGTGATTGTGGTTCATGCCGGGACCGCCGGCGCGGCTGGTGCCGCGATCAGCTGCTGCGCGGCCTCGTCCAGCCCGTCGAGCAGGCGCAGCAGGGTCGCCCGGTCCGCCTCGCTCAGCGCGCCGAAGATATGCGTGAGCAATCGCTGCCGCGTGGCGTTCGCCACGTCCAGGCCGGCTAGGCCCGCGTCGGTGATAGCCACGAGCTTGGCCCGGCGATCCGTGGGATCTGGCCGGCGTTCGGCCATGCCGGCGCGCTCCAGCCCGTCGACGATGTCGGTGATGGAGTGCGGGGACAGCCCGAAATGCGCCGCCAGCACGCTCTGCCGGACCGGCCCCTGCTCGCGCAGGCGCAGCAGGACCTTGGTCCGTGCCATCGACAGGCCGCACCCGCTCATCTCGTCGTTGACGGCCCGGAACATCCGGTGATGCACGGCGAGATACCGTTCACCCACCTGATCAGGTGTGACCATCGCTGCCTCTCCGACACCTACTGACGCTGACCCGGTTCACGCGGCCAGCACAACGCTGATGACTGTCATAATGAGGTTCCTCATCGATTTATTTCCGTGCTGCGCCGCCGCTTATCAGGCGATGAGGAGCCTGCCGCCGAGGTCGATCTCGTCCAGGTCGAGCAGCTCGGCGTTGCGCTCGGCCCACCGGCCCGATTCGAGATCGGCGCGCAGGTCGCGTACCACCCGCTCCTCGACGGCCCGGCCGACCTGGTGCCAGACCGATACCGGGCGCCGGACCCGGGCGTCCAGGTACGCCTCCGGCCGCCGCCAGTAGGAGGGGAAGTTGCCGTCGCGGCAATCCCACGGGATGGGTACCGGCTCCAGCCGGCCGCCGATCGCGCTGGCCCGCTCGGTCAGCGTCGGCCGGCCAGCGCTCAGCTGCCCGTGCTCTGGCATGTAGTCGCGGATCAGCCAGAAGCTCCGTTCGAGACGGCTGATGTCGAAATGGAAGGTCACGACGCGGCGGGCGACGCGCCGCATCTCCCGGTAGCCGGCGATCGCGTCCGGCCAGTGCTGGTCGGTCGACACCGCCATCGCGGCGTCGAATGACTTATCAGCGAACGGCAGGCTGCCCGCCACGCCGGGCACGCACGGCGCCGCGCCGGCCGGCCGCTGGGCCCGCATGACCGCCGACGGCTCGACCGCCGTGACCTCCCGGTCGGACGGCTCATACGATCCGGTCCCCGCCCCCACGTTGACGACCGTGCGGGCGTCGCCGAGCGCGGCCCAGATCCGCGCCGCGATCCGCGGATCGGCCGGCCGCGTCGCCGCATACGTCGCCCCGATCGTGTCGAACAACCGGTCACCGGACAATGCCCTGGCCCTCTCGTTGCCTGCGGGCTGCTCTTCCGCGCGATGCACGCCGGCCTCGCCCAGGCGGCAATAAGTACTATCGCATTTTCAGCAGCAGGCCGCCACAGCGCAGGTACTCGCGGCTGGCATCCGGGTCAGCACTTCGGTCACACGCGCCTCGATCGTCTTTTGCCCGGTGGCCACGGCGACGGAGACGCGGTGGTGGCCGTCCATGACGAAGTGCAGGTCCCCGACGCGGTACACGTCAATGGGCGGAAGGAAAACGCCGCGCCGCTGCGCGAGATCCAGCCGCTCCCATCGCGGCCGCACCCGGTTTGAGGTGGGCCGGAACTTGCGGTCGAAGTCGCGCCGGGAGTCGACGGTTCCGGCCACGGTGTCGAGCGGGATGGTCTGCAGGCCAAGGTAGCGTTCGCCGCGCCTGCCCAGGGCGGCGACTACCTCGTCAAGCAACAGGATGCGGCCGACGTCGCGGGGTTGACCGCGCAGCCAGCCAGCGAGCCGGGCGAGCACCTGCCGCCGCCGGGCCCGGTTGAAGTCGTCTTCGACATCTACCCACAGCAAACCGGTGTCAAAGTGCACGACTGTCCTCCGCTCGTGTCCCCCGAGGCGTCCGCGGTCACCGCCAGGCACGGCGCGGTGACGCGCCCTCCCGGAGCGTGTTCCAGACTCGAACGCCACTTCTTCATCGTTGAAGAAGTCTATACTTCAACGATGAAGATGGCAAGGCAGCCGGCGTGACAGGACGGACGTGACAGGACGGACGTGACAGGACCAGGGCACCAGGACCGCGGCGGGCCGCCGGCGCGTGCTGATCGCCTGACGCTTCAGCAGGTAGCAGCCGACGTGGGCGTATCGGCGAAAACGGTCTCCAACGCCTTCACCCGCCCCGATCAGCTCTCTCCTGCCACCCGGAAGCGGGTGCTGGCCGCCGCCGCCCGCCTCGGGTACCCGGGCCCGGACCCGCTGGCCGCCGGCTTGCGCCGGGGCCGGGTCGGCGCGCTCGGCTTCGCCTACGACAATCCGCTGTCCTACGCCTTCGACGACCCGATCGCCGTCGCCATCCTCGCGGGGATCAGCGCCGTGGCCGAACAAGCCGGCAGCGGCCTGCTCCTCGTGCCCGGCTCGGCGCCGGCCGAGCGCAACAGCGCCGCCGTCGCCAGCGCCGTCATCGACGGGCTGATCGTGTTCTCCGTGGCCGATGACGATCCCCTGCTCGACGCCGCCCTGGCCCGCCATCTTCCGCTGGTCGTTATCGACCAGCCGGACCCGTCATCGGTGCGGGGACCGTCCGCCGGCGGCCGCACGCCGTGGGTCGGCGTCGATGACCGCGCCGCCGCCGCCAGCGCGGCGGCGCACCTGCTCGCGCTCGGCCACCGGCGACTCGGCGTCATCTCCTTCGGCCTGGCCCGCCCCCGGGTCCTCGGCATGGCCGACGAGAAGGCACAGCAAGCAGCCACCTACGCCGTCACCCGCCACCGGCTGGCCGGCTACCGCGATGCGGTCGTCCGCGCCGGGACGGACTGGTCGACGGTAGCGGTAGCCGTGGCACCCACCAGCGCCGTCACCGGGGGCGCCGCCATGGCCGCCGCACTCCTGGCCCGGACTCCGCGACCCACTGGTCTTCTCTGCATGTCGGACCGGCTCGCTGAAGGTGCCCTGCAGTCCGCCCGGCAGCTCGGCCTGCGCGTCCCCGATGACCTCTCGATCATCGGCTTCGACGACGCGCCGGGAGCGGACGCCCTTCAGCTCAGCACCGTCCGGCAGCCAAACCGCCGTAAGGGCGAGCTCGCCGCCCAGATCCTGCTCGATCTCGTCGCCGGGCGACCCGTCGAGCCGGTTCACCTCCTGCCCACCGAGCTCATCGTGCGGGCTAGTACCGGGCCGGTCGTCAGGCCCGCAGACCGGTTAGGTCGCGGGCGATGATGGTTTTCATGATCTCGGACGTGCCGCCGTAGATCGTTTGCACCCGGGCGTCGGCGTAGGCCCGGGCGATCGGGTACTCGGCCATGTAGCCGTAGCCGCCGAACAGCTGCAAGCACCGGTCCAGCACCCGGTGCTGCACCTCGGTGGCCCAGAGCTTGGCCTTGGCCGCGTCCACCGCGGTCAGCTCGCCCGAGTTCAGCGCCAGCACCGCCTTGTCCAGGTACGCCTCGAGCACGTCGACCTCGGTCACGGCCGACGCCAGCTCGAACGCGGTGTTCTGGAACGCGGCCAGGGGCTTGCCGAAGGCGGTGCGCTGGGTGGTGTAGTCGACGGTCCAGCCGAGCGCGGCCCGGACCGAGGTCAGCGCCAGGATGGCGATCGACAGCCGTTCCCGCGGCAGCCGCTCCATCAGGTGCACGAAGCCGCCGCCCTCACGGCCGAGCAGGTTGGCCGCGGGCACCCGGACGTCGTCGAAGAACAGCTCGGCGGTGTCCTGCGCGTGCAGGCCGATCTTGTCCAGCTTGCGGCCGCGGGTGAAGCCGGGCATGCCGCGCTCCACCACGAGCAGGCTGAGGCCGTGCGCGCCCGCGTCCGGTTCGGTGCGGGCCACCACGATAACCAGGTCGGAGTTGATCCCGTTGGTGATGAACGTCTTGGCGCCGTTGAGCACCC
>OBLV0100000691.1_pt1 | contig 10271 bp, 7 predicted proteins | sample 1520071 | NCBI WGS metagenome assembly OBLV01 (sample SAMEA3888446, study PRJEB22518) | metagenome | reverse complement strand
GCATACGAGATCGTGATGTGACTGGAGTTCAGTCGTGTGCTCTTCCGATCTAACGCAACGGGGCGGCCCGGAGGCCGCCTCGTTTACTGCGTAGATGTGTACTGAGTGACTACCAGGTGCTGTTGGCCGAGCAGCTGCCCTTGTTGGCCGGGGCGCACGTGAACGTCTCCGAGCCGTTGGTGTTGGTCAGCACGAACGTCTCCGAGTCCGTCGGGGACACGGCGGTGATCGTGTAGTTGCCGTTCGCATCGCCGGTGGCCGACGACAGGTAAGCCTGGCCGTTGGTCGTCGACGTGTTGAGCGCCGGCGTGATGGTGTTGAGCTGGGCGGCGCTGGAGCCGGCGTAGCTACCGTTGTTGTCGGTCGCGTACGTCTCCATCGCGGTGGCCCCGTTCCGGGCCAGAGACTCGGCCGATGCGTCGTTGGCCTTGCTCTTCTGGTTGAGGAACGTCGGAATGGCGATCGCGGCAAGAATGCCGATGATCAGGATCACGACGAGGAGCTCGATCAGGGTGAAACCCTTCTCGTCCTCGGCGCGACGGCGCAACTTATGAAGCATGGAGCCCTCCTGGGATTTTGATTGGGTCTGTCTAGCCAGATCCAAGGCCCCAATCGGGAGTCATCCATGACTACGTCACATCTCCGTATTGGTGGCAGCCCGGCTTCCTCCTATCCGTTGGAGATCCGTGGCTTTGCGTCCCACCCTTGCGAGTGGTTTGCCCTTGGCACCTGAGTGACTCTGGCAGGGGAGGTATCGACAACAAAAACCCGCAGCGTGACGGGTTTCAACATTTGTCCGATTGTCGTTTAGGACGAGTCGCCGGCGGGAACGGCTCCGGGGTCCTCGGGCCCCGCCTGCTGCGCGTCGCGCCCGGGCTCAAATACGCCCGTGCCTCCGCACCACGGGCACGTGACCTCATGCGGCTCCCCACCGAGGCCAGAGACCAGCTTGCCGGTCCCCCGGCAAGGTGTGCACCCGCTCCTACTTTCATCTGGCGTCGCGCTCATCGTCGGCGACGATAGCGAGATCGACCGACCGGCATCGGGCGAGCCGTGGGGCTGTGCAAGGAGGCCGCGGCGTCGCATCGGCGGCACTCGCGCCCGACCACCTCCACCTACGACCGACGTCTCGGCGGCGCACGGGGCCGCCGATGGGACGAGCGGCCTACTTAATACTGTTGTAGATCGAGAAGAGCGGCAGGTACATCGAGATCACGATCACGCCGACGATGCCGCCGACGAAGATGATCATCACCGGCTCCATGATCGAGGTCAGTGCCTTGACGGCGGCCTCGACCTCTGAGTCGTAGAAGTCCGCGATCTTCGCGAGCATCGTGTCGAGCGCGCCGGTCTCTTCGCCGACGCCGACCATCTGCGACACCATCGCCGGGAACGCCGAGCACTGGCGCAGCGGCGCCGAGATCGTGCCGCCGCCCTTGACCGAGGTGATCACGTCGCCCATCGACTTCTCGATCACCGCATTGCCGGCGGTCTTGCCGGTGATCTCGATCGCCTGCATGATCGGGACGCCGGCGGAGGTGAGCGCCGACAGCGTGCGCGACCACCGGGCGATCGCCACCTTCTGGACGACCTCACCGATCTTCATGGGGATCCGGAGCTTGAAGGCATCCCAGGCATCCCGTCCGCGCGCCGAGCGCTTGACCGATATGAAACCGCCGGCCGCGGCTCCGACGACGACGATCAGGATGTACCACTGGTGAGTCACCAGGTGGGAGAAGTTCACCATGAACTGTGTCAGCGCCGGCAGCTTCCCGGGGAACTGCTTGAACACGCCGACGAACACCGGGATCAGGAATGCCACCAGTGCCATCAGCACCGTGATCGCGAACGTGATGACGACCGCCGGGTAGATCATCGCGGCGCGCACCTGACGGCGCAGCGCGGCATCCTTCTCGAGCTGGTCGGCGACGCGCATGAGGCATTCCTCGAGCACACCGCCCGTCTCGCCGGCGCGCACCATCGCGACGTACAGCGGACCGAACACCTTCGGATGCCGCGCCATCGCGTCGGACAGGAGCAGACCCGCTTCGACGTCGTGGCGGACGCCCGCGATCGCGTCTCGCAGCATCTTCGACCCCGTCTGCGTCTCGAGCACATGCAGCGCGCGCATGATCGACATGCCGGAAGTGACCATCGTCGCGAGCTGGCGCGAGGCCACGGCGAGGTCCTTGGCGTTGACCCGCGAGAACAGCTCGAGGTTCAGCTCCTTCGAGCGGTACTTGTGCGCGATGTCGACGACGACAAGGCCCCGCTCCTTGAGCTGCTCGGCGACCGCCTGCTTGGAGTCGGCCTCGACCTCGCCCTTGGCCTGCACGCCGGCGAGGTCCATCGCCTTGAAGACATACGTGGCCATGGCTATGCGGCCGCCTGATAACCGCCGCTGGCGGCGCCCATGCCGGACAGCAGGCGCCGGAGCTCTTCGGGTGCATGTGCTCGCGACTCGGCGAGCTGACGGTTGACCTTGCCGGCGCGCACGAGCTGTGCGAGCGACGCGTCCATCGTCTGCATGCCGTGTGAGGCCCCGGTCTGCAGCACCGAGTAGATCTGGTGGGTCTTGGCCTCGCGGATCAGGTTGCGAATTGCCGGGGTCGGGACCAGCACCTCGGCCGCCACGCACCGGCTGGCGCCGTCCGCGGTTGGCAGCAGCGTCTGGGTCATGATGCCCTGGAGCGCGACCGACAGCTGCGCACGCACCTGGCCCTGCTGCTCGGGCGGGAACACGTCGATGATGCGGTCGATCGTCTGCGGCGTGTCCTGGGTGTGGAGCGTCGCGAACACGAGGTGGCCGGTCTCGGCCGCGGTCAGCGCGGTGCCGATCGTCTCGAGGTCGCGCATTTCGCCGACGAGGATCACATCGGGGTCCTGGCGGAGCGCCGCCTTTAGCGCCTCGCCGAAGCTGGGGGCGTCAGAGCCGAGCTCGCGCTGGTTGACGATGCACTTCTTGTGGTGGTGGAGGAACTCGATCGGGTCCTCGATGGTCATGATGTGCTCTTCGCGGCTCGCGTTGATCACGTCGAGCAGCGAAGCCAGGGTGGTCGACTTGCCCGAGCCGGTGGGTCCCGTGACGAGCACCAGGCCGCGCGGCTTGTTCGCGAAATCGACCACGACCGGCGGCAGGCCGAGCGTCTCGAGCGGAACGACCTCGAATGGGATCAGGCGGAATGCGGCTCCGACCGCGGAGCGCTGGAAGTAGGCGTTGACACGGAACCGGCCGCGCCCGGGAATCTGGTAGGCGAAGTCGATCTGCCAGTTGTTCTCGAACCTCTGTCGCTGTCCCTCGGACAGGATCGAGTAGACGATCTCGCGTGTGTCGTTTGGCGTCAGGACCGGGAAGCCGTCCATCGGCGTGAGCCGTCCGCGAACGCGCACGGTCGGCGGCGCACCTGCCGTGATGTGCAGGTCGGAAGCTCGGCGGTCGATGACCTCGAGCAACACGTCGGCGAAATCGAGCTGCATTCCTATCCGTCCTTGGGTTCGAGAAGTTCGGGGGTCTATCGGCAATCCGGCCGATGTCGTTTACTGCGTGGGCGCCGGCTGGACGCTCAGCCCACACCGGTGCCTGTGACTCGGGCGATCTCGGCCACCGACGTGAGGCCGTGCTTGACCTTGTCGAGGCCGTCCTCGCGCAGCCGCCGCATGCCCTCGCGGACCGCGGCTGCCCCGAGCTGATCCGATGAAGCACGCTGGAGCGTGAGCGAGCGGATCTCCTCGGACATCACCATTACCTCATACAGGCCGATCCGGCCGCGGTAACCCATGCCACCACAGCGCACGCAGCCACCCGGCTCGTAGGCCTCGATCGGGAACTCGGCCGGAAAGCCGTGGTCGCGGAGAACCTCCGCCGGGATCATCGTGCGCTGCTTGCAATGCGCGCAGAGCGTTCGCGCGAGTCGCTGGGCGACCACGCAGTCGATCGCCGACGCGACCAGGAACGGCTCGATGCCCATCTCGACGAGGCGGGTGATCGCCGACGGCGCGTCGTTGGTGTGGAGCGTCGAGAGCACCATGTGGCCGGTGAGCGCACCTTCGATCGCGATCTGGGCGGTCTCCGGGTCGCGGATCTCGCCCACCATCAGGATGTCCGGATCGGCGCGCATCATCGAGCGCAGCCCCGCGGCGAACGTGAGGCCGGCCTTGGTATTGACCTGAACCTGCGTGATCCCGCCGATCTGGTACTCGACTGGATCCTCGATCGTGATGATGTTCTTCTCGGGGGTGTTGAGCTCAGCCAGCGCCCCGTAGAGCGAGGTCGACTTGCCGGATCCGGTCGGACCCGTGGTCAGCACGCAACCGTACGCCTGTGTAAACGCCCGCCGGAAACGGGTGAGCTCCTGCTCCTGGAAACCGAGCTTGTCGAGCTCGAGGCGGATGCTCTCCTTGTCGAGGATGCGCATGACGACGCCCTCGCCGTGGACGCTCGGGATCGTCACCACGCGGACGTCGACGTGACGTCCGTCGATCGTCAAGCCGACCCGCCCGTCCTGCGGGATGCGGCGCTCGGCGATGTCCAGGTCGGCCATGATCTTGATGCGCGACACGACGCCCGGCACCATCTTCTTGGGGACGGTGGTGGCCTCGGTGAGAACGCCATCGACGCGCATCCGGACGCGCATCTCTCGAGCTGTCCGCCCGGTCGCGTCAGGCTGGGGCTCGTAGTGGATGTCGCTGGCGCCGCGCTCGGTCGCCTGCGCGATGATCGAATGGACGAGCTTGATCACCGGCGCGTCGTCGGCGGTCTCGCGAAGATCGACGACCTCCTCGATCCCGGGACCCGCTTCGCTCTCTTCGACGGCCTCGGCGACGGCATCCTCGAAACGGTTCATGCGCATGATCAGCGCGGTGATGTCCTCCGCCGAGGCGACCGCCGGGCGCACGTCGAGGTGCGTCAGCAACGCGATGTCGTCGACCGCGAGGACGTTCGCAGGGTCCGACATCGCCAGCAGGAGAGTGTGCTCGTCCACGTAAGAAACCGGGACGGCGTTGTAGCGCTTGGCGGCGGCGGCGCTCAGCAGGTTGGCGGCGGTCATGTCGACCTTGAACACGCCGAGATCGAGGTGATCCAGGCCGTAGCGCTCGGCCATCGCGCGCGAGAGCTGCTCGGCAGTGATCGCCTGCTGGTCGAGCAGCATGCGCTCGGGTGGGATGCTGGCCGCCCTGGAGGCCTCCACCACACGGTTGACGGTCTCGGCGTCGGCAAACCCGAGCTCGACGACAACGTCGGTAAGGAACCGGTTCGAGCCGCCGCGCCGGCGCGGCGGAGTGATGCCGGTGATCTGAGCCTGATGATCGTCCGAACCGACGCCGGACTCGACCAGGCGCAAAGCTGAATCGTGCTCGCTCATCGTGCGCCGGCCGCCCGGCGCATGACCTCGATCGGCGCGGCGCGACCGGTGAACATCTCGAAGCTGAGGACGCCTTGGCGCACGAGCAATTCGCGCCCGCCAACTATGGGGACGCGGCGTGCTCGCGCGGCTTGCACGAGCGGGGTCTCAGTATCCCGGTACACGAGGTCAACCACGCATTCGTAACTCGTCACGTCATCGGCATCGATGGGCAGCGGCTTGAACGCGTCCTGCGACGGATCGAGCCCGACCGATGTGCAGTTGATGAGCAGATCGGCGGGCTCGGCGCCCGGCACCGGGGTCCCGCCCAAATCCGAGCACAGCTCGCGAGCACGCGCGAGGGTGCGATTCCAGACCCGAACTTCCCGCGCCCCGGCGTCGAGCAGCGCCCATACGACGGCGCGGGCGCTGCCGCCGGCGCCGAGCACCAGCGCGGTCCTTGCGGCCGCCGAGAACGGCAGCGCGGCGATCAGCCCGGGCGCGTCGGTGTTATCGGCGCAGATCCAGCCGCCGTCCTCGAAGATCAGCGTGTTGGCGGCGCCGATGGCCAGCGCCCGCGGCGCCGGATCGGTGGCCAGCGCGAGCGCCGCATGCTTGTGCGGGATCGTGACGTTGACGCCCCGAAAGCCGGCCCCGGGCAGCGCCGCGACCGCCTCGTCGAACAGCTCCGGAGGGATCGGCAGCCGCTGGTAGCGCCAGTAGGTGAGCCCGACCGCTTCGAGGCCGGCGTTCTGCATCGCCGGCGAGAGGCTGTGTGCGACCGGCCAGCCGACGACGCCGAGGCGGATCCGGGGACCGTCCACGGCGCTGCCGTCCGCCTCCGACCTACGGGCAGCGCTCGGGCGACTTCCCGCCGTGCGCGGTCCGCGCCTGCTGATACTTCTGCGCGTCGGCCAGGAACTGGTTGTAGCTCGAGGTGAACACCTGCTCGCCGTTGCCGCAGGGCTTGACCACGAAGTACAGGTAGTTGGTCTGCGCGGGATGGGCCGCGGCCTGCATAGCCGCCGTGCCCGGATTGTCGATCGGTGTCGGGGGCAGGCCCTTGTGGATCCGCGTGTTGTAGGGCGACTTCGAGTTCAGCTGCGCATCGGTCAGCGGCTTCGTGTAGTTCCCGGTCGCGTAGCGCGTGGTCGCGTCGATCTGGAGCGGCATGCCGAGTCGAAGCCGGTTGTAGATGACCGAGGCGATCAGCGGCCGGTCGTGGGCGGTCGCGGCCTCGGCCTGCACCATCGAGGCGATGATCAGTACGTCGTACGGCGTCAGGTGCCGGCTGCGGGCGTAGCCGAGGTTGACCTGGGCCCATTCCGAGCGGAACGTCTTCAGCTGATCGTTGACCAGCTTCGGGATGCTGATCGGCTCGACCAGCTGATAGGTGTCAGGGAACAGGAACCCCTCGAGGTCCGGCGTGCTCCGGGGCGCCCCGTATGCCGCGAAGTTGATCAGCGGCGAGCGGCGCGTCGCGACGAAGTAGCTGCCCTTGACGCCCTGAGCCTTCAGGAGTGCGTTGATCTGGGCCCGCGTCCTGCCCTCGATGATCGTGATGTTGGTCGTCGGCGGGCCGACGGGTGCGGTCGTCAGTACCTTGAGCACCTTGCTGTAGGTCATGTCCTGCTGCAGGTCGTAAGTGCCGGCGCGCAGATCGCCGCGTTCGCCGGCGAGCGTCGCGCGCAGGTCGAAGAAGAAGCCCGACGAGACCACGCCGGCGCGCGCGAGCTGATCGCCGATCTCCTTGGAGGTCGAGTGGGGCGGGATCGTGACCGTGACGCTGCCGTGGGGCGAGCCGTGGAACGGCTGGTACAGCTCGACCAGGAACCAGATGGCGCCGGCGGCGAGCGCCAGGGCGAGCACGGCGAGGAACCGGCCACCCCACTTCCGCAAGCGCGATGGGCGGCTGCTTCGCCGGCGCTGCGGTGTCGGCTTGCGCCCGGAGGAGCCGTTGGGCCGGCGGCGGTCACGCGGCGACTGCTCCCGCCGCTCGGCGCTTCGCTCGCGATCGCGGCGCGCCTCGTCGCGCTCCTCGGCGGTTCGCTCGTATCCGTCGGGCACTTCACTCCCTCCCTGGTTGACTGGCGAGCCAGCTCTCGAGCAGGTGCGCCGCCGCTCGCGAGTCTTCATCCGCCCGGCCCCCGGTCCGCTCAGCCAGCCGGGTCGTGAACCGCTCGTCGTACAGCTCGACCGGAACGGGCAGCTCTTGCTCGAGACGTACCGCGAATTCCCTGGTCTCGGTGGTCTGAGCAGAGTCGCGACCCGACAGGGACAGCGGCAAGCCGACCACTACTCGCTCGACCCCGAGGTCCCGGACGAGCGTGCGCAGGCGCGCCAGCCCCCGGCGTGTCGTTGGGGAACGTACGGATTCGACCGGCGATGCGAGCACTCCGGTGGGATCGCTGACTGCGCAACCGCACCGCGCCCGGCCGTAATCGAGCGCAAGCACGCGCATGACCTTACCCGTTGGACCGGGCGCCAGCGCTCGCGAGGGTTGTCAAGCCGCTTGTCACTCCACCAGCAAATGTCAGGTGCCGAGCGCCGTCTCGATCGCCCCGAGCGCGGCCTCGAACGCCTTCGGCAGCCCGCCGGGGTCCCGCCCGCCCGCGCGCGCGAGCGTGTCGCGGCCACCCCCGCCGCCGCCGACTTCCGCCGCCGCAAGCTTCACGATCTCTCCCGCCCGGACGCCCCGTTCGACCAGCGAGGGAGACACGCTCGCCACCAGGTCGACACGGTTCTCGCCGGTGCTCGCGAGCACGATCGCCGCGTCGCCGAGCTTGTTCTTGAGCCGGTCGGCGATATCGAGCAGCGCCTTTCCGTCGGGCACCGGTACCGCCGTCACCAGTACCCGTGCGCCGTCGCGCTCGACCGCGGCCGCGGCGAGCTGCTCGACGTCGACGGCGTCCTCGGTGGCGCCGCGCCGCGAGTCCTTCTCGAGTTGGCGCACCCGCGCGCGCAACTCGGCGACCGCCTCGTGCACGCTCTCGGGCGGGACCCGGAGAACCTTCGCCGCCTCGCCCAGGGTGCGGTCGTGGCTACGGAGCAGGTCGACCCCCGCGGGACCCGTCACCGCCTCGATCCGGCGCATGTTGGCAGCGCTCGACCCTTCGCTCAGCACCTTGAACAACCCGATCTCCGCTGTGTTGCGGACGTGGGTGCCGCCGCACAGCTCGCGCGAGAACGAGCCGTCGCCGACCTCGACCATCCGTACGACATCGCCGTATTTCTCGCCGAACAGAGCCATCGCGCCGAGGCGCTTTGCCTCTTCGAGAGTCGTCGTGAGCGCGCGGACCGGCTGACTCTCGAGAATCCACCGGTTGACCTGGTCCTCGATGTCGCCGAGCTCCTCGGCGGTCAGCGCCTTGCCGTGCGTGAAGTCGAAGCGAAGCTTGTCGGGCCCGACATACGAGCCGGCCTGGCGCACATGGCTTCCGAGCCGCTGGCGGAGCGCGGCGTGGAGCAGGTGGGTCGCGGTGTGGTTGCACTCGGTCGCGTGGCGGGTGGCGCGGTCGACGTGAGCAAAGACGCGCTCCCCCACCTCGATCGTCCCCCGCTCCGGGACGAGCGCAAGAACCTGGTCGCTGCCGATCCGCAGCACGTCGTCGACCCGCGCGCGGCAGTCGCCGTGCAGGCACTCGACGTAGCCGGAGTCGGCGATCTGACCGCCGCCGGTGGCGTAGAACGGGGACTCGACGAGCTTGACGAGCACGCGCCCGTTGTCCGTCTCGGCCGCACCGATCGTGGTTTCGGCATCGGTGGTCTCGTAGCCGATGAAGTCGGTCGCGAACCCGGCGTCGCCGGCGAGTTCGGCGGCGCGCTCGCGGAGCTTGTCGCCGACACCGGTCCGGTCGGCACTGGCTCGTGCCCGGTCCCGCTGCGCTTCCATCAGCACCTCGAAGCCCGACTCATCGACCCCGAGGTCGTGCTCGGCCACGAGCTCGATCGTCAGGTCGATGGGGAACCCGTAGGTGTCGTGCAACAGGAACGCATCGGAGGCGGCGATCCCCTCGGCGCCGGTCAGCCGCGCACGCTCGATCAGTTCATCGAGCCGTTTGAGGCCCTGCTCGAGCGTCCGGCCGAAGCCCTCCTCCTCGGACTCGAGCCACTTCTGGATCGAGTCGCGCTGCTGGTGGAGCTCGCCGTACTCGGAGCCCATGATCTCGGTGACGCGGTCGGCGAACACGCGCAGGAAGCCGGGGTCGAGCTCGAGCGCGCGGCCCTGCTGGATCGCGCGACGCATAATCCGGCGCAGGACGTAGCCGCGATCCTCGTTCGAGGGGACGACGCCGTCAGCGATCAGGAACGTCATCGCGCGTGAGTGGTCGGCGAGCAGACGCAGCGCTCGGTCGGTCGGATAGTCCTGCCCGTAGCGCCGGCCGCTCATCTCCTCCCCCAGCTCGATCAGCGGCCAGAACTGGTCGGTCTCGAAGATCGAAGGCTTCCCCTGGACGATCGAAGCCAGCCGGTTGAGCCCCAGGCCGGTGTCGATGTTCTTCGCGGGCAGCGGCGCCAGCTGGTTGACAGGGTTCTGGTCGAACTGCATGAACACGAGGTTCCAGTACTCGAGGAAGCGCTCGTTGTCGCCGCCGGGGAGGTCGTCGGGCTTGCCGAACTCGAGCCCGCGATCGAGGTACAGCTCAGAGCACGGACCGCATGGCCCCGTCGGGCCTGCCTGCCAGAAGTTCTCAGACCGTTCGCATTCGACGATCCGCTCGCGCGGGACCCCGATTTCGAGCCAGGCCTCGATCGCTTCCTGATCGGGGCCGAGCCCCAACTCGTCGTCTCCTGCGAATACGGTGATCCAGATCTGCTCGGTCGGGAACCCGAAGCCGTCGGTCGAAAGCTCCCAGGCGAACCGTGCGGCCTCACGCTTGAAGTAGTCGCCGAACGAGAAGTTGCCGAGCATCTCGAAGAAGGTGAGAT
>OBLV0100000690.1_pt1 | contig 10277 bp, 6 predicted proteins | sample 1520071 | NCBI WGS metagenome assembly OBLV01 (sample SAMEA3888446, study PRJEB22518) | metagenome | reverse complement strand
GTCAAATCGGTTGCCGCCCCTGCACTCGGACGGACTTCCTCCCCCGACCAAAGCACGGCGATGACCGGCGGACTACCGATCGCCTCCAGTAGCTGCCGCAACAGCAGCTTTTCGAGCCGCGTCGCCTTGCGCTTCAAGTCTTTCTGCTGGCCATCGAGAGTGAGCGTGCCCACTTCGGCCGTTGGAAGCTGGCCTGTCGATTCACGACTGGTGGATTGGTAAGAAGTGGAATTCATGAACTCTCCGTCAGCGGCGTGCACAAATTCTCAGTCGGGTACGGCAAACAAATCGATCGGTTCGACTCTCCTCCAAATTACGGCGAACGGGATTTACCGTTCAATAGCCCTGTTCCGTGGGCTGCACCAACTTGCGTCGATCAGCGGCGACCGCATGGCACCGGTATTAGAATCGCTACAGTTGATTATCTCCAGTGCGCGGCCGGAGTGCAAAAAAATCAAAAAACGAGCACCGCCGTGCCGTTGACTCGGTCTTCTTTCAGGTCCTGGAGGGCTCGATTGGCATCGGGCAGGTCATACCTGGTCACATGCGGTTCGAGCGAAATTGACGCAGCTTCGGCCAACAGTTCGCGACCATCGTCGCGGGTGTTGGCCGTCACTGATTGCAGGCATTTTTCGTAAAACAGGTCGGCCTCGTAGTCGAGGGCGGGGATGGGTGACATATAGATCCCCGCCATGGCCAACGTGCCCCCTTTTTCCAATTGAGCCAGCGCTGCTGGGACCAATTGTCCGGCGGGAGCAAACATAATGCCGCTGTGGGCTTTCTGCGGCATCTCTTGTGCGTTTTCGCCGACCCAAGTCGCCCCCATTTCTCGTGCCAGTTTTCGATGGGATTCGCCTCGCGTCGCCACGTAAACCTCGGACCCCCGCGCAAGGGCAATTTGCAGCACGATGTGGGCGCTTGATCCAAAACCGTACATTGCCAGCCGGCCGCCCGACGGCAAGTTGCTCCTCTTGAGCGATCGATAGCCGATTATTCCCGCACACAACAGCGGCGAGGCATGCACGTCGTCAAACGCATCGGGAATCGAATAGGCGTAGTTCTCATCGACGAGCGCCAGCTCAGCGTAGCCGCCGTCGGCGTCGTACCCCGTAAAAAGCGGCCGCTCGCAGAGATTTTCCCGGCCGCTGCGACAGAATTCGCATTTCTGACAGGTCTTCCGCAACCAGGCGATGCCGATGCGTTGCCCGACGTTCAACGCCCGACAGCCCGGCCCCAGCTGCTCCACCACTCCCACGACCTGGTGCCCGACAATTACCGGACGTTTGTGCGGCGGAAGGTCGCCTTCGATGACGTGCAGATCGGTCCGGCAGCAGGCACAGCACCGCACGCGAACGAGTACTTCACCCTCGCGCGGCACGGGATCGGGAACCTCCCGAAATGAAAGCGGGGACCGGCCGATGTCCTCTTGCTGATCAAGCACCATCGCTTTCATCGGTGCGCTCGCATTCGAGGTCCTTAGGGCGCCACGAATTCATGCTCCGGATGGCGGACCGTGAGAACCGGGCACGGAGATTTTCTGACGACCTTTTCCGCCACGCTGCCCATGAAGACGTGAGCAAGTCCCGTGCGGCCGTGCGTTCCAATCACGATGAGATCAATCTCGTTTTCCTTCGCGTACCGCACGATCTCCAGAAAGGGCGGTCCCTGGCGGACGACGCGCGTGATTGTCTTGCCAGCGGCCCATTGAGCGTCGATCACGCGTTGCAACATCACTGTCGCGTTGCCTTCGATCTCTTTCAGGTAGTCGGCAGGCGGCGGAAGCATCACACCCGGGTCGGGTGCCAAAGGGGCAAGGTCTTGAATGACGTGCAAAATGTGCAGTTCGGATTGGAACTGGTCGCAGAAAGCACAGGCGTAATTCCGCGCTGCCGCCGAGTATTCGCTAAAGTCAGTAGGCAGCAAAATGCGCTTCAACGAGATCATGATCGTCACTCCGAAAGGTCGCCGGGTCGAAACACGGTGCGGGCTCATTTGGCTTCGGCGCTATAATGATACGGAAGGTCGACCAATGATTGCCACAAACCGCTTCAGCCAGCGCTGCGTGCTGATTGCGTTGCCTGCGGTACTGCTTGTGCTTGCTTCCTGCGCATCCCAGGAGGATGAACAAGCGCGAGGCAGCTTCAATACGGGCCGCGCGCCTGTTTCATCTCGGAAGAAATCGTCAGAAGGAGTTGAATCGATGAAATCCGCCACGCACGGCATCGCGATCACCAGCACGGCCTTCGGCAGTGGGCAGCCGATCCCCGCCAAATACACGGGCGACGGCGAGGACATTTCTCCCCCCTTGACCTGGAACGCGGCACCATCTGGCACCAAACAATGGGCACTCATCTGCGACGATCCTGACGCGCCGACCGATGAGCCTTGGGTCCACTGGGTGATTTACGGGATTCCCGCGACGGCACGTTCCTTACCCGAAGGTGTCAAAACGTCAGCACAACTCAGTGAGCCCAAAGGGACGCTGCAAGGCAAGAATTCCTGGCCCACCGGACGAACTGTCGGCTACCGCGGACCGGCCCCGCCGAAGGGACGCGGTGTGCATCACTACTCTTTCAAGCTCTATGCGCTCGATAACGAATCGAAGCTGAGCCCAGGCCTCACCAAAAGCGCACTCCTCAAAGCGATTGACGGCCACGTAGTGGGGGTCGGCGAACTGGTCGGGACTTACGAGCGAGAATGACTCGTTTGGTTGCCAGCCAGGCGGAACGCTTCTGAGGCATTCAAGTCCGAGTCGAGACAACGCGGGCGCCGCGTCGCCAGTCTGCTTGCAGCACTACCGTTCCGCGAGCGGCACCAATTTGCGTTCTTTGGGGCCAACGTAGATTTGACGCGGCCGTCCGATGCGGCCGGCATCGAGCTTTTGCTCTTTCCAATGGGCAATCCAGCCCGGCAAGCGACCCAGTGCGAACATCACAGTGAACATGTTCGTCGGAATGCCCATGGCCCGATACAAGATCCCGCTATAGAAATCGACATTGGGGTACAGCTTCCGCTCGACGAAATAACTGTCGCGGAGCGCCGCCTCTTCGAGATGCTTGGCGATATCCAAGAGCGGGTCTTTGATCCCCATTTGAGCCAGCACTTCGTCGGCCGCCTTCTTCAAGATCGTGGCCCGCGGATCGAAATTCTTGTAGACGCGGTGCCCGAAGCCCATCAGTCGGAAGCTCGAGTCCTTCGCCTTCGCCAATTCGATGTATTTCTTATAGTCGCAGCCGTCCGCCTGGATCATCTCCAGCATTTCGATGACCGCCTGGTTCGCCCCGCCATGAAGCGGTCCCCAGAGCGCACAAATTCCCGCCGACAGCGATGCGAAGAGGTTGGCCTGGCTACTGCCGACGAGGCGGACCGTTGACGTGCTGCAATTCTGCTCGTGATCGGCATGCAGGATCAGCAACTTATTGAGCGCGTTTTCGACCGTTTTGGGAACGATGTACGGCTCCGTGGGGAAGGCGAACATCATGTGCAGGAAGTTCGCGCAGTACGAAAGATCGTTGCGCGGATAAATGAACGGCTGCCCGACCGATTTCTTGTAGGCGTAAGCGGCAATCGTCTTGGCCTTGGCCAAAACCCGCACGATGTTCAGGTCGTCGCTGTTGTCCGCCGTGTCCGGATAATAGGTCGAGAGCGAGGCGATCATCGACGACAGGATTGCCATCGGATGCGCGCCGGCCGGGAACCCCTCATAGAACTTCTTCATGTCCTCGTGGATGAGGCTGTGGTAGGTCAGGTTATGGCGAAAATCGGCATACTGCTGGCGATTGGGCAAGTCGCCGTGGATCAGCAAATACGCCACTTCGGAGAATTGAGCGTGTTCGGCCAATTGCTCAATGGGATAGCCCCGATAGCGAAGAATTCCCTTTTCACCGTCGATGAAGGTAATTGCGCTTTCGCAGGCGCCCGTGTTGCCGTACCCAGAATCGAGCGTGATTGCTCCGGACTGTGCGCGAAGTGAGGAAATGTCGATTCCCCGCTCCTCTTCGCTGCCGACAACAATCGGAAAAGTGTAGTCGTGCCCGTCAATCGTCAACCGCGCATTCGTCACCGCTCACTCCTCGACGACCGTGAATCGGGGGCTATTGTCGGTTGATATTGGCGTTTTAGCAACCACGCGACGCAACGCGTCAGCCGTCGCCGTGTTCGTCAACTGGGGGCACGTTTTCGGCTGACACGCGACGAATAAACCGAGCCCCGTAGTCCCAAAACTCATTATGGACGCTGCGGGAACGCACGATCTCCGCGTGCATCCACGTCGATTCTCCCGAGTCGGGATCGAGGCAGAGCAGGATGCGCCGGCATTCGATCCGCCCCTTATAGATGAACGCGATCCCCTTGGCGGAGACATTTCGCGCCCAGACCGTCAGCCCTTCTTGACTTGGCTCGGGCGCCCCGTTGCGAGCGTCGGCGTAGAGGCAAACCCGACTGGAAAAGGGAACCCGCTCGTGCGACCGCTTTTGCGTTTGATGACCGTTCATCCGCGCATCCCAGCGGTTGAGGATGTCGATCACCTCTTGGGCTTCGGCACGCTTGGCTTCCAGCGAATTTCGTCGTAGCTGCGTCTTCACGCCGCCTGCTCCACGGCCAACTTCGACCCCGTACGGAAAATAAATCCCCGGAGCCGAGCCCAACCGTTGCCCTAAATAAGGCGCAGGCGGGCGCGCGTGAACTGTAGGTCGCCCCCCTCTCCCACCCGAAGCGTGCAAGGGAAAAGGCGCAAAATTGCACCGCGCCCTTGCCGGACGGATCGATTGAGGAGGTTATGCGGGACGCAACGCCGTTACAGCTTGATAAAAATGTTCCGCTTTTCCAAAAAGCGAACGAGCGAATACGTCAGCAACAAGAACACGCCGAGCCCGCAAAGACAGTACAAAAGAGGCGCGTCGCGAGGCACAAGCGGATGCACGGCCTCCTCGATGAAATGGTGCAGAAAATAAGCGGCGAGCGCATTCGTTCCGAAGGTCGCAAAAATCCCCAACCGTAGTCCGCCCACGTCGCACAACAGCACAAACACGCCGTAAAGGGCAAACGCAAAGCCGGTGGCAAAGGTGATGAACGAGAGACTCGGCATCCGCTTGCCCATCATCCAGTAATTCCACGGTCGGTGTTCGATGTTCGGTGACTCGTCGCCGGGATGATCGCGCGGCGGTGCCACAAACGGGGGTTCCACGAGCAGTTGGGAAAGGGTGCGACCCTTTATTCGTTCCCAGGGAGGCCAAACCGGGCTTTCCGCCAGGTCGAGATTCGGCAGACCGTGTTCTTTGTCCCGCAGGGCGGTGATCGTTGCCTCTGCGCGATCCGCGTCGGCCCCCTTGCCTCCCGATTTTTGGGACTCCTTTTGCATGAGATTCTCGAGAGCGCCTCTTTCCGCTTGAACGCTTCGGATCAGCTGCTTGCGGGCGGCAAGCTCCGAGGGAGTGAGTTCATACAGCCGTGTGAGACACGACATGCCGTACCCAACCACCATCAGGACGATGCCCCACGCCAATAGCCGCCCAAAAGCCGCGGCATTCGAGCCGGAAAGCAGCACAAGATCGTAGGCCAAAGTGCCCGCCATCATGGCGACGCCCCACGAAATTACGCCAAAAAGTCCGCCGTCCCAGCTGCGGCTGTCACCCGTCATCAACGCCTTCGAGAGCCACGTATCGTTAACCGCGTACACAAAGTCCCAATTGAACCAGTACGACAGCAGGCAGTGCGCAATCCCCAGGCCGATCATTGCCAGGAACCGCGTCACAAAGCTGCAGCCGATAAACGGAAGCACGACAATCTGCGTGACGCCGATGATGGCCAGCGTTTCCCACAGGTCAGATTTCAGCAGTTTTCCCGCGAAAATCTGCCAATGGACGAGCGTCTTGCGGGTGTGACTCAAACCATCCCAGGTCGCTTTCCGCTCGATGTTCGGCTGAATGTAATCCTGAATTTCCTCCAAGGTCGCGGCCCCCTTTTTTTGGGCCGGACGCGTCGAATCGGGCGCCTTTTCCGCCGGAGTCGTCAGGTCGACTATTTTTGTTTGCGGCGGCTTGGGCCGAAATGGCGCGAATTCCGGCGGCATCGTGTCAAAATCCCCCCAGCGGTGGAATTCGGTGCCGACGCCATACATCACCACCGAAACCACAATGAGGGCCAGGCTGCGCCGCACGTACGTCCAAACGGTCGACAACGCAGTCGATTGCGATCGCCGCCGCAGATAGGTCAGCCGGAAGGAAAAGCCGACCGCGAACATGAAGCTGGGCATGATCGAGTCGGCGTAGCTGAAATAGTTGTTGTTGTGCTTCAGCACCGGGTGGATCGCGGCGTACCCGCCCAGAAAATTGACGAGGAACATCCCGGCAACTGTGTATCCGCGGAATTGATCCATCGAGGCAATGCGTCGGGGCGTAGTTCCGGCGCTCATGACATTTCTTCTCCGTTTTTTGCGCAGACGATCTCTTAAGAGCATAACGCTCCAGGCCGCCTGCCGCCCACCAAGAGGATTCTTCGACTTCGCCTTCGAGTGAACCCCCTGGCGCAGCTCAAGATCATGCCTTCGCGGGCGACTCGGGGCTAGAATGAGGTCTCCATCTCATTCGCCGAGAAATTCGATAATGTCCGAAGAAAAGACGACGCGTACTTTTCGGGCCACGCCTGTTACGTCGCCCCCGGTTGCCAATGTGCCCCACAATTTGCCGCAAAGAGTCGGACGCTACCGAATTGAAAGGTTTTTGGGCAAAGGGGGATTTGGCCTCGTTTACCAGGCTCGTGACGAGCAATTGAGTCGAGATGTCGCCGTCAAAGTGCCGCATGCCGAGCGTGTCGCGCGAACCGAGGATGCCGAACTGTATCTTGCCGAAGCGCGCACGGTTGCCAATCTCGATCATTCGCACATTGTCCCTGTCTACGACGTAGGCGGTTCGGACGAACATCATTTTTATGTCGTCTCGAAGTACATCGAGGGGACTGATCTCGCGCGGAAGATCAAAGAGAAGCGACTCGCGTTCCGCGAAGCCGCGCAACTTGTGGCGATCGTAGCCGACGCGCTGCATTACGCCCACAAGCGAGGGCTGGTCCACCGAGACGTAAAACCGGCCAACATCCTCATCGACTCGGGCGGGAAACCTTACCTCGTCGACTTCGGACTGGCCTTGCGGGAAGAGGATATTGGCAAGGGCCCGAAATTCGCGGGAACCCCGGCCTATATGAGCCCGGAGCAAGCTCGCGGCGAAGGCCACCGAGTCGACGGCCGCAGTGACATCTTCAGCCTGGGTGTCGTTTTCTACCAACTGTTAGTCGGGCGGCTTCCGTTTCGAGGGGAGACGCATGCCGAGCTGCTGCAACAAATCACGACACAGGAACCTCGTCCGCCGCGGCAGATCGACGACTCCATTCCCAAGGAATTGGAACGAATCTGCCTGAAGGCGTTGTCGAAACGGGCAATGGAACGATATACGACCGCCACGGACTTCGCCGACGATCTCAACCATTTTCTGGCAGAACACGGGCCTGTCGCAGGCTCCCCGACCAAGCAGGCATTCGACGAGGCGGGTAAAGAGACGCATTTGGCGGGCGACTCGCCCTCGACGCGGCCTGCCTCCGAGAGCCGGATGATCAAGATCGTGCCCAAGGGTTTGCGCTCTTTCGACGCTCATGATGCCGATTTCTTCCTGGAACTCCTGCCGGGCCCCCGCGACCGCGACGGCCTGCCTGACAGCATTCGATTCTGGAAGACTCAAATTGAAGAAACCGATCCTGACGAGACCTTTTCGGTTGGTTTGATCTACGGACCGTCCGGCTGTGGAAAATCGTCTTTCGTGAAAGCGGGCTTGCTCCCACGCCTCGCGGACCATGTTCAACCCGTCTACGTCGAAGCCACCAGCGAGGAGACCGAATCGCGATTGCTGCACGGGCTGCGCAAGCGATGTGCCGACTTGCCGAACACTTTCGACCTCAAGGGGACACTCGCGGCAATTCGGCACGGGCAAGGCATCGGGAACGGCCGGAAAGTGCTGATCGTCATTGATCAATTCGAGCAGTGGCTGCACAGCAAAGGCAAAGAGGCCAACAGCGAACTGGCTGAGGCACTGCGACAATGTGACGGCGGGAGACTGCAGTGTCTCATTATGGTCCGAGACGATTTTTGGATGTCAGTCACTCGATTTCTGCAGAATCTGGAAGTCGAGCTGGTCCAAGGGCAAAACGTCGCGGCGGTCGATCTGTTCGACACTCGGCACGCACAGCGGGTGCTGAAAGCCTACGGGCGTGCCTATCTCGCATTGCCGGAAGATGGAAAAGAACTCACGGTTGACCAGCAACGATTTCTGGATCAGGCCGTCGCGGGCCTTTCGCAGGAGGGGAGGGTCATCTGCGTTCGATTGGCGTTGTTTGCCGAAATGATCAAAGGCAAACAGTGGAGTACGGCGACCCTCGAAGCTCTGGGAGGCACCGCAGGCGTCGGCAGCACGTTCCTCGAAGAGACGTTTAGTTCGCAGACGGCCAACCCCAAGCATCGTCTGCATCAAAGAGCGGCTCGTGCCGTGCTTGGAGTCCTCTTGCCCGAAACCGGTACCGATATCAAGGGCAACATGCGCTCCTTCCAAGAGCTTTTGGAAGCTTCCGCTTATCAGAACCGCCCGAAAGACTTCGAGGATCTGATCCGGATTCTTGACGGCGAAATCCGGCTGATCACGCCCACCGATCCGGAAGGAAGCGAAGCTGACAGCGAGTTCGGCGCAAAGGGGGCAAACGACCAGAAATACTATCAGCTGACCCATGACTATCTGGTTCCCTCTCTCCGCGACTGGCTGACAGGCAAGCAAAGGGAATCTCTCCGCGGCCGGGCAGAATTGATGTTGGCGGAACGTTCAACGCTCTGGAATGCCAACCCGAGTAAACGGCACTTGCCGTCGCTCTGGGAAGATCTCGACATCCGCTTGTTGACCGACCACCAGAAATGGTCCACGCCGCAGCGAAGAATGATGAAAACGAGCGGCCGGCTGCATGGCGGCCGGGTCGGCATCGCCGCCCTAATCCTGGTCGCGCTGGCGGTCTCGGGTTTCGTCACATATCGGCAGGTTGAGAACAAGCGCCAAGCCGATTCGGCGGCAGCTCTCGTCAAACAACTGTTGGTCGCCGATACGGCAGAAGTGCCTGCCGTCGCCAAAGAACTCGATGCCTACCGTCGCTGGGCGGATCCCCTGCTCCGCGACGAGGACGCCAAGGCCGCATTCGGCTCGACGAAGAAGGTCAATTTGGCGCTAGGCCTTCTGCCAGTAGATTCGAACAAGGTCGCCGAGTTGCGTGACGACCTGCTCGTGGTTTCGCCGAGCCAGTTTTCTGTGATCTTGAGCGCTCTGTTGCCTTTCAAGTCTCGCGTGACAGAGCCACTTTGGAGTGTTGCGCTCAATCCGCAGAAGGCTCAGCGACAGTTTCAAGCGGCGTGCGCCTTGGCAGAGCTGTCTCCGCACGATCCGCGGTGGACCAAGATCAGTTCGGTTGTTGTCGACCGTCTGGTGGCGCTGGAGCCGTCGGCCTTTGTCGCCTGGCGAGCAACGCTACGACCTGCTCGGGACCATCTGCTCCGACCCTTATCGGCCATCTTTCGGGATAACAAGCGGAGCGAAGCATCGCGAATCTATGCCACCGAGACGCTGGCCGAATTTAGCTCCGACCGGCCAAATCAACTCTTCGACCTGCTCGCGGACGCGGAGTTATTCCAATTTCCCTTGCTCTTCGCCAAGCTGACCGATTCCCAGGACAAGGCCATTGTTCTTGCCACCGCGGAGATCGCCAAAAAGGAACAGGGTAGCGCGGATGAGATCGAAAACGAACGCCTGGCAAATCGGCAAGCGAACGCAGCGATCGTCCTTCTTCGCCTGGGCGCGGGGCAACAAGTTTGGCCCCTGCTCGCCGCAGGCCCTGACCCCAGTGTTCGCAGCTCGCTTATTCATCGGCTCAGTCCGCTGGAGGTCGACCCGCAGGCGATCATTCAACGATTGGGAATCGAACGGGACGTAACAATCCGCAGGGCCTTGGTGCTGGCGCTCGGAGAGTTTACCGAGAGTCAATTGCCAATGGCGAAGCGTGAACCAGTCATCCAAAACTTGTTGGCGGTCTATGAAAACGAGTGCGACTCTGGTCTCCACGGAGCGTCCGAGTGGCTGCTCCGCAAATGGGGACAAGATAAGCAGCTTGACGCGATCCTCGTGCGGCTCTGCAGTGATGAGAAAGCGCCGCGCTCCCGTGCGCCCAACGACAAGCGGCGATGGTACGTCAACACCGAGAAG
>OBLV0100000689.1_pt1 | contig 10277 bp, 9 predicted proteins | sample 1520071 | NCBI WGS metagenome assembly OBLV01 (sample SAMEA3888446, study PRJEB22518) | metagenome | reverse complement strand
CCCGGTTGAGTAGCGGGTCGTTGGGTCAGCGGGTGAGCCGGCGCGCGGTGTCCCTGATCACCTCGGTCAGCACCCGCTGAGCGGCCGAACCCATACTGGCCAGCACCGACTGCAACTTCTTCGCCGTGTCCGGATCAATCTTGCCGATCATCTGCACCGACTTACCCGTCACCGCCACCAACACCCGCCGCAGATCATCCGGATCCGCAACCCGATGCACCAAACCCGCCTTCGCCAACCGATTGACCATCGCACACGTCGCCGGCGGCCGGGTACCCAACGCCTCCGACAACGACAACAACGTCATCGGCGCCCGCGCCGCGATGACATGCAACGCAATCAACTGCGAGAGCGTCAGATCACTACCCGCCCACGCACCCGGCCGACCCGCCACCATCTTCCGCAGATAACCGGCAAGCCAACGAGCATCCTCAGTCGTCACCATCGACCGCGCGACCGCCCACCAACCAGCCCAAACCGCACCTGTGACCCCCGTCGCTCACGTTGCTTCATGGAACCAATGAATGCGCTCGGGCACAAGAACCCGCTGGTGGGACATGGTTCGGCATCTCGGTGACAGGCAGAGCACAGTGCGTCGATCGGGGGCCGCGCGGGACTCTACTTGGCGTGCCGCCCGTAGCTCAGCATCGGTTCCGGATTATCGGGCTGCAGCTCGTCGCTCTCGATGATCCCGTCGCGCAGCTGCACGATCCGTTTGGCGTACAGGGCGACCTCCTCCTCGTGGGTGATGATCACGATCGTGCAGCCGCCGTCGTTGAGCCCACGGAGCAACTTCATGATCTCCTGGCTGGCGGCGGTATCGAGATTGCCGGTGGGCTCATCGGCGAGCAGGATCGACGGCTCGTTGATCAGCGCCCGAGCGATCGCCACCCGCTGCTGCTGGCCACCGGAAAGCTCGTTGGGCAGATGCTTGATCCGGTCCCCGAGCCCCACCTGCTCCAACGCCACCCGGGCCGGGACCCGCCGGGAGCGCACCCCGGCATACACCAGCGGGAGTTCCACGTTGCGGATCGCGCTGGTCCGCGGAATCAAGTTGAACGACTGGAACACAAACCCGATCTTGCGGCTCCGGACCCGGGCCAGTCGGTTACCCGACAACCGGCTGGCATCGATCCCATCAAGCAGATACCGCCCACTGCTCGGCACATCCAGACACCCCAGAATGTTCATCAGAGTGCTCTTGCCCGACCCGGACGGCCCCATGATCGCGACCAGCTCACCGTCGTCAATAGTCAGATCAATGCCATGAAGTACCGGCACCTGAACCTTGCCCATCTGGTAGGCCTTGGTGACGCCTTCAAGCTGGATCATTCCCTGCTCCTCATTTGTAATCGACAGTCACCGGTTGCGTTGGCTTCGTTGCGATCTGCATTTGTTCTTTCGCTCGGCCATTCGTGACGGAAATGTGCTTCTGCCGACGTTACCCCACGTCCAGGGCCTGCCGGGCCAGCCCCTCCAGGTATGAGCCGGCGATGTACGAGAAAGCTGAATACGACCTCACGGTTTCCTGTGAACAGGCGTCGCTCCGGTGTGGTGAGCCCTGCGCGCAGCAAGACAATGCTCGTCGGCTCATTGTGTGGAATGTAAAGAATATGTTGAGTCCGCGTTGGTCGATTGTGTACGACACCGAGCATCGGGCGCGGCCAGCAAATCGGACAAATAGTATCAAATGAACGTGCGAAGGGCACGGGGTGGGACACCCTCGAGGCGCTCCGGTACTCCTGAGGCTCACGTCCGCGTGTGGCCCGCAGAGGGCATACCGGCGGGAGGGAACTTTTTCGCCCGGGATTCGTGACCGACAGAGTGGTAGGCGTGCGGCTGGCTTCCGGATTGGGTGCGGATCGTGGCCGCGCCGGCCTTCCTGGGTCATGTGTCGATGGCGCTGGGCATGGCCTGCATGTTCCTGGCCAGGCAGCTCGACATGATCCACATGGGTGGTATGGGGCCCGGGATGTGAGTGGGCTGAAGGCGGAGGGGGTGCCGACCCGGCCAGGACTGAGCAGATGACGCCCGTTCAGCCCTTTTACCTGCTGTAGCGGTTGGCTACATTGAGTGTGAGCGTCGCCGAGGCGGGGTCGGATCGCAGGGCCACGGGCGGCAATGGGCTCTTGCTTGATGGCTTCCGGCAATGTACAGCGATGCACGCCGGAGTCGGCGTGGCATGGGGGAGGTTGACATAGCGATGTCGGTGAGTTCTTATATTTGTGATCCGGTAGGGTTCCGGGTAACTATTGTGGGATTCCTTGCGATAGAGACTCATGGGTGAGGTTCGCATTTAGCTAGAGCTATCCTGCTGGGGGGATGGGTGGCTGATTCACGGGTTTGGCCGGCCAGAGGGTCGCGCGCTGGGGCGGGAATTGTCAGTGCGGGTGCGATGGTGGGCCTGGTGGGTTTGATGGAGCGGGCGCACGGACCTGCGTTCACGCGTGTTCGGCTCGATCCGGTGCTGTGGTGGTATGTGGCCCGAGCATCGGGCTTGATGGCGTGGGCGCTGCTGAGTGTGTCAGTGGTGGCCGGCTTGCTGATGAGCATGCGGTTGGCGCGGGGGGGTGTGCGCCGTTGGATACAGGGATTCCATGAGTTTCTCGGTGCGCTCGCTGTCATGTTCACCGCGATTCATTTGGTTGCCGTGTTCAGTGCTTCCTTGCGGGTCGGCGTCGTGCAGCTGCTGGTGCCGTTCACCAAGCCGGACAAACCGGTGGCGCAGGGCTGCGGTGTGATCGCTTGCTACCTGCTCATTGCGGTGATGGCGACGTCGTGGGTGCGGGTGCTGCTGCCGTGGCGATGGTGGCGGCGGGTGCACCTGCTGGCGTTGCCGCTGTGGGCTGTGGCGACTGCGCATACTGTGCTGGCCGGCAGCGACGTCACCAATCCGGTCACCTACTGGGCGGGTCTGGCGGTGACGGAGGTGGTTGTATTCCTGGCGGTCCTGCGGCTGACCACCGTGCGCCGCGCTGCTGATGGGGCAGCATCCGGTGCGCGAGCCACCGGGGCGAGGACAGCCCCCGCTGATGATGGAATGCAGCTGATCATCGGTCAGACCGTGCGGGAGGCGGAGAACGTCCTGTCGCTGCGGCTGGAATCCCCGGATGGTGCGGCCCTGCCGGGCTGGGATCCAGGCGCGCACATCGAGCTGGTGCTGCCCTCGGGCCGGCGCCGGCATTACTCGCTCTGCGGTGATCCCGAGGACACCCACTCCTACCGGATCGCGGTGTTGCAGGTTCCGGATGGTCGGGGTGGGTCGATGGAGTTGCACGCCATCGCGCGGGCCGGCCAGTTGGTCACCGTGCACGGTCCACGTAACCATTTCCCGTTGGTCGCCAGCCAGGCGTACGTGTTCATCGCCGGCGGGATCGGGATCACTCCCATGATGGCGATGGCCGCCCGGGTGGCTTCCACGGCTGTTGAGTGGAAGTTGGTCTACGCCGGGCGGCGCCGGGCCGGTATGGCCTTCGCCGAGGAGATCCAGGCCCTGGATACCCACCGGGTCGAGGTGCTGCCCGGCGACGAGGGTGCACGTCCTGACCTGTGCGCGCTCATCGATGCCGCCTCGCCGGGTGCGGCGATCTACTGCTGCGGCCCGGACCGGATGCTGCACGCGGTGCGGGAGCGGGTGCTGGCTCGGGGCGATGTGAGCCTGCACAGCGAGCGATTCACCGGCACCGCCACCGGGGCGGCGGCCGCCTTCCAGGTCGAGCTGCAACGCAGCAGCCACATCATCGACGTGCCCGCCAACCGCACCGTCCTGCAGGCGGTCCGCACCGTCGTCCCGACCATCACCGTCGGCTGCGAGCAGGGCGTCTGCGGTGCCTGCCGCACCATCATCCTGGCCGGCGAACCCGACCACCGCGACGAACTGCTCAGCCACGCCGACCGTGCCGCCGGCGCCATGCTGATCTGTGTTTCCCGCGCTCGCACCGAACGGCTCACCCTCGACCTGTAGCCGGCGCGATCGAGGCGGGCCGGATCGTCAGTAACGCGGCGAGGCTACAATAGGGTAGGCTACCCTCACTCGGATTCGAGGAGGGGTCGTGGGCCACCTGCAGGACCGGACAGCGCCGGTGCCCTCTCCCGCTGAGCGGGCCCGGACCTTGGCCACCCGCAGCGGCACCGCCGCGATTCTGGTGTCCGGCGCACCCGAGCGCGCGGCGCCGGTGCTGCACCATGTGCACCCCGACGGCTCGACCGTCCTGTTCCTGCCGGCGGGCCACCCGCTGCTGTGTGCGGTGGAGCGTGGACGGTGTGGCGAGCTGTCGGCCATGATCGAGCTCACCGATACTGCGCCGGTGGCGTTGCGCCGCCCGGTCCGCGGGCTGTTGTGGATCACTGGCTGGTTACGCGTGCTCGGACTGCGGCAGGCTCGCCGGGCCGCGCTCGAGATCCTCACACACCACTGCGACGACCGGTTACTCGATCTCGGTCACGGGGCTGGTCTGCTCCGGTTGCACCCCGAGTTCGCGGCGCTCTCCGACGCCGAGGGTACCGGCTGGCTCGCCCCTGCCGATCTTGGGGCTGCGGAGCCAGACCCGCTCTGCCAGCTCGAGTCTGGCTGGCTCCGCCATCTCGACCAATGCTGTCCCGGCGTGCTGGGTGCCCTGGCCCGCCAGGTCGTCCGCCCGTCGGATAGGGCGCGGGCCCTGGTCCGCCCGCTCGGAGTGGACCGGCTCGGGCTACGGCTGCGGATCGAGGACGGCGAGCGGGAGCGCGATGTCCGGTTGCCCTTCCCCCGGCCGATCACCAACCCGGCCCAGCTCGCCATCGAGCTGCAACGGCTGGCCGGCCGCCCTGTGGTCACGCTCGGTTCTCGGCTGCCGGGTGGTGCGTGACCACGGCGAGCGCGCCGGGTATCAGGCAGTATCAGGAGGAGGCGCAGGTCGCTCTTCATTCCCGTCACGGTGTCGTTGGGAGGCAGCCGATGTGTGGTCTGATCGGGGCGTTGCTCCCCGAGCCGAGCCTGGCGCGGGAGCGCATCGCGGGTGCACTCGCGACGATCGCGCACCGCGGTCCGGACCACACCGGCTGGTGGTGCTCGCCCGATCGCCGCATGATGCTCGGGCACGTCCGGCTGAGCATCATCGGCCTGGACAACGGCAACCAACCGCTGGCCAGCTCGGACAGCCAGGTGCACTGCGTGGTCAACGGTGAGCTGTACGGCTACCGGGCAATCCGCAGCGTGCTGCAGGCGGAAAACCGGCGCTTCGCCACCGACTCCGACAGCGAGATCGCGCTGCAGCTGTACCAGAAGCTCGGTGGCGAGTTCGTGCACCAGCTCCGCGGGGAGTTCGCGCTGGTGATTGCCGATCAACGCCGGCGGTGCCTGATCGCGGTGCGGGACCGGTTCGGCATCAAGCCGCTGTTCTACACCGTGCGGGACGGCGACGTGCTGGTCGCCTCGGAGATCAAGGCGCTGCTGGCCCTGGGGGCGCCGCCGCGCTGGGACGCGGCGGCGTTCTTCGCCGAGTGCCACAGCGTCCGGACCGCCGATCGGACCCTGTTCGCCGGCATCCACGCGGTACCCCCCGGCTGCGTGCTGGTCGCCCGCGACGGTCGGGTGGAGATCCGGCCGTACTGGGACACCGACTACCCCACCCGCGAGGCACTCGCCGCCGACGGGCGCTCGGAGGCCGACATCGTCGCCGGGTTCCGGGAGGTCCTCGACGACGCCGTCACCGAACGGCTCGTCGCCGACGTGGAGGTGGCCTCCTACCTCAGCGGCGGTATCGACTCCAGCGCGGTGCTGGGCCTGGCCCAACGCAAGCTGAGCCGCCCGATCCGGGCGTTCACCCTCACCTTCGAGGACGAGTTGTACAACGAGGAGCGGCTGGCCCAGCAGACCGCCGGGTGGCTCGGCGCCAAGTTCGTGCCGGTACCGGTCAGCCAGCACGACATCGCCGAAGCCTTCCCCGACGCGCTCTGGCACGCGGAGACGCTTGTTTTCAACGGCCACGGTATCGCCAAGTACCTGCTGTCCCGGGCGGTGCGCGATGCGGGGATCAAGGTGGTCTTCACCGGCGAGGGTGCCGACGAGATCCTCGGTGGTTACCCCCCGTTCCGCCGGGACCTGTTGCTGCACAACACCGAGAACCAGCCTCCGGAGGAGGTGGCGAAGCTGCTCGACGAGCTCGACGCGACCAACCAGGCTTCGCGCGGTCTGCTGACTGCGGACGGCGAGGCCGCTCCGGGCCTCGCCGCGTTCGGCGCACGGCTGGGCTGGACCCCCTCGGCGATCGAGACGCTCTCCACCCTCGCCGTCAAGATGTATCCGTTCTTCTCCGACGGCTGCCGCGCCGCCGGGCTGCGCGCCGATCCCTATACCGAACTGCTCGATACCCTTGACGTGCCCGGCCGCCTCACCGGCCGCGACCCGCTCAACCAGGCGCTCTACATCTGGACCCGGACCCTGCTGCCCAACTTCATCCTCACGGTCCTCGGTGACCGCATGGAGATGGCGCATTCGGTCGAAGGCCGGGTGCCCTTCCTCGACCACCACGTCGCGGAGTACGCCGCCCAGATCCCGGTGCATCACAAGATCCGCGGGCTGCGGGAGAAGCACGTGCTGCGCGAGGCAGTCCGCGACTGCGTGCTGCCCGATGTGTACGACCGACAGAAGCACCCATTCATGTCACCCCCGGCCCGGGACACCGGCGACGCTCTCAGCGTGTTCTGCCAGGATGTGCTGCGCTCCCGGTCCGTCGAGGACCAGCCGTTCTTCGACCCACGCCGGGTCCGTGGCCTGATGGACCAGGTAGCCGCGATGGAACCTGCCGGCCGGGCGGCGTTCGAAGGCGTCGTCCTCCGGATCGTCAGCACCTGCATCCTGCAGCAGCGCTTCGGCCTCGCCGCCTGAGGCGGCTACCGGCGGGTGTAGGCGCCGAATGCCTCCGTCCAGTACAGCTTGCCGGCGCGACTCCGGGCCACCGCGAGGCCGGTGTCGGTGAACGCGCAGTTCAGCATGCTGGCACGGTGCGGGCGGCTGGTCGACCAGAACCGCACCGCTGCCCGGGCGCTCTGGAACTGGGCGATGTTCTCAGTCCGCCGCTCGCCACGATGATCGAGACGAGCAGCGGCAGCCTGCGCTTCCAGGTTCCCCTGCACATCCACCCGCTCCTGACGTCCTTACTCGCGGTCTTGCACCGAGAAACGAGCCCGCAGCCCCCCGGACGCGCCACCACCGTGCCGGCACCGTGTCGGTGAACTCGACATCAACGACATCTCGTCGCACCGCGATGTCCGTGGCATCGAGCTCACGGCACAGGGGCTCGGCTGGAAGATTTCGCGGAGGTCGGCCCGAGTCGGACCTGGGTCCGATCTCGAAACCCGGACCCTGCTCCGATGTGCGCAGGCCCCGCCTGCGGCAGCATTGCCAGCATGATCGAGGCACCCGAACTGACCGAGCAGGCCCGGCACGATGTGTTCGTGCGTTCACCCCGGCGCGGCGGGCTGACCCGGGTGCTCACCGGCATGGGTGCCACCGTGTTCGCCGAACCCGGTGGTGGGCTGTCGGTCGCCGGCCTGGACGCGTGCGCGATCGCCTTCGCCGCCGCGTCGCATTACATACCGATCCAGCAGTTGACGCCGCGCACCGGGTAACCGAGCGGGCGGTACCGGTTCACCTACCGGAACGCGCAAGCCGCATTGCGGCATGCACCGCCTGCTTGGCGGTGTGGTGCAATCTTGCTTCGGCAGCCGCCGTGGGCAGTCTTTCGAAGTAGTAGGAACGCACGGGCACGTCGTGCGTTCCGAAAGTGCTCTTGAACCTTTTCAGCTCCTCGGTCTGGTATAGGCCGAAGTCGTAGCTCTGCCGGTCATCGGTGCAGGCGGCCTCGATCGCGTGGTGGTGGAGTAGCTCGTTGGCACCGGTGCCACGGGCCCGTTCCTTGTCCATCGCGCCGCGCCAGTAGGTAGCCCGCGGACCTCGCGTGAGGACGAGAATTCCCGCGAGTGGTTCGCCGCCCCGCCACGCTATCCACGCGGTACAGCGCTCACCCATTCTCCGGGCCACTGCCGCGAACTTGCTTCGCGGCTCGCGGCGCTCCGCCCGCCAGCGCATGAGGGTGAGCGGATGACCACGCTCCTGAGCCCACCGGTCGACGGAGCTCCGGTACAGCGCGTCGAAGACGGGAACAAGCCGTCCCGTACTGTCCGACTCCACGACGACGCCCCGCCGCTGCGCTTTCCGGGAATTGGACCGTACTTTGCTGGTGAACCGTGTCGAGAACACGGTGGAAAAACCGCCGCGGAGATCGAGAACCTGCGCGGTCAAGGCGGTGGAGTACAGCGTGCTCGGAACCACCGATGCCCATACCGCCGCGTCGTCCCCCCCTACCATGACGCGGGTGCGCAGGCCGGGATGCCGCCGGATCTCCTGGATCAGCGCCCGGGTCTGGCTGGGTGAGGCCGGACCCTCCTCGCCGAGGAAACCACTCGCATCCGCACCGAGACCCCAACCCTGCGGCGGTGACTCGAATGGTCCCAGCGAGGCGGGGATGCCGGTTCTCCGCAGGCGCGGCAGGATCAGCCGGCGGCCGTCTTCTCCCCGGAACAGCAGGGTCGCGTCGGAAAAATGACCAGAACTGCAGATGCAGTCAATCCACTCGGGTGTCTTCGACAGTGCGATGGTCTCGTCCCGGGCGACCAGATCTTGCCACGCGGGGCGGGCGGCTGGACCTTCCGCTTCGAGGGAGATGCGGTACGCGTGCGACAGCACCATGTGGCCCGACCTCTCGCTGCTCAGTCCAGAAAGCCCAGCAGGCGTGGTCGCGCCAGGACGGCCCGCAGTACGAGCGCGTAGGCCCCGAGCGCCACGGTCCCGCCCAGGGCGAGAACGGCGAGCGTACCGAGCTGACCACCGTGGTGGACATGCTGGATCCACCACACCGCGGCGACCACCGGAGCCATCACGACCGTGGCCAGCAGCGCGCTGCCCAGGGTCCGGAGTTCGAGGAACCGTTCCGGCCGGATCACCCGGCGCAGCCGGGTCAGCACCATTCCGGCGGCGGCGAGCTCACCGGCCAGGATGGCCACCACCAGCCAGACCAGGCGCGAGCCCCCGGCGGGCACCAGCAGGGTCGCGGCGGCGAGCAGCACGGTCACCCCGAAGTTCACCTCGCTGGCTCGCCGTGGGATGCGATCATCCAGCCGCGCGTAGAGCGCCTGGGAACCGAGGTCGGACACTCCCCCGGCCAGCTGGGCTACCGCGACCACTGCCAGGCAGGTGGCCAGCGGCGCGATCAGGGCGGAATGGCGCAACTCGCCGTTGGCGAGGATGTCCGCGATGGGTCCGGAGAGCACCGCGAGCAACACCAGCAGCGGCAGGCTGGCGATCACCGCGTAGGACAGCCCCTGGCGCCAGGCCGCGCCGAACGCGGCGGTGTCCTCGCTATGGGCGGTGTGCGCCAGCCCGGGCAGCGCGGCCATCGACACTGCCCGGGCACTGACGTAGGACAGCGAGAACAGCACGGCATAGGACAGCTGCACGACGAAGACACCACCGGGAACCGAGCCGGCCATCGCGAGCAACACGTACATCGCCGCTGCCGGGCAGGCCGCCACGCCGACAGAGCGCGCCAGCCTGCGGGTCACCGCGACTGCCTCGGAATCCTGCCGCCAGCGCACCGAGGGCCGGGCCAGCAGACCCACCCGCGCCGCGCCGAACAGCTGCAAGACCGCGTGCAGCGCGACCGCCGCCGTACTGCCCACTCCGAGCGCGATCACCATGGTGACCGGCACGTGCTCGATATCCAGGCCCGCCCCGTAATACCAGCCGACCAGGACCACCGTCAGGATCAGGACGAGGTTCTCGACCGCCGGTGCGGCCGAGGCGAGCGCGAAGCGCCCGCGCGCTCGTTGAGCGGCCATCCCGAGATGGGCCAGGCAGTTCAGCAGCACCTGCGGTGCGACCAGCAGCACCAGCAGCGTGGTCAGCCACAGGCCCCGAGCCCGTTGCACGGGATCGGAGATCCCGAGGGTCAGCGTCCACCCCACCGCAGGGGAAGCGATCATCAGCAACGCGACGACCGCGCACGAGACTGCGAGCAGCCAGCCCGCCACCCGGCCGAGCACCTCCCGGGCCCGGGGCAGACCCCCAGCGCTGATGGCCCGGACCCCCGCCGGCACCAGCACCATCATCATCGGTGCGGTGCTGGGACCGACCTACTTCGCCAACTGTTTCCAGGCCGGCTACGTCGTGCCCAGCATCGTGTTCACGCTGATCGCTGGACCCGTCCTGATGATGGTGCTGGTGCCGGCGGGGGTCC
>OBLV0100000688.1_pt1 | contig 10281 bp, 11 predicted proteins | sample 1520071 | NCBI WGS metagenome assembly OBLV01 (sample SAMEA3888446, study PRJEB22518) | metagenome | reverse complement strand
CACGTCTACGGCCTGACCGAGACCTACGGCCCGATCACCGTGTGCCCAACTCAGGAGGGGTGGCAGGAGCTTCCGCTCGAGCAGCGGGCCAAGCTGCTTGCGCGCCAAGGCCAGGCGTATCCGTCGGCCGACCTGATCCGGGTCGTCGACGAGGACATGCACGACATCCCGCGGGACGCCGAGGCGATGGGCGAGGTGGTCATGCGCGGCAACAACGTGATGAGCGGCTACTTCGCAGACGCAACGGCCACGGAGAATGCCTTTCGCGGCGGATGGTTCCACTCCGGTGACTTGGCCGCATGGCACCCGGACGGCAACATCGAGCTGCGCGACAGAAGCAAGGACATCATCATCTCCGGCGGCGAGAACATCTCGAGCATTGAGGTCGAACAGACGATCTGTGCTCATCCGGCCGTTCTCGAGTGCGCCGTGATCGGGATTCCGCACGAGCGCTGGGGGGAACGACCGAAGGCCTTCGTCACGCTCAACACCGGAGCCAGCGCGAGCGCCGATGAGATCATCGCGTTCTGCCGCGAGCAGCTCGCTCACTACAAGTGCCCCGACGCGATCGAGTTCGGACCCCTGCCGAAAACCTCAACCGGCAAGGTGCAGAAATTCGCTCTGCGCGAGCGCGAGTGGGCCGAGCGCGACAGCCGAATCGGCGCGACGTAGCCCGGCCGCCTACTGACTGATCTAGGCCGGGTTCTTCTTGCGCATCCAGCGAGCCATCAGGCGCTGCACACCGATCCCGAGCTTCTCCCCGAAGCTACCCTCGGGCGGCGCAGCGCCGAGCTGACGGGCGAGACCAAGGTTGTCCCATTCTGTCCAGCTCTCGACGACCTTGCCGTCCCTCCATTGATCGATGCTGATGCCGGTCACCGACCCATGGACGCCGGTCGGTGCTAGGCCCGCGAGCTCGCCGCGGTGCGTCCCCTCGCTGTGCCACCGCAACACGACCTTGTCGCCGGCCGTGATCACGTCATCAACAGTGATCCGCACATCGGGGAACGCCGTGCGATACATGCTCACCGTGCGCTTGAGCACCTCGGGTCCACGGACCGCACGAAGCTCAGCCGGCTCGGCCGGATCGTGGTTGACCGCATCCGCGGCGATCAGCTGGTCGGCCAACTCAAACTTGGCGTCGTTGAAGGTCTGCTCAAGCAGTTGGCGTGAGGCCTCGCCGAGGTCTTCCGCGGCGGTCGTCGCGGGTGGGGTTTGATCCGCGCCAGTCGTTGGATCGCTGGACATCTCTCGACCTCCGTTTGTGTTTCCGCGAGCCTACGCCGGTGCAGCCGGCCGGGCAAGGCGAGCGCTGCCCTCGGCGTCGCGCGTGAATTCGAGGTGCGGCTCGCCGAGGACCAAAGACGAGATCGAGTTCGGCGATGCCGCGAGCCGATTGCCTGCTAGGCGTCGCCCGCCAGCTTCGTCAGGAAGGACGGCATGCGGCCGGCACCGAAGTCGAAGAACCGCGCCCAAACTGGCACGACGGAGATACGTGCCATCTGGTCGTACATCGACCTGACCTGGCGCTCGAACTCCGTGACCTGGTCCGCGCCCAATACCTTCCTCGATGCCGCGATGTACTCGTCGGGAACGCCGTTGACGATGTCCACGCTTGCGAGCCCACGAACCAGGAGCGCCTTTGCCTCCGTAGGCGTGTCGCCGACATCGATCGTGATCGCGACGTTGGGACGCGACGACAGCGCCTTCACCTTGGGCGCGGTCGCCGCCGTGCAGACGATGATCTCGTTCCCGTTCCAGTAGAACCCGATTGGGATCACTCGCGGGAAGCCGTCTGATCCGTTGTAGGCGAGTCGGAGCAGCGTCGCCGAGGCGAGCAGGTTCTGCGCATCGGGATGTCCGAGCTCTTCGGTGATCTCTTGCACGTCCACGACCTTCCTTTCTTTGGAGTTGGTGAGGGACGGACCCGTGGTTGGTCCTGGGCTGCCACCGGTCGGGCGGAGGACGCTCAGTGGGACGACCTTCCTACAGCTTCACGGCTCGAGCGCGGGCGGCCTGACGGACCAGGTGGTCGCGCTCGGCGACGTTCGTCGCGCGCCGCGCCGCCTCGACGTACGCCGTCGCGGCAGCGGGCGGGGCGCCGTCGAGCTCGTGCAGATGACCGCGGACGGCATGCCACCGGTGGCGGTCGCCGAGCACCTCGCGCAGCCGATCGGTCTCGAGCAGCCCCGCCGCGGGACCGAGGACGTGGCCGACCGCGACCGCGCGGCCGAGCACAGCGGCGGGGTCCTGGCGCACCGGGTCGTCGGTGAGGGCGACGAGGTCGTCGTACCAGGCCAGGATCTGCGGCCAGTCGGTCTCCTCGGCGCCGCCCGCGTCGTCATGCAGGGCGGCGATGGCGGCCTCGATCTGGTAGCGGCCGGGGCGATGGGAGGCCAGCGCCGATTGCAGGACGCGCACGCCCTCGGCGATCTCGCGGGTGTCCCACAGGTCACGGTCCTGCCGGTCGAGCGTGACGATGCGACCCTGGGAGTCGAATCGTGCCGGGAGGCGGGCGTGGTTGAGGAGCATCAGCGCGAGCAGACCGCGCGCCTCTGGTTCCTCGGTGGCGAGGGTGAGTTGGCGCGCGAGCCGGATCGCCTCGCGCGCCAGGTCGGGTGGGCGGTCGGGTGGGCGGGTCCGAGTCCGCGGGCCTATATGCCCGGCCGTGTAGATGAGGTAGAGCACGCGCAGCACTACGGCGAGGTCACCGGGCTGGTCCAGGCGGCGGGCGGGCGGACCGGCTAATGCGCGCTTGGCCCGGCTGATCCGCTGCGCCATCGTCGCCTCGGGCACGTAGAAGGCGTCGGCGATCTCCCGCGTGGTGAGGCCGCCGACGGCGCGCAGGGTCAGCGCCACCTGGGAGGCGGGCGCGAGGACGGGGTGGCAGCAGCAGAAGAGCAGGAAGAGAGTGTCGTCGCCCTCCTCGGTGGCGGCGCGCTGCGGCTCGGCGTGCGCCGCCTCCTCGCGGCGGAGGCGGGCGGCCTCGCTGCGGCGGGCGTCGACGAGCCGCCGGGTCGCGACCGTCGCCAGCCACGCGCGGGGGTCGCGCGGCGGGTGCTCGGGCCACACCCGCAGTGCCTCCAGCAGCGCCTCCTGGAGCGCGTCCTCAGCGGCATCGAAGTCCTCGCCCCGCCGAACCAGGTCCGCGAGCACCCGAGGGATTAGGTCCCGCCCGCCCCCGCGCAGCGCGCCCTCGTCCAGCCTCCGCGCCGGATCCCCGACCACGCCCGCTCAGTCCTCCGACGGCGCCCCGGACATGACCTCCCGGACGTCGATCCACTCGTACAGCGGCTCCCCGCCGGGGCCGGGCTCGGAGGAGACATAGGCCGCGAGCTCGACCGCACGCTCGTGCGAATCGACGTCGATCATGAACCAGCCCGCGACCAGGTCGCTGGTTTCGGGGTGCGGGCCGTCAGTAGTCACGGGAGCGACGCCCGGGCCGCCGTAGCGCACCCAGGTGCGCGCGGGCGTGAGCGCCTCCGCGCCGCCGTACTCGCCGTTCTCCTCGAGCAGTTCGATGACATGCCTTTGGAAGGCGATGTGCGCCTCCACGTCCTCAGGCGGCCACTGGTCCATCGGCGGGAACGGATGGTGGGGCTCCGGGCCGCCGCGGTAGTGCTTGAGCAGCAGGTACTTCGGCATCGGGGTCTCCTCGTGTCGTGGGCCGCGCCTATCGAGGCCCTTCACCTGATGAGCGGAGCCGGCCACAACTTCTCGACAGGAAATCACTCACTCAACTCCCGGTTCGTCGCGTAGCGGGAACCCGTGCCTGAAGATCATCCCGCGTGCGCCGCATTCGGATGCCCCCGTGTGGTCGCCGCTTCTGTCAGCACTCAGCGGATGAAACCGCTCATCCGTCCGCAGCGTGGTGAGTGGAGCCTGCTGGAGGCCTACGCATCCGCCAGACCGGCGGTCCGCCCTCTGGCAGCTCAAGAACATCCATATGCACGAAGCCGAGCCGTTCGTAGAGTGCCGCGCTGCGCTCGGTGCTGGCCTCGATGTACGCCGGTAGTCCGGCCGCATCGGCTCTCCCGAGCGTCGGCTGCATCAGCGCCGTGCCTACGCCCTGTCCCTGCCGCGCGGTACGCACGCCGACAATTCGCACGTAGAAGTGGGGCTCACGTAGGTGTCGCTCCTCCATCGCGCGCTGGACCCTCATCGCGAGCGACAATCGCGTCCCGAACGCCCGCACCCACCTGATCGCCTCCTTCCCCGTGAAGGATTTTGGCATCTCCCACGCGCCGGGGGGCAGCTCGCACACCGCGCCGTCGTACCCGGAAGTCGTCCAGACGCTGCCGCCGTTCGGCAGCACGTACTGCTCCATCTCAGCCATAAACAGAGCTCGTAGCCGTGCCCTCAAACGGAGGCTGCCCGGCAGCATCCACGTATATACGGGATCGTTGACGAACGCGTCGGCGAGCACCCCCGCCAGCCGCGAGACGTCATCGGCTGACGCGAGCCGCAGCGCCGGGTGCGCGGCCCCGGGGCTCGCAATCAGTGGTTCTGATTCGGCGGGTGGCGGTGCAGCCATCTGCTATCCCTCCCCATGCTCGACCAACGTGTAAGACAATGTCTTATACAACGTTCTAATCAAGATGTCTAGTCCGAACCGGTTAACTCATCGCACCAGGCTGCTCGAAGCGGCACGAACCCTGCTGCGTGAACGTACCTACGGCAACATCACGGCCCGCGATCTCGTCGCCGCGTCGGACACCAACCTCGGATCGATCGGCTACCACTTCGGCTCGAAGGAGGCGCTCCTCAACGAAGCGATCGGACTTGCCCTTGAGGAGTGGGCCGACGCGATCATCCACGCCACCCGCACCGACCCCGGCCCCGGGCCACTGTCGGCGATGGACTTGCTACGGACTGTGCTCGACGAATACGACTCCATCCGTCCGTACTACCACGCCTACATCGAAGCGCTCGCACGAAGCGCCCGGTCGCCGGAACTCCGCGAACAACTCGCCGCGCACTACAACCGCCAACGCGACCGCGTCGCGGGCTTACTCACCGACTCGCCCGACGACACGATCGACCCCACCGACGCCCGCCACCTCGCATCGGTGATGATCGCCACCGTCGACGGCTTGCTCATCCAAACCTTCATCGACGCCGACAACGCGCCGAGCAGCCGCGACCTCGCCGCCGCCACCGGCCACATGCTCACTCCCGAGCACGGCCACCCAGCCCCACAACCGTAGGCTTCCATATCTCGCCCTACGGCCCACCCGGGGGCAACGGCAATCGGACGTCGCCGACTGGGGTGCTGGCTGCGGGCTCGGCTGGTCCCGCTGGTCAGGCTGCCGCTGCCAGGGCGGCCCAGAACGCGCAGTTGTGCGTGGTCGCGAAGTCAGTCTCGGTCTGGGGTGCAGGCGGTATCAGCGACTGCATCCGTTGGCCCACGTCGTGGAAGGGCTGCCAGAAAGGACTCCCGAACGAGGAGGGGAATCCGCGCTTGGCAAAGTTCGTCCAGTATCCCTGCATGGTGGTGGCCAGCTGCTGCTGCGCTACCGAGAATGTCGCGGGGAACGTGGCTGCCGGCAGGTCCATCAGGTACTGGATCTCGGATGCGTGGGCCGCGCCATAGGGAAAGCTGACCGGCGGGAGGAACTCCTCGGGGGCGTTCTCGTCGTTGAACTCGTAGGCGAACGTCGGCACAAAGTGCGAGACGGACTGGTCAATGCTCAGCGCCGGGCAGGCGAAGAGGGCGTCGGTGCCGACGGCGCCGAGGGCGATTGAGGGGCTGGGGAACGCGCTCAGTGGGTACTCGCCAGCGATGACTGCGGCAGCCGTCGACGGCACCCCGAGCGTGGAAGAGATCATGCTCTGGTAGTTCGCCGCCGTGACCGGGTTGCCCTCGAGCTCGCTGATCGCGACGAACAGCCGCCACTCATCGCGGTTCGTGCCGTTGATGATGGGTACGCGGTTGAAGTTGCCGGTGGCGAAGGCCGTTCCAAGCGACTCCGGCAAGACCTCGGTGTTGATGTTCGGTGTGTAGCCCGCCGCGTCCTCGTCGGCGAGGATGGTGGAGACCGGCAGGCTGCGCAGGCACGCCGCGGTTTGGCTGGCGCATCCCGCCTTCGCGGCGAACGCCTCGCCGGCCGACTCGGCGCTCGAGAGCGACGCCTGCGTGAGGTTGTAGGACCCACTCTCGACGATCGCCTTTTCGAACAATCCTCTGGCCTGCGGCGATGCGACCTGTGACAACGTAGACAGACCACCGGCGGACTCGCCGAAGACGGTGACGTTCCGCGGGTCCCCGCCGAAGCGGGCGATGTTCTGCCGCACCCAGCGCAGCGCCGCCTGCTGGTCCATAAGGCCGTAGTCACCCGACTGGCCCTTGGCGTCCGCCAGGGCCGGATGGGCCAGGAAGCCGAGCGCGCCAAGCCGGTAGTTGATGGTGACCACGGTCACGCCGTCCTGCACGAGCTTCGTGGGTAGATAGTCGTCGCTCTCGCCGGTGACCAGCGCGCCGCCGTGGATCCACACCATGACGGGGCTATGCTGGCGAGCCCGTCGCCCGCTCGGCGTGAACACGTTCAGGAACAGGCAATTCTCCGACGTGCTGGCCACGCCGAAAGGTGACGCGGGCTGTGGGCAGTGCGGCCCGACCTGCGTCGCGTCGCGCACACCGGACCAGCCGGCGGCGGGTTGTGGCGGCTGCCAGCGCAGCGCGCCGACCGGCGGGGCTGCGTACGGGATGCCGAGGAACTCATCGAGCGCCCCGTTGGCCAGCCCGCGAACTGCTCCGTCGCTGGTGCCCACGACCGGACCGCTGTCGCCGGCCCGCCCGCCGGCGGGGCTCGCGCCCACCGCGGGTGAAGCCGCGACCAGCGAGCCCAGGATGACCCCGGCTACCGCCAGCCAGGTACGTGCCCGCCATGTGATCCGCGTCGTTGGCATCGCAGTCTCCTTTACAGCTAAACCGGCATCGCCTTCTACTCCCAGCTAGCCAAAGCACGCTACACGCCGCAGAGCCACCTATCTGTTAAGCGCCTTTAAACCCCGAACGCAGAGTTCGTCACATTCAGAGACCAGCCCTGTATTGGTTAAGTTGTCGGCGATGCCGCGACCGGTCTTCGATGTGGGTCCGCTCGATTTCACCGAGACCGAGATCACACATCTGTGGTCGTTCGCCGACGGAGCGATCATGGCACCCGATATACGTGAGCATCTCCGCAGAGGCTGGGGGTTGTGTCCTCGCCACGCCTGGGGGTACGCGGTAGCGGAGATCGAGGTGCGTCGCGGGCGACCGTTCTCAACGGCGATTCTCTATGAGGATCTGGCCCGCCATGCGGTGCGACTCCTTGGACAGCGGCATGTGCCTTGGGTCCGCCTTCGCTCGCGGCTACGGACACGATCGATTTGTTTCACATGCGACTACGTGTCGATGGTGGATGGCCGACGGGGGCGCAGGGAGCACGCACCGAGCAGTCCGACGCTCGGACGCGTGAACGAGCGCAGCGGAACCCGGGCGATCTTCGAACAAGTGGGAGCTCTTGCGCTCGAGCGGGCGTGCCCGTGTTGCCTGGGAGGCGGCGGACTGATGTGCCGTCTCCATATGCTCGAGCACGCTGGACCACCCGGCGCGTTAGTTGACGAACTTGGCGCGCTCGCGGCGCGGTTGAGGGCACTGGTCGATTCGATGAATGCGAAAAGGTCGGAGATCGGGTCGTTGGAGGCGGTGTCCTGGATCGAGGCGCTCGGCTGGTTCGGCGGCTGGGATTACGCGCGGAAACTCAGCGACCAGCAAGCCATGGCGGCCGCTGGAACGGACTCCTGAGCCGACTTTCCCTTTCAGCCCAACACGAGAGTGAGGTGCCGGGCCCGGTTGAAGGCGGTCCGGCCGCTGACAGCAGCACGTTGACCGTGCTGGCAGAGGCGGTAGTCTGGCCACCTGTGACGGAGCGGGTCCAGGTGCTAAGGGGCGGCCGGGCACGTGCGTACGTCATCGCCGAGGAGCACGACGACGGATCGCTGCTGCTGGCGCCCGCGCCGGTCCCCAGCGCCCAGGAGACGGTACCCGCCGAAAACGGCCGAGCCGCGGCCGTCACCGTTGCTGAGGTCGCCGGGATTCTCCAGGTGCGCGACCTGACGGTCGCTTACGGCCCTAAGACGGCGGTCGACGCGGTCAGCTTCGAGATCCGCCGGGGAGAAATCTTCGGTCTGCTCGGACCGAACGGAGCGGGCAAGACAAGTACGCTGAGCGCCATTGAAGGGCTGGTCAAGCCCCAGTCAGGGACGATCCTGCTCGACGGCATCGACAGCCGGCGCCATCCCAACCAGGCGAGGGCCCGAATGGGCGTGCAGCTTCAGGCGACGAGCTTTCAGTCCGAGCTGAAGATCAGCGAGATCGTCCGGCTGTACGCCGGGCTCTACGGCGTCGAGCTCTCCGGCCAGCAGATCGTCGGGGGCCTGCGCGGGATCGGGCTCGAGGGCGAGGCACACAAGCCGTTCAAGCAGCTCTCGGGCGGACAGCAACAACGCCTCTCCCTGTTCATCGCGGTCGTCCACGACCCCGCGCTGCTGCTGCTCGACGAGCCGACCGCCGGACTTGATCCGCAATCTCGCCGCCAGCTGTGGAGCCGGATCGAGCATATCCGCCAGGAGGGCGGAAGCATCCTTTTGACGACGCACTCGATGGAGGAGGCCCAGGCGGTCTGCGACCGGGTCGCGATCATCGATAACGGCAAGCTGCTGACGACCGAGACGCCGCATGACCTGATCGAGAAGCACAAGAACGACCCGCGGGTCCTCGAGGTCGCGCACGGCGACGTGACGCTCGAGGATGTGTTTATCGGGCTCACCGGGAGCGAGATCCGTGACTAGCTCGAGGGCCACGGCCGAACCACCATTGCGCCTCGTGTTCGGCTCGCTGCTGAGGGCGGACTTCCTCGTGTTCCTCCAGCACCGCCGGGCGCTGATCATTAGCCTGGTGTTGCCCGTCTTCGTCCTGATCAGCACGAGCGGGAACAAAGCCACCGATAAATTCGGCGGGGCGGAGTTCGTAATCGGGTTGGCGATCGCCTACGGGCTGCTCTCGACGTCGCTGATTGGCTACGCACTGACGGTCGCGCGGGACCGCGAGAAAGGTGTCTTCCAGCGACTGCGCGTCACCCCGGCCCCGACCTGGACGATCATGACCAGTCGGCTTGCGATGCAAGCGCTCGCGAACCTGATCATTGCGGTCGCCGTCGTCATCATCGGTAGCCAGATCCATCACATCTCGCCCTCCGCTGGGCAGTACGCGCTGGTGCTGTTGGTATCGATCCTGGCGGGGGCGGTGTTCCTCAGCATCGCCCAAGCGCTGGTCGGTCTGGTGAGATCAGCCGATAGCATCCAGGCCGTCGCGCGGGTGCTGTTCGCCGTCCTGATCCTGCTCGGGCTTCTCGGCCAGAGCGGCGCGCTCGGCACCTTTTGGAGCTCGGTCGCGCGCTGGACGCCAGTCGGAGCGGTAATGACGCTGTTCGCCGGCGTGCTCAACCTGCACGCCTGGTACAGCCGCGATACGCTGGCGCTGCTCGCTTGCCTTGGCTACATAGTCGTATTCGCCGGGATCGGCATCCGCTGGTTCCAGTGGGACGCACGATAAGAGCGGACACGTTCCGCGGAAGCAGCGCCGCTCTTGCTCCACCGCGTCGCGCGTAGTAAAACGAAACGATGAGAAGGCAGTCAGCCGTCGTGCTTTACGTGCTCGCGCTGGTTGCTGTCGTGGTCGCCGTGGACATCCTGTTCTTCAGGCACCACTTCTGGGAGCGGCTGATCGCAAACATCGGAATTGTCCTGGTGTTCGGGGCGGTCTATTTGAGGTTCCTGAAGCGTCGGTGGGCGCAGCCGCCAAGGGAAGCGGCGACCAGACCGAGATGACCGGTCTCGGCGCGTGAAGGAGTTCTCGGGCTCAGAGGCTCCGGGCGCCGATCCGACAGTCGTGGTCGGCGCCCGGAACAGCTCAGGTGCTTAGTCGAACCTCTGTGCGCGATCCGCCTCGCGCGCCAGCTCCTCCATGAAGCGGAAGAACGCTGGGGACTGGCCTCGGAACAGGCCATCGGCGGTGAGGAACTCCAAGGCGCCCATTGCTGCGCCTTGGGTCTCTGTCGGCCGGATGATCGACACGATCGGGAGCTTGCGGCTTAGGAAGATCGTCGGCTCGGGCATGATTAGGTTGGTCTGGAACAGCTCTCCGCCGAAGGGGGGAGAGTTCAGATCTGGAAATGCCAAGCCGTTGGTGGGATCGGTGACCGGCGGAGCGTCACCGGCTATGTCATGCCAGGTCTG
>OBLV0100000687.1_pt1 | contig 10284 bp, 7 predicted proteins | sample 1520071 | NCBI WGS metagenome assembly OBLV01 (sample SAMEA3888446, study PRJEB22518) | metagenome | reverse complement strand
CAACCGGCGGGCGTTCCGTCCGAGCCGGCGATCGCAACCTGTCGCCGCGCCCGCAACCGCAGCCGCAGCCGCAGCCGCAACCGCAACCGCAACCGCAACCGCAGCCGCAACCGCAGCCGCAGCCGCAACATCTACGACAGCCCGACACAGGACCGCGATCGGGCGATCCTTAATGCCGCCATGATCTAGCTGGTTAGTATGCGGCCTAACAACCAATTAGGCCGCCGGCTGGCGGTCGGAGAGGGGGCCAGGCCATGCGCCGACGGGTCGGTGTAGTTGGAGTTGCTGCCATGTGCGCGGCGGTAGTCGCGTCGTTATTGGTGGCGGGAACGGCGAGTGCGCGTCACCGCCACGTCGCTCCCAAGGTCGAGGTGGTGGCGACGGGACTCAACAGTCCCAAGCATCTCACCTTCGGTCCTGGTGGGCTATATATCGCCCAGTCGGGCACGGGAGGTCCCGTTGGGTCCAACTGCGTCGCCGGCGTGGGGGTGACCGGGGCGCCGACGACATTCTGCGAGGGCCCGACGGGCTCGGTGGGATTGCTGACGCCGTCCGGGGTCCGAACGGTTCTGGGCGGGCTGCCGTCCGTGACCGAGCAGGACAATCAGGAGACGCTGGGGCCGGCCGACGTGACGTTCCTAAGGCACGGGCGGTTCGGCCACTCGAAGATGGCGGTGCTGTTCCAGGATCTCCTGGTCAATGCCGACGGAACGTCGGGAACGCCGTCGCCGGCATCGACCACGTTCGGCAAGCTGCTGCTCGCCAATCCGTTCCGGTCCACGCTGGGCCCAACGCTTGCCAACCTGGCCGCGTTCGCGTCCGCCAACCCGCAGGATCCGGCGACGCTCGGCGGGTTGGGAGAGACGACGTACGACTCCGATCCGTACGACATCACCCCGTATCGGGGCGGTTACGCGATCGCCGACGCTGCGGCCAATGCGGTGCTGTGGCTGAGTCCGCACGGGCACCTGTCGCTGATCACGAGGCTGCCGACCACGCCCGAGACGGTGCCCGCGGGCGTGCTCGGTCCGACGGCGCTGACGATCGACGCGCAGGCTGTCCCGACGTCGATCGCGGTCGGGCGCGACGGAGCGCTCTACGTTGGCACGTTGCGCGGAGTGCCGTCACTGCCCGGTACTGCCGACGTGTATCGGGTAGTCCCCGGGCATGCGCCGGTGGCGGCGGTGACCGGCCTGTCCGCGGTCACCGATGTCGCGTTCGATCATGAGGGCCGACTGCTCGTGCTCGAGTACAACACCGGCGGCCTCCTGGCACCAGAAACCACCCCGGGTGCCCTGCTGCGCGTGGAGTTGCACCGCCGGAGCGCTCCCGTGGTCACAACGCTGCCGGTATCCGGCCTGTTCGCTCCGACCGGCCTGGCCGTGAGCCCGGGACGAGACGACGCCGTGTACATCTCCAACCACGGAACATCGCCCGGCACCGCCAGCCCGTCGGGCGAGTTGCTGAGGATCACCGGACTCCGCTGATCGCCACCTAGTCGCTTCGACCCGCCCGTCCCCCCGACGGGCGGGTCGAAACGGGCTGCCGCAAGCATCCTCCAGTCCGTGCTGCCGGCGGACTGATCGGCGTCGAGGCACCGAACACCCGCTAAGGGTCGACCCCGCCGGCGTAAGGGTCCACGGCCACAACATCGCTCCTTATGCCCGATGTGAAGGGCGCGACTGACGTCGATGATCTCTTTGGGTAGATCCAAAGGAGAGGGCCATGAAACTAATCGAGTCCGCCGACGGGACGCAGATCGCGCTCGATCGAACGGGAAGCGGGCCGCCGCTCGCGATCGTCCTCGGCGCGTTCTGCGATCGATCGACGAGCAAGCCGCTGGCAGCGCTGCTGGCATCGAACTACACGGTGTACGAATACGACCGCCGAGGACGCGGTAGCAGCGGGAACGGCCTGCCGTTCTCGATCGAGGATGAAATACAGGACCTGGCGGCGGTCGTCGCCACCGCGGGCCAGCCTTCGTTCGTGTACGGCCATTCATCCGGTGGCGCGCTCGCCCTCGAAGCGGCCGCAAGCGGCGTGGAGATGCGCAGGCTCGCCGTCTACGAGCCGCCGTACACAGGCGGCGAGAACCCCGGCCCCGAGTTCGGCGGGGATCTCGATCGACTCGTCGCCGCGGGACACCGCGACCAGGCTGCCGAGCGATGGCTAGCCATGACGGGTATTCCACCCGCGGTCATCGAGTCGATCAAGAGCGGCCCCAGCTGGGCGCGTCGGCAGGAACTCGCCCACACGCTCTCCCAAGACCTCAGACTTGCCAATGACGGGCACGTTCCGATCGAGCGGCTCAAACGGATCGATGCCCCGGTGCTCGCGATGGCGGGCGGGGCTAGCCCGCCATGGGCAGCGTCCACGGCCGCAAGGCTTGCTGCCGCCCTCCCGAACGCCATCGAGCAGATCGTCGACGGACAGCAGCACCTCCCGGCCGAGCCCGTGATAGCCGCGATCCTCGAGCGCTTCTTCTGGTAAGCAGAGATCGGGCGCCTTCAAGCGCCCCGGTCACGTTCTTCAGGTCAAGCGTGTCCTAGGGGCCATGCATGCGACCTACATCGTCATCACGATCCTCGCGGCGCTTGCGAACGGCTTCGCCGCCTCCCTGAACTTCGTCGGCGCGGAGTCGGTGAAGATCGTCGCCGACCGAGTGCGGGTCTCGCAGCGATGGATGATCCCGTTGGGGGTCGTCCTGGCATCGGGCGCACTCGGGCTGCTGCTCGGATTCGCCTTACCGTCGCTCGGCACCGCCGCTGCGATCGGCCTCGTCGCCTACTTCCTGTGCGCCTTGAGCGCCCACGCGCGAGCGCGCGATCCTCAGATCGCCGGCGCGGTCATCTTCCTGGCGCTGGTCGTGGTTGCGCTGGCCGCAAATCTGGCCTACCGAAACAACTGGTGAGGACGCGCCGCGCGGCGTACGGCTACGTCGCGGTCGACATCGAGGAGAGCGGCGCTGGGCGCGACTCGGGCGCCCCTGTGGATGCTTCCGTGCGTCCCGCCGAGTCCCACGAGAATCCTTTCTCAAACCCCGGCGCCGCCCTCCTGCGTGCCGTATGCGGTTAACCTGCCAAAACCTCCTCAATCCGTCAATCCTTTCGGACAAGGGTTGTAATGGACGCCCAAAGCGTCCTCGTACGAACGTCTAGTCGCGACCGATGGCGGGCGGGTCTGGCGCGCGTGAACCGAAAACTGGTGACGTGCCGCGACTCGGCAGCCATGCATTAGTGCAGTGGCCGGCTCCGAAAAGTTGTGCGATTAGCGCACCCGGCTCAAGTCGCGCGGGACCGGAACCGAGACTCGAAACCGGAAACGGAGGGAACCGGAGGAACCCCCAGCCCGTATCGCACGGCGATCGCTGCAGCTTCCACGGGCGAGGTCACAGGCCTAAAACGCATCGCCTCGGACATGGACGTCCGAGGCTTCGTTTTTCAGCGGCGCCACGGTGAGCGCCATAGGCCGCCCCCGGGATAGCCTCGGGTCGTGGCTTCCGCAGGCGGCCCTCGCCGGAGCGCGCTGCGCAACAGCTTCTTCTGGTTGCTTGGGAACACCCTAAACCGGCTCACAACGCGGATTGCGCGAACCGGTCACGGGCCGTTCTCGGTCGTGCGCCACGTCGGCCGCAAGTCCGGTCGCATGTATGAAACGCCGGTCATCCTCGTCAGAGTGCCCGAGGGATTCATCGCCGAGCTGACGTACGGCGAGGGCGTGAACTGGTACCGCAACATCGTCGCCGCCGGCGGATGCGTTGTCGTCCACCACCGTAAGGAGTACCGGATCGACAACATCGAGCCGTGCAGCGCCGAGCGGGGCCGAAACGCGTATCCGTTCCCGTTCCGGCAGGTGCTGAGCGCGGCCGGCCGCGACGAGTTCCGCCTCCTCCGGACCGCGTGACGGGCGTCAGCGGGTCACAGATCGCGAAGGACGCGGTCGACGTCCTCGCGGTGGAAATCGGTCGCGCTCGCGACGGCGGGCTCCGTGCTCGGTGGCGCCGCGATGTCTTCGGGGACCCACCAGCGTTTCCGACCGAGGCCCTCCACGAGTCGCCCGATCTCGCGCGCGCTTTGCGCCCCCATTGCCAGACCAGGGACCAGCCGCTCGATCCGCGCCAGCACGCTCTCGGTCAGCGGCCGCAGTTCCTCGTCGGCCGACGTGCGGGTGAGGGTCACGATCAGCCGTTCCAGAAGATCTCGATCCTTCGTGTAGAAGCCGAACCATTCGAGCGCGGTCATGTCATACCGGCGGAGCACCTCCGCGAACTCGAGCCATTCCTCGGTCCTGGCGAGCTCGGCGGGATCGGGATGCTCTAGCAGCAGCGCACCGGGATGGAGCTCGGCCCAGGTCGGCGCGAGCTGGGGCGAGGCGACCGGCTTGGCCAGGCACGCGTTCGCGCCGTACCAGGCCTCGAGCAGGAATACGGCCACGGCTCCGCGTTGCTCGTCCCACGCCCGCCGGGTCGTGCGCACGACGTTCGCGGCAAGCCCGTCGAGCTCGCGCGCCTGGTAAGGATCGCTCACGACGGCGATCGCGCCACTCAACGCGAGCAGGACCCGCGCCAGCTCGCGGTCCTCGAGCTCCAGCCGCAGCTCGTGAAGTCGATCCCCCAGCGCGTCCCAATCGGCATCGTCGAGCAACAGCGGCAGCGTTCGCTCGCCCGTCGAGCCGCCCGCACCGGACACGGCAAGGGTCACGCCGTCTACGCCAGAAACCGATAGGAACCGTCGCCGCGCGTCCGGATCGGCGCGAAGCTCATCGATCACGAGGTCGCGCCAGCTCGGGTGGACCCAGCCGATCCCGAGCGGGGTGACTCGTAGGAAGTGATCTGTGAGACGGTCGATGAGGTCGCACACCGGCCGGCTCAGGCCACCCGCGTGGTGCCGACGGACGACCGCAGCAAGCTCGCGCTCGTCGATCAGCCCGGTCGGCGCGTCGAGCAGCGAGATCAGCAACTCCCGGTGCTCGGACTCGAGCGCTGCGAACGAGGTGCGCATCGCCTCGGTCGGGCTCGCGAGCTCCTCCTCGATCAGCCGGAGCAGCCGGCGCTCGTCCCCGATCAGACCCTCCAACTCGTCGAGCCGGTCGGTCACGAACCGCCGAATCCGCTCGGGAGTGAAATGCGGGTGCTCGACGATCGACAATCCGGCGGAGCGCACCAGCCTCCGCGCCATGCCCACGGCACCGTGGTCCTTGGCGTGCCGAAACAAGATCAGTGCCTTGTCGGCGAGATCCAGGTCCCCGGCATCGACCAGCACCTCGCCGGGTGCGGGGAACCGCTCTGATCCACTCTCGCGTTGGACTCGCCGTAGCCCCGCCTTCAGCGGCGCCGGGCGCGAGGTCCAGATCAACGAGTGCTTCGAATCCAGCATCTCGAGCAGCCGCCCGAGACCGCGGGCCCAACGCTCGGCCGCGTCCGGGCGGTACTCCGTGGAGCCGAACGCGTCATCGGCGATGAAGACCTGGCGCCGGTCCCGATCGAACACACCCCAGACGTGGTCGGGATCGTTGCACTGATGCGCCTCCCACCCGTCGGTCAGAGCCGCGAGCGCGAGCATCTCGGCGATCGCGGTCTTGCCCATCTCGGGCGGGCCGGTGAGCACGACGAACCGGTGCCTTTCGAGCACGTCTCGGGCGCGGTCGTACGCGCGCGTCGGCCAGAACACCCGCGCCAGCTCCTGAGCCCGGGCGACGTCGAGCGACGAACGACCCCGGACGCCGGGCTCGATCAACTCGTCGAGATCCCGAAGCCCGAGGACCGACGGCATCGCCGCCCGCACCCCCGGATCGCGATCGAGGCTTGCCGAGATCTCCGGCGCTCCGAGCAGGACCACCCGAAGGTCTTGGCCCAGTGGATCCGCGCGCAGTGCCTCCCGCGCCTCGGCGGTGTCGAGATTCGTCATGACCACCAGCCACCTCGCGCGGTCAGCCGGCAAGCTCAAGACGCGATCGGTGAACTCCGACAGGCGCCGCTCGAGGATCGGCCCTTCCCGGACCCAAAGGCCCGCCACCGTGACCGGACCCCCGAGCTGGTGGCCGCGTTCTCGGAGCGTGAGCGGCCCGTCCACCCGCGCGATCCGCGCGATGTCGCCGCGCCCGCTCCACTGCACCCCGGGAAAGCCGGTATCCGCCTCTAGCACCAGCGAGCACAGTCGATCGAACTGCAACCAACCAAGCTCATCCAGCTTGTACGACGACGACCCCGTCATCCAGAAGATCGTCCCATGATGAGCAAGCGCGGGCTACGACTCAAGCGCTTGGCTGAGGTCGTACACGGTCTGGCCGCCGATGGTCTCGGCGCGGTAATGCGCCTTGACCCAGCTGGTGATCGTGCTCATGCTCGAGCCCCCGCCGGGGCCTCCGCCGACCCCGCCGCCGCTAGCGATGTAGTAGTGGATATCGCCGGCCTTCACATACGCCTCGAACTGGGCGAGCGTCAGGTTTCCGCCTTGGCCGTTGAAACCGCCGATCGCCATGACGGGGACTCCGCCCGTGGCGAGCTCGAGCGAGGCCGCGCTCTGCGAGCCCGACGTCGCGGCCGCCCAGCGGTATCCCGACGCGCCGGACTTGAGAGCGGCGACGAGCGCGCTGCTCGTGGCATCGCCCGCTGGTCCGCCGCTGCCCCGTGCAGCGCCCGATAGGCCGCCGGCACCGGCGATCCCGCCCGAACCGCGTTCCGGGGACCCGCCCCGCGCGAACTCGCCGCTGCCCGGGAACTCGCCACCTCCCCGGGACTCGCCGCCGCCCGAGAACTCGCCGAGACCGCGCGCCGAGAATCCGCCGGCGCGCCCGAAGCCGCCTCCGACCGAGCCGCCGCCGAAACCGGGAGATGCGCCGGACGGTCCGGCCGACGGGGTCGAGCCGGTGTGTGCCGTGCCGATCGTCTGCGCCGAGTAGGCCACCGGCCCCGCGAGGCAGGCGACGAGCGCGATGACCGCCGTCGCCGCCGTCAGACGGCGCGCGGCTCGCGCCGGCACCAGCAGACCAATCACCGCGACCGCTCCCGCAACGCCGACCAACGGCGCGAGCGACGGCTCCCATGAAGGTGTGCGGCCGAGCAGGGCGATCGACCAAGCCGCGGTCGTCGCCACGCCGAGCGCTAGCAGCGCCCGGGCCCCGAACTGGCCCCGCCGATGCCAGGCGGTGGCCGCGCCGATCGCCACGAGCGCCGCGATCGCCGGCGCGAGCGCCACCGTGTAGTAGGTGTGGATGACGCCGGCGCTGAGGCTGAACACGAGCCCACTGACGATGAGCCAGCTGCCCCAAAGGAGGAGCGCGGCACGCGTCCGGTCAGTGCGGGGCGCCCGCAGCCGCCACGCGAGCCCCGCGACGACGACGAGCAGCGCCGCCGGCAGCAGCCACGACGCCTGCCCGCCCATCAGGTCGTTGAACAGACGGAGGACGCCCGTCGCGCCGCTGAAGTTTCCGCCGCCGCCTCCGCCCGGGCCGCCGCCGCTGCCGGTGAGACGGCCGAGGCCGTTGTACCCGATGATCAGGTTCAGGATGCTGTTGTCGGACGAGCCGTCGATCATCGGCCGCGACGCCGCCGGCCACAGCGCGACGATCGCAACCCACCAGCCCGCGCTCACGACCATTGCCGCCCCGCCGGCGAGCACTTGCAGCACGCGGCGGCGGAGCGTCGTCGGAGCGGCCAGCAAATACACCAACGCGAAGCCCGGCACGACGAGGAGCGCTTGCCCCATCTTCGCCAGGAAGGCGAACCCGATCAGGGTCCCGACGCCGATCATCCAGCGCCTTGAGCCAGCCTCGAGCGCTCGCACCAGGCAGTACGCCGACGCAACGAGCAGGCAGACGAGCAGCGCGTCCGGGTTGTTGAAGCGGAACATCAAGGCCGCGACGGGCGTCACCGCGAGCACCGCGCCGGCGAGCAATCCGGCGCCTGAGCCGAACCACCGCTTCACGGACGCTGCGAGCAGGCCCACGGCGAGCACGCCCTCGAGGACCTGTGGGACGAGCATGCTCGCGCTCGAGAACCCGAAGATCCGCCCGGAAACAGCCATCACCCACAGCGACGCCGGCGGCTTGTCGACCGTGATGAAGTTCGACGAGTCGAGCGAGCCGAAGAAGAGCGCCTTCCAGCTCTTCGTCCCCGCCTGAACCGCCGCGGCGTAGAAGCTGTTGGCATCGCCGGACGCGGTCAGGTTCCACAGGTACGCGACCGCCGTCGCGGCGAGCAGGGCGACGAACGCGACCCGCGCCCACGCCGGATCCTCGGCCCGCCCGCGCACCAGCGACCTGACCCAACCGCCGGCGCGCACTCCGGCCGGCCGAGGCAATGTTGTCGTGCTCATGTCAGTCTCCTTGCGTGTCGAGGGACAGGGCGGTGTTGCGCGGACCGCGCCGGCGGAACACCCACGACGACAGCGCGACGTAGCGCGTGACGGTGGCGGCAAGCGTCGCGAGCACCAGCACCGCCGCTTCGAGCAGCCGCGGGGCATGCCGGTTGAGGTCGTGCAGAACGCTCAGCGCGCCGTTTGTGAGCCCGAGCGCGAGCACGAACACGACGAACCCGGCGGCAAGCTGCCGGACCAAACCGTGCCGGCCGCGGATCCCGAAGGTCAGGCGCCGGTTCGCCGCAGTGTTCCCGACCGCGGTCAGAGCGAGCGACAGCGCGCTCGCTGCGGCCGAGCCAAGCGCGCCGGCCAGCAGCAGGAACAGCAGCGCGTAAGCGAGCGTGGACGCGACGCCGATCGCCACGAAGCGCGCCACGGGTGTGTCAAGAGCAAGCCGCACGACACCGCGCAAGTCGGCCAGGGCTGTGGAAACGATGTCGACGCGCGAGTCGGGATCGTCGACCCAATCGACCGGAACCTCGTAAATGCGCATCCCGCGACGCTGCGCCGCGATCAACAGCTCGGTGTCGAAGAACCACGACTGGTCGCGCACGGCGCCGAGCAGCTCGGGCAGCACATCGGCGCGTACGGCCTTGAAGCCGCACTGCGCGTCGGTGAATCGCGCGCGCAGCGTGACATGCAGGAGGTGGTTGTACGCGCGCGAGATGAGCTCCCGCTTCGCGCCGCGCGCCACCCGTGATCCGCGCGCCAGGCGCGAGCCGATCGCGACCTCGCTGTGGCCCGAGAGGAGCGGCGAGAGCAGCGGCACGAGCGCGTGAAGGTCGGTCGACAGATCGACGTCCATGTACGCGACGACGCGCGCGCGGCTCGCCGACCATGCCACCCGCAACGCCCGGCCGCGTCCTTTCTGCTCCAGCCGCAGCACGCGGACGCGGTCGAGCTCGTCGGCGAGCGCGTCCGCGATCTCCGGAGTCACGTCGGTGCTGGCGTTGTCCGCGATCGTGATCTGCCACGAGAACGGCAACCGGCTCTCGAGGAAGTGATGCAGCCGGTGGATCGACGCGGCCAGCGCCCGCTCCTCGTTGTAGACGGGGACGACGATCTCGACGTCGAGCTCTCCCGGCGGCGCGAGGTGCACGCCCCATCCGCCCTCCCGCAATCCCGCCGGCGCGGGGTCTGCCGTGACTGTGTGCATGTTCGAAGCCTCTGATTGTTGGGAGGCAGAAGCTTCGGCCCCCGGCGTGAGAACCGCATGAGGGATGTGTAAGCCGAACGAAAGCATTTGATCCGGTTAGCCCGCGCTTGCCCGTCGCTAGCCTGGACCTGAGATGAGCGAACGCGCCGAAGACACGCAACCCCAGGCCGGCAAGCTGCCGACCGGCAGGATCGGGCGGACCGCCCGCGTCGGCGGATTGGTCACCGGCCAGGGTCTGCGGTGGGCGGGTATGCGAACCGCGAACCGGCTGCGCACGCCGGAGCGGGCGGAGGCGGCGCAGCAGGAACGGACCGCGGCACTCGTGAACGAACTGGTTGAGCAGCTCGGGCGGATGCGCGGCGCGGCGATGAAGGTCGGTCAGATGATCTCGATGGTGGAGTTCGAAACGCTCCCCGAGGACCAGCGCGAACAGCTGGAGGCCAAGCTGGCGTCGCTCCGCGACAACGTCCCGCCGGTGCCGTTCCCGAAGCTGGAGAGGATGATGCGCGACGAGCTCGGCGGGCCCCTCTCGCGGGTGTTCTCGGAGTTCGAGGAGCAGGCGTTCGCGGCCGCGTCGATCGGCCAGGTGCACCGCGCCGTCACCACCGCGGGCGAAGAGGTGGCGGTCAAGGTCCAGTACCCAGGGGTCGCCGAGGCGGTCGAGACCGACATGCGCAACGCGATGTTGCTGGTGCCGCTGGTCAAGCGACTCGCTCCGGGAATCGACTCGAAGGCCCTGTTCTCGGAGCTGCGCGAGCGGATCAGCGAGGA
>OBLV0100000686.1_pt1 | contig 10293 bp, 11 predicted proteins | sample 1520071 | NCBI WGS metagenome assembly OBLV01 (sample SAMEA3888446, study PRJEB22518) | metagenome | reverse complement strand
GGGCCGGAGGCGATCGGCCTCGTCGATTCCCTCCTCACCGGAACAAGCGGCGCCGACGCACTCAAAGCCGGAGGTGGCCTCGATCAGTTCGCGCGCGACCTCCTGGAAGAACGGTGCGTCGTCGACGATCAGGACACGGACCGGGCCGGGCGGCGCGGGCATTCGGTGATCTTCCACCGAACTCGCCGGCTGTCCACGGTGCGCACATGTGTACGCAACGCAGGCATACACGCATCAGGGGCGGGTCAGGGCGCGAGCCGCTCGATCCGCCAGCCGGTGGCAGCGCCCGCGGCAGGGGTGTAGCGCAGCCGATCGTGCAATCGGTTCTGCCGGTGCTGCCAGAACTCGAACGCCCGGGGCATCAGACGGAAGCCGCCCCAATGGTCGGGCAGCGGCACCTCCGCGCCGGCGTGGCGCTCGTCCAACTCAGCGACCCGTCGCTCGAGGAACTCGCGGCTTTCGACTAACCGGCTCTGCGGCGAGGCGAGCGCGCTCAGCTGACTCCCGCGGGGCCGGCTGTGCGCATACGCCTCGGATTCCTCGCGCGTGGCGCGGGCCACGGGACCCTCGATCCTCACCTGACGCCCGAACGGCTCCCAGTGGAACAGCAGCGCCGCGCGCGGATTGGCCGTTAGCTCGCCGCCCTTGCGGCTCTCGTAGTTTGTGAAGAACACGAACCCGTCAGGACCCGCCTGCTTGACCAGCACCATCCGCACCGAGGGCGCTCCGTCGGTCGACGCGGTCGCGAGGGCCGCGGCCTCGGGCTGGCTCACGCCGGCCCCCCTGGCCTCCTCGAACCACGCAGTGAATTGGCGGATGGGGTCGGGATCTGCGTCCTCCTCGCGGAGCGGCTGTGAGGGATCGGTCACGCCGGGCGGAGGTTAGAGCGCTCAGCCGCGTCGCCGCGAAGCGGGTACCCGTGGGCGACACTCATCGCTAGCCTTCGCGTCCGTCAGATGCCCGAACCGCCGAAGATCGTCAACCTCGATGAGCTCGAGGCGATTCCCGGGCCGGGCAGCCTCACCTGGCACCCGGTGCGGCTGGCACTCGGGGTCCGCGCGTTCGGATGCAACGCGTACACCGCCGGCGAGCCGGGGCAGGACGTGGTGGAGCCACACGTCGAGGACCCGAAGCTCGCCCACGAGGAGCTGTACTTCGTGGCGGCCGGGCGGGCGACGTTCACGATCGACGGCACCTCCCACGACGCGCCGGTCGGGACCTACGTGTTCATCCCCGATCCCGCCTCGCATCGGCACGCGGTGGCGGTGGACGCGGGCACGACGGTGCTCAGTTTCGGTGGCCCACGGACGTTCGAGCCCTCGGCGTGGGAGTGGGCGTTCCGCGCCGGCCCGCTGATCCGGAGCGATCCCGGACGCGCCCGCGAGATCCTCACCGACGGGCTGACGGTGCATCCGAACTCACCCACGCTGCACTACAACGTCGCCTGCCTCGAAGCGGTCGAAGGTCGGACCGGCGCCGCGCTCGCGGCGCTCAGGAACGCGATCGCCGTCAGGCCTGACGTGGCGAACTGGGCGCGCGACGACAACGACCTCGCGAGCCTGCGCGACGACCCCGAGTTCCAGGCGCTCGTAAACGGAACCGTTTAGCGCGCGGGCGCTGCCAGTCGGGCCCAGATCTCGCTCGTCATCTGAGACACCGGGGGAAGCCCGGGCGAATCGGTGACCTCGGGGTTCTTGCCTTCGGGGATGCCCTGCCAGCGCCGCGCGGCGAGCTCGACCCACTCGGGGTGGGGCAGGATCCAGAACTTCCGCGCCTCGATCCCCTCCGCGACAAGGTCGGCGACGGCCGCCGGAGCCATGCCCTCGTCGATCGCGCGCTTGAAGTGCGGCGAGAGAACGTCGCCGGCGAGCGATGCCGGTGGGCGTTCGCCGAGGCGGTCGGGCCAGTTCCGCCCGGAGTCGTGAATGCCGGTGGCGACCCAGCCGGGGCAGAGGACGCTGACCCCGACCGGCATACCGACGGCGGTCGTCGTCCGGTAGAGGTCCTCGGTGACGGCCACGATCGCGTGCTTGCTGGCGTCGTAAGCCGGCTGGCTGCCGGGGAGGAGGCCGGCGATGCTCGCGGTGTTGACGATGTGGCCCTGACCCTGACGGGTCATGATCGGCAGGAACGCGCGGATGCCGTGGATGACGCCCCAGAGGTTGACGCCGATCACCCACGTCCACGCCGAGATCGAACCCAGCCACGGATCGGCGTTCGTGGCCACGCCGGCGTTGTTGCAGGCGACGTGCACGGCGCCGAACCGCTCGAGCGCGGCCTCCGCCAGCGCCTGCACCGCGGCTTCGTCGCTCACGTCGGTGGGCACGGCGAGTGTCTCGACGCCGAGCGCCCCAACCTTTTCGGCAGCCCCCACGAGTGCCTCGTCCTGCACATCGGCGAGGACGACGTTGAGACCATCGCGCGCGAACCGCTCGGCGAGCGCCAGCCCGATGCCGCTCGCCGCCCCGGTTACGACGGCGACCTTCCCTGCGTCGAGCTTCATCGCCACTCCTTTCGTCACGAAAGGAAAGCGATCCTACATCCGACCCGGCGGCGGCTCTCATGCGGATCAGCTGATGCAATGGCGGCGACGCGGATACGCTTGCGCGCGTGTCGACGGCGGCTGTTTCTACTCTGAGGGTTGGCGAGTCGGGGGAGCGCGGCCGAGCTGCGCGCGCGGAGGTCCCGCGGTCGGCGCACGGCGACTTCACTCCGGCGCCGGATCGTCCCGATCCGGTAGCGGTGCTCCAGGCCCAGGCCGCCACACGCGTGCAGGAGCTGATCCCGATCCGCTACGGGCGGATGCTCGTGTCGCCGTTCACGTTCTACCGCGGCGCCGCGGCGGTGATGGCCGCTGACCTCGACAAGACGCCCAACTCGGGGATCGTCGTGCAGGCCTGCGGCGATGCTCACATATCGAACTTTGGCGGCTTCGCCGCGCCCGACCGCCGGCTGATCTTCGGCCCGAACGATTTCGACGAAACGCTGCCGGGCCCGTGGGAATGGGACGTCAAGCGAATGGCCGCCAGCGTCGAGATCGCCGGCCGCGACATCGGAATCCGGGCGGATCGCCGCGCGCAGCTCGTGATGGCGTGCGTCCGCGAGTACCGCGAGGCGATGCGCGGGTTCGCCCAGGTCAGCCACCTCGACGTGTGGTACGAGCGCATCAACGCGAGCGAGCTGGTCGATCGCTTCGGCGGCCGACTCGGCCCCAAGGGCCGGATCGAGTTCGCGCGGCCGTTCGCGAAGGCGAGAGAAAAGACGAGCCTGCGTGCCGTGCGCAAGCTCACCGAGCGGGTCAACGGCGTACCTCGGTTTCGCAGCGTCCCGCCGCTGCTCGTCCGGTTCGCCGATCTGCACGACCCGACCGATCCCCGGGACGAATCCGACTACGTCCGCGACCTGCTCGACCAGTACGTCGCCAGCCTCGACGACGACAGGCGCTACCTGTTCGGCACCTACGAGTACGTCGACCTCGCCCGCAAGGTCGTCGGCGTCGGGAGCGTGGGCACACGTGCCTGGGTGCTGCTGTTCGCCGGGCGCCAGGGCCAGGACTCCCTGGTCTTGCAGATGAAAGAGGCGCAGGCTTCGGTTCTCGAGCCGTACCTGGGCGCGAGCGAGTTCGAGCACCATGGCGAGCGGGTCGTCCGCGGGCAGCGGATGGACCAGCCGGTCGCGGACGTGTTTCTCGGCTGGCAGCGGAGCCAGGGCCTCGACGGCGAGGACCACGATTTCTACATCCGCCAGCTGTGGGACTGGAAGGCATCGGTGGACCTGTCGACGATGCGGTACTGGGGCCTGCACGCCTACGGCCGCGCATGTGGTTGGTCGCTGGCCCGGGCGCATGCGCGCTCGGGTGACCGATGTGCGATCGCGGCCTACCTCGGCGCCGGCGCGAACTTCGACGAGGCGATCGCGCGTTTCTCCGCCGCCTACGCCGATCAGAACGAGCGCGACTACGAGTGGCTCCTCGAAGCCGTCGGCGCAGGGGAGGTCCCCGCCCAGTCCAACGTCTGACGCGTCTACGCGGCCAAGATCAGGCCGACGATCCCCTTGATCACGAGCAACACGCCAATCACCGCGAGCCCGCGCTCGGCGTACACCCTGCCGTGAATCCCTGCCCACGCCTTCGCGCGCTTGATCGCGTTGGGCGTCCAGTCAGGGGCGACCGCAAACAAGATCATCGGAACCTCGAGCAGGAGCAGCATCACCAGGTTGAACGCGAGCACGATCAGCACGGTCACGGCCGTCGGGTAGTCGAGCTTGGTCAGCTTGGTCAGGCCGGCCAGATATGAGGCGCCGGGCAGGGTCAGGAGCGCGCCGAGAACGAACGTAGTCCTGGGGCTGCCGCGCCTTAGTTCGCGCTCCCATCGCGGCGGGGGCTTGCCCTCCTTCTTCATCGCCCGGCGCTCCCGGTAGTGCCGGTCGCGGCCGCTGGCCAGTACCGCGGCGACGATCAGCAACAACCCGCCCAGGACGATGTCCGCGAGGGGGCTGAGCGTGTGCTTGCTGGTGCTGACGACTCCCGAGTCCTTCAGCGAGAACACGATCAGCAGTCCGAGCGTGATGCTGGTCAGCATCGCGCCCAGGTAGTAGCCGAGCATCAGCCCCTTCGGGTTGGGGAGGAGCAGCATCAGCGTCGTGATGGCGATCAGCGTCGGATTGAACGCCGAGGTGAATGACAGGAGGACTACTTCGCCCATGGGTCGGGCAACTCTCTCAGGTGTGTGCCCGCGGCGTTGATCAGGGCGGGGGTGGCAGGCCGATTAGCTGGACCACTGCGAACGCAAGCAGGATCACGCCGACGCCGACGAGCCCGTAGCGAGCCTGGCGGAGCTTGACGTGGCCACTGATCCCGATCAGGAACAGGACCGTGGCCAGGAACACGGTGTCGCGCACGTACTTGTCCGCGGTCCCGCCCGCGTCCGAGCCCGTCGTGAACTCCTTGTCGGCCTGCGCGTCGAGCTGGTTCGCCTGGGTTTGCTGAGGGATCACGTACTGGGGCATGTACGCCGGGCCCGGCGGGGAGTTGGGATTGTGGGCCGGATCCGTAGCGAGCCAGGCGTCGAACGCCGGCCGGTATCCCGGGCGAAGCCGGTTCCGAGCCAGTTGCTCGGCTCGCTTATTGCCGGCGACGAATGCGGCGAACCAGGCGTTGAACGAGACGGAGTCAAGTGTCTTCGTCTGGAGCGCCTCGAGGTCCGCGCGACTCGCCTTGGTCCGCAGCGCGGATGCCTTCGCGAGCGACAGCGAGGACTCCGTGCTCCATTTGGCCGCCGCGAACCCCGAGTAGGCGGCTAGGAGCGCCACTACCGACAGCACCACCGCCTCGACGATCGACAGCCATCGCTCGCTCCGGTCGTCCGTCTCGTGCTCGCCTTGCTTCTTGTGCTCGGCGATTTCCTTGCCTACCTCAGCCGCCGACAGGCCCTCGGGCACTCTCCAACTCCGGTTTCGATCTTCGCGGTGACCCCACCGGGAAGGATCCGGACGCGGCTCGGACCGGCATCACCCGATCCGGGTGAACGCCGCGCACTTGACACATTAGTACGCGCGTACTAATTTTGTGGCGTGCGTACTAGAGAAGCACCCGATTCCCGCTCGATGACGTTCACCCAGCGCAAGCGGCGCGACCAACTGGTGGACTGCGCGATCGACGCGCTGGCCGAGCTCGGCTTTCAGCGAACCTCGGTGGCGGAGGTTGCGCGCCGCGCCGGCGTCAGCAAGGGCGTGGTCACCTACCACTTCGCCGCCAAGGACGACCTGATGTTCGCCGCGGTCGCGGAGATCTTTGACTCGGTCAAGGAGTTCCTCGAGGCCCGGCTGCGGAGCACGTCCCCGGAGCGGTTCGTGGCGGACTACATCAATACGTGGGTCACGTATTACCGCACCGAAACCCGATATGTGCTCGCGATCCGCGAGATCTGGGGCAACTTCCGCGACGACAGCGGACACCAGCACTTCGGACCCGACGCGGTCGCGGGCGAACTCGCCGTGGTGCAGCAGGTGCTCGAGTACGGGCAGGCCAACGACACCCTCGGCGAGTTCGACGCCCGCGTGATGGCAGTGAGCATCAAGGCCTCGCTCGACGCGCTTCTCAACCAGTTCGCGACAGATCCGGAGCTCGACCTCGACGCGTATGGCGCCGAGCTCGTGAGCTTGTTCGATCGCGCAACCCGAAAGGGATAGACATGACCTTTTCTCTGAACCAACTGAACCTCGGGGCTGCGACCCGGCCCTACATCCATAGCCGGCCCTTCGCCGTGTTTCTGTGGCTTGTGATCAATTTGGCCTCGTTCGGGTTTGAGTTCAAGCAGTGGCGGCAACGGCGCGCGGAGGCGACGAAGACCGACAGGGGCAGCTTCGCGCTCCTGATGGCGGGTGCCGCTGTTGGGCTCGTGCTCCTCGTGTCCGCCCCGACGCTCGCACCGGCCGCCGCAATCCGGCCCACCGGAGCCGCGTTCGCCGTCGGGATGGCGCTGTTCCTCGCCGGGTTCGGAATGCGCCGCTGGTCCGAGGTGACCTTGGGGCGCTACTTCACGTTCATGGTGATGACGAGCGCCGAGCAGCCCGTGATCACTTCCGGGCCGTATCGGTTCGTCCGGCATCCCGGATACACCGGCGTACTCTTGATCCTGCTCGGTTCCGGCCTCGTGACCGGGAACTGGATCGGTCTCGCCGGGTGGACGCTGCTGGTGATGGCTCCCCTCCTGTACCGCATCCACGTCGAGGAGAGCGCGCTGCTGGCGGCCGTCGGCGACCGCTACCGCGCGTATGCCTCGGTCCACAAGCGGCTGATTCCGCTCGTGTGGTGAGATTGGGTGCGTGCGGGAGATCCGGCTCGAACCGCTCTGGTCGCGGCTGCCCTCGAACGACGACGCGGCGGCGTGACCGCCCACGGCGTCAGCGACGGCGACCTGCGCCGCCGGTACGCCGAGGTGTTCGACGACGTCGCTGAGGAGTACGACCGCGAGCGACGCGGCTACCCGGACGAGTTGATCGACGCCGCCTGTCGTCTCGGGGCCTTGAGCGCCGGCGACCGTGTTGTCGAGGTCGGGTCCGGGACCGGCCTGTTCACGGAGTCGCTGCTGGCGCGGGGACTCAGCGTAGACGCCGTCGAGCCCGGCGCGAACATGATCCGACTCGCCGAGCGCCGGGTAGGGCCGGGGGCCGCCGCGCGCGGTGAGGCGCGAGCGGCCGTCACGTTCCACCACGGGCGGTTCGAGGACGTGACGTTGCCGGACGGTCCGTTCGCCGCCGTGCTCTCCGCGACCGCGTTTCACTGGATCGAGCCCGAGGTGGGGTGGGCGCGCGCGGCCGGGCTGCTGGCGCCCGGCGGCGTACTCGCCCTGCTCCAATACTGCGACGTGTGGGACCAGAGCACGGTTGACGACTGGCGGGCGCTCCACGCGGCGCTGGCCAAGGTCGCGCCGGCGATTGGCTCCCGGTGGCCCGAGCTTCGCGACGAGGACACGATCCTCGCCGGGGGAGTCGAGCGCGCCGACAACATCTCCGCGGTGTTTTCGTGGATTGGGCGGCACGAGCTGACCGTCCCCGAAGCGGCACGCCTGTTCGACGACGTGCGGGTGATCGTCGCGCCCGTGCACACTGAGCAAACCGGTGATCAGCTGAACGCGTACCTGCGGACGACGTCGCTGTACCGGCGTCTCGAACCCCACCAACGGCCGGCACTCGAGGCCGAGAACCGCGCCGTCGCCGACCGCGCCGGCGGGGTGGTCCGCTCGAGTGAGCTGGCCGTGCTCATAACCGGCCGGCGCACCTCGTGATCACGTTCCGCGCGCGTCGGGGGGCGCTACCGTAGCTCGCGGTGCGGATCGCTACCTGGAACGTGAACTCGCTCAAGCAACGGCTGCCTCGGTTGCTGCCGTGGCTCGATGATCGAAAGCCTGACGTTGTGTGCCTGCAGGAGACGAAGCTCGCCGACGATGCATTCTTCGAGCTGCTCGGCGATGCGCTGTCCGAGCGCGGCTACACCGCTGCCGCCCACGGCGAGCCGGCGTGGAATGGGGTCGCGATTCTGTCGCGGTTGGGGCTCGACGACGTCGTGGCCGGGATCGAGGGAGCTCCGGGCTTCCCGAATCCGGAGGCGCGTGCCGTGTCCGCGACGTGCGACGGAATCCGCGTCGTGTCGGTGTACGTCCCCAATGGCCGCACTCCGGGATCGGAGCACTATGAGTACAAGCTGGCGTGGCTCGCGTCGCTGCGCAAGACGGTTGCCGCCGGCCCGAAGGACGTGGTCGTGTGCGGCGACATGAACATCGCGCCGACCGACGAGGACGTGTTCGACCCCGAGGCGTATGTGGGGCAGACGCACGTGACGCCGCCCGAGCGGGCGGCGCTCGAGGAGCTCGAGGCCGTCGGGCTTCGTGACGTCGTACGCGATCACTGGCCTGAGGAGCGCGTGTTCACGTACTGGGACTACCGCGCCGGGATGTTCCACCAGGACCTCGGGATGCGGATCGACCTCGTGCTTGCCGGCGATCCCGTCGCCGAACGGGTCCGCGCCGCATGGGTGGATCGCCAGGCCCGGAAGGGCAGCGGACCGAGCGATCACGCGCCGGTCATCGTCGACCTTGACGAGGCGCCCGACGGGGACATCGGGCCGGTGGTGCCGCCGCCGTCCAATCCGGTGACGAAGCGCGGCGCGAAGAAGCTGCCGCAGGCGCCGTAAGGCCTTTGGGGGGTTGCGACTGACTTTTCCCGCGATATTGGCGGGAAAACTCAGTCGCATCTGTGCCTGCTACCGCGGGCGGTCGCGATCCCGTGAAGGTTGGACCCGCTTGGGCTCGCCGGGCATCTTGGGGTAGTCGGGCGGGTAGGGCATGTCTCCCTCGCCGCGAGCCTCGTCCGCTTCATACAGATCGAGCAGCGGTTGCAGGGAGTACGCCACGTCGTTGATCGCCGCGTGACGATCGCCCACCTCGGCGAACCGGGCCGGCATCGTCGCGACGGTGAAGTCCTCGGGCGCCACGTCGGGCAGCTCGTCCCAGTGCAGCGGCGCGGAGACCGGCGCGCCCGGCTTGGCTCGGATGCTGTACGCCGAGGCGATCGTCCGGTCGCGTGCATTCTGGTTGTAGTCGACGAAGATCCGCTCGCCCCGCTCCTCCTTCCACCAGCTCGTAGTGACCTCGTCGGGGCGGCGCCGCGCGAGCGCGCGACCGAACGCGATCGCGGCGTGGCGGACGTCGGTGAACGTCCACCGCGGCTCGATCCTGATGTAGATATGGATGCCGCGGCCGCCCGACGTCTTCGGGAAGCCGGTGTAGCCGAGCTCGGTCAGCAGCGCGCGCGCCTCGCCGGCGGCGCGTACCGCGTCCGCGAAGTCGGTGCCGGGCTGCGGGTCGAGGTCGAGCCGCAGCTCGTCGGGATGGTCGACATCGTTGCCGCGAACCGGCCAGGGATGGAACGTGATCGTGCCCATCTGCGCGGCCCATGCCACCACCGCGATCTCGGTCGGGCAGACCTCGTCGGCGTGGCGCCCCGAAGGGAACGCGATCTGCGCCGTCTCGACGTAGTCGGGAGCCCCCTTTGGGATTCGCTTCTGGTAGAAGGCGTCACCGACGCGCCCCTCGCGGGTCGACAGCACCATGCCTGGGTACACGCCCTTGGGCCAGCGTTCGAGCGTGGTCGGTCGATGGTCCAGCGCGCGCATGATCCCGTCGCCGACCGATACGTAGTACTTCACGATGTCGAGCTTCGTGACCTCGGCGGTGCGGTCGGTCGCCGGGAAGATCACACGCTCCGGGTTGGAGACCCGTACATCGCGGCCTCCGGCCTCGACTGTGGTTGCCTGCGTAGCGGGCATCGAGGCCGAGCTTTAGGAGTGGCCCGCGATCGCGTGGGGGACGTAGGGCTCCTCGAGCGCCGCGACCTCTTCGGGGGTCAGCTCGAGCTGCTCGGCGGCGAGCGCATCCTCCAGGTGCTCGAGCTTTGTAGCACCGACGATCGGGGCCGTCACCCCGGGCTTGCTCAGGAGCCATGCGAGCGCGACCTGCGCGGTCGACGCGCCCCGGGCGCCGGCTACCTCGGTCGCGCGCTCGATCACGTCGAAGTCGGTATCGATCTGCGTGTACAGCGCGTCGCCGAACGCGTCGGTGTTCGCCCGCGTCGTCAGCCGCTCGCCCCCGCGGGTGCGATTGCCGGCGAGCAGCCCGCGCGCCAACGGGCTCCACGGGATCACGCCGACGCCCTGGTCGATGCACTGCGGGATCATCTCCCGCTCCTCCTCGCGGTAGATCAGGTTGTAGTGGTTCTGCATCGAGACGAACGGCG
>OBLV0100000685.1_pt1 | contig 10297 bp, 3 predicted proteins | sample 1520071 | NCBI WGS metagenome assembly OBLV01 (sample SAMEA3888446, study PRJEB22518) | metagenome | reverse complement strand
GGAGGATTCATTGTGCTTTGAGCCGTTGTGAGAGGTTGTTCGATGGGTTCGGTAGGCTGGTTGTGGGCTTCTTCATCGGGTCCAGGATTTGAGTCTGAATCTTCAAACATCTTCGCTGCCTCTTCCATTCTGCGCTGTTTGCTGCCCTTTGGCGGCATGGTTGATCACTTACGCTTGAGGATGAAGTGTAATTGAGATGCTGAAGCCGATGAAGAAGCGCTTGAGGCGTTTAGCGATGAAATGGGTGCTTGATTGATGGAAGTTGACGTTCTTGGTGAGAAACGAAGAGTTGGAGTAGGAAGGTGTAGTTGGTGGGTGGCGCGGTTGACCGCCGTCAGTGTTTGTTTGGGTGAGCGGAATCAGACTTCCCTTTCGCGCTTGTTGGAAAATGTTGCTAAGCGACGGATATCGGTAGATGTTGCTAAGAGTCGTATACCAGCCTATGATCGCCAAATGGTGTGATAATCACAAATTCGCGGGTGTTGGTCAGGATGAAGGTGAGGTGGAGTGAGGTGGCTCTGAAGCTGGATTCCGGCGAGTTGGTTTGCTTCGCGGGCGTAAGACACGGTTTGAGTCAGACTTTTCTCTCAGAGCGGCTTCGCTAGGAATCGGCTTCGGTATTGGATTTTGGCTGGAATCCTCAGTGGGTGGTGGTTTCTGAGCAATTGATCGCCGGATGGCTTGAGAGGGCTTGCGCAATGGTCGTCGTGGAATCGCTTCTGGGTAGTTTTGAGTCCTTTCATTGAATTCATCGACGAGATCCTTCGCTTGACGTAAATCGTCGGCGTCGTACCAAGCGTTATGTGTCGGGCCATAACCAAGCCATTTCACAAGGTATTGTGTCTTCTTTGTGGAGCGATTGACGCGCTTGGCCAAGATAGCTTCGACTTCGTAGCTATCGCCTTCGACTGGGGGTGGCTCGGTGTAGGCAGTTCGATTGAAGGGATCGTCACCGGGTTGCTTGGGTTCGAGCTGTGACACTGAGACGACTGGGTGGATTTTGATTCGAGGTGGGAGGTCCAGTTCGTAAGCAAGGTTGCCTACTTTTCGCTTGATGGTGAATGGACCGGTTCTTTGATTGCTGAGCTTTCGATTGGCGTGACCAAGGACTTCGTAGCCGTGATGGAGGCGTAGAAAGGCTTGATCGCCGGCTTTGAATCGAATCGGCTTGTGCTTCGAATCGTATCTGTCTTTCGCAGTGACGTTGGCGAAAGCCATGGCTTCGTCGGCCATTTTGCGGTATTGTTGTCGCAGGTCGGCGAAGTCCTTGGGGGGGAGCTCGTTGAGGAAATTGAGGGTGTCGTGATTCGATTTGAAACCGCGGACGATTTCCATAGGCGCGAGTCCAGTGGCTGCATTTGGGGAGTTGTTGATGACCGATTTGATGTATGGGAGAGCGTCTGTCCATTCGCGATGGTCGTTAGCGGTGACGAAGTATCGCATGGCGACTTCAACGGTTTGATTGGTCCGCTCGCTTTGGCTATCTGTTTGGGGATGGTAAGCCGTCGCTGTGAGCATCTTGGTTCCGAGCTGTTCAAACACCGCTTGCCAGAATTTCGAAAGGAATCGAGGATCACGATCGGATATCCATGCGGCTGGCAAATTCCATTCGTGATCGATGAGGTTCTCAAGCCAGACGGACGCCCATTCTTCAGCGGTCCATGTTTCCTTCCCCGGTGTCAGCAAAACCTCTTTTGAGTACTTGCACGTAGACGTCATGAGCGTATCGAAGCCGTCGGAGGTGGGCGGAAGCTTTACGATGAAATCGCTTGCTTGCGTGTGATAGACGGTTGGAGGGGTAAGGATGGGATTCAATTCGCCATGAGGTTGGTGATTAGCAGTGCGATTGACGCTGCAGTCGGGGCAATGAGCAACATATTGCTGAATTCGCTTTCTCATGTGTCGCATGTAAACTGAGGTGGCCAAACGATCGTATGTTCTTTTGTAGCCGCAATGGTGAGAGTTGTCATGGGCAAGAGCGATGACTTCTTTCTCCATGGTTGTCGGGATGCACAACCTTTCGCGATTGTCAAGCTGGTCAATGAAGAAAAGAAGTCCGTTGTCTTCAAAAAATCGCAGACCATGATTGAGGTTTGTTTCCTGCTGGGTGAGGGGTGGATCGATGTTGTCCGAGCGGTTACGCTCGATGACGCGGAGAACCTTGCTCCAGAAGCTGTCTTTGGGGTACTCTTGGGCGATACGCTGTTTAAAGTCGTCGCTCAGTTGTACCAGAGTAGTGCTGAAACAAAAGAACTCATCTTCGTCGGTGTCGCACTCTTGCGCGTTGGTGATGTTGGCATGTAGTCCATCGATGTCGTCAAGTGTGCTGGCTGATGGGAGCTCGAAAGTTGATGACGTAGATGGTAGTCTACTGAGAGCGTCTGGCACAAAGTGTGTTGGCCCAGGTCGGTACCGGACATCGAGTTCATACTGCGCGAGGTATGCTGATGCCGATGCGAGGCGAAGATTGAGGCGGTCAGTCGAAACCGAGTTGCCGAGGTGGATTTGCCTTGCCAAAGCGGTTACTGCCGAATGGTCGGTGAAGACGTAAGTTTTCTTTGCCGCTTCAATCATGTGGCGAAGCTTGCGAACGGCCCACACCAAACCGGCCATTTCCAGTTCGGTTGGTCCATACCGTGTTTCGGCGTCGGTCAATCGCTTGGACAAAAAGCAGATTGGCTGGACCTTTGCGATCGGGAAATACAAGGCGCGCTTGAGCCATTTCTGAGTTGTCAGTTGATGTTCAGCTTGTTCGGGTGGCAGGGTTGATGTCGCCTGTTTAAAATCTTCCATCAGCGGCTCTGGATCGTCGATGACATGATAGAAGCAAGCGCCGAATCCACGCTCGAATGAAGCGTCAACGTCCAAGTAAGATGGACGTGAGGAGTCATGGTGGATGAGGCGTTGAGGATCCGAGAGATGGCTTTGGATGTGCTTGAAGGCTTCGCGGAGTGCTGGGTCATCGGGAATTTTTGCTCTGGCACCATAACTCGATCGCTTGGCTCCTTTTACGGGAGCCTCTTTGAAGATAGCTGTCCGAAGGCTCTCCAAAGGCTCGTTGAGCTTGGCGAAATACGGCACGTACATGCGGAGGTAGCCTGCCATACCGATGTATCGTTCCAGCAGGTTTCCATCCATTGGAAATTCGAGTTCTCGAATGGCTTCGATCTTGTCCTCAGCGGTAGAGATTCCGAAAGCGTCAACGCGCTGGCCGAGGAGTTTGACGGTCGGGTAGCCGAGAAACGATTTCTCTGGAGCGAGGCTGATTCCGTAGGAGTCCAATCGCTCAAAGAATCGGTCTAGGTGATTCAAGTGATCTTGCAAAGTCACTGATCCGCAAACCATATCGTCGATGTAGGCTTTCACAGCGGGTAAGTCGGCAAGCATGATATCGAGTTGTCTTTGGACATATGCGGCGCTGTTTTTGAAGCCCATGAGAGCTACTCGGAACGTCTCTTGGCCTCGGTGACTGTTGACTGTGAAGTGGTGTTGATCGGGTTGAGTGACCATCCATTGGAAAAAGAATGCCACTGCGTCAACGACCGAAATGTAACAACATCCTCGTAAGGAGTTGATGATGTCGCCTTGAGCCGGCAAGGGATATGAATCTTTGATTGTCCAGTGGTTCAGACCTCTGATGTCGATCACTGCTCTTGGTTTTCTGGTGGGTCTGCCTTTGTCATCGAATGACGTTTTCCAGACGACGAATACAGGGAAGGCGAAAGGTGTCAAATTGGTGGTCTTCGCAAGTTTGCCATCGTTGGTGAGCTTGTTGAATTTGTGATCGACTACGGCTTTGTCCTTCGGGGAAAGGGCGTAGGGCTTATGGCAAAGGTTTGCGGACTGCCAGCCTTCCTTGAGGGGGACGGTCATGTACCGATCTTCGGGAATCTTGACGGTGCCTCCTTTGTCTTTCCAAAGATTCGGGTATCGATTGACGACTTCAGCGATTGCTTTGACGGTTTGATCGTCTCCGAAGACTGTGACTCCGCAATCGAGAATTGTCTCATTGTCTGGTTGTCGTTCGATAGTGAGATTGGGTTGGGATTTCTTCTGCGGAGACAAGGTTGCAAGTCCATGATTCTCTTGATCGACCAGATAGCAGCCTTGAATGTCGCATTCGGTGACTCTCCCAAGAGGCATGTGACGATGGACTTGAATCGGTTTGGGTCCATCGTTTCGCGCTAGAATGGCCTTGGTGTTGCGGTCTATCGTATGTCCGTAGATGCTTCCGCCATTGGCTCGGAAGGATGACTGCTCCTTTGAGACTTGGGGAGTGAAAGAATAGTCACCGCTGGAAGCAAGCTGTTTGGAAATCTGAATCGGAATCCATTTGCATGTCGCTGGATCAATCGTGATTGATTCTTTGGCTCTGACTGTTGCGTTGATTGGTTCTGATGAACGAGGTCGAATGGAGATTTGGATTTCGGCGTTGTCACACATACCGATAATTGCTCGTCGGCCGGGAGTATCGATGAGGATGTCTTCTGGTCCGATGATGTCCATTCCGATGAGTATGCCTGGTGGAAGAAATTCGACAATTCGAAATTCGTGTTCCATACGAAGCATGACTGGTCTTCCTTTGGCAACTGCTCGAATGAAAATTTCGATTGTGACACATTCGGAAGAGGGAATTCTCTGATCTCCGATGCCTCTGACCCACTCTTGGGTAGGGAGCTTGCGAATGACGGCGTTTGGACGCATCAAATACAGTAGTTCCTTCTTGATCAAGGAGGAAGAACAACCGGTGTCAAGGCAAACAATGATGTCGTCTCCTTGAAGCGATAGACGAACGGAGATGGTCATGTAGTGCCACGTTCTGAATCCGTGACCAGGTTCGCTGAGAGGTGGAGCTTTTGATTTGATGATGGGGACGTCGTCTTCGTTCACATCTGTCCAGAATGAGTCGACATCGAGGTTGCGATGAGTTTGAATGGCTGATGAGTGCTGGGTCTTGAGGTGTTTATGTAGCTTCGATCGGGATGGAAAATCAGCTTTGCAGATTCGGCATTGACTGGGTTTCATTCCTTGAGGCTGAATCGGTTGGAGAGAAGCGTTTGGAACCGGCCTTGCGCATCGCATTGTAGGTTTGATGAGTTCCAGAGGTGATGGGGGGAGCTGATCGACTAGCCCCGCCCATCCGTCGAAAATCTCTTGGTCTTCGTGGTGTTGCTCTGGTTCGTCTGCAAGTTCCGGCCTTTCAAATTCGTGATTATCCGTTTCTAGTTGCTCTGGAGAGTCTAGCGAATCGGATTCTCCTTCGTGGTATGCATGTGTCGATTTCTTCTCATTTGACGGTCTTTGAAAAGACGGTTTGGAGGGCGCTGGGGTGATAGGTTTTGGGCCGTTGCCGGTTGACGAGTTGGTCGTCTGTTGGGAGCTCCTCGACTGGAAGGATGGCTGCGGAGGTTGACGTTGATTGGTTGTCCATCGAGAGTTGCCTGGCTGTCCATTCGATGGCTTTCCATTGTTGAATGGGGAAGTTCTGGTTGGTGAAACTTGGCGGCGTGTTGATTGATATGCCTGAAGGTTGAATTTGCTCAATCGGTCGAACTTGCGCTTCCAGGTGTATTGCTTCTCTTCGAGCTTTCGAATGAAGCCTTCAATTGTCGAACCGATGTCAGGCTCGTCGATGACTTCTTGCAGTCGGTCGTCTAGACGGCTCCAAATCTGGCCAAGCTGAGACTCTTCATCAGTGACACCAGCGTCTTTCAACGATTGACAAAGGGAGAGAACGAATTCAGCTGGTTGTTTGCCGGCTTTTATTTCTTCCGGTCCGTAATGAGCAGCGTTGATGGCGGTCCACGCTGCTCTGGGTGGTTGTCGCCACTTGTCGAGTAGCGCTTTGGTCCAACGCTCGACTCCATGGCCGCCTCTCAGTCGGTCTCGCTGAGATTCGGTGAGTTGGCTGAGGTACCACGCTTGAGCTATGCCCCGGAGGCATAGGTGGAGGTGTGTGCGGATGACACGTGGGTCAGTTGCGTAGGTGGCATTGTGGATTGCTTCGGTGAAAGCATGCACGCTCCGGCAGTATATTTTGCCGTTTCGATCGACCACTGGTGCGGATCCGTATTCCTTTTCATCCAAGTATGGGTCGAATAAGGCGATTTCGTCGGCCTTGAAGCGAAGGCTCTTCGATATGTCGGCTCTCGATCTCGATCTGGACGATGAGGGATCTCTGTGGTGGCAGCTGTTGCTTTTGTTTGATCTGTGACGAGACGGCGCATGGTCGTCATCTTGAGAGCGTTTGTGGTATTCGCTACGACTACAGCGGTGCTGGGATGGCGATCTGGATACGGAACGGTCGTCGTAGCGCGGTCTGCGTTGTTCTCGATGGCTACGTCGAGAGCGGTTGCGACTCGGCGATCTTCTGGAAGTGCGGCGATATCGAGTGTGCTCTCGATCATCTTCCCGGTCATGCCTGTGTTGGCGATGGCGAGAACGGCTTCTCTTCCGGTGTCGATCGTGAGATGGATCTCTGTGTCTGTCACCGCAGCGGCGATGACGCGATGGAGTTCTGCTCGATTCATAATTTTTGCTTCTGTGTCGATGATCGCGGTGTCGGGAGCGGCTTCGATCGTCGTCCTGGCTGATGTTTCGCGGTTGGGTGGGCTGAGGCTCGTTGGGCGTTGATCGTCGACGTGATTTTCGCTGTTCATCAGAGGTTCGTCGCTCCTCAACCGGAAGGTCAGAAGCGATCGGTGGATCTTGAGCTTCCCTCTTGACTCGGAGGCCAGCCTTTGTCTCACGGCCGATTCTCCCGGCTTCCATCAATCGGTCCTTCATCTCTCGGCGGCCTTCTTCATGTGCTCGCGCTCTCGCTTCGTTCAGGATTTGTTCGAGCGTATGTCTCTGGGTTGTGGTGAGCTTGAGGCCGGATAGAGGATCTGGTTGACTGAGCTCGGAATCGAGAATAGCCTGCGTTGCAGGAGGTGTCTCTTGCTTCGATTTGGGAGCCTCGGCTTCCATAGTTTGATGAGATCGATTCCCGAGCTCGAGGCTCAAGGCCTTTCTGTGCGCTGAGGGTCGAGTTCTTGACAACCTTGAAATGGCGGCTCGTTTGGTGGTCGCAATTGGTCGAGAGGTCGTGAGAGCTATTGGTCCACTGATTTCAAGCGATGAAGGCTTTGATTCGGTCAAGAACGTCGGTGTCGGTGAGGGCTCTGTCGGAGCGATTTGAGGGCTTTGGTGAACGGCGGTCTCGTCGAGGGGCGGAGGAGAGGTATGCTCCTGCTTCTCGCTTTGTGTCGCTTGAGGAGGGTCTGGAAAGGAGCAGGGAATCGAGCGGTGAGGCGAAGAGTGAGTGAAAAATGGCTCACTAGTAGCCCCTGTCGCTTGCTCGGGTTCAGAGGGAGGTCTGGTGATCGTTTGGCCTGTTTCCGAAGTGAAGTTGGTACTTGCTACTTCGTTTTCAAGCTTGGTGAAGCTCTCTTTGACGAGCGCTTTTGCGCTGGCGATGTGGTTGGTGTCGAAAGACCAGGCGGAAGGAAAGCCGCTTGCAGACTCAATCGGAAGATCTGTTTCGGTCGCTCTGGTCCTTCGAGTGGAAGCTTTTCCTCTGCTTGTCGGCTCGGTGGGCTGAGCGAGTGAAGCTCCTGAGCCTTGCTTGAGGAAGCCTCTGGGTGCGGGGTGCTGATCGACGATCGAGTTGACCAGTGCCCACTGATCGAGTGAGAGAGCTTTCGAGTGTCGTTTATCCGCTTGTCGAAAGATTTGAAGGCTGTACGCGATGGCAACAGCTTCGGTGGCAAGAGGATGAGGTGACAGCATCTGCCGCGAGGGTGTCTTGACAACTTGTTAGCAGATGAGGGCATGAGGCAGAAATCGGAAGGAAAATGGCCAAATCTCGGCTTGCAGGTATCGATGCACGCGATCGCAATGCTCGATGGGCCTTTCCTGCAAGTTGCTGGCGTCTGATGGGAGACGTTGCCCGGTGTCCGGAGGACGGTTCGATTTTCTCACAAACGATCTGCTTGCGAAAAAAGCGTAGCTACCAATTGATGTGCACGAATCGGGCCTACGATCGATTGGAACGATTGGAACGAAGTTGTGCGATGTGTCTCGATTGGAACTGTTGGTGGTTGTCTAGCTAAGTGTGTGCGTGGTGGGTGAGGTCATGCCCACTTATCGATACAGAGTGTCCATCGGGAAGGGCATGACAGTCCCCCGGCTGATTGAAGTTGGCTCGTCCTCGAGCCATAATCTATGCGCGTGCATCCATCATTTAACAATTTGGTTCGAAGTGATGGATGAGAAAAGCAAGAAAATCGCTTAGGAGAAAAATTCAATCGCCATTTGGTTGATGCTCCACTTAGCTATTGAGCATCCGAAATAAAATGGAATAAAGGAAATGGGGGGAGTGGAGATCGATTGGTGGGGTTGAAGACTGAAAGGTCAACCGGTCTTCGGCTTTTTGGCTTGTCTATGCGACGAAGTCGGCGTAGGCTGGATGTCGACAGCGATGTAGGCCGACAGCTTGCGTTTTCCGGTTGCCGTTGGGGTGGTGGGAGGGACGACAAAGGCGCGGGATTGAGACGTGGGCTCTCGATCGGGTTCATCGTTGGGATCACCCTCAGCAAGTTCTAGTAGATCTTGCTCGACTTGGGCGCGTTCGATTAGGTTCTGATTGTTTGCTTTGAAATTGTCCAACCGGTTGATCGATGTCTTCAATTCATTCAGCTCGCTTTCGAGGCGTTCGATGATGCCAGCCATGTGTAGCTTGATGTCGTCAATGTACGCGTTCTGTTTCTCCATGACTGCACTGATCGAAGACTGTGAGAGGGACGGCTGAGAGACAGTATGGTGACGTTGACTCTCAGCTCGTTGATTGGTTTTACTGGGAGTTGGCTCCGGAGAGCTGTCGGGGTCCGATTCCACAGGTGACGACTCGACTGAAATCGGTTGCGTGTATCGATCTGACTCGATTTCTGAATGTTCCGTTGGGTTTTCGGCTTCGATGATGGGGCGAAAGACAGGTTCGTGCTCGTTGAAGTCGTATCGTTCCCAATCATGCTCCCATGGTTGACCATCGACGCTGGGATCCCAGGGCCATAAGAAGGCTGTAGTCGAAAGCTCTTTGATGTGAGTGTCTTGGTCTCGGCGCGGGAATTTGGTTTTTCGATCGCGGTCGGCAACTGTCAGGATGTTGAGGCGTTTGCGGTTGTGGCGGAGTTCAGCATCGAATTTTTTGAGCTTGCGTAGGGTAGTGAGGTAGTTTTCATCGGGGAGCGAACTGAATGCGCGAGCGAGGTACCCTTCGTTCATGGTTGTCCCGACTATGTTCGATTGGTTGAAATCGAACGCTCCAAGCCTTGGGCAGGTCAACCGGGAAGTGATGGCTGGGTCTAGCAGGCAAGCGAATTTCGTTTTCCTGAGCGGGACTGCGTCTAGGATCTTGCATTTCTTTTGGTCGACGAGCGTTTTGCCGATGTTGATGCTGCCACTTACCCAAGGTTGATGCGTGGCAAGCGATTCATTGGGGTTGGCGAGTCTCCAGGCCTGGATGCCAATGTCTCCACAGAGGGCGTAGTAGCCGGCGAAAACAATAACACAAATTTCGTCGCCGACCTTGGTGTAAACGCCTCGACCCATAGGTCGCATGCTTGTCAGGACGTAGCCGTTCGCTTTCGAGAAGGCGGGATTCAGTTGATTGAGGGCATATGGGCTAACGAACCCATCGATGTGTGCTAGCTTCAACCACTGGTAAATGTCCAATGATCCCAAGAAACAGTTCTTTGGAGGCAGGGTGTACGGAGTGATTCTGAGGTGTTGCTGGTAGAGCACCCAGTGTTCGCATTCTCCAAATCGTGGTTGCTGTGAAGCGGGTTGTGGGATATCGGAGCCTGGCGGAGCTTCGGGGTTCCAATCGCTTGGCTTCCATCTATCGCGCATGGTGTTCTTCAGATCGATTTCGGATCGAGGGACGAATTGGGGGTCTGAAGGGTCGCGTTGCTCGAATGGTAGGTCTACCGCTTTCTCTTTGCCTTTCTTCGATGCGGTGGTTTGCTTTGGAGAGATTGTTTTGACATGCTTAGCGGGTGAAGCTTTGCTTGTCATTGCCGTTTGGGATGTTTCAGGCTGTGTCGGCTTCGTGCGACGAGGAAGGATCGGTGTGGAGGCCGCTGAAAGGTCATGGGAGCGATTTGGAGTGGAGGAGGATGCTCGAAGAGGATCGCTTGCACTGGATTGCTGGTCTTTGATGTGTGTGGCATAAGCCGCGAATGCTTGTTGCATGGCCATTTGAAAGGCTTCGTGAGATCGGAAGAGCACACGTCTGAACTCCAGTCACATCACGATC
>OBLV0100000684.1_pt1 | contig 10297 bp, 9 predicted proteins | sample 1520071 | NCBI WGS metagenome assembly OBLV01 (sample SAMEA3888446, study PRJEB22518) | metagenome | reverse complement strand
GATACCCGGTACGACCTCGGCTCGGTGAAGAAGTCCAGGATCATAGATGTGGTCCGGGTGTCCTCTGGGGGACACATCCCCGACGGCGATGTAGCTGCAGGCAGGCGTCACAACAGGTCGAGCTGGTCCAGCGTGCGCTCGTAGCGGTCCAGCGCCTCCTGCTCGTCCGAACTGCTCACCTGGATCTCGCTCCACAGCTGCTGGAGATTGATCGAAGACGTGTGGAGCTTGTGGCGGTGCTTCTCGGCATTGATCCGCCAGTAGCCGACCACGCCGTAGCTTCCCGACGGGAGACGCAGCTCGTGGCGGAGGTACTTGCGCACGTCTCGCGTTGCGGCAGCCTCTCCAGCGACGTACACGTACCCGGGACCGTCATCGGGCAGCGCCACCGCGCGGACCCTGTCGGTCAGCATGCTGCCCAGCATGGGCCGTGGCTCGTGCACCCAGGTGATCTCCGCCCGATCGGCGAAGCTCTGCTTGTCCTGGAGGTCAGGCACCATGATCACGGCGATTGTCCGCAGGTCGGCCGGGCAGTCCTCGATGATCCGTCCGATCGCGGGCAGCGCCGCGAGATCGCCCAGCAGGAATTGCCAGCGCGCGTCCGCGGGTCGCTTGTACCAGCTGTTCTGGCGACTGATCAGCAACCGGTCGCCCACCGTCGCACCACGGGCCCAGCTGGCCCCGATTCCGCCGGCGTGCGTGACGAAGTCGACCGTCATGCGGTGGCGGTTCGCATCAAAGCGGCGCACCGTGTACCAGCGTCCGAGGAACGGGTCTGGGTCACCAGGAACGCCGGGGATGGGGAAGCTGAAATAGCACGCCTCGTCGGGCACGCCGAGCGAAACGAACGGCTGCAGATCAGGGCCACCGAGGTCGACCCGAACCAGGCTCGGCGACAACCGGGCCACCGCCACGACGTCAGCCACATATGTCGGGTCGTCACTCATCGTGTCACCTTCCGCACTGCGGTTACGTCGCCCCTCAGTTTCTTAACGCAGTTCATCTGTTACGAGAACATGAGTTTGAAATTTCCACACATGCCGCTCCGGAAACGACCACTGCGATCTCCCCCACAGCGGCAGGATGGGATCTTCATATCATCAGGGAATTCAAAGACCAATGTACGAGACAGGTTCTGGTCAGATGATGCTTACCCATTTTGAGTGTGGCCTAATGAGAGCAACCAGCACCTCCAGCGCGACCCGGGAGAGCACCGGATGACCGACGAACGTCGACCCGTGATCGTCATCGGCGGCGGACCGTCCGGCCTCACCTCAGCCTTGGCGTTGCGGGCCCTGCGAGTACCGGTCCTCGTGCTGGAAGCCGACCCGGCCGACCAGACCCGCCCCGGCAGCCGTGCAGTGTTCGTTCACCGAGAGTCATTGCAGTTGCTGGAGCGCATGAGCCCCGGTCTCGGTGCGCAGATCGCCGACCGTGGCATCGCATGGGACGCCCGGCGCACGCTCTACCGCGGCCGGCAGGTCTATGCCCGGGAGTACCCGCCTCCTGCCAGGGGTTCCCTGCCGCCATTCGCGAGCCTGCGTCAGCTCGAGACCGAAGGGTTCCTGCGCGCGGCCTGCGCGGAGGCTCAGGTGGAGATGGTCTGGACCACGCGTATCGAGAAGCTGCGCAGCAGCCCGGACGGAGTCGACATCGCCGCGAGCGATGGCCGACGGTGGACGGCAGAGTACGTAGTCGGCGCCGACGGGGCACGTTCGCAGGTGCGGCGCGCGATCGGAGTCCGCATGCTCGGCGATCGCTCGAACAGCTACCACGTGGTTATCGACCTCGCCGACGACCACGACGATCCGCCGAAGGCGACGCGGACATTCCACTACCATCATCCGGGGCTGGACGGCCGGCATGTGCTGGTGGTCCCGTTCGCCGGTGGCCGTCAGGTCGACCTGCAGTGCCGTACCGGCGACGACCCCGGCACCCTCGCTTCGCCCGCGGCGCTGCGTGAGTGGCTGCCACAAGTGGTCGACCCCGGTTATCTCGACCGGGTGCTGTGGACGGCCCGCTACCCATTCCTCCAACTCGTCGCGGATGCCTTCACCGACAGGCACCGGAGAGTCGTGCTGGTCGGCGAGGCCGCTCATCTGTTCGCCCCGTTCGGAGCACGCGGGATGAACAGCGGGATCGCTGACGCTGACGCCGCCGCGACCGCGCTCGCGCTCGCCCTTTCGGCTGCCACACCGGCACGGGCCAGCGGCGCCATCGACGACTTCGCCCGGCAGCGAAGCCAGGCGGCGCGGCGCAACTGCGCTGCCGCTGGCGCGGCGCTGGCGCACATGCGACCTCGCAGCCCGCTGAGCCGGGCCCGCCAGCAGCTAGCCGCGGCGCTGAGTCCAGTGATCCCCGCATGCGGCCGGTGGCTCGAGCGGGCACCCTACGGCTCGCGGACTCCAGCTTCGGCCACTGGTTCGTACTGACGGGCTGCCAGCGGCACCTCGCCCGCTGGCAGCGCCTGCAGCACGGACTCCGCCTTGACGGTCATCTCGTCGAACTCGTCACCGGCGTCCGAGTCGAGCACGATCGCGCCGCCCGCACCGACGGTCAGCCGTCCCGAAGCGATCACCGCGGTCCGGATCACGATGTTCAGGTCCGCGACACCCTGAAAGCCGAAGAAGCCCAGGGTTCCGGAGTAGATGCCCCTGGCACGCTTCTCGAGGGTGTCGATGATCTCCATTGTGCGGAGTTTGGGCGCCCCCGTCATGGAACCGCCTGGAAAGCAGGCGCGGACAGCCGCCACCGGGTTGACCTCGGCGCGGAGCTGTCCCCGGACGGTCGACACCAGATGGTGCACTGTCGCGTACGACTCGACGTGCATGAACCTGGGCACAGTAACGGTGTTGATCTCGCAGACGCGACCGAGGTCGTTGCGCAGAAGATCGACAATCATGAGGTTCTCCGCCCGGGTCTTGTCACTCATCGCAAGCTGATCGCGAGCGCGGCGATCCAGGTCCGAGTCGCTCTGACGCGGGACCGTGCCCTTGATCGGTTTCGACTCGACCCGGCGCCCCGAATCGATCTTGAGAAAGCGCTCCGGCGACGACGACAGCACGTAGACCTCGTCAAACCGCAGGAAGGCCGCGTAGGGAGCGGGGTTGCAGCGGCGCAACTGCAGGTAGAGATCCAGCGGCGAGCCGGTGAAGGGAATGTCGACGGTGTTGGTCAGGCAGATCTCGTAGCTCTCGCCGATCCGCAGGCTCTGCTTGCACGCGTCGATGTCGGCCAGGTAGGTCTCCTGCGGTCGGTCAAGCCATGGCTCGGCCCGGGTGTCGGCGCGCTCAGTGGCGATGTCGCGTGGTGGAGTACCGCGCAGCTCGGCCAATCGCTTCGCTGTGTCGTCCACCCACCTTCGTGCGGCGCTCACGGACTGCGGGTCGGTCATGCCGAGCGCCAGTACCCAGCAGCGTCGGGCCTCGTGGTCGACGGCGATCATCCGGCTGGCGGTCATCCACCAGGCATCCGGCTGCTCAGCCACGTGGACGTTGCTCGAGCCGCACTCGGCCTTCATCTCATAGCCGAAGTAGCCGACGTATCCGCAGACGAGGTCAAACGGCAGGGACGAGTATGCGGGCGACGGCTCACACCGTAACCGTTCCTCCAGCACATCAAAGATCGAACCGGGCTCATGGCGGGTGGAACCGTCTGCGTCGCGAACCTGGACAGCGCCTGTCCCCACCCGGGCACTGAACACCTCGCCGCAGTCACCTCCCGCCTCGCCCAGGAAGGAGAAACGGGACAGCCCGTTCTCGACGCGGCTGCTGTCGAGCCAGAAGGCGTACGGCGCCTCGGCGAACAGCTCGGTGAACAGCGTCTCGGTGGGAACGACGAAGTCGACACTCAGCTGAGTGACGATGCGGCGTGGCGCCGAGCTCCCGGCGGTTCCGGTGGAGAGCTGGCGGCGCGCGCGCACCAGCCGGCGGAAATTATCCAGCAAGGTGGTGCCGTGTTCGGTGGCAACGGACTCCGGGTGGAACTGGACACCCCACCAGGGGTGTTCTCTGTGCCGCATTCCCATGACGACACCGTCGGTCGCCCACGCCGTCGCCTCCACCTGGGGTGGCAACGGCTCAGCGAGGCACAGCGAGTGATAACGGACCGCGACGAAATCCTGGGGGATTCCGAAGAACAGATCTGTCCCCGCGTGGCGGATACGCTCGAGGTGACCGTGCCGGGGTTGCGGAGCAGGAACGACGTCTGCCCCGGAAACCCAACCCAGCGCCTGATGCCCGAGACATACGCCTAGCACCGGCGTCGCACTCATACAGATGTAATCGAATGCTACGCCGGTATCCCGCCGCGCTTGGGGGCGCCCAGGACCGGGAGAGACGAATACCGCGTCATAGTCATCGAGATTGATTTCCGACCATCGCGCCGAGTCATTCGTGACGACGGTAGGCGCCACGCCGTAGCACGACGCAATCAGCTGGTAGAGATTGTAGCTGTAAGAGTCATAGTTGTCGACCAACAATGTTCGCATCACGGTGTCCCAACGTTGAATGATGAGAAATCGGTCGCGCGGCGATGCGCAGCTGTTCGCAGAAATGACGGAGGCGCGCGAGATCGAGCGCAGGTCGTGCCACCGCCGCAACGCCCGACCAACGTGTGACGGCCTGAATCCCGTGCACAGTATTGACCGCCCACACCTCTGTCCCAACGATTTCAGCCAATGTTCTGCATTCGGTCCGTGTCCGCACGCCCTGCTGTCTGGCCAGATCGATGATCATGCGGGCGGTCACGCTGTCCAGTCGCGGCAGCATCGGCCCGGGCAAGCACAACTCGTCTCCGCACCACCACAGCAGCCCCGCGTGTGCGGTTTCGAGGACGATGCCGTCTGCTGTGGTGAGAACCGCGTCATCGCAATAGCGCGCCCGGGCCTGCAAGCGCAGATCGGCGAGGAGCGGGAGGTCTGGGCCCTTAGCCCGGGGATGCAGCCTCGGATCTGCACGCCCTGAATACCAAAGCCGGATGCTGGACCGCGCGGCGGGCGCTTCTCGGATCCAACCGACGAGCGGAGCCGGTGAGCCGTCACGGGCCTCCAGCCGCGGGAACCACCGGCCGATGACCGGCAACGTCGTGCTGATCTCAGCGACGAGCGAGTGCAGCATGCGTTCGTCGACTTCCAGGCCCATCTGCTCGCACGAGCACCGGAAGCGCCTCAGGTGGTGTTCGAGACGAACGGTTCGACCACCGTCGACCAGGAAGGACTCGACTACCACAGCCGCTTTGAGAGGAGGTGCCGTCCCGGTAGGCATCAGGCGCCACCAACCCGGCCTATCGGTCACCACGCGCCTTGGCGCACGACGAAGCGCTGCACCTTGCCGGTGACTGTGCGAGGCAGCCGCTCCACGAGTTCGACACTGCGGGGAACCTTGAACGCCGCCAGTTCCGCCCGGGCCAGATCCGTCAGTTCCTGCGCGAGTGTGTGCGGGTCGGCATGACCCACCGGGACGACGAATGCCCGCAGCTTGGATGCCCCCCGCTCGTCCGGTATGGCGGCGACGGCGACCTCACGAACTCCCGGATGCTCCCGCAGAACCGCTTCCACCTCATGTGGCGAAACATTGATCCCGCCGACGATCTCCATGTCGTCGCTGCGCCCGATGTAGACGTAGCGCCCGCCTGGTCGGCGGTGGGCGATGTCGTTCGTGCGCAGCCATCCGCTCTGGACAACCATCGCTCTCCGGTCGGCTGGGTTCAGATACTCGCTGAAGATCGTCGGCCCCCGCACCCACAGCTGGCCCGAGGTCCCGTCCGGGATCGGCGCTCCGGAATCGTCTCGGATCTGCACCTCGTAGCCGCGTAGTGGCCGGCCGATAGTGCCAGGGGCGTTGTCCGGGAGCCTGTTCGCGCAATACGCCCCCCCGACCTCGGTCGAGCCCAGTTCGTCGAGCACCGGAGCGCCGAGCAGCTCACTGGCCCGCTGCCCCAGGGTGACGGGCAGAGACTCACCGGCCGAGACCGCAACCCGGATCGTGCGGTACGGCTCCGCGCCAGTCTCCGCCAACAGGTTCGCGTACGCCGTGGGCACGGCATGCAGCACGGTGACACCGTGGCGTTCGACGAGTTCCGCAACCGTCTCCGGGGTCGGCCGCGCCCTGATCAACACCGCCGACGAGCCCGAGCACAGCGGGTAGACCAGGGAGTTGCCGAAACCGTAAGCGAAGAACATTTTGGAGATCGAGAGGCTCACGTCGCTCGGGCCGAGGCCGAGCATGTCCACCCCGACCGCGTCATGGTAGGCAGCGATGTCGCGGTGAGCATGCACAACACCCCTGGGCGCGCCCGTGGTTCCCGAGGTGAACTGCACGTAGAGCGGGGTGTCTCCGGCGGTCTCCACCGCCGCTAGCTCATCGGCTTTCGCCGCGGTGGCCACCAGCGCCGACCGACTCGCCCACCTCACGCCCGTGAAGGACATCGCAAGCTCCGGCTCGGTGATGACGAGATGGGGCCGCACCTGCTCGACCAGCCGCCGGTAGTCCAGCGCGGGTAGCTGCGGGTTGACCAGTACCGACATCGCCCCGAGCCGACCGACGCCAAGGAATAACGCGACGAGCGCGGCACTATCCGGCAGAGCGATGAGTACCCTGTTGCCACGCCTGATCCCTCGACCGGCCAAAACGGCCGCCAACCGCGCTCCGCAGCAATGGACGTCGCGGTGCGACCATGACGCCGCGCCGTCGAGTAGCGCCGGTCGATCGAGCCATCCACCGCGCTTCGCCGCGTCGTGCAGCTGTTCAGCAATGTTAGCCATGGAATTCGATCCGAGTGAAAGAGGTCCGAGCTCAGCGGTTGCGATGCCAACACAGGCCAGGCAAATCGGGGCGTCAGGCTTGCCCGAGACGCTCTCGTTTATCGTCCTCCATTTGTTTGATCAAGCTCTTCGGGCGCATGTCTGTCCAGTTTTCCTCAATGAAGTCGAGACAGGATTTTCGTGATGCCTCTCCGTGCACGATCGTCCAGCCGGCCGGAACTTCGACAAACGTCGGCCACAGCGAGTACTGCCCCTCCCGGTTGACCAGAGCGTAGAATATTCCATTTTCGTCGTCAAAGGGATTCGTGGACATTCGCGGCGACTCCTAAACAATAAACCAGACTGGCCAGAGGTCAGACTCCAGAGATCTGGTCGTCAGCTTTTTTTTCGAGCTGGTCAGCGAACTCCCGCCACACGTCCGCACACGCTCGAGCGGCAACGGAAACCATCGGCATGCAGTGTGCAGGCAGGTGATCAATCAATCGCTTCCAATCTTCGGGGTCGATGGCGAGCACATTCAGCAGGCGGAGCAGAGCGCGCCCTGAATCGGCGAGGCGAAGTGAGGGATCCATTCCCAGACGCTTCAGGACCAGGATCCCGTCCTTGCCATACGTGCCGCTGTCGGCCCTTGGAGCCGACTGCACCGCCGGTCCCTCATGTTTTTCTTGCCACTCCCGCCGCCCTCCGGAGATCCGTTTCGGGAGAATCGGGTTCTCCCCGCGGCGAAGCTTTACCCGCACATTGTGCGCAGTTCCCAGCGAGACGCCGGCAGCGGCAGCGATTTCCCGTAGCGACGCATTGGGCCTGTCGTTCATCAATACGCTGGCGATTCTGCGTCCTTCCGCAGTGTTGCGCGGACGGGCCCGCCCGTCAAGACCGACCCTGCCGTTCAACATCCCATTGCTCAACTGAGGAATTTCCTCAGTTGAACAGCCCTCCCGAGGGCACTCGTCGTGTGGCCTTTCCGCGGCTGCTCGCCGGCGTACGGCAGCTACCGTCTTGGGGGAAAGACCGGTCGTCGACGCAATCGCCCGGTCAGACCAGCGGGGATGGGAGTTGATGATACGGGCGGCCGCCGCCGAACGGTCAGCCAGCGAGAGAGGCAACCCATGCGCGATGTTCGCCTCGACGGCAAGAACAAAAGCATCGTCGCCATCACAATCAAAAAACCGCACCTGGATCTCGTCCTGCCCCCTCAGCGCGGCAGCTCGCAGGCGGTGCATTCCATCGATAACACACATCGTAGGGCGGTTCACAATGATCGGCGGCAGTACCACGTCACACTCGGCAAGCGCTTGAACATGCTCGTTGTTCTGACCGGCCAATCGCGGCGAATCCGAAGGCTGCAGGGAGCTGATCGGCACTGTCATGAGTCGGGATTGATCTTGCGCCGCGTCGGTGAGTTGGTTGCGCCATTTCCTTAAGTCCTGAGCGATGACGCGGGCGCGCGGCGTGGGCGTCCGGATCATTGGTGGGCCGATTCCGGACGGGCGATCAGGCTGCGCGGCCCCAGGTTCGCCGACCGGCCGTGGACGTACCCGGTCGCGCCCCGCACGTCGGCGAGCACGACGTTACGTGCTCGCCACGCGGTGCCGACGATCTCCCCGCTCAAGCGCATCTTCATGAAATTCACGAGCGTCTTTCCTTGGAGACGGGGGGGTGCGACGCGCAGTCTCCGACCAGCTGCGGTGGGTATAGCCGGCACCCCTGCGCTTCGCCTTGCCTGGTCCGCTTTCCTGCCTAGCAAGTCCAGTGGTGCGCGAATAGTCCGGAAAAGACCGGACTAGCACCATGACCGCTTTGTCACTGATGATGCGAACCTGCACCTGTGCGAGGTTGACGCCCGTCCTCGCCGGTCCAACGGTGACGGGGAGGCTGGTGAGGGCTACCTGCTGACGGATGCCCCGAGCACCGGTCACCATGGCGACTACAGCGGGTTGCGCCTCATCTCAGGCAGCGACCCTCGCTCCGACAGGAAGCATCAGCGCGCGGCCATCTCTTTATCGATTGAGGAAGCACGGCCGATGCAGGTATACTAAGGCAAGCCTAACTTAACTACGAAGGCGGTTCTCGCCGTGACCCTGCTCCCACCCATCGAATGCCGTAGGCGGATGAGCCTGCCTACGAGGTCTCGCACCAGCCACCCCGCCAGAGGCCACCGTCTGTGGTGCCGCGGGATTGTCGGAAGATCTGGGCCGCCAGCGAGAGGCCCGCGCGATGCTGATCAGCGAGCTTGCTGAGACACCCGAGCCGGGGAGCGCCGAGCCGGCCTGCGCACAGGATGTCGTCGATGTGGCGTCCCTCCACGGGGCAGCGGCACAGGCCCTCGCGCTCGCCGTATCTGCGCTGGACGCCGCGGAGCGTGGCGATCTCAACCCTGCAACGCGCGCTTTGGCCCGCGCCACCGAACTACTCGGCACACTCGTGGGCGATGAATCGGTGCACGACCGCGTGCAGATCTCTATCTGGTTGGGATTCGGCGCCAGCATGATCGAGCGCTACCAGGACGCCCTCAGCCACTTCAGCCGCGCGTTGCCGCTCGCGCGCAGGGCCAAGAACAGTCTATGGGCGACCCGCATACTCGTCGGACTCTCCGCAGCACACTGCTGCCTGGGCCGGCTCGGCGAAGCCGCCGCCCACGCTGCGTTGGCCGCCGAGCACGCGACGACTCTCGGGTACGACCCGCTCAAAGAGGTCGCGTACGCCGCGCAGGCTCGTGCCGCCCTGCTCGCAGGCGACCGCGAGGCCGTGCTGCACGCTGCGGGTAAAGCGCGCCGACTTGCTACCGCTGTCCACCCTCTGACCTGGAATGATCCGCGCCTGCTGTTCGCCGAAGCCGAATTGCTCGAGGGACACCCGCGACGGTGCATCGAGCTGCTCCTCGACATCGCAGAGGGCCCACAACTGCTAGCCGCACCCGCCATCATCCGCCCGGAGATCTACGAGCTCCTCGTGCGGGCAAGCCTGATCGAGGGACATGCCCAGGACGCTCTGTTATGGGCCGAACACGCCGGTGCGGCCGTCAGTAGCAGTGGGCTGACCGGCAGCACCGGCTTCGCGCACCTCGCCCATTCGCAGGCGTTGCTACCTGCCGAACCCGACGCGGCCGCCACAACCGCCCGGGCCGCAGCCGACGCTCTGAACCGGGCCAATCGGCACGTCGAGTCCGCCCGCGCCCGCGTTGTCGCAGGCCGTGCACTCGCCGCGGCGGGTCAGCATGAGCAGGCCAGCACCGAGTTCGAGCGGGCAGCCTCGCTGTTCGACGTCCGCGGGACGCGTCGAACCCGCGACGAGGCGCTTGCCCACGGCGCTCGACTGACACCGGACGCCCCAACGATCCCACCAGCGTCCGGGCTCGATCTGTTGAGCCGCCGAGAGACCCAGGTTGCCGAGCAGGTGATCCGGGGCCGCACCAACCGGGAAATCGCCCGGGCTCTTTCGTTGAGCCCGCGTACTGTTGAGACGTACCTGGCCAGGGTGTTTACCAAACTCAATGCGTCCTGCCGCGCCAGATCGGAAGAGCGTCGTGTAGGG
>OBLV0100000683.1_pt1 | contig 10302 bp, 8 predicted proteins | sample 1520071 | NCBI WGS metagenome assembly OBLV01 (sample SAMEA3888446, study PRJEB22518) | metagenome | reverse complement strand
TCGCGGCCACCGCCCGCAGCAGCGCGATCTCGCGCTCGCGCTGCTGGATCGACAGACCCAGCGTGCTGGCGACGACGAACATAGCGATGAACAGCGCGAGTCCGCCGAAGGCCGCTGTGACCGGAATCAGCGTCTTGCGCGTGTTCTGGAGATCTGGGTACTCGCCCTGCCCGCGTGCGGCGCCGGTGAGGACCTGCGCGCCGCCGGCGGCGCTGCGCACTCGCGCGATGTCGAACCCGGGGGCTGCGAGCACGCCGATCGCGTCGACGCGGCCGGGATGTCCGGCCAGCCACGTCGCCTCAGCGTCGGTCAGGAAGATTGCCCGCTGCTGGGAGACCGCGTGGCGGGGGTGAGCGACGCCGACCACCGTCACGGTGCGGGTGGACTCTGTCGCCGAAAGGGGCAGCCGGGTGCCGACCCGCGCGGGATACCCGGTGACGACCTCGTCGGGCGTCATAGGCGGGCGACCGGCGCTCAGCACGTACGGTGTCAGCGCGGCACTGCTCCACCCGTGTGCCACGGCGGCCGTGTGTCCGAGCCGGGCGGGCACAGACACGTCGCCGATCGCTGCCCGGACTCCAGGCACTGCCGCCAGCCGAGCGGCGAGCGCGGCGCTCACCCGGGCGCGCTCGGTAAGCGGCACGTCGTGGCCTGCGCCGACCGTCTGCTGTCCTGTCACGACAGCCGCGGCCGCGGCGTAGCGTTCGACCGGCACATGCGTGCGCAGGATCGACTCGAGCTGCATGCCCCACGCCATTGCGAGCACCGACGCGGCCATGAATGCGACAAGCGCACCCGTGAACGTGCCGAGCCGGCCGCGAGCACTGAGGATGGCGAGACCCAGCATGGTTCAGTCCCCCAGATGGGCGAGTTGTTCGGCGACCTCGTCGGCGCGCGGAGCGTCCACGGTGCCGGCCACCCGACCGTCGGCGAGCAAGATGGCGCGGTCGGCGTGGGCCGCGGCAACGGGGTCATGGGTGACCATCACCACCGTGTGACCCCCCTCGTCGGCGACCTCGCGCAGCAGCGCAAGCACCTCTCGCCCGGTCTTTGTGTCGAGCGCGCCTGTCGGCTCGTCGGCGAACACGACCTCCGGGCGGGTGACGAGCGCGCGGGCGATCGCGACTCGCTGCTGCTGGCCGCCAGAGAGCTCCGAGGGGCGGTGTCGTAGCCGCTTCTCGAGCCCGACGCGCGCGGCGACCTCGCGCACCGCCGAGCGGCGCAGGCGGCGACCATCAAGGCGCAGCGGCAGGGCGATGTTCTGAGCGACGGTAAGCGAGGGCAGCAAGTTGAACGCCTGAAAGACGAACCCGATCCGCTCGCGCCGCAGGATCGTCAACCGTCGCTCGCTCAGCCGCGTCAGGTCGGTGTTGCCCATCGCGACGGTGCCGGCGGTGGGCCGGTCAAGTCCCGCCGCCACGTTCAGGAACGTGCTCTTGCCCGAGCCCGAGGGGCCCATGATGGCGGTGAACGATCCGACCGCGAGCCCGACGCTTACCCCGTCGAGCGCGACGACCTCTCCCTCGCCTCGGCCGTAAACCTTACGTACGCCGCGCAGAGCGACCGCCGGAGCCGAAGCGGCAGTGGCGGGGGTGGTGAGTGTCGATTTGAACATGAAGCTCCTCCTTGTCGGTGTCGCGAACCTACGGCGTGGCCGCGAGACCGGCATCGTCGGGAGGCTGGATTGCGGCTCCTACCCGCCGACGATTTCGGCTCCTACTCAGGTAGGAGGCGGAGCAGTTGGGCGTGGAGTACGTTCAACTCGTGAAGCAAGTCCGGGCTCTCACGAGCAGCTACTGGTTTGACGCGCTGGTCGCGCTGCTCGCGATCGTGGCCATGCTCGAGGTGGTACTCGGACGTGGCACGCCCGGAGCTCCGACAACGACGCTCTGGTTCTGCGTTCCGGCGATCGCGGTTTTGGTGCTCCCGGTGTTCGCACGTCGGCGCTTCCCGTTCGCCGGTCCGGCTATGTTCTGGCTGCTGGGGGCGGCGATTTCGTTCGTCGAGCCACTGCTGATTCCGTACGCGAACGCGATCTTTGCGATCGGGATCGCTGATGCGTTCCTGCTCGGGAACCTTCGCGACGCCCGCAAGGCGGGGCTCGGCTTGGCCGTCATTGTCGGCGCTGACGCGACCCTCGTCTACAACATCCCTGGCCACTCAGTCGATCAGCTCATCCTCATCCCGCTCGACTTCGCGGTCAGCTGGGTGGCGGGTCTGGCTGTACGCGAACGCACCCTGCAGGCCGAGGTGGCGGAGTCACGCGCCACTCAGGCCGAGGAGGACCGGGACGTAGCCGCGCGCATCGCGGTAGCCGAGGAGCGGACACGAATCGCACGAGAGCTGCACGACATCGTCGCTCACGCCGTCAGCGTGATGGTGCTCCAGGTCGGAGCCGTCAGGCACAAGCTCCCCGGCGCGCTGTCTGAGGATCGCGAAGCGCTGCGCCGCGTTGAGCAGGCGGGGCGGGCAGCGCTGGCCGAGATGCGGCACCTGCTCGACGCGATGCGTGACGATGGCGAAGATCTCCAACTCGGACCCCAGCCTGGGCTCGACCGCCTCGACGCGCTGCTGCAAGACGTCGGCCGCGCCGGGCTGCCCGCACGGTTGCAGATCGACGGCGATCCTGTCGAGCTGCCGCGCGGGATCGACATTTCCGCCTACCGGATCGTCCAGGAAGGCCTCACCAATGCGCTCAAGCACGCCCGCGCGACGCAGGCCGAGGTTGCACTTGAATACGCCCCGGACCAGTTGCGGATCGAGGTGAGCGATAATGGTCGTGGCGCGGTGACGCGCAACGGGAGTGGTCACGGGCTAATCGGGATCCGTGAGCGGGTCAAGCTCTACGGCGGCGAGATGAACACGGCGACCGGCAACGGCGGTGGCTTCACCCTGAGCGCCAGCCTTCCGCTGACGGAGTACCGGTCATGAACATCCGTGTGCTGATCGCCGATGACCAATCGATGGTCCGCGCCGGCTTCCGGATGCTGCTCTCTGGCGAAGCGGACATTGACGTCGTGGCCGAGGCGAGAGACGGACTCGAGGCGGTGGCCAAAGCGGCACGGTTCGATCCGACCGTGATCCTGATGGACATCCGGATGCCTGAGCTCGACGGGCTCGAGGCGACCAGGCGCATTCTCGCCGCCAACGCCAGCGCCCGGATCCTGATCCTCACTACCTTCGGACTCGACGAATATGTCTACGAAGCACTCGGGGCCGGCGCCAGCGGGTTCGTGCTCAAAGATGACCCTCCCGAACAGCTCATCGCGGCCGTGCACACGGTCGCGGCGGGCGAAGCGCTGCTCTCACCAGCGATCACCAAACGCGTGATCAAGCAATTCACACGCATCCACCGACCAAAGCCTCCCAAGGAGCTGGACGAGCTCACCGCACGAGAGCAAGACATCCTTCGGCTCATCGCCGGCGGTCTTTCCAACGCGGAGATCGGCGAGCAGCTGTACATCAGCGAGACGACTGTCAAGACGCACGTCACGCACATCCTCCAGAAACTCGGCCTCCGCGACCGCGTACAAGCCGTCGTGCTGGCCTACCAGGCCGGCCTCATCGAGGCGGACGCTCCGGTCTGACTCCCTCACAGAGTCCGCAATGACCTGCCCTTGTGATCCCGCGGGTCTCGCGAAGTCGTAGGTCGGTGCCCCGCCATGCGCGAAAAGCGCGAACGAACCCCCGCCGGGAACGAGCAGGATCTCATCAAGCGCTCGTGGGCGGCGTGGCGCCGGCGGAGGCGGCGGTCCAGGCCGACGAGTTCGTTCGTGGCCTCGCGGCAGGTGACTGCTCTATCGCCTTTCCGGCGACCACGCCGAGACTTCCGCAACAGGCGTGATTCAACAGCCCGCGGTCAGCAATCGGCGTGGCTGCATTGACGCGCCAGCCGAAGTCAAAGCTGACGATTGCGTCCGCCACGCCGCCGGTGACCGGCCAGCGACTGCATTGGCGACAGCCGGCCGACCGGGATCGATCCGCAGCGCCATCGCCACCAGTCACGCGGCCAGGCGCGACCGAAGCGCGAGACGCGTACGCTCGCTCCCTAAGCGTCCGACGCCTCCTTCATTGCGACTTTCAGATCGAGGATCGGGGTACCGTCGACCGCCTCGAGCGCGTCGACGTGGATGCTCGTGGGAGGACCGGTGCCGATGACCCTGACGCGGTGAAGTCCGATCGGGTTCGGTCGGTCTGGCGAGCGCGTTGCGAACACACCGGTGAGCGGGATGCGTTCGTCGTCCATGGGATGAACCCGCAGGACAGTGCGGTCGGCTTCATGGAGCCAAGTCAGGACAATCAGCTCAGTGCCGGACGTGACTCGATCCAGTGCCGGGGCGAATACAGGGTCGATCTCGAGGGTCGCCTCGGGCGCGCCTTTGAAGGCTTGACGCGGCGCATTCCGACGGTTTCGAAGGGTCGATCGCACGACCCCGACTGGTGTCATGTCGATCGGCATGGGCACGGCCTCATATTCTCGCCAACTGGGTCCGCTTGCGCAGTGAGCAATCCTCAATGAACATTGCTTTGACCTGGGAGCCGGGCACAAGACACGCGATCGCACTGGCGACAAAGGAATCACGCGTGCCGGGAATCCCGGGCTAGTGCTATGCCACGCCAGGGCCAGTGGCGGCTGGCTGCTGCTTACGCGCGGAGCGATCGCCTGACCCCGGGCAGGCGTGTTGGCGGGGATGCGGGAGCGCGTCGTGCGCTCCCGCGTGGTGCTCAACTGGGCAAGGCCGGCGCTGGCATGCATCATCGGTGGCGCCGGGCGTGGACGGAACCGTTCTGGGTCGTGCGCGACGAGCGGAAGGCGTGAGGCGAGCACCAAGCCATACCGGCGCGGTCCCGTCGGCGAGAAAGGAACTGGGGGCTAGATCGAAGCTGACGACGAACGACCATCCCTCTCCCACGAATGCCTCCCGCCGCAGCTCCGAGGTGTACGACGTGACCTCCTGCAGCGCCACGACATCCGGATCTAGCCGACGTACGGCCGCCTACTGATCCGGCTACCGACCGGTCCGGCCAGCCACGTTCCAAGACGCAACGTCCAGCCCACTTCGCTATCGCCGCCGTATCAATCGTCCCCGTCAACCGGTTCGCGGGGGCGTCTTCCAGTCGGGCCGCTCCGCCTTCAGGCGGTTGTATTCCTCGGTGAGCGTGTGGTGCTCGGCGAGCACCACACCGACCTCCTGCTTGACGCGGGCGATCTCGTCGTCGTTCCCGGCCCGTATCGCGCTCTGCAGCGCCGCGCGAAGCTCGGTGGCGCGCTTGGAGGACTCTGACCACGCCTCCCAGGCTGCTTGCATCTCCTCATCGTCCGGCGCGCCGGGATCGAGCTCCGGTGCCGATGGCGGCTCGGGACTGAACGTGTCGTTCACCGCGAGCCACGATCCGTCGACAATCTCGAGCTTGATGTAGTTCTTTGACGCGAGCGCGGTCCAGCCGGAATTGGGTGGACGCGCGCTGCACGTGAGGCTCGCCACATCACCCTCGGAGAGGTTGAGCGCGAGCCTTCGGCTCGTCGCCCAGTCGATCTCGAGGTGGATCTCGTGCTGGCCGGGAGGGACGTCGAACGTCTTCGTCTCACCGCGACGAATGTCCCCAACGGCTGTCCCGTCGATCACGACCTTGTAGGTCCGGAGCACATCGCCGATCGGCCGGCGCAGGCGCCTGAGCGCTATCTGAGCGGTCGAGCCCACCACGATAGGCGATCCTCGCACGCACCGGCAAAGGAATGAGAAATTCTGCGTCGCGTGTCGCCGTGAAGGGATCATCTCAGGAGGCCGCCGCCGGTATGCCGTCCGGGCGTGTGCCTCTTCCATCCCACGGCCGGAAGCGATTCCCACCTCCTGATCGAGGGTGGCCATGCCATCAAGCACGAGTCTCGATCGACTGCCGCTTGGTCGCCCACCTGGGAGTATCACTCACGCTGCCCTCTCGGCAGGGAGGGGCAGCTACGGGGACATGACCGCCTCAGGCGTCATCCAACAGCGCCACCTCGGCCAGTCGCGTGGCCGCATTCACGCGATAGGGATCGCGCGGTTCGAGCTAGATGTGTCGCAGATCCGGCCGTCGGCGCATAGGCATCGGGGGGGCGCTGCGGGTCGCCGGGTGCGCCGTTTCCTCCGTCGCTTCCGCGGGTCGCACGGCAGATCCGCAGTAGGCCCAAGATGACGCGTCGCGGAATCAGAGCATGGCTCGCGCCGGATCCGATCCCCGGCTCCGAGCAGCCGTCCGGGCTGCGATTACGCCTCAAGCAGCAGTGAGCCCTTCCCGACCACCATGCCCTTCGAGCAGGAAGGTCCGCCGAGGTATTGCTGGCAGCCGATGTGCGCTGGGTCTCGGCTCGGAATGCTGCGAGCGCGAAGCCCTATCCCTCGGCGAGGATCACGAGGGTGTCGGCGTGGACCCCGTGCTGCCTCATCGCTTCGGCCGCCGGATCGGTCTGCATGAACTCTTGAAACGCGGCAAAGTCGGGGATCTCGGCGATCAGCCCAACACGCTTCGAGCCTTGAGGGTCCTTGAACGTCCGAATGGTGATTCCGAGGGACCGAACACCTCCTCGCGCTTGGGTGAGCTCTGCCAGTGGTCGACGTCGTCAACCTCGTGGAACGGCAGGTAAGTGGCCATCGTGCTGTCTCTTTCTCACAGCGCGAGCTGTGCGCCGTCGTGGACGAGCGCGATCAACACTCACCGCTTCTCGTTACGCCCGGCGAAATCCTCAGAGCCCCTCCTCCGCGCGGAATAGAGGCGACGCCGAGGCGCACGCGAGGTGGCCGCCGTCCTGCTGCCTCCGGACCCGACCAGCCACACCAGCGGCGTCGCTGGGCAGACTCGCGTGAACACGAACGCAGGGCTGGGGACCGCGAGGCAAGAAGCCTGACGTTCGCCAGACGCAGGTCAGCTCGTGCACTGCCCCTGCCGCGTGCGTACATATGCATATGCAGAGCGGCGCGGACCGTAGGCTTGACGTCGACGCTGCGCGTGATCGAGATGCGCGAGGGGCAATCACCCCTCAGGAGCCCGCTCAAGCGGGCCTCGCCGGCGATCGGATCCACGCGAACGGGCTCCGGGTCGGTTGTGCATGGAGCCGCGTACGCGTATGCAGACGGGGCTGCGCTCGCACGCCGTGAACTTCTCGGTCAGCGGCCAATCCGCTCGTCTCGGCGGGCGATCGGTCGCGTCTTCATGTGTCGCGGAAGCAGCAGCGAGCTCCCGCGTGGCGCTCCCGTGTCATCGCTCGTTCGCCAGCCGGCCCGGGCATCGCGCCGGCTGCTAGCACGTCGTTGCCTGGGGCGGTGGAGCGACTGCGGAGGGGCCTCTCGTGGGGCCTGTTCTTGGACGCATGTTTGCCGACTCCCTGGCCCGGAGTTAGCGCCTGGGGCGACGATCGGGCGCTGGGGATCGCCGTGATCGGAGACGGTGCGGATTCGTAGACGCGCGGTGGGTGCTAGAGGATTACAGGCTGGTGTCAGCGCCGTTCCGGGAAGGGTGAGCTGGGTGGGGTTCGTTCTGAGGTTCGTGTTTCGGGGGCGTGTTTGTTTCATGCTTGTTGGCCGGTGTCAGGACCATTACTCGCTCGCCTGGGCGGAGTTGAAGGTCTGGGCGGGCGGCGCGGATCTCGCGGTCTTGGGTTACCGCGACCACGATTGTGTCGGTCGGCCAGTCGATGTCGGCAATGCTGCGCCCTTGGGCCGGCGAGTCTGGGGGGATTTGCAGCTCGAGAACCTCGTATCCGGGCAGTGGCGTCGTCGGAGTGTGGATCGCGGTGGCTGGATCCCGAACGGCGAATTCGGCGGCCGCCGCGCCGTCCGTGATCTCGTGCTCGGATGAGCGAAGCGTGGTTGCCAGGGCGCGCAACACGTCGGCGCGGGTTAGCCACCCGCGCAACTCGCCGTTGCGGGACACGACGGGGAGGCCGTCGCGCCCGTACAGGACAAGCTGACGGCGCGCGTCTTCGAGATCCTCCTCGGCGAACAGCATCTGCGGGCGGCGCGCCAGCGTCACAGGTCCGACGAGCTGCTCCCACCGCGACTGTTCGATGGCGGGCTGCTCGGGGCCAGGTGTGGTTTGGAGGAGTCGGGCTTGCCCGTCGCTGGTCTGCAGGGGTTGCATGGCCTCCTCGACGGTCAGGGCCTGCAGCGCGCCCGTCGCCCTTGGCCGTTCGATGTCGATCCCGCGGCGCAGCAGCTTGGTTGTGTAGATGCTCCCGTGGCCGATTCGCTTGGCCAGCTGCGCCGCGATCCCGCACGCGAGCATGATCGGCAGCGTGAGGGTGAAGTTGCCGGTCATCTCCGCGACACTCGCGATCGCGGTCAGGGGTGCCTGCGCGGCAGCGGCGAACACGCCTCCCATCGCTACCACCCCGTACAGCGCGGGCGGGCCGACCGCCGGACCGAACAGGTGATTCACGATGACCCCGAAGGCCATGCCGGCGGCGGCGCCGGTGAACAGCGAGGGAGCGAATACCCCGCCTGATCCGCCGATCCACAGGGTGAGGCTGGCGGCGAGGATCTTGCCCACCATCAGAAGGACAACGAACCACAGCAGATAATGGTTGGCGAGCACCCGGTCCATGACCGGGTAGCCGACGCCGTACATCTGTGGCAGAGCCAGGAGCACTAGGCCCAAGAGGAGTCCGCCGGCGACCGGCCGCAGCCACTCTGGCTTCCCACGCCAGAGCGCGTCGGACACGTCCTCGCCTTTGTACAGCGTCTTCTGAAACGCCACGCCGATCAGCCCGGCGGTGATCCCGAGCAAGGCGATCAGCAGGTAAGTGAAGTCGTTCGAGACGCCCATGTCATGCGGGATCGCGGCGAAGAACGGCGCTCCGCCGAAGAACGCGCGGCTAATTACGTCGGCGGTAACCGACGAGACGATCGTCGCCGACAGCGCGTCCAGCGAGAACTCCTTCAACACAATCTCAAACCCGAAGAACAATCCGGTGAGCGGCGCGTTGAACGTGGCGGAGATCCCACCGGCGGCGCCACACGCGACGATCACCCGTAGTCGCCCTTCGCTCATCCTTACCAGCTGTCCGAGCGTGGAGGCGAACGCGGAGCCGATCTGAACGATCGGTCCCTCGCGCCCGACCGACCCACCACCACCGATGCACAGCGCGGACGCCAGTGCCTTGACGACCGTCACCGGGGGGCGTATCCGTCCGCCGTTCTCGGCCACGGACAGCATCACCTCGGGGACGCCGTGCCCTCGCGCCTCGCGCGCGAAGCGCTGGATCAACGGACCGTAGAGCGCGCCGGCGATCACCGGCACGATCAGCACGAAGAAAATGCCGAGGAAGGCAAGATGAACGCTCGCGGCGTGGCCCTGCTGACCGAACGTCTCATGGCCGGTGAATAGCCACGTGAAGCCGTAGATCAGCTCGCGAAAGGCGGCTGCCCCCAACCCCGATCCAACGCCCACGACCAGCGCCATCACGAGCAGACCCAGCTTCGACGCCGCGAGCCACGCCGATACGCGCCGAATCGACCCTCGCTCTAGGTTCGTAGTGTGAGTATCGGCCCCCCTACTACCGGTCACCCGGGGTGCTCGGCTGGTCGAGATGCTCTTCGCCTTGCCTTGGCGCCCGTGGGATGACCGGCGAACCCCGTGAGCAGTGCCTCCAGACCTAGCTCGAAACCGACATCGGCATCGAGAGCCGCCAGTTCCCGAGCCCGGCCGGCAAGGATTGGAAACTCCCCACGAGGCAGCGCTGCCAGTCGCCGCCGGCCGTCCGGCTTGGCCGCGTCCACGGTAAAGCCGGTCGCCTCAGCTAACGCGTAGCCGCGCGCGTAGCTGACCGTGGCGCGGTAGACCGCGAGCGCGGCCGCGGGGGTGAATCCGTCGGCGACGAGCACCCTCAACAGTTGCTCGACGGGAGCGAGCGAACTCGGGGTATCAAACGGCTGCAGCCCAAGCAGTTGAAAGGTCGCTGGTCGTGCGACCGCGACATCGCGCAGTGCGGTCGCGAACCGCCGGCACGCCTCGCACCAGTTACCGCCGAGCTCAAGGGCGTGGAGCGGCTCGAGTAGCCGATCACCGATCGCGCTGAGCAGCTCGCCGCGGCCGGCGAAGTGGTGGTAGATCGCCATTGCCTCCACCCCAAGGCTCGAGCCGAGGCGGCGCATGCTCAACGCGCCCGGTCCCTCGTCCTCGATGAGTGCCACCGCGCGATCGAGGATTAGGCCCCGATTCAGCGGGCGCCGAGGCTTGTGTTTCTGAACGGTCGGTGTGGCGGTGCGGGACATCGTCGGCGGTCTACTTTACACTGTAAGGTCGAGTTGATGGATCACACCCAAC
>OBLV0100000682.1_pt1 | contig 10302 bp, 9 predicted proteins | sample 1520071 | NCBI WGS metagenome assembly OBLV01 (sample SAMEA3888446, study PRJEB22518) | metagenome | reverse complement strand
TCACCATTCCGCAGCCCGTCCAGGGCGCATCGGTCCGGACCAGCGAGCCGGTGCGACTGATCAGGGTGCCAGCGGATCAGCCGGCCCACCCGGCACCGGGCGCGCACATCGTGTTCACCGGCGAGTCGCCGGTCCGGTTCGAGCCCAACACCACGGTGTTCGCCGATCCCGCTGCCGCGCGCCGGGCGCTGCGGCCGATCGCCGGGTGGCTGGCGGCGAACCGTTCCCGGCATGCGCTGCTGGTCGGAACGACGGCGGACGTCGGGCCCATGAGCGGGCAGGTCGCTCTGTCGCTGCAGCGTGCGGCCCGGGTGCGCGCCGTGCTGCATGCCCTGGGCGCGTTGCGCAGCCAGGTCACGATCGGTGGCGTCGGGAGCGACTTCCCTCAGTTCGTGCCCGACCGGAACGCGTCCGGGGCGCTGCTCGCCGGGCCCGCGACGCTCAACCGGTCGGTCCGAATCACCCTCACCAGCTGACCGGCGATCGCGAGCATCCGGCTGTCAGCGGGTTTCAAAGGGGACGGTGCGCAGGTCGTCAAGGCCGCCTTGCCATAGCCAGGTATAGCGGCGGCGGGTGGGGCCGAAGGTAGTAAAGGTCCTGAGCGCGCCCAGCCGGGCCCGTCGCAGTGGCTGAGGCCACCGGTAGGCGAGCACGCCGTACCAGTACGACCATTTCTGCACCATGGTGGCGACCGGCATCCAGCGTGCCTGCCATTGCGCCAGGCCTTGCTCTACCGTGGCGGCGGCGCTGACCGATGAAGCCAGCTGCACGGCGTTCGCGATCGCGAGCCCCGCGCCCTGACCGAGGTTGGGGGGCTGGCCGTGTGCGGCGTCGCCGAGGATGCATGCTCGGCCCGCCGTCCAGCCGCGGACGATGACGTGCGCGTTGGTGTGGTGCACTGCCCGGCCCGGGTCGATCCGGCGGAGAAGGTCCTCATGTCCGGGGAAGCACTCGGCCCAGCGGTCGATGTCGACGGGCACGGCGCTCGCCCGGCGGTCGGCTTCGGGTGCCATCAGGGCGAGGTAGAGGTCATCCGGGCTGCAGGGCGTGACCAGCAGGCGGTTCCTCCCGCCCCAGTACTCGACGCTGAGCTTGTCACGCTCCCCTGGCTGCCGGGGGATGAGCAGCCTGGTCGCCCCCTCCGGCAGGGTCTTCACGGCGACGCCGAGACCGAGTGAGTGGCGGATGCTGGAGGCCACGCCGTCGGCGCCAACGACGAGGTCGGCCTCGACCGGCTGGCCTGTCCCCCGGAGCGTGAGCCGGCCCTCCGGGGTAGCGGCCACGCCGACGGACTCGGTCATGATCTCGACACCGGCCGCGGCGGCAGCGGCAGCAATCGCGCGGTGCAGGTCGGTTCGCAGCACCGCGTACACGCGGATGCCTCTGGCGTCGCGGGTCAGGGTCCGGCCGGACGTCATATCCACAATGTCCATCCGGTCCAGCCGGGTCGCCCGGGCCAGCGCATCTCCAGAGATTCCCATGTCGTCGAGTGCGCGCAGCCCGTTCTCCTTCAGGTACAGGCCCGCGCCGATCTCCCTCAGCTCGGCTGCCCGCTCGTGCACCCGTACCGACCAGCCACGCCGCGCCAGGGCCAGAGCCCCCGCCAGGCCGGCCAGGCCGCCGCCGACAATCTCGGCCCGGCCCTTCATGTGCCGACCTCTCCGGCGGAGCCTGAACGGGCCGCGCGCTGCTTCCCGGCACCCCCGTCGGAGGCGCCCGCCAGGAAGGGCAGGACCACCTCGTGGAACGCGTCGGGCCGCTCGAACTGCGGCCAGTGACCGCACTGGTCGAGTACGGCAAGCCGGCTGCCCGGCATGGCCGCGGCAATCTCCTGGCCCGCGGTCAGCGGCGTGATCTGATCGTCGCGGCCCCACACCAGAAGCGCGGGAGGGCCGATCTCGGCCCAGCGAGTAAACAGGTTGCGCCGACGGATCTCCGGCGTCTGCAGCACCAGGGCCTTGCGCATGGCGTCGACCGCACCCGGGCGGGAGTAGATGGCCTGCCTGCAGGCGACGAGTTCCTCGTCAGCCGTGACCACGCGGGAGAACAGCAGGGCAACCCGGTCCCGTACCCGCTCCGTGGTCGGGGTCTCGACGGCCGCCATCGATGCGTCCCGGATCCGCTGCATGACGGCCGGGTTGAACGTGTTGCCTCCGGCCCCGACGAGCACCAGGCGAGTAACCCGTGCCGCGTGGCCGACCGTGTAGGAAGCGGCGATCCAGCCGCCGAGCGACTGACCGACCAGGATCGCCCGGGGCAGACGGAACGTGTCCAGGAACGCGTCGAGGTGACGGCAGTAACCGTCGATCTCGTAAGAGCGCTGAGGCGCCCCGGACCAGCCGTGGGCGGGAAGGTCGTAGGCCAGCACGTGGTAGTCGCGCGACAGCACGGCGAGGTTGCGGATGAACGCCTCGGCATGCCCGCCGGTGCCATGCAGGCAGACCAGCGGCGGCGCGTCACGAGGACCGGCCTCGATCACCCGGGTTTCGACGCCGTCAACCGCAACGTGGTAAACGGCAAGCTCATTCGCGGCCGACGCGGCGAGCCAGAAACTGTCAGTCATCCGGCCGCCCCGACTCGCTGGCCGGCTGGAGCACGTCGGCCGCGGCAGCCACGATGGCCGAGTAGCCGGTGCAGCGGCAGATGTTGGCGTCGATGACCTGGCGCGCGTCGCAGGCCGGGCCGGCGGCATCCGCGTACCGGGCGGCGGAAAAAATCAGCGTGAGCATGCCGGGGGTGCAGAACCCGCACTGGAAGGCGTTGCGGGACAAAAAGGCGGAGCGCAGCCGCGCAGCGAGCTGAGCGTCGATGAGATCCAGCCCTTCGACGGTGGTGACCTGCCGGGCGCCGACCGCGTGGCTGAGCACCAGGCAGCTGCGTACGGGTTCGCCGTCGAGCAGCACCGTGCACACCCCGCACACGCCGTGTTCGCAGGCCAGGTGGGTGCCGCGGAACGTGGTACGGGAACGGATCAGGTCGGCCAAGGTCCAGTTCGCAGGGACGCCGTCGAGCGGCACGTCCTGGCCGTTGACGCGGACGGCGCCGGCCTCCGGCTGAGTGGTCACTTGATCACACCCTTTCCGACGGAAGGCGAGGGCTGAGCAGGTCGCTGATCAGGTCGGCCAGCCAGCGGTACGGAACGCTGGCCGTCGTGCCCGCGGCGCCCGCGGCGCCCGCGGCGTCCGCGGCCCGCTCGACCGATTCGGGCGAGCAGCGCGGCTCGCCTTCGGGCTTGGTGACCAGGAACCTGGCCCCGCCCCGCAGCGCCACCCCGATCCGGGCGTGCGCCGGGCCGCGGGCCGGGTCGGGCGCGTGATCGGCCAGCCAGCCGATGGCGGCCGCAGGGATCCAGGAGCGCTGCTCGCCGACCTCGGTGAAGCCCGCCACGTGGCCGTTGCCGTGGGCGGGCCATTCCAGCCCGGTGACGAGCAGTTCGCTGCGGTCGGCGGCGGGCCGCAACGCGGACAGCTCGTCTCCGGTCAGCCGGACCGCCGAGCCGTCGCGCCGCAGCCCGGTCAGCGCCGCCCCGGCGACCAGCGCGGCCAGGGGCAGTTCCGAGGTGGGGTGACCGTGGCAGAAATTACCGCCGACGGTGGCGAGCGTCCTGACCGGCGGCACCGCGACGTGCCCGACGGCCGCGACGAGCAGCGAACCGGCCAGCCCCGCGTGCGCGGTGAGCTCGGCGAGCCGGACCGCCGCCCCGATCCGGATCACCGGAGCGCCGGGCACGGCTTCGATCGAGCGGCACTCGGGGATCGCGGAGATGTCGATCAGCGTGGCCGGGCGGCGCAGGCCCTGGCCCATCTCGCTGAGCAGCCCCTGTCCCCCGGCAAGGAACATGGTGTCCCCGTCCGAGCGCGACCAGGCATCGAGCGCATCCGCGACGGTGGGCGGCTTGAGGTAGCTGAGCGGCGGGAGCTTCATTCGGCACCAGCTCCGAGCGTCGCGCCGGCCCGCCAGGCCATGCCCGCCTCGATGAGGTCGGCGAAGCGTATCGGCAGGGCGTTCACCCTGAACCCGGTCGGCAGCAGCGCGTCAGTGACCGCGGTGGCCATCGCCCCCGGCGCGCCGATCGCCCCGTCCTCGCCCGCGCCCCGGACACCGAGCACGTTGCCGGTGGCCGGTGTCTCCAGGTGATGGACCTCGACCTGCGGCACGTCGAGTGCGCGCGGCATCCGGTAGTCGAACAGGCTCCTGGTGGCCTGGCGGCCTCCGGCGTCGTAGCTGATCTCCTCGAACAGGGCCTCGCCGATGCCCTGCGCGACGCCGCCGCGGATCTGCTCGGCCAGCAGCTCCGGGGTGATCACCCGGCCTACGTCGCTGACCACGACGTACTTGTCGATGCGCAGCTCGCCGGTGAGCGTGTCCACGGCGACCGCGCAACCGTGGAAGCCGTACGGCGAGGTGAATCCCTTGGCCGGCCGGTAGGTCGAGAACTCGGCCAGCCCGGGCGGCATCTCGTCGGGCAGGTCGCTCATCCGGAAATAGGCGATCTCACACAGTTCGGCGAGGCCGACGAGCCGCCCGTCGATCGAGGCCACGCCGCGGTCGGTGAGCTGCACGTCGTCGAGGCTCACGCCGAGCCGGTGCGCGCCGATCGCGCGCAGCTTGGCCGCCACAGACCTGGCCGCCAGGCTGACCGCGCCCCCGGCTACCACGGTGACCCGGCTGCCCCACGAGCCCGAGCCGTACATGCCTTCGTCCGAGCCGTTGGACCTGACCTGCACCTGGGTCCGGTCGATGTGCAGCACCTCGGCTGCAAGCTGGGCGAATGTCGTCTCGTGTGCCTGGCCCGACGACGTCGCCGAGATCCGCACCTCGGCGGTGCAGTCGGGGTTCAGCCGGACGAACGCGTCCTCCCAGTCGGTGACCACCCGCAGCCCCAGGCCGTCCATGGACACTGCGGACGGCTCGACGAGCGCGCTCATCCCGATGCCGATCAGCTCCCGCGCCCCAGCCGTGCGGCGGCGGGCCTGCTCGGCGCGCAGCTCCGCGTAGCCGAGTTGGGTGAGCATCAGCTCGAACGCGGTCCGGTAGCGGCCCGGGTCATAGGGCACGCCCGCGGCGTTGCGGGTCGGCACGTTCTCGGGCAGGAAGTTCTGCCGCTGGATGTCGGCGAAGTCCACGCCGGTGTCCGCGGCGATGTCCTGCAGCAGCCGCTCCACGATGAACACGCCGACCGGCGCCGCGACGCCCCGGTAGGTGCCGAGCGGCGGCTTGTCCGTCGCCACGGCACGGCTCCGGTAGGAGTAGTCGCCCAGGTCGTAGATGGACGGCAGCCGGACCGGGACGGCCGCCGCCTCAATGGCCGACGACAGCGGGGACACCGAGTACGCGCCGACGTCCGACAGGCAGTCGACGTGCATGCCGAGCACCTTGCCCGCCGGGCTGTAGGCAACCGCGACGTCGTTGACCTCGTCACGGCCGTGCGGCGCGTTGGTCAGGTGCTCGATCGTGTCCTCTATCCACCGGACCGGCCGGCCCGTCTCCATGGCGAGCAGGCAGACCGCGATTTCCTCCCGGGGCACGGCGATCTTGATGCCGAACCCGCCGCCGATATCCGGCGCGATGACCTCGACCCGGGACTCCGGCAGCCCGAGCACCTCGACCAGCACACGCTTGAGCATCACCGGGATCTGCGTGCTGCTGTACAGCCGGAGCTGGCCACCGGTCATCTCGGCCAGGCATCCGCGCGGCTCCATCGGCACCGCGGTGACCCGGCCGGTCCGGAACCTGCCGCGCGCCATCCGCGCCCCGGGCATGGACCGCAGCCTGGCAATGTGCGCCTCGGCGGACTCGCCGGCGGCCGCCACCGGATATGCCTCGCCGGTCGACGCGGCACCGTGCGCGGCCGCCTCGTACAGGACGTTCGTGCCGGTCCCCGGGCGCAGCAGGATGTCCCCGTCAGCGGCCCGCTCGACATCGGTCACCGCGGGCAGCTCGCTGATCGTGACCGCGACCAGCGACGCCGCTTGCTGGGCCTCATGCGCCGTGACGGCGGCGACGGCAGCCACCGGGTCACCGGCGTACAGCACCCGCTCGTCCGGCAGGCACCAGTAGTCGTAGCTGGCATGCGAGGCAATGTGCCAGCTGCACGGCATCGGCTTGCTCCGGGCAACGGCGTCGCGTCCCGTCAGGCCGGCGATGGCCGGGCCGTTCGGGGCGAGCGCCGGGGCCAGGTTCACCTCCACGATCTCGCCGTGGGCGACCGGGCTGCGGGCGAACGCGGCCTCAAGGCAGCCCTCGGCGTGGATATCGGCGATGTACCGCGCCTTCCCCTCGACAAACCTGCTGACGGACTGGCGGGCATTCCGGGTCGTGCGGACATCCGTGGCCCGGGCCGCCACGAGCTGTTCCTCCTGGGTGCCAGTTGAGACGCTCAAATGACATACGCTCCCTCAGGCCCCGGGTCGGGCCCGGAACCCGGGACGAGGCCGGAACCGGGCACGAAGAACTCCAGCCGCATCCCGTCCGGATCCACGATTACGACGCTCCGCTTGGCGGGCGTGTCGATCTGCAGCAGGACCGGCACGCCGTGCGCGGCGAGCCGCCCCTGCGCCTCCGCGAGCTCGTCCTCGCCCAGCTGCAGCCCGAAGTGATGCAGCCCCGGTGCGATGTCACCGCCGGCCGGGATCAGCCCGATGTCAGGGCCGCCAAGTTCACCGCCCAGAACCCCGTACCCGCTGTCCGCACCCCCGGCCAGCAGCTGCAACCCGACGACCTCGGTGTAGAAGCTGATCGCCCGGGGCAGGTCCCGGACGGCGAACGTCGCCCGTGAGGTACGGATCGGGTGCAGGACGGCCGCGTCGACCCGCGCATAGTGCGGATCCGGGTCGAACAGCGGCTCGGCGTTCGGCTGCACCGACTCGGGGTCCCAGACACCGGTGAGCAGCTGGTCGCCGACGGCCTGGTAGATGCCCCGCCAGTCCCGCGTGGCATCGGCATACATCTCCAGGTAGTTGCCCTCGGGGTCGAACAGGTACACGCTGTGCGCGATCTGGTGATCGGCCGTTCGGTGCAGCGGAAGCCCGGACGCGACGGCCCTCCGGTAGGCGGCGACCAGGTTCGCCTCCGTGGCCATCTCGAAGCCGAGGTGGTTCAGGCCGGGAGCGGTGCCGCGCCCCTTCGGCACCTGCACCTGGCCGTCTCGCCCTATGCGGGCCTGGCCGGAGATCCCCATCAGCGCCACGTCGTGATGGCTGTTCCCGTTGCTGAGGAAGACGGCCTGGATTCCCGGCTCGCGGAACACCAGCGTGAGCCCGCAGACCCGCTGGTAGAAATCCAGCGACGCCTCCACGTCACGGACGAAGAAGTTGCCGTGGGCCAGCCGACGCGGGCCGAACTCGATGCCCTCCCACGATTGCGGCTGGGCAAGCTGGGGAGGCCCGGACGGCGCCGGTTCGGGACTCATGAGCCCGCCACCTCCGGCTGGGACATGCCCACGTCAGTTGACCCGAGCGACTGCCGCAGACCTCGCGTCATGATGAGGTAGCAGCCGCCGCTGACCACGATGCCCACGATCCATGAGATGTCGCCGCCATCGAGCGCCCGGGCTACCGGCCCCTGGTAGAAGCCGAGGTTGGCGAAGATCCACTCGACCCCGAAGCCCAGGAAGAAGCTGACCAGGCCCGCGAGGTTGAACGCGCCGTAGATGCCGTCCGGCTTGAAGATCGAGGCAATGTCGTAGTGACCCTTGCGGACGAAGTAGAAGTCGGCCAGGTTGATCGCCGACCACGGGATCAGCAGGATCAGCAGCACGCTCAGCATGTCGGTAAATGTTGTGGCGAAGCTCCGCGCGTACAGGATCGCGGCGATGAGGCACAGCACCGAGATCGGAGCGAGCGCGGCCAGCCGCACGGACACCCGCGGCGTCACGGGACGCGGGCGCTGCTGGAGCGAGGTCACGATGCTCACGCTGGTGTTGCCGCCCGCGTACAGCGACAGCGAGCCCTGCAGGACCAGGATCAGCATGATGATGATCGCGAAGATGTACGTGAAGCCGGTGCCGAGGCTGTTGGTCACGGCGACGACAGAGCCGAGCGTGTCGGCGCTGAATCCGGTGATCGACGTGATGTAAGCGCCCAGGATGAACAGCCAGATCCCGGAGATCGCGATGCCGCCATATGACCACCAGGCAGTGGCCTTGACCGAGGATTCCGGCGGCATGTACCGGGAGTAGTCGGCGACGTAGGGCGCATAGCCGGCTGCGTAGATGAAGGTCAGGGCCACCCCGCCGAGGAACAGGCCCTCGCTGAAACCGCCGTGCAGGTTGGCCGTGGTGGGGTGCGGGATCCCGCCGTGGGTGAAGAGCAGGCCGGTGAAAATGCCGAAGACGATGACCGCGGCGACGCTCAGGTACTTGCCCAGCTGGTGCGAGAAGCTGTAGCCGAACAGCGCGACGAAGAACGTTATGACGGTCACGATGACGACGACCAGGTAGACGTTGACTCCCCAGACGGCGTTCGCTACCAGGCCGGCGATGGCCGGGTTGGCGGCGAAGAAGCCGATGTAGGCAACCTCGGCCACGAGCATCGGCACCACCCCGCCGACGTAGCCGAACTGGGCCCGGCTCTGGATCATCTGCGGTATGCCGAGCTTCGGGCCCTGGGCGGAATGGAACGCGGCAAGGAACGTCCCGAGCCCGAAGCCGATCACGATGGCCAGGACCGACCAGCCGAACCCGACGCCCTTCGCCACGAGCAGGGCCCCGGTCGCGACGCTGATGATTACCGTATTGGCGCCGAACCAGAGCGTAAACAGATTCCATGGCTTGCCGTGCCGCTCGGACAGCGGGATGAAGTCGATGGTGTGGGTCTCAACGCTGAGACCGCTCGTCCCATGCGGTGCCGGTCTGGCATTACTCATCAGTTGCTCCTCCTTCGATCCCGCTGCGCCGGGCTGAACGCCTACGGCACCACCTCCGGCAGTGGCGAAGCTGCGAATCGTGTCGTGATCTCGCCGGCCGGGCAGATGCAGCGCGGCACCGGGGCAGCCGAACCTCCGGACACGAGCAGAGCCGTTCCGGCGGGGTCAGCGGCCGCCGCCCAATTCCGGATCTCGGCCAGGCGCATCGGCTGCTCCACCAAAACGTGATCATTTGCGTACAGGACACGCTAGAGCAGGCACAACCATGATGCAAGAGATAATCCATTATTCTGTATTTACTTCCTTTTTCGATGCAACAGTCCATGACTGGTAGCCTGATGAGTTATGGCGAGCGGCCCGGACAAGAGCACTCTCGGAGAGCTCGTCTACGCATCGCTGCGGACGAGCATCCTCGCTGGCCAGCTGAGGCCGGGCCAGCGGCTCAAGGTCTCCGAGCTGGCGGTTGAGCACGGCGTGAGCCTGAACGTCGTCCGGGAGGCGCTCAACCGCCTCACTGGCGAGCAGCTCGTGCGCGCCTCACCGAAGGTCGGCTTTGCCGTGACCGATCTGTCCCTCGCGGGACTGTCCGACCTCGTTGCGGTGCGCGTCGCGGTCGAGACCGCCGCGCTGCGATGGGCCATCGAGCGTGGCGACATGGCCTGGGAATCCCAGGTGGTCGCCGCGCACTACCGGCTGGCGAACACCCCGGAGACCGAGGGTGAGCCGGCGGTCCTCACCAATGAGTGGATCGGAGTCCACTCGGAGTTTCACACTCAGATCCTCAGCGCGTGCAGCAGCCCGCGGATGCGCGAGATCACCCGTTCGCTGTCGGACGCGGCCCAGATCTACCGCCGCTGGTCGCTGTCCCTGCCGCACCCGGACCGCGATATCGCCGGCGAACACGCCGACCTCGTCGATGCGGTGCTCGCCCGCGATGCCGACCGTGCCGCGGCCGCCCTCACCGCGCACATCGAGCGAACCAGAGACACCGTCCTCGCGAACATCGCCACGGGCGGCTCCTCAGCGGACCTTACGGCGTCGGTGTCAGCACGCTCATGATGACCTGCCACGGCCGGACGGTAACGCTGAGCAGCCCCCCGGCGACCGCCGCGTCGTCCTCGGTGGCCAGCGCCGTGGCGCGGCCGACCTGGTCCTCGCCGGGCAGCCGCAGGATCGTCATGCCCGCGCCGTCCTCGTCGGCCAGCGGGCCCGCGGCGATCAGGTAGCCGGCCTCCCGCATCCGGTTCAGGAACGCGACGTGGCCGGCGAATCGCGGGTCGTCGAACAGCGAGCCGTCCCGCGGGGCGGACGGTCCCGGGCGGTGCAGCAGCGCCACCCAGGTCTGCTCGCCGTCGTCCCCGCCGGGCCGCGCCACGTGCTCGACGTAGTAGCCGAGCACCGTCGGCCAGCCCTTGTCGTACTCGGCACGCATGGCGG
>OBLV0100000681.1_pt1 | contig 10313 bp, 7 predicted proteins | sample 1520071 | NCBI WGS metagenome assembly OBLV01 (sample SAMEA3888446, study PRJEB22518) | metagenome | reverse complement strand
GCAGCTACCACCTGCAGGAGGCGGGTGCGACGCCGGTGCAGGAGGTCGCCTACGCCATGTGCACCGCGATCGCCGTGCTGGACTCGGTCCGGGATTCCGGGCAGGTCGCGGCGGACGATTTCGCCACCGTCGTCGGGCGGATGTCGTTCTTCGTCAACGCCGGGGTGCGTTTCGTCGAGGAGATGTGCAAGCTGCGCGCCTTCGGGCGGCTCTGGGATGAGACCTGCCGGGATCGCTACGGTGTGACCGATCCCAAGCTGCGCCGGTTCCGATACGGCGTGCAGGTCAACTCGCTGGGGTTGACCGAGCCGCAGCCGGAGAACAACGTCCAGCGCATCGTGCTGGAGATGCTCGCGGTGACACTGTCCCGGGACGCCCGCGCCCGGGCGGTGCAGCTGCCCGCGTGGAACGAGGCGCTGGGCCTGCCCCGGCCCTGGGACCAGCAGTGGGCGTTGCGGATGCAGCAGGTACTGGCCTACGAGACCGATCTACTGGAGTACGAGGACCTCTTCGACGGCTCCCGGGTGGTCGAGGCCCGGGTCAGCGACATCGCCGAGGGTGCCCGCGCGGAGATCGACCGGGTGCAGGGCATGGGTGGGGCCATCGCCGCCGTCGAGTCCGGGTACATGAAATCGCAGCTGGTGTCCTCGCTCGCCGCGCGGCGCCGCCGGATCGAGGACGGCGAGGACGTGATCGTCGGGGTCAACCGGTTCACCGAGACCGACCCCAGCCCGCTGCAGGCCGAGGGTGCCGGCGCGATCGAGACCCTCGACCCGGCGTCCGAAGCCAGGGTGATCGAAGCGATCCAGGCCTGGCGGGCAAATCGGGATCCCGGCGCCGTGGAGGATGCGCTGCGGCGGCTGGCCGACACCGCGAAGACCGATGCCAACCTGGTCGAGGCGTCCATGGCCTGCGGCCGCGCAGGGGTGACGACCGGGGAGTGGGCCGGGACCCTGCGTGAGATCTTCGGGGAGTACCGCGCACCGACCGGGATCGCCGGCGCCGCGGCGGCAGGTGCGGCCGGTGCGGCGATCGCGCGGGTGCGGGACCGGGTGCATGCCCTCAGCGAGGAACTGGGCGAGCGGTTGCGGATGCTGGTCGGCAAGCCTGGCCTGGACGGGCACTCCAACGGCGCGGAGCAGGTCGCGGTCCGGGCCCGGGACGTCGGCTTCGAAGTGATCTACCAGGGCATCCGGCTCACGCCGGCGGAGATCGTGGCGGCCGCGGTGGCCGAGGACGTGCATGTGGTCGGCCTGTCGGTGCTCTCCGGCTCGCACCTGGAGGTCGTGCCTGCGGTGGTCGACGGGCTGCGGGCCGCCGGTGCCGCGGGCATCCCGGTGGTCGTCGGCGGGATCATCCCCCCGGAGGACGCTGAGGCGCTGCGGGCGCGCGGCGTGGCCAAGGTGTTCACGCCCAAGGATTTCGAGCTCACCGGCATCATGGACCAAATCGTCGATCTCATCGGTCCCCGCTAACCCACCGCCTACGGAGCGAGTGGTACCGGGCTCTGCGTGCGCCGAGTTCGACAACAGGGTTGCCCCAAGGGCCGACGCACAGCTCTGACGTGGAACTCGAGGCATGCGGAGCTGCCAGAGGTTACCGTCGAGATATGGGCTTTGCTGCGTTGAAGATCGAGCGGGACGGGGACACCGTCCGGATCACGATGAACCGCCCGGAACGGCGCAACGCGCTCTCCGCCGAACACCTCGCCGAGCTGCGTGACGCGTTCGTTGACGCGGGCCGCACGGACGCCACCGGGATCGTGCTCGCCGCCGAGGGCAAGGCGTTCTCCGCGGGTCACGACTTCGCCGATGTCGCCTCCCGCGATCTGGACGGGGTCCGGGAGCTGCTGGAGCTGTGCACCGAGCTGATGCGCACCATCCACGCTGTCCCGCAGGTGGTCATTGCCCGGGTGCACGCGCTGGCCACCGCGGCAGGCTGCCAGCTGGTGGCATCCTGCGATCTTGCGGTGGCGGCCGAGTCGGCTGGTTTCGCGCTGCCCGGCGGCCGGGGTGGCTGGTTCTGCCACACCCCCGCCGTGCCGGTGGCCCGTTCGATCGGGCGCAAGCGGCTGATGGAGATGGCGCTGACCGGTGACGTGGTGGATGCCCGCGCCGCCGCGGACTGGGGGCTGGTCAACCGGGCGGTTCCGGATGTTGAGCTGGACGACGCGGTGGACGACCTGCTGGCCCGCGCCACCCGCGGTAGCCGCGCCAGCAAGGCGCAAGGCAAGCGGACCCTCTACGCGCAGCTCGACCGCCCCGAGGCCGACGCCTACGTCATCGCCCTGGACGTGATGGCCACAACCTCCCAGACCGCCGCCGCGCGCGAAGGCATGTCTGCATTCCTGGCGAAGCGCCGCCCGAGCTGGAGGTCGTGAGTGGCATTGGGTGCCAGAACACTGTTACCCACTCACGAGCACGCGATAGCGTGCCCCCATGCGGCTTGTGATCGCGAACTGCCAGGTGGACTACCTGGGGCGGCTGACCGCGCATCTGCCGATGGCGCCGCGGTTACTCCTGGTCAAGGCGGACGGGTCGGTGAGCGTGCACGCCGACGGCGGTGCATACAAGCCGTTGAACTGGATGAGCCCCCCGTGTGCCCTGACTGAGCAGCCGGGGCGCTGGACGGTCACCAACCGGGTCGGCGAGCAGCTGATCATCGAGATCGACGAGGTGCTGCACGACTCCCGGCATGAGCTCGGAGTGGATCCCGGGCTGGTCAAGGATGGCGTCGAGGCTCACCTGCAGGCCCTGCTCGCCGAGCACACCACCGCGTTGGGCCCCGGGCTCACCCTGATCCGCCGCGAGTACCCCACCCCCATCGGACCGGTTGATCTGCTGTGCCGGAATGCCGCGGGCGGGAACGTCGCGGTGCAGATCACCCGCCAGGAAGAGATCGGCGGGGCGAATGCTCACGGCACTGCTCAGGCACCTTCGCCCAAGCACTGGGCGGTGGAGGTCAAGCGACGCGCCACGATCGACGCTGTCGAGCAGCTCACCCGATACCTGGAGCTGCTGAACCGTGATCTCCTGCTAGCGCCCGTGGGGGGAGTTCTGGCAGCTCAGAGCATCGTTCCGCAGGCAAGGACGCTTGCCGAAGATCGCGGAATCCGGTGCGTGGTGCTCGACTACGACGAACTCCGCGGACTGCCGAGCAACGAGATGCGGCTCTTCTGATCCAGTCCTTGCACCATGCCTTGACAGCGATCGGGAACGGTCTAGATACACACTCGTGGAAGTCCCGGGCACAGCCATGAGCCCGGAGCCCTACTACCCCGACGGTTCCATGTCTGCCGTCCCCGCCTGTCGCCGGGCCGCTCAGTGGACTTGACGCGACATGTTCGCCAGTATAGAGAAAGTTTCGTCAACTTTGAGCAAGGAGGGGTTAATGCACCTAACATTTCTGGGGAAAGATCCTGATCCGTTCGAAGGTGACTCGCCGGCTCTGTTTGCTACCGACCGCACCGACCGCAAGACCTACATCGCACAGGGTTGGGTCGTCAGTGACGCGCAGGCGCTCGCTGAGGTTGGTCCGATTCCTGACGGTGAGGCGGTTATCGAAATTCCGGAGGATGTGTTGGAGTTCTACCGGCGGAACAAAGGAGGGGACCACTGAGCCTAGTCATTGGAGACGAGTTCAACCGGCTGTTCCGCACTTTCGAGCACACCGCGTTTCGCCTGGAGGTACGGGACCGGTATGACGGCCCCCCGTGAGGTTGAGTCGTTCAGAAAGTTCGTGGCCGGTGAAGCTGTCGATCTAAGCTGGGCTGAAAGCTGGCTTAGCATGATTCGAAAAGCGGCCGCGGAAGGGCGTCGATTCATGCGAGTTCGGGTAGTCAGCCTACCGCTTACCGACTACAGCCGTTTCGGTCTATGGAGCGCCCAATTCACGAACGCTGCGGGTGAAGACATTCGTTACCTCGCTCGTGATCCGGCTCAGAAGGTCCAACTACCTAATCACGATTATTGGTTGTTTGATTCTCGTAAACTGGCACGGATGCACTTCGATGAGGATGACAGTTTCCTTGGTGTCGAGATCATCGAAGATCCAGGCGAGGTAGTGCAACACAATTTTTGGCGTGATGCGGCATGGCACCACGCCGTTAGATGGGATGACTTTGTCGCCGAACAGGGTGAGTGGATCAACCAGCGTTGACGAGGCACGCGACGCGCTTGGTAAACGACTCCGCGAACTGCGACAGCAAGCCGGACTCACTGGCAAGCAGCTTGCGGAGTTGTTGTCATGGCCGCCTTCTAAGGTGTCTAAGCTTGAGAATGGCCGCCAGACCCCAACTGACGATGACATTATCGCTTGGACTCACGCAGTCCGCAGCGAGAATGAAACCGAAGCATTGCGTGCCTTGCTGCAGACCTTGGAAACACGGCACGCCGAGTGGCAACGCCTACTCAGAACCGGAACATTGCCGCATCAGGTCGAACTTGCCGAACAAGACCAACAAACGAAGCTCTATCGAGCCTTTGAACCTGCCGCAATTCCCGGCTTGCTACAAACGCCGGAATACGCTCGCACCCGGTTCGCCCAAGCGGTCGCGATACATAACACACCTAATGACATTAATAAGGCCGTGCGCGCACGGATGCAGCGCCAGGAGATGCTGTACCGTCCCGATAAGCGCTTTCAATTCGTGCTGACAGAGGCCGCATTGTGTTACCGACTTTGCCCGATCGACGCCATGCTTGCACAATTAGATCGTCTGGTTTCACTTTCCAGCTTGCGGAATCTTCGGCTTGGTGTCATCAGCTTTAAAACGCCGTATGTGGCCGATCCTCGTCATGGTTTTTGGCTACTGGACGACGATCGGGTGCGGGTCGAGACCTTCTCTGCTGAGCTCAACCTGCGGCAACCGCACGAGATCGAGTTGTACAGCCGCATCTTTGAGCAACTAGCGGCGCTTGCCAGCTACGGCGGCTCGGCGCGTGCGATCATCACCAAGGTGATAGACGACCTTGTGGAGGAGGCGGCTGCGGATAGCTCCTGATTTCTCCGGCCGAAGGGGTGCCAACTATCTTGAGAAATATCTGGAAACTCTCTGGCCAAGTCGGTGGCGTTCTGCTTACACTCCCAGTGCCAATCCGCATTTGGTGGCTTAGTGTTCGGGGGTTTGGGTGCCTACGTTTGTTTCTTTGCTGGCGAGTGAGCAGGTTGACGGCTTCTTGGGCGTGCGCGTGAGGTGGTAGAGCTAATGGGCTGCTCCGTGGAAACCGCCTGAAGCCCGACCACCCGTGCTAGACCGGCCTGACGAGCTGCGCACCATCGGTAATCGCGTGAGCCGGAAAGGTAACGGCCTGCTTATCGAGGTGTCGAAATATCCAGTGCCGAGCCCCCGCGCGCGGCCCCGGGCCGTGGGAAAAGGTAACTATGGTGGTCGCTGTCGCGGCAGCAATCGGAGACCTATCGTGAAGATTGACAGCTGTTGGCGGCAGTACCCGCGACAGGAGTCCAGCCGCCACACCGGCCTTATCAGCGCTCACCGACATGGCCGATGCCCTCGACAAGAGCAATTAAAACCTTTCCGGCCCATTCAGCCGTCCTACGGCGATTGACCTGGATAAGCCCAGACGCAAGTGACCGCGTATGCGTGGGCATGAGAGGGCGGAATGGGCGAGGTGGATGTTCCTTTGCGGGGTTCGGAAAATGGCGCGAAACCCTGGCTGGGAACGGTGAGGCGGAGGCTTTCAGTCCAGGGCCGGCAGGGCGTGAACGTAACCATCGTTGTCATGGTCTACCGCGACACGGTATGGGATCCACCTCCTCCGATGAGCCATTCTCCGGCGAAGCGGTCTTGGAGTTGACCCAGGTCGGCAGCTTGATCGACATGCTGACGTGGGCCGCTGGGGAAGCGAGCACACACCGGGACGGGTGAGGTCGGATGACTCGCGGCTCAGCCCGGTCCGGGATCGCCTCGAACCCCGCCGCGGCGGCAGCCGAATGATCACGCAGATGCTCGTGCACATACTCGGGATGATGTGGTGCCCGTACCCTTCGGTACTACGGCGGTGCGGGGGAGAGGACGACGATGGCTCAGACCGTGGGTAGCAGCCAGCGGCAGACCCGCGAGGAGGACACCCACTTCGCTTCGGTGGACCCGCGAACCGGTGAGGTCATCGACTATCACCAGAAATGCGACGACGCGGCGGTCCGGGGCGCCGTGGAGCGTGCCCGCGAAGCGGCCGCGTGGTGGGGCGGGCTCGGGTCCGCCGAGCGCCGCCGCCGGCTGCTGTCCTGGCGTTCCGCGCTGACCAGGCAGATCGACGATCTGGCCACGGTGATCTCTGCGGAGACCGGTAAACCGCAGGCTGATGCCCGGCTGGAATGTGTGCTCGTGGTCGCGCACCTGGATTGGGCGGCGCGAAATGCCGAGCGGGTGCTGCGCCGCCGCCGGGTGTCGCCGGGTCTGCTGATGCTGCAGGAAGCCTCCACAGTCGAGTACCAGCCTTTCGGCGTGATCGGCGTGATCGGCCCCTGGAACTATCCCGCTCACACCCCGATGGGCTCGATCAGCTACGCGCTCGCCGCCGGCAATGCGGTGGTGTTCAAGCCCAGCGAGCTGACCCCGGGGGTGGGTTGCGCGCTGGCTGAGAGTCTCGCGCAGGTAGTGCCCGAGTACCCGTTGTTGCAGGTCGTCACCGGTTTCGGTGACACCGGGACGGCGTTGTGCCATGCCGGGGTGGACAAGCTGGCGTTCACCGGATCGGCGGCTACCGGGAAGAAGGTGATGGCGACCTGTGCCGAGACGCTCACGCCGGTGGTGATCGAGTGTGGGGGCAACGACGCGCTCCTGGTCGACGCCGACGCCGACCTCGCCGCGGCCGCCGACGCCGCAGTGTGGGGTGCGATGGCCAATGCCGGGCAGACCTGCGTGGGGGTCGAGCGGGTGTACGTCGTCGACGGCGTGGCCCAGGAGCTCACCGACCGGATCGTCGCCCAGACCCGTCGGCTGCGGGTCGGCGGCGAGCCCAGCGCTGAGGTAGGTCCGATCACCCGGCCTGAGCAGGTCGGCGTGATTCGCGATCACCTCGCCGACGCGCTTGGCGGTGGGGCCACCGCGCTGGTCGGTGGTGCGGAGTCCGTTCGCCCACCCTACGTGGAGCCGGTCGTGCTCACGGACGTTTCGGAGACCTCGACCGCCGCGACGGAGGAGACCTTCGGCCCGACCTTGACGGTGCACCGGGTCGCGAACCTGGACGAGGCGGTGCAGCGGGTCAACGCCGGGCGTTACGGGCTGGGTGCCGCGGTCTTCTCCGCACGCCGCGGCGCCGAGATCGCCAGCCGGCTGCGGTGCGGGATGGTCGCGGTCAACAGCGTGGTCTCCTATGCCGCGGTCCCCGCACTGCCCTTCGGCGGGGTCGGCGAGTCCGGATTCGGGCGGGTCCACGGGGCCGACGGCCTGCGCGAGTTCGCCAGAGCCAAGGCGGTCACTCGCCGGCGGTTCCGCCCGGTGGTGCAGGTGCTCACCTTCGCCCGCCCATCCTGGGCGATCCGATTGCTGCTCAGGATCGTCCGGGTGCTTTACGGTCGGTGAGTAAGGCACCGAAGGCCACCTTGGGCGGAGGCAGCAGATGGCAACACAGATCACGACGGTCGGCGTGGTAGGCGTGGGGACGATGGGGGCCGGAATCGCCGAGGTACTCGCCCGCTCCGGGCTTGACGTCGTCGCGGTCGAGGTCGATGAGCAGGGCGTGAGCCGGGGTCGCGGTCACCTCGAGCACTCCACCGCACGCGCTCTCGAACGCGGCAAGCTCGACGAGCCGGCTCGCCGGGAGCTACTGGAGCGGATCAGCTTCAGCACCAAGCTGGCCGACCTGGCCGATGTGGACCTCGTCATCGAAGCCGTGCCCGAACGCCTGGAGCTCAAAACCCGGATCCTCACCGAGCTCGACGGCATCGTGCGCGGCGACGTCGTGCTGGCTTCCAACACGTCGAGCTTGTCGATCACCGAGCTCGCCGTGCAGACCAAGCGGCCGGACAAGGTCGTCGGGATGCATTTCTTCAACCCGGCGCCGGTGCTCCCGCTGGTCGAGGTGGTGCGCACCGTCGTGACCGACCCTGAGGTGATCGACGGCGTCACCGCGCTGGCCGGATCGTTGGGTAAGACCCCGGTGGTGGTCGGGGACCGGGCCGGGTTCATCGCCAACGGGCTGCTGTTCGGCTACCTCAACCACGCGGTGCGCATGTTCGAGCAGCGCTACGCGACCCGGGAGGATCTCGATGCCGCGATGCGCTTCGGCTGCGGTTACCCGATGGGACCGCTGGCGCTGCTCGATCTGATCGGCCTGGACACCGCCTACGAGATCCTCGACGCGCTGTACCGGCAATCCCGGGACCGGCTGCACGCGCCGGTGCCCATCCTCAAACAGATGATCACCGCTGGACGGCTCGGCCGGAAATCGGGCCGTGGCTTCTACACCTACCTCGAGCCGGACTCCTCCAAGGTCGTCCCGGACGCCACCACTCCCGACGAGGGAGAACCCGGCGTCCAACCCCGGCCGATCGGCGCCGTCGGCGTGGTGGGTACCGGGACGATGGCCACCGGCATCGTGGAGGTGCTGGCCAAGGGCGGGCACGATGTGATCATCCGCGGCCGCAGCGACAGCCGCACCGGCGATGCAGTGAAAGCGATCACCCGCTCGCTCGACAAGGCCGTCAACCGCGGCAAGCTCTCCGAACCTGATCGCGACGCCGCGCTCGCGCGGATCTCCACCACCACCTCGCTGGACGATTTCGCCGCCGTCGATCTGGTCGTGGAGGCGGTCGCCGAGGAACTGGAGGTCAAGCGCGGGATCTTCGCCACGCTGGACGAGGTGTGCAAGAAGGGTGCGATCCTGGCGACCACCACCTCGTCGTTGCCCGTTGTGGAGTGCGCGGCCGCCACCTCCCGCCCCGGTGACGTGGTGGGCATGCACTTCTTCAACCCCGCTCCGGTGATGAAGCTCGTCGAGGTGGTGACGACCATCGCCACCACCGACGAGGTGGCGGCCACCGCCCGCGAGCTGGCTCGCTCGCTGGGCAAGGTGCCGGTGACCTGTGGCGACCGCGCGGGGTTCATCGTGAACGCGTTGCTGTTCCCCTACCTCAACGACGCGGTGCGGATGCTGGAGGAGCACTACGCCTCCGCGGACGACATCGACACCGCGATGAAGGTCGGCGCGGCGCTGCCGATGGGCCCCTTCGCGTTGCTCGACGTCGTGGGCCTGGATGTCTCACTGGCCATCCAGCGCCGCCTCTACCAGGAATTCCGCGAGCCCGGATTCGCCCCGGCGCTCCTGCTGGAGCACCTGGTCACGGCGGGCCGGCTGGGTCGCAAAACCCGTAAGGGCTTCCGCGACTACTCGTGAGTGGGTAACAGTGTTATAACACTGTTACCCACTCACGAGTGCTGCGGCTCAGCCGCAGCACCCCCCGCCGCAGCATCCGCCCGCGGGTGCCCTCCGTACCGGGGCGCCTGCGGGCGCGGCAGCTGATCGGGATGCTCCGGAGAGCGCCACGGTGGAGAGCAACCGGACGGTGTCGCCGTGCCCGGCGGGGCACCGGGCCGGATCGCGCGAGGCGGTCATCGGCCGACTGAGTTCGAAGGTCGTCGAGCATTCCCGGCACCGGAACTCATAGCGTGGCATGGAGGGCAGCGTACTGGTACTACCGTGAATCATCATGCCTCGTCGCAACTTTCCCCGGCGGGCCCACGCCGAACCGGACCGGTCGGTCGGCGGTGCCGGCTGGGCGCACCGGGAACGCGGCGTGGACGGGGAGTGGGTGATCCGGACGGTGCCGGGGAACCACGCACTCAAGAGCTACCGCTGCCCGGGCTGCGACCAGGAGATCCGGGCGGGCACGGGACACGTGGTCACCTGGCCGGCCGGTGAGGAGGGGTCCGCGGCGGACCGGCGGCACTGGCACACCGGATGCTGGAGCACCCGAACCCGCCGGGCGCCCACCCGCAAGCGGTGGTAGGTAGCCGGCGACGGCGGGTGAGCCTCAATCCCGGGGGGTCTGCTCTCCGGTCAGCACGTCTGCTTCATCCGGAGCGGGTGTGAGGTGCTGGCGCGCCTCGTCGAGCTTCGTGCTGACCGACTGCAGCTGACCGGTGAGCTGGCGGCGCAGACCGCGCAGCGCCTCCACCCGCCGGGTGGCCTCCTGGATCCGGGCGACAGCCGCCTGGTCTGCTTCGGTCACCAGGCGGCGGGCCACGTCGGTGGCTTCATCGATCCGCCGCTTCGCCTCGGCCTTGCTACTGGATTCCTCCTCCTCCAGCTCGCGGGTGGCCTTGCGTCGGCGGGCGGACATGGTGATCT
>OBLV0100000680.1_pt1 | contig 10316 bp, 10 predicted proteins | sample 1520071 | NCBI WGS metagenome assembly OBLV01 (sample SAMEA3888446, study PRJEB22518) | metagenome | reverse complement strand
CAGCCGGCAGGACTTTGTCGCCCCGCCCGCGGCGGGCGAGGGGTCACAGGATCGCAATCGGGTTGACCGGGGACCCGGTGCCCCGGTCAAGCCGTAGCGGCGCGATCCTGTGACCCCTCGCCCGCCGCGGGCGGGGCGACAAAGTCCTGCCGGCTGACCCGCCGGCGGAACACGTGATAGGTCCAGGCCTGGTAGGCCAGCACGAACGGGAGGAACAAGATGACGACGACCGTCATCACCTTGAGCGAATAGGCACCGGACGCGGTGTTGTGCACGGTCAGGTTATAGGCCGGGTTGGTGCTCGAGACCATCACGTTGGGATAGAGGTCAGCGAAGATCGCCACGATGCAGGCCGCCATCGTGACGGCCGTCGCGGCGAACGCGAACCCGTCCTTCTGCTCGTAGACCAGCCAGACCGCGGTCAGCACGGCGAGCACCGCGAGCAGCTCGACCGGGCTGAGGAAGAACTCGTCGCTGGCCGTCACGTGGGTCCAGATCACGAAGGCCACGACGGCGGCGGCGGTCACCGGGGCCACCCGGCGGGCCACCCGCCGGGACCGCTCGTGCATCTCGTCGGTGGTCTTCAGGGCCAGGAACGCCGCGCCGTACAGCAGGCAGAGCAGCACCAGGGTGACGCCGGTGAGCAGCGCGTACGGCTGCAGCAGGTTCCAGAACGTGCCGGTGTACTCCTGCTTGGCGTCGATGGGCAGCCCGTGCAGCAGGTCGCCCAGGGCCACGCCGATCAGCAGCGGGGCCAGCAGGCTGCCCGTGGTCAGCAGGACATCCCAGGTGCGGCGCCAGCGCGCCGCATCGCGCTTGCCGCGGTACTCGAAGGCCACGCCCCGGATGATGAGCGAGGCCAGCAGGAGCACCAGCGCGAGGTAGAGGGCGGAAAACATGGTCGCGTACCAGCCGGGGAAGGCGGCGAACATCCCGGCCCCGGCTACGATCAGCCAGACCTCGTTGCCGTCCCACAGCGGCCCGATCGTGTTGATGGCCGCCCGGCGCTCGGCTTCGTCCGTCCCGACCACGTCGTGCAGCATGCCGACCCCGAAGTCGAAACCCTCGAGGACGAAGAAGCCGGTCCACAAGATGGCGATGACGATGAACCAGAACGGGACGAGACTCATCGTGACCCCTTAGTACTGAACGGCGGGTACGGAGGCGTTCGTGTCGGCGTCGGTACGTTCGGGCTCGAGCTCCTTGCGGGAGTACCGCAGCATCAAGATCAGGTCCACGGTGCCGAGCGTGCCGTACAGCGCGATGAAGCCCACCAGGCTGATCCACAGCCAGGTAACGCTGACCGTCGGCGAGATCCCGTTCTTGGTGAGCATGATGCCCTGCACGATCCACGGCTGCCGGCCGCTCTCGGTCAGCAGCCAGCCCGCCGTATTCATGACGAACGGCAGCACCGCGCTCCAGATCGCCACCCACAGGAACACCCGCGACGTGGCGAGTTTCTTCCGCCGGATCAGCCACAAGCCCCAGGCCGATATCAGCAGGACCAGGGCTCCCAGGTACGCCATGGCCCGCATGCCCCAGTACTGGATGAACACGTTCGGCACGTAGTTGCCGGGTCCGTACTGCTTGTTGTACTGCTGGTTCAGCGGGGTCATCCCGACCACCTGGCCGTTCCAGTGGTTGGTGGCCAGCAGGGACAGAAGGTGCGGGATCGCGATGATCTGGGTGGGGGTCTCGTCGTTGTTGCCGCCGCCGATCTGGAACAGCGAGAACGAGCACGGCTGGCAGGTGGTCCACTGCGCCTCCGCCGCCGCGATCTTCATCGGCTGGTACTTGCCCTCGATCACCCCGAGCTCGTCGCCCACCAGCAACGTGAACAGCATCGCCGGGACCAGCACGATCAGCGCGAGCCGCGCCGACCGGGTGAATACGTCCCGCTCGCCGCCGTGCCGCAGTTGCCACGCGGACACGGCCAGCATGATCATGGCGCCGGTGACCAGCGAGACGAACACGACCTTGGTGTATCCCCACACAAACACCGGGTTGGTGAACAGCGCCCAGATGTCGTTCAGCTGGGGCTTGCCGTCGACCATGACGTAGCCGACCGGGTGCTGCATCCAGGAGTTGGCCGCCATGATGAACGCCGCGGACAGGGCGCTGCCGAGCGAGACCGCCCAGATCGTCGCCAGGTGCACCAGGCGCGGCAGCTTGTCCCACCCGAACAGCCACAGCCCGAGGAACGTGGACTCCAGGAAGAAGGCGCCCAGGCCCTCCATGGCCAGCGGGGCGCCGAAGATGTTACCGACCAGCCGTGAGTAGGCCCCCCAGTTCATCCCGAACTCGAATTCCTGCACCAGTCCCGTGACCACGCCGATCGCGATGTTGATCACCAGCAGCGTGCCGAAGAACCTGGTCAGCCGCAGGTACTCGGTCCGGCCGTTGCGGTACCAGGCCGTCTGCAGCAGCGCGGTCAGGAAGGCCAGCCCGATCGTGATCGGCACGAAGAAGAAATGGTTGATCGACGTGAACGCGAACTGCAGCCGGGCGAGGTCGGTACTCGTCATAGCCACCGATCATGCGGGCCGGCGGCCGCCCGGACCTCATCCCTGCCGGGTGGTCCGGGCCAGCCGGCGCGCCCGGCCGCGGGGGCGCCGCGTTCAGTTCACCCCGGCGGGAGGAGGCGGCCGGGGCCCAGCGGAGTGACCATGCGGTCGTGACCATGCGCCGACGATCACTGCGTGTCCTCCAGCGAATGGAGCGTGACCTGGCCAGCTCCGATCCCGGCTTGGACGCGCTCTTCCGGTCATTCGCGCGGCGCACCCGCGGCTACGACCTGTCCTGGGTGGAAGAGATCAGCCGCAGGCGGTTCCTGCTGTTCGGACGGCGGCGCGAGCGGAAGCTGACCGAGCGGATGAAGGACTGGACCGCCGAGAACCGGAACGACCCGTGACGACCGATGAGGGTCCTGAGGGACACCAGGATCCTCCTTGGCCGGCCGCTCCCGGCTCCCGTCATCCGCTGCGGGTGAGGTCAGCGCGCCCGGGCGCTTCGAGGATGGGAATGTGACTGAGCACTATGACGTGATCATCGTCGGCAGCGGCGCCGGCGGCGGCACGCTGGCCCATACGCTGGCCCCGTCCGGCAAGCGGATCCTGCTGCTCGAACGGGGCGATTTCCTGCCCCGCGAGATGGACAACTGGAATCCCGGCTCGGTGTTCGTGGACGGCAAGTACATCTCGGCCGACACCTGGTACGACGCCGACGGGAAGCCGTTCCAGCCGCAGGTGCACTACTTCGTCGGCGGCGCCACGAAGCTCTACGGCGCGGCGCTGTACCGTCTGCGACCCGGGGATTTCGGGGAGCTCAAGCACGCCGACGGAGTCTCGCCCGCCTGGCCGCTGACCTATGACGAGTTCGAGCCGTGGTACACCAAGGCGGAGTGGCTCTACCAGGTCCACGGAGTGCACGGCGAGGATCCCACCGAGGGTCACTGCTCGAAGCAGTACCCGTGGCCGCCGGTGTCGCATGAGCCGCGGATCCAGGAGCTGTCCGACGCCCTGGCCGCCGGGGGCTACCACCCGTTCCACGCGCCCTGCGGCATCCTGCTCGACGAGGCGAACCGGCCGGCCAGCCAGTGCATCCGCTGTACCTGGTGCGACGGCTACCCGTGCCTGGTGCACGCCAAGTCCGACGCCGACGTCATCGCCGTACGCCCGATCCTGGACCAGCCGAACGTCACCCTGCTCGTCAACGCCGAAGTCAAGCGCCTGGACACGGACCCGGGCGGAAGAGCCGTCACGTCCGTGGTGGTCAGCCGGGACGGCCGCGAGGAGATCTACGAAGCCGACATCGTGGCGATCGCGGCCGGGGCCGCCAACAGCGCCGCGATCTTGCTCCGGTCGGCGTCCGACCGGCACCCGGACGGCCTGGCCAACGGCTCGGGCCAGGTCGGCCGCAACTACATGTACCACAACAGCAAGGCCGTAGTCGCCCTGGGCAAGGAGCGCAACGACACGGTGTTCGAGAAGACGCTCGGCCTGAATGACTTCTACTTCGCCGGCAACGGCCGCGAATGGCCGCTCGGGAACATCCAGATGTGCGGGAAGTCGAACGCCGAGGCGATGAAGGGCGAGGAGCCCAAGCTCACCAAGCTGGCGCCGCACTGGAGCCTGGCGGACGTGGCTCGTCACGCCGTGGACTTCTGGCTGACCACCGAGGACGTGCCCAAGCCCGGCAACCGGGTGACCGTGGACCGCGACGGAAGCGTTCACCTCGCCTACGCCCCGACCAACGCCACCGAGGCCGCCGGGCTCTACCACGAGCTCAGGAAGATCCTCAACCACGTCGGGATGGCCCAGCACCACATGCTCGACAAGAACTTCTACATGAACATGAGCATCCCGATCGCCGGCTGCGCCCACCAGGCCGGAACCTGCCGGTTCGGCAACGACCCGGCCACGTCGGTGCTCGACGTCAACTGCAAGGCCCACGAGCTGGACAATCTGTACGTTGTGGACACCAGCATCTTCCCTAGCATCGGGGCCGTGAACCCGGCCCTCACCGCTATGGCCAACGCCATCCGGGTCGGCGAGCACCTGCTCAGCCGGATGTCATAGCCCAAGCCCAGCCCTGGAGGTGACCGTGTCTGCCATCGGTGGTGAGCCCCCCGGGGCGACCGAGGGCCGGGAACTCGGCCCGGACGAGCGAGCCGAGCTGGAAACCCTGCGCGCCGAGACGGCCAAGCTCCGTGGCGAGGGGGCCGGCGCCTCGCGCCGGCGACACTTCAGCTGGCGGACTCCCGTCTCCATCGTGCTCATCGTCCTCGGCTGCATCCTCGGCCCGGTCGCCGTGCTCGGCGTCTGGGCCGGCAACGAGGTGTCCGACACCGGCCGATGGGTGGCGACGGTGGAGCCGCTGATCCACGACCCGGCCATCCAGAACGTCCTGACCGACAAGATCACGGCCCAGATAACCAGCCGGCTCAACCTGACCGGGACCATCGATCAGGCCTCGACCCAGCTCAACGACAGGGGACTGACCCGGATCAGCTCGCTGCTCAACACGTTCGGCCCGCAGATCGCCAGCGCGGTGACCGGCTTCATCCACAGCACCGTGCAGAAGGTCGTCGCCAGCCCGGCGGCCGCCAAGATCTGGGTGCAGGTCAACACAACGGCGCACCAGGCGGTGGTCACGGTACTCTCCGGGAAGGGCAACGGCGCTGTCAGCACCAGCAACGGCCAGATCGTCCTCAACCTCGGCCCGTTCATCACCGTGGTCAAGCAGGACCTGGTTGATCACGGCTTCGCGCTGGCGAGCAACATCCCGCCGATCAGCCCGACCGTGGCGCTGTTCCAGGCGAAGGACCTCGGCAAGGCGCAGGCCGGCTACCGGCTGATCACGACCCTCAAGATCGTGCTGCCCATCCTGGCGGTGGCCCTCCTGGCCGCCGGCGTGTGGGTCGCGCGGGGCCGTCGGCGCGCCCTGATCGGGGCGGCCCTCGGCCTGGCGGGCTCCATGCTGGTCCTGGCGATCGGCGTGCTCATCGCCCGGAGCATCTACCTCAACAGCGTCCCGCCCAGCGTGCTGCCTGGCGACGCCGCGGCGGCCGCGTTCGACGCCATGGTGTACTTCATCAGGGTCGGGCTCCGTGTCGTCCTGGCGGTCGGGCTGGTCATCGCCATCGGGGCGTTCATCACCGGACCCTCGCGCGCGGCGATCCAGACCCGTTCGGCCCTGAAGTCCTGGCTGGGCTGGGTCCGTAACTTCGGTGAGCGCCGGGGCGTGTCTACCGGCCCGGTCGGCGAGTGGACGTTTGCGCACCGCAGGGGACTGCGTATCGGAGCGGTGGCCCTTTTCGCCCTGATATTTGTCTTCTGGGGTCACCCCACCTTGGTCGTCGTCATCGTTCTCGTCGTCGTCTTGCTGCTCGTCCTCGGCTTGATCGAGCTGATCGGCCGGCCTCCCGCGGAACCCGGGACCGCGGCTGAGGCCTAGCCCGCTTCATCCCTGGCGGGTGACGCGACGCCGCGCCGTCAGGGCCATTGTTCAACTCAGCGGTGCGGTGCGCCTGCCCGTCCGCGTTGCCACCGAAAGGAACATGACCATGACCACCCCAGCTCAGGTCGATGTCAGCGACGACACCCAGCAGCTGTACACGGCCCTGGCCAACGGCGATCCCGACCTCCTGGGCGCCGGGCTCGAAGCGCGGGCCCAGTTCCAGGTCAGGAGCGGTCTCGATGCGCGCAGCTTTGCCCTGGTCAAGATCGCCGCGCTGATCGCGGTCGACGCGCCCCCGGCGTCGTACATCTGGCAGGTGGCCAACGCGCTCGCCGAGGGAGCCACCCCGGAGGACATTCTCGGTGTGCTGATCGCCGTCGCGCCGCAGGTCGGCGGCCCCCGGGTCGTGGCCGCCGCGCCGGAGATCATGGTTGCTCTCGGCCTGACCCTGCCCGACGGCGTGTAGCCCCGCGACGACGAGGAGAGACAGAGATGTTCGTTCGGCGACGCCCGCTGCTTCGTGCCGCCGTGGTAGGCGGTGGCGCGTACATGGCCGGCAAGAGCAGGGCCAGGAACCAGGCGGAGCAGGCGCAGATGGAGGCCGACCAGGACCAGCGCATCAGCGATCTGGAACAGCAGCAGGCCTCCCAGCCGCCGCAGCAGTATCAGCAGCCACCGCAGCCGCAGTATCAGCAGCCACCGCCGCCCCCGGCCGCGGCTCCGTCCGAGTCGTCGGCCATGCTCGACCAGCTCAACCAGCTGGCCGCGCTGCACCAGCAAGGCGTGCTGACCGACGACGAATTCGCCGCCGCCAAGGCGAAGCTGTTCGGCACCTGAGCCCTGGCCCGCGTGCGGCCAGCCTGACTGAGACTGCTGCGTCGGCCACGTCACGTTGATGCCGGATTGATCGGCGAGTACGTTCTTAAGGGTGCATCCGGAGGTCACCGACGCGTCTCCCGTGCCACAGGACGGGGACCGCGGGACCGTTCCGGGGCTCGCTTTCGAGCTGCGTGAGTCGAAATTTCACCCGCCCGGTGTCCGGTCGGGAATTGTCGTCAGGACCGCTCTGCTCCGGCGGCTAGCCGCTACCCGGGTGCCGGTCATCACCCTGGCTGCGCCGCCGGGCTACGGCAAGACGACGCTGATGGCGCAGTGGGCTCAGCGGACCGAGTCGCGGGTGGCCTGGCTGTCCTGCGACGACGCCGACAACGATCCCGTTGTGCTCCTGAGTGCGCTGGCCGTGGCGCTGAGCCGGATCGGGCCCGTCGACCCGGCGATCTTCTCGGCGCTGGCTTCCTCGGGTGCCGATATCACCGTGGTGCCCAGGTTCGTGGCCGCCGTAAGCTCGGTGCCGCCGCCGGTGACGGTGCTGGTCGACCACACCGAGGCGGTCACGAGCCGGCAGTGCCTGAATACGATCGCCGAATTCGCCCTGCGCCTGCCGCCGGGCTGGCAGCTTGTGCTGGCCTCTCGCAACGCGGTGCCGCTGCCGACGGCGCGACTGCGGGCTCAGGGCGGGATATTCGAGGTCAGCGTGAGTGACCTGGCGATGGGGCCACCGGAAGCCCAGTCGCTCCTGGAGGGAGCAGGGGTCGAGGCCGACGAGGCCAGGCTTCGCGATCTCCTGCAGCGGACCGAAGGATGGCCAGCGGGGCTGTATATCGCCGCACTCGCCATCAAGTCCGGCGCCCGGCAGAGCGGCGCGGGCTTCACCTTCACCGGCGACGACGTCTACATGGGTGACTACCTGCGCTCGGAACTGCTCGCCGGGATCTCAGCCAGGGAAGCGTCGTTCCTCGCCCGCACGTCGGTCCTCGAGCGGATGTGCGGATCTCTGTGCGACGCGATCGTGGAGAAAGAGGGATCCGGAGCCGTCCTTGAGCAGATGGAAGCCAGGAACCTGCTGGTGCTCCCGCTCGACCGCCGCCGTGAGTGGTACCGCTACCATCACCTGCTCCGGGACCTCCTGCAGTCCGAACTCCAGCGGCAGGAGCCCGGTCTGGTCGCCGATCTCCATTTCCGGGCGGCGGCCTGGTTCGAGGCGAACTCCATGCCGGAGCAAGCGATCGGCCACGCCCAGGCGGCCGGAGACTATGACCGGGTGGCCCGGCTCATCCTCCACCTCCAGCAGCCCGTCTGGGCCAGCGGCCGGGTCGAGACGGTGCTGCGCTGGATGGAGTGGCTCGGGGATGTCACGTCAGCCGAGCACTACGGGGCAATCGCGGTGCACGGCTCATTGATCTTCGCACTCCTCGGCCGGCCCAGCGAGGCCGAGCGCTGGGCGGCCGCCGCCGAACGTGCCTCCCCAGCCGGGATCCTTCCAGACGGCAGCACGATGGAGGCCACACTCGCCTACCTGCGCGCGATCGTGTGCCGCAAGGGCGTCGGCGAGATGCGGCGCGACGCGCAGCTCGCCTGGGAGGGGCTGAGTCCGGCCAGCCCTTACCGGGCGACAATGCTCTATACGGAGGGTGTTTCCTTCCTGCTGGAAGGCGACCCGACCCGAGCCGGGCCCGTTCTCGCCCGCGCGCTCGACCTGGCCACCGCCTCCGGCAGTTTGCCTCTGGCCGGCCTGATCCTGGCCGAGCAGTGCGGCGTGGCGGCTGAACGCAATGACTGGGCCGAGGTCACGATGCTCGCGGAGCAAGCGGCCGCGATCGTGGAGAACGGGCACGTCGGTGACTACTGGACCAGCGCTCTGGTCTACGCGTGGGCGAGCCGTGCCGCCGCACATCAAGGAGACGTCTCCCGGGCGCGGTTCTACCTCGGGCGGGGGTCCCGGCTCAGGCCGCTTCTCACCTATGCCCTGCCGGTCGTGTCCGTCCAGGCTCTTCTCGAGATGACCCGCTCCTACATCACGCTCGCCGACCCCGGGGGGGCCGCGGCGGTTCTGGCCCAGGCCCACGACATCCTCCAGCAACGACCCGACCTCGGCGTCCTGCCTGACCTGGCTAGCCAGTTGCAGGCCGGCCTGGCCACCGGCAGCACGCGCTCCACCGGCGCCTCGTCGCTCACGGCCGCCGAACTGCGGCTCCTGCCGTTGTTGTCCACGCACCTGTCGTACGCCGAAATCGGCGAGCGGCTGTATGTCTCCAAGAACACGGTCAAGACCCAGGCGTACTCCGCGTACCGGAAGCTTGGCGTCTCATCGCGCAGCGAGGCCGTGGTCCGCACGCGTGAACTCGGCCTGGACGCCCTCTAACCACGTCTTCCGGCCAACGTGCGGCTGATGGCGCGGATCGTGGTTACCCGGCCGATGCGGGGGTAGCGGCGCGGGATGCGGTGGCGCCAGTCTTTCATGGCCGAAGTCTCCGAGACGCTTCAGCGGCTCGGGCTGAGGGCTTGTCCTGTGTGCGGCTCTGTCGAGTCGCTCGACATGAGCGAATTCCCGGTGTTCCTGGCCGATGGCAGGTTTCCTGCCGAACCCGGCGCTGACCTGACCTTCGCCGTGCGGATCGAATGCGGCACGTGTGGTCATGTCATGCTGTTCAATGCCCAGAGATACCGCACCGGGGATGAAAAGATCCTGATGCTCGAGCTAACCGAGGACGAGGAAAGCTCACTCGGAGAGTGAATGCCCCCAGGTGACGCGCTTCAGCGGTGGCGGCGCGCGGGCAGGATGGCGCCGAAGAGCCACAAGACCGGGAACACGAAGCCGATCAGGCCCAGAACCCAGTGCCCCTTGCGGAAGCTGAGAAGGGCGAGGGTAAAGATGAGCACGAGGTAGAGGATGGACATCGTGATGGCCCAGCCCGTTCCTGACATGGTCGCGTCTCCTTAGGGATATTGCTCATCGCCGGCGCGGAGCGCGCGCAGGGACGACTCGAAGGCATAGAGCCGGCGGCGGACGACCTCGGCCAGCTCCTGTCGGGCGCCGCCGGGGGCGCGTTCGGCGTCCATCGCCGAGCGGACAGCCTGCAGCGAGGCGAGCACGTCACCGATCCCGGCCTGGTCCTCGGGATCCGGGGCCGCCTCGCGCAGCGCGTAGAGCGTCTGGGCGAGGTCGTCCGCCCGGCGCTGAATGTCATACCACCGGGCGCGGGCGTCGCCGGACGCCAGGTCGCCTTGCGCCTCCGCCACGACCATCGCGTCGTGCAGGGCCGAGCCCTTGGCGTACGCGTCGATGAGCCTCGACTGCCAGCCGGCCGTGGCCGCCGAGCGGCGCCGGCTCGACGTGACGATCCACGCGATCAGGCCGGCCAGGATCAGCGCGGCGAGCAGGATCCACAGCCAGAGCAGGCTGGTGCCTGAGCTGCTTCCCGAGGCGGGCGATGTGGCCGGCGTAGGAGAGGTGGCGCTCTGCGTCGGCGTGGCGGTCGCGGTCTCCGTGGCGGTCACGGTCTGGGTCGATGGCTCCG
>OBLV0100000679.1_pt1 | contig 10325 bp, 9 predicted proteins | sample 1520071 | NCBI WGS metagenome assembly OBLV01 (sample SAMEA3888446, study PRJEB22518) | metagenome | reverse complement strand
GCGCCGGCATGCGCCTGGACACCGAGACGCTGTGCGCGGCGCTGCTGCACGACACGGTCGAGGACACCTCGGCGTCGATCGATGAGGTACGCGAGCGCTTTGGCGAGGAGATCGCCGCGATCGTGGACGGCGTGACGAAGCTGACGGGCATCACCTTCCAGTCTCACGACGAGGCGCAGGCGAACAACTACCGCAAGATGATGGTGGCGATGGCAACCGACGTGCGGGTGATCCTGATCAAGCTGGCCGACCGTCTGCACAACATGCGCACGATCGACGCGATGCCCAAGCAGAAGCAGATCGAGAAGGCGCGCGAGACGCTCGACATCTACGCGCCGATCGCCCACCGGCTCGGCATCCACGCGATCAAGTGGGAGCTCGAGGACCTAGCCTTCCAGACGCTGCACCCCCGCAAGTACAACGAGATCAAAGGCCTCGTCGCCCAGCAGCGGGCCGAGCGGGAGCGGTACGTCAACCAGGCTGCCGGCTACGTCAGCAAGGAGCTCGAGGAGCTCGGTATCCACGCGGAGATCTCCGGCCGCGCCAAGCACTTCTATTCGATCTACGCGAAGATGACCAAGAAGGGGCGCGAGTTCAACGAGATCTACGACCTGACCGCGATGCGCGTGATCGTCGACTCGGTCAAGGACTGCTACGGCGCCGTCGGCGTAATCCACTCGCTGTGGAAGCCGCTGCCCGGGCGCTTCAAGGACTTCGTGGCGATGCCCAAGTTCAACATGTACCAGTCGCTGCACACGACCGTGATCGGACCCGAAGGACGGCCGCTGGAGATCCAGATCCGTACCCGGGAGATGCACGACCTCGCGGAGTACGGGATCGCCGCCCATTGGATGTACAAGGAGACCGGCGGCCGCGGCGACGGTCCGGCAGGCCCGCCGGGGTCGGAGACCAAGCTCAAGTGGCTGCGCTCGCTGCTCGACTGGCAGCAGGAGGAAGCGGATCCACGCGAGTTCATGGAGACGCTCAAGGTCGACCTGTTCGAAGACGAGGTGTTCGTGTTCACGCCGAAGGGCGAGGTCAAGTCGCTGGCCTCCGGCGCGACGCCCCTCGACTTCGCCTACGAGATCCACACCGACGTGGGCCACCGGTGCGTGGGCGCGAAGGTCAACGGCAAGATCGTCCCGCTGTCCTACCAGCTGCGCTCGGGCGACATCGTCGAGGTGCTCACCTCCAAGCGCGAGCGCGGCCCGTCGCGGGACTGGCTGGCGCTGGTCAAGACGACCCGCGCGCGCAACAAGATCAAGGCCTGGTTCAAGGCCGAGTCGCGCAAGGACTCCGAGCACACCGGTCGCGAGCAGTTGCAGGACGCGCTACGGAAGCAGGGGCTGCCCGCGCAGAAGATCGTCGGCTCGCCGCTGCTGGCGGACGTGATCCGCGAGATGGGCTTCCGCAAGGCCGAGGACTTCTACATCGCGCTCGGCGGCGCCAAGATCTCGGCCAAGGTCGTCGTCAACAAGATCATGCAGCGCCTCAAGCAGGGCGAGGCCGCCGAGTCCGAGCCGACCGCGGCCGACGATCTGCTGAAGACGCGCCGGCGCCGCTCACGCGCCACCACTTCCTCCTCGCGCTTCGGGATCTCGGTCGAGGGCATCGACGAGGTCATGCTCCGCCTGGCCAAGTGCTGCCGGCCCGTCCCGGGCGACCCGATCGTCGGCTACATCTCGCTCGGGCGCGGGATCACGATCCACCGCGAGGACTGCCCCAACGTCGCCGTGCTGAAGAAAGACCCCGAACGGTTCACGCCCGTGTCCTGGGACGGCGACCCCGAGACGTCGTTCCGGGTCGAGATCGAGGTCGACGGCTGGGATCGCCACCGTCTCCTCGAGGACATGTCGAGGACGTTCGCCGAGGCCGGGATCAACATCCTCGAGGCTCGCTGCATCGTCAACCACCCGATGGTCAAGAACCGGTTCGTGGTCGAGGTTGGGGACACGCGGTCGCTGGACCAGGCGATCAACCGGCTCCGCAACATCGACGCCGTGTTCGACGCCTACCGGGTGACGCCGGCGGCGGCGTAGGGTCGGCGTGGGCGTCGTCCACCGCCGGTCTTCTGGCGGCGGCTGGGAGGGCGTCGATCCGCAGGCCTACGACGATCCGTCGCTCGCCGGCGTCCGAAAGCACGAGCTGATCGGCGAGGCCGAGGGCGCGAGCCAGTACCGGATGCGCTACTTCGAGGTCCCAGCCGGCGGCCGCACCGCGCGCGAGCGCCACGCCCACGACCACGGCGTGATGATCGTCTCCGGGCGGGCCCGGGTCACGCTCGGCGACGAGGTCCACGAGGTCGGCCAGGGCGACGTTGTCTACATCACCGGCGAGGAGCTGCACTGCTTCGAGGCGCTCGGCGACGCCCCGCTCGGGTTCGTGTGCGTGGTGGGGCCGGCGCCGCCGTCCTAGCGTCGTGGGGCCGGCGCCGCCGTCCCAACGTCGTGGGGCCAGAGCCGCCGTCCTAGCGTCGTGGGGCCAGAGCCACCGTCCTAGCGCGGTGGGGATCGCCGGGCCGCGATCGTCCTTCGTCAGGATGCGGTCGGTGGCGCGCTCAGCGTCCTAGCTCGGGCGGCGGTCGCCGCGGCGGGGGGTTCACTCGCACGGTCTTCGGGCGCCCGCCGCGGATCTTCGAGATCACGATCGCCTCACCGGTCCGCAGTCCCTTGACCTCGTTCGGGTGGACGACGAACTCTTCGACCTGGCGCTTGGTTCCGCGACCCGTGCCCTGCCCGCCGAGCATCCATCCCCCGAGCTGACGCGTCACCTCCCAAACCTTCTCGGTTCCCGCCATCTGCGCGATTGTGTGCGCCGACGCCGGGACCTCCTGGCGATGGGCGATCTTGATCGCGGTGACGCCGAGCACCTGGTCGCGGAGTCCGGCAGCGGCCCGCTCGAGGTCGGCGAGCTCCTGTGTAGCCACGAGCACGGTCACGCCGGATTCGCGCCCGCGTGCGAGCAGCGCGATCACGTGATCCGCCCCGAGCGCGGAGAACTCGTCGATCCCGATCATCGCCCGTCCGGCGGCGCCTGAGCCGGATCCTGCGTCGAGTCGATCGCCGGACGCCGCGACGAGGTCCTGCACCACGAGCGTCCCGATCTGCGATGCCAACTTTCCATACCTGCTCGAGTTCAGGCTGAACACCACGACGTCGGGACCGCGTAACGCGTCGCGCAGATCGATCGTGGGATCGTCGCCCGGCCCGGCTGGCGGCGCCAGAAACGAAGCCGTGTGCGACTCGGTCAGCACGGCGAGGCGGGTCTGAAGGCCCCGGATCGCGCTGTGCTGATCGTGGGTGAGACCGGTGAGGTAGTCCTGCACCCGTTCGCGGCCCAGCCGGTCGAGGCTTCTGAGCGCGGTCGCCAGCCGCCGCGGGTCCATCAGGTCCACGACCTCGTTCAGCGTTGGCCGCAGGCCGGGATGCGACTTAGCGAGTACCTGGAGCACCGTCTGCACGTAGCGTTCGGCGGCGCGCTGATAGTGCGGTTCGGTGAAGCGCTCGGTGGCCATGATCTTGTCCTTGAGCTCGGTGGCGTTGCCGTGCGCCAGCGGGTTCCAGTGCGCGCCGCCGTCGATCGTCCAGACCTTGGCGGGGCGGTCGGCCGCGGCCGCGGCGTCGGACAGGGCGCGCGCAAACGACGGCGAACCCTTCATGTCGATCGCGACCACCGGACGGCCGCGCGCGATCTGATCGGACAGGATCGTCAGCAGCGTCGTCGTCTTGCCGGCGCCGCTCGCGCCGAGTATCAGGCCATGGGCCGACAGCTCGTCGTCGCGCAGGCGAACCAGCCTGCCGTGCGCGTCGACGCCGAGCGCGATCTCGCCCTCGGTTGCGCTGGAGGACCGCCGAGGAGCGAGAAGCCGCGCACCCCGTGCCGCCGAGATCGCGAGCATCGCTGCGACCACTGCCGGAGCCACGTTCGTCGGGGCGAGGATCAGCGCGACGAACGCGACGAGCATCAAGGTTTGGCGAAGGCGCGGGCTCACCTCATCACCTCCGGGATGCGGCCGTTCCGGCGGCCCGTGGCGCCGTGCTCCGCGGCGACTGCGGTGGCCGAGGCCTTCCGCGACACAGTTGATCGCATGCGCTGAACACGGACGAGATCCGCGATCCCGACCCGGCGCGCCGCCGCCTGCACTGATCGCGCGACCGCCGGGCGATCGACGAGATACACGACGCCGTCGAAGCGCGGATCGGCGCCGTAGCCGGCGAGGATCGTCTCCAGGCGGGTCCGGCTCTTCGGGGTCAGCTCCAGCTCGAGGGCGATGCGCCGGCCGTCGTTCGTCCTGAGCACCAGGTCCGGGTAGTGAAGCTTCTCCCTGCCGTGCGGGCCGAACCCGCCGAGCCTGACCGCGAGCGGGTCCGCATCGCGATCCCGGGCGCCGTCGAGCGAGCGCATCCGACGCTCCGAGATGATCTCCCGCAGCGGCCCGAACGTGCCGCTGCGAGCGGACAGCCATAGCCACGCGACGCCGACGTCGTGCTCGTACGCGCGCACGTCGACCCGGGGCGCCGGGAGGCGGCTGCCGACTTGGGCGAGACCGGTGCGGGTGATCCGATACGAGCCCGGCTCACCGGGGAAAGGGGGCTGACGATTGAGGAGGCCGGCGTCCGCGAGCTTGTTCAGCCGCGTCGTCGCGGCCGCAGCGGAGGTGCCGAAGAGCACGGCGACGTGGGTCGGTAGCGCCAGTCGGTGCTCGGCGAGATAGGAGAGCAGCTCGAGGTCGCGGTCGGTGAACCGATAGCCCACGACTCCAAGAGCCTCGAGGCGCGTTGAGTTCACCCCCCGGCCCTCGCCGGTGAGAGACCCGGTCAACCGTCCCGGCTGGAGGCTCCGGGTGGCTTGCCCCTAGAGCCCGGGGTGCGGCAGCGAGCTCGTGTCGACCACCTGGAAGTCCGTGCCGGTCAGCCGGTCGAGCAAGTGCAGCGCGTCGTTGTTCCAGCCTTTGTTTGGCGCGCCCGAGATGTACCAGGGCGAGCCGTTGTCGGCCAGGATCATTCCGTACTGCTTGAGCGCCTTCGCGACCACCCGCGCCTGATACGGCAGCCCAGCGATGTTCACGCTCGCCTTCAGGCGCACTCGCAATCCCATCGGCGGCAGATTGGCGCCGTGACACGTGGACGCCTCGTGACGCGCCGGGTAGACCCACCTCGGCGCCGTACACGGCGCGGTGAATCGGAGGGCGTGGTCGATCGACCCGGCGGCGACCTCGTCGTAGCGGGCGAGGCCGGGGAGGATCGGAAGGCCGGCGGCGTCGGCCGAGGTCCAACTGGCGGGTCGCAGGTGATTCGAGCGCAGATTGAAGATCGCGCCTGAGCCCGCCGTCCAGCGCCGGCCACCGTCGTGCGGATAGGCGGCGAACAGCTCGTAGTCGGTGCAGGTGTCGCGGTCGACCACGATCACGTGCCGATCGCCGCTCGAGCCGTATCCGCCCTCGATCGGGACGCCGCGCGGCAGCGGGTACGGCCCCTTGTCCGATTCGGAGGCGTACTGGAATGTGACCGGCACCTTGCGCGTGCCCGACCCGACGACCGCGAACGGGATCCCGATCGGCTCGCCGTTGTACAACCCCGAGCCGAAATCTGGGTGGACCGGATCGTTCAGGCCGATACTGGCGACGATCGCGGCCGAATTCTTGGCGACCGGGAGGCGGTCGACTCGCTGGTTCCACGGATTGTTCGCCGGAAACACCGGACAGTTGGGCGCGCCGGGGAGCGGGTCTGCGGACACGAGTGCGGGCAGCGCGATCGACGCGATCGCGGCGATCAGCGACAGGCCGGCCAATGCGAGCGCGACGCGACGCACGGCTCAGGAGACTACGGCGATGCCGCGGGGGTTGACGCCGAACACGGCCTCGTCGACCTCGCCGAGGTAGTCGCCGTCGACCTGGAGCGGCAGCGGCCGGTCGTCCAGCGACGTGACACGGAGCCCGTGGACGGGCGAAAACGGATGGACGTGATGGTGACTACCGACCTTGAGGTTGGTCGCGAGCGCGCGGCCGAGGATCGTCGGAATGTCGATCGGCCGGGCGCGGTCGAGCACCACGACGGCGAGGTCGCCGCTCGTCAGCGTCGCGCCCTCGGCCATTTGGACCGGCCTGTCTCCGAAGTAGGTGTACGGCGTCGAGTTCTGAACGATCGCGGTGACGCCCGAGACCGTCTCGTCGCCAATCCGGGCCTCGAGCCTCGGCGGGTGAACCAGATAGCGACGCGTGAACGTGCTCACCCCGGTCACCGTGTAGTACCACTCGCCGTAGCGGGCCTTCAGGCGAGGATGGGCGTCAACGCGCTCGACCACGCTCGCGTCGAGCCCGACGCCGGCCGAGAACAGGAACAAGCGTCCGTTGACCGACCCGACGTCCACACGGGTCGGGTGCCAGTCGTCGGCCATCAGAAGGAGGTGCTCGGTCGCGTCGACGACGTCGGTCGGGATTCCGAGCATCCGGCAGTACACGTTCGCCCGACCGCCGGGCAGGCAGCACAACGGCGTGTCCGACCCAGCGAGCCCGTTGGCGGCCTCGTTCACGGTGCCGTCGCCGCCGAACGCGACGACCACGTCGTAGCCCTCGCGCGCCGCCTCCCGAGAAAGCTCGGTGGCGTGGTCGCGAGAGTCCGTGTCGATTGCGTCGACCTGGTACCGGCCGCGCAGGGCGTACACGACGAGGTTCTTCAGCCGGTCCGAGACGGTCGTTGCGTACGGGTTGACGATGATCAGCATCCGCCGGCTAGGCGCGCTCGTCCCGAGCGCGATCGCCGCCTCCAGGCGTTCGAGCGGATCAGCTGATGTCGCGGCCATGCGGACGGTTCAACACCGCCCGACGAGGATCGTTACGCGCCGAGCGGACCCGTGCCACGCGGTCCTTCTAAAGACGACTCGAACTCTGGCGATCGTCTGCCTATAATCCGCAGCACATAGCAGTACGCATCAAGAGGGGTGGAGGGACTGGCCCTGTGAAACCCCGGCAACCTCCCGCAAGGGAAAGGTGCCAATTCCATCAGGCTCCAACGACAAGCCTGGGAGATGTGGATAGGGCGGTTTCCTGGACCTCCGACCACTGACCCCGGCGGAGGTTTTTTCATATGCCGCCAGAGTCTCTTCGTTGCAAAGAATGTGAGACGACATACCCGCTCGACGCACGATACGTGTGCGAGCGCTGCTTCGGACCGCTTGAGGTCGCGTATGCGCCGAGGACGTCGGCCGACCCGGCCGAGCTTCGTCGCAGGATCCAAGCCGGCCCGCACTCGCTGTGGCGTTACAGCGACTTCTTGCCGGTGCAGGCGCCGCCGCGCGGCATGTTGCCGGCGGGTTGGACGCCGCTGCTGAGGGCCGACCGGCTCGCCGAGCAGCTCGGCCTCGGCGAGGTCTGGATCAAGAATGACGCGGCCAACCCGACGCACTCGTTCAAGGACCGCGTCGTGTCGGTCGCGCTCGCGCGCGCGCGCGAGCTCGGCTTTCAGACGATCGCCTGCGCCTCGACCGGCAACCTGGCCAACGCGGTGGCCGCACACGCGGCGGCCGCCGGCCTCGAGTCGTACGTGTTTATCCCGCACGACCTCGAGGAGCAGAAGGTGCTCGCGACCGGCGTCTACGGGACGAACCTCGTCTCGGTGCGCGGCAACTACGACGACGTCAACCGGCTCTGCACCGAGCTGTCGGCTGAGCACGACTGGGCGTTCGTGAACATCAACATGCGGCCGTACTACTCGCAGGGGTCGAAGACGCTCGCGTTCGAGACCGCCGAGCAACTCGGGTTCGAGCTGCCCGACCGCGTGATCGCTCCGATCGCGTCGGGATCGCTGTTCACGAAGATCGCGCGCGGATTCGAGGAGTGGATCGACGTCGGTCTGCTGAGCGGAGAGCTGCCGACGTTCCACGGGGCACAGGCGCGCGGCTGCTCGCCGGTTGCCACCGCGTACGAAGCCGGGCACGACTTCTGCCGCCCGGTCAAGCCCGACACGATCGCCAAGTCGCTGGCGATCGGCAATCCGGCCGACGGTCCGTACGCGCTCGACCTGGCCCGGCGCACCGGCGGCTCGATCGAGGCCGTGACCGACGACGAGATCCGCGAAGGCATCAAGCTGCTCGCGCGCACGACCGGGATCTTCACCGAGACCGCCGGCGGCGTGACGGTGGCGGTGCTTACCAAGCTCGCCGAGCGAGGCGAGATCGACCCCGACGATCGCGTCGTCGCGTACATCACCGGCGAGGGGCTCAAGACGCTCGACTGCGCGCGCGGGACGTTCGAAGCCTGGGAGATCGAGCCGTCGCTCGACGCGTTCGAGCAGGCAAGGGAACGAGTCGTCGCGGTGGCGTGATATGACTGCGGAGATGGCAGTCACGGTCAAGATCCCAACCCAGCTGCGGGCCGCGACCGACGGCGAGGCGACGGCGAAAGTCTCCGGCTCGACGGTCGGCGAGGTGCTCGACTCTCTCTACGACCGCTACGGCGAGTTGCGCCACCGCATCGCGGAGGACGGCGGCCTGCGCCGTTTCGTCAACGTGTACGTCGGCGGCGAGGACATCCGCTTCCTCGACGGGCTCGACACGCCGGTCGCCGACGGCGACGAGGTGACGATCCTGCCGGCGGTCGCCGGCGGCTGACCGCCGCAGCGGTTCGTTTGCACGGATAGCGCGCCACTCTCCACCCGGATCAGGGAGAGTGGCGCGCTATCAGCCCCTTTGAAGTTAGTCGCTGACTTCCGCCGTCGTTGCGGTCGCGGTCGCCGGCGCGCCGGCGGCGGTCGCGCCGAGCCCGACCGGGCAGCTCACACCGGTCCCGCCGAGCCCGCAGTACCCCCACGGGTTCTTCTCGAGGTACTGCTGGTGGTAGTCCTCGGCGTAGTAGAACGGCCCGGCCTTGGCGATCTCAGTCGTGACCTCGCCGTACCCGGCCTGGCGCAGGCGCTCCTGGAACGCGTCCCGGCTCGCCTCGGCGAGGCGGCGCTGCTCCTCGGTCGTCCAGTAGATCGCCGACCGGTACTGCGTGCCGACGTCGTTGCCCTGGCGCATGCCCTGCGTCGGGTCGTGGTTCTCCCAGAAGAGCCTCAGGATCTCCGCGTAGCTCGTTGTGGCCGGGTCGAACACGACCAGCACCACCTCGGCATGACCGGTGCGCGCTGAGCAGACTTCCTCGTAGGTGGGGTTCGGGGTGATCCCGCCCGCGTAGCCGACCGCGGTCGTGTAAACGCCCGGCGCCTGCCAGAAGACGCGCTCCGCGCCCCAGAAGCAACCCATTCCGACGATCGCCCGCTCGAAGCCCTCAGGGAACGGGGGCTTCAGCGGCGTCCCGAGGACCGCATGTCGGGCGAGGACCGGCATCTCGGTATCGCGCCCTGGCAGCGCCCGGTCCGGCTCGACCATCGTCCTCTTGCTTCGTAGTCCGAACATGGCTCACAGGGTACTCACCGCTCGTCACGCGACCGATGAATTCCTGCTGAACCCTCCTGTAACCTTGCCAGCATGGGAGATGAACGCGGGGGCCGCCGGCGGCTACCGTCGCGCCGGACATTGCTGGTGAGCCTCGCGATCCTCGTCCCGGCCATCCCGATCGCCATCGGCGTCGCGATCGGCTTGCAGAAGCCCGCCGCGGGATCGGCCGCGACCACGGCCGAGACGCTCACGCCCGCAGCGCCCGCGAGCGCCGGCGGAGGGGCCACGACGCGCGCCGGCGGAGACGCGACGGCGAGCGCCGGTGGTGCCGCCCCGGCCCAGGTCGCTTCGATCGCTCCAGCCATACCAGGCGGCTCGGGCGCGCTGGTCGCGCTGCTGCTGCACCCGACGGACCTCCGGACCTCGCCGGGCGGCCACTCGATCGCCCGCCTCCGCACGAAAACGCAGTTCGGCTCGCCGGAGATGCTGTGGGTGGTCAAGCACGTCCCGGGCTGGCTCGGGGTGATCACCCCCGAGGCCGGCGACGGCCGGGTCGCCTGGATAGCCCAGAGCGCGGCATCGCTCAGCCGTGTGTCGTGGAAGCTCAAGGTTTCGCTCGGCGCGCGCCGGCTCACCGTGCTCAACCACGGGCGAGTCGTCGAGCGGTACACGGTGGCGATCGGGACGGCAGGCGCGCCCACGCCGACGGGCCGCTTCGCCGTCACCGACCGGCTGGTGACCAACGACCCGGGCGGTCCCTACGGCTGCTGCATCCTCGCGCTCACGGCGAACGCGCCGCACGCGATCCAGGGGTGGACCGGCGGAACCCGGATCGCGATCCACTCGACCCCTGAGACCTCGAGCATCGGCGAGGCCGCGAGCCATGGCTGCGTGCGCGTCACGCTCGAGATCGGAAGAGCACACGTCTGAACTCCAGTCACATCACGATC
>OBLV0100000678.1_pt1 | contig 10334 bp, 11 predicted proteins | sample 1520071 | NCBI WGS metagenome assembly OBLV01 (sample SAMEA3888446, study PRJEB22518) | metagenome | reverse complement strand
GGGCGGCGAGGTGCGCGCCGCCGACGGTGAGGTCACGGCTGGCTGCTTCCTTAAGCTGCCGGACCTGGGCCGGGTCGAAGTCCCGCTCGGCGCGGGTCCTGGCGGTGTCCGCCGACGGGAGCGTGGTGGAGTAGACGACCTTGTCGGCGGCCTGCCAGATCTGCGCGAAGTCCAGCCCGGCGGGCGACTGGTCTGCGAGCGTATGCGCGGTTTCCCAGTAGCGCATCGTCTCGTACATCCGCCGCCCGTAGAGATAGGTGCCGACCGGCCGCTCGAGTTCGTTGACGAAGGCGAGCACCTCCTCGTCCGGCGCCGCCCATTCGAAGCGTCCGTCCGCGTCGGCGGTGTAGCCGTCGAGCGACATGATGGCCGAGTAGATCAGCTTCGCCATGCGAGCCTCCTCTAGGCTTGGTGGCCGTGTCCTATACCAAAGACGTCGGTGAGGTCAGCGCGCGGTACCGTCCAGGCGCGGAGGTGCCGTCGGTCACATACCCATCGGGTACTCACGTCGTGTTCACCGCTCCCGGTTCGGCGACCAATGGCCAGTATGGCCTGTTCGAGTGGAACATGACCGGGGCGCGCGGGGGCGCCGACCCGCACTTTCACAAGACCTTCTCGGAGTCCTTCTACGTCATGGAGGGCACCGTCCGGCTCTTCAACGGGGAGACGTGGATCGACGCGACCAAGGGCGATTTCCTCTACGTCCCGCAGGGCGGGATTCACGCCTTCTCCAACGAGAGCGGTGTGCCCGCCCGAATGCTCATCCTGTTCGCGCCCGGTCCGCCGCGCGAGGAGTACTTCAGCGAACTCGCCGAGATCCGTTCGGCCGGACGCAAGCTGACGGACGAGGAATGGATCGAGGTGTGGGCCCGCCACGACCAGTACCCGGCGTAGGGAGGTTGTCAGCCGGGCCGGGAGTCCTTTAATCAGCAGCCACGCGATCGACTCGATCGATAGTGATCAAGTCATCGTCGATCGTGTACACGACCCGGTACCTACCGACGCGCAACCGGTGATATCTGCCCCGGTGAAACGCCTCCGGCGGATACGGATCAGCGGCCAAGGCCGCGACGGCGGCGCCCATGGCACGCATACCGTCCTGGTCGTGCATGTACTGGCGCGCTAAGGCCGTGGCGCCCGGGCTCCATTCGATCTTCACTGATTGGTACCGAGCAGCTCGGCCATGACGTCTTCGTGGGATCGCGCACCGGGCCGCCCAGCGGCAACCCATTCGTCGTGTGCCGTGAGGGTAGCTTCGATCTCGGCTTCTTCTAGGGCTTCCGGGGAAGCGTGGCGTTCGACCGCCCGGAGCCGCCGGAGCTCGGCCAGCGGAACGATGGCGGCCGCCTCCCCGCCGAGGTGGATCACCTCGTACTGCTCGGCCTGTTCCTGACGACCAGTCGGTTGCACGGTCATACAGGCAACTTTACCGGTCGCGGGGCACGGCGGACGGTAGAGACACTGACGGCTGTGTTGACGGATGCGGTAACGCGGCCGGCCTTAGTCAGCCGGGAACCGGCGCGCGCGGGCGGAGGCGGAAGCCCCAGTTCAGCATCTTCTCGGCGTCTTGGGCACCGGCGTTCACGCCGGTGGTGGGGCTGGCCAGGACGACCCCGATCAGGGTCCGGCCGTTCCTGGCCGCCTCGAACAGCAGGCAGTGCTTGGCGACGTCGGTGTAGCCGGTCTTGATCCCGAGAGCGCCCCGGTAGGAGCCGATCAGCCCGTCGGTGTTGTCCCACCAGTACTGGTGGTGCCCCTTGCCCTTCGGCAGATGGTAGAAGCGCAGGTTCACGGTCGACCGGAAGACGGGGTACTTCATCGCCGCCAGGCCGAGCGTGAGCAGGTCGGACGGGGTGGAGTAGGTCGCGGTCTCGGTGGGGTAGGGCAGCCCGTCCGGCGAGGTGAAGTGGGTGTGCGTCATGCCCATCGTGACCGCGGTCGCGTTCATCTTCGCGACGAACGCGTTCATCCCGGGACCGTAGGCGTTCGCCAGGGTGTACGCCGCGTCCGCTCCGGACGGCAGCAGCAGCGCCGCCAGCAGCTGCTGCGCCGTGAGCTGGTCCCCCGGGCGCAGCGACGCGGTTTCGCCGCCGTTCTTCCAGGCGTAGGTGAACGCCGCCTTCGGTATCCGGATCTGCTGCCCGAGGTTGCCGCCTTGCAGCACCAGCAGGGCCGTCATCACCTTGGTGACACTCGCCATGGGCCGTTCGGTGCCCAGGTCGCGACCCCACAGGATCTGGCCGGTGGCCGCGTCGGCCAGCACCGCGCCCTTGGCCTTCACCCCACCGGGCGCGCCGGCCACCTGGATCACCGGGCTGACGGACGGGCTCGGACGGGACGGCGTGGCGGGCGGGCTCGTCGGGGCGATCGCGACCTGCTTGCCGGGCCGGGGATTGTCTTTCCCGGCCGCGGGCGCGCAGGCGGCCACGCCGACGGCGATCACGGCAACAGCGGTCAGCGAGACGATCCGTGCTCTCAACCGCATACCCCTAGCTTTACCCTGCCGGCGGGTGCGTTAGCGAGCCAAGGGGCAGACACCCCGGTTCGTTCGGTAATAAAGGAACCTGAACCGGCTTGGACGGAAAGTGAAGACTTATACCAGAAGGCGAGGTTAGGCGAAAAGCGATGACGAGGTCGCTGCTCCGGTCGCTGGCTGGCATCGTGGGCGAGCCGCACGTCCTGACCGGCGACGCGACCGCCGGTTACGCCGTTGACTGGACCGGCCGGTTCCGGGGACACACGCCGGCCGTCGTCCGGCCGCGTGACACGGCCGAGGTCGCGGCCGTGCTGGCCCTGTGCACGGACGCCGGCCTGCCCGTCGTCCCGCAGGGGGGAAACACCGGCCTGGTCGGCGGCGGCGTGCCATTGCACGGCGAGGTCGTGCTGAGCCTGACCCGGCTGAACCGGCTCGGACCGGTCGATCATGAGGCGGCTCAGGTCACGGCCGGGGCCGGGGTCACCCTGCAACAGGTGGCGGACGCCGACCCGGGCCTGGACCTCGGGATCCTCATCGCCAGCCGGGACAGCGCCACCGTCGGCGGGGCGGTGGCGACCAACGCCGGCGGGCTGCGCGTGCTGCGCTTCGGGCCGATGCGCGCGCAGCTGCGCGGCATCGAAGCCGTCCTCGCGGACGGCACCGTCGTGTCGCACCTGGCCGGGCTGGTCAAGGACAACACCGGCTACGACTACCCGTCCCTGCTCGCCGGGTCTGAGGGCACCCTGGCCGTGATCACCCAGGCCAGGCTGCGGCTGGTCCCCCGGCTGCGAGACACGGTAACGGCGCTGGTGGGGGTCGGCGGGCTGGACGAGCTGCACGCGCTGGCCCGCCGGGCGGTCCGGGAGGTGCCGGGTCTCGTCTCGGCCGAGTTCTTCACCCAGGCCGGCCTCGACCTCCTGGTGGCGCACGCCGGGCTCGCGCCGCCGCTGCCGACGCCGGCGGCGGCGTATCTGCTGCTGGAGGCGTCTGGGCCGGGCGCGTTCGGCGAGCTGGCGGACGTGATCGGGGACCGGGAGGCGGCCGTCGGGGAGTCCGCGGCCGACCGCGCCCGGCTGTGGTCGTACCGGGAACGGCATTCGGAGGCGGCCGGGTTCCTGGGGATGCCGGTCAAGCTCGACGTCTCGGTACCGGCGGCGCAATGGGTGCGGCTCGCATCGTCGGCGGCGAGCGTGGTGGCCGACGTCGATCCGGGGGCTCGGGTCATTACCTTCGGGCACGTGGCCGACGGGAACGTGCACGTGAACATCGTCCCGGCGGCGGTCGCGGACGGGCGTCACGAGGACGCGGTGTTTCGTTTTGTCGCGTCTCTCGGGGGTTCCATCTCCGCCGAGCACGGCATCGGGGCGCTCAAGGCGCCGTGGCTTCCGCTGGCGCGCACCGACGCGGAACGGGCGCTGTTCGCCCGGATCCGTTCGGCCCTCGACCCGGCGGGCACCCTGAACCCGAACGTTCTGCCGCGTAAGGGGATCGTACGTCCATGACCATCATTGGCCGTAGGTCGATCGGCAGGCTGGTCACCGGACTTGTGGCCGAACGCCCTGTGCCGGGCCTGGGAAACGGGGCGTCGAGCCAGCAGGGGGCAGCTCGGTTCCGCATGACGTTGGGCGATGCGGGTAGCACGGCGGCATGTCATCGCCACTGAACTGCCTGGTTACCGGTGCGTCGGGGTACATCGGCGGCCGTCTCGTCCCGGAACTGCTGAGCGCTGGATACGCGGTCCGGTGCATGGCGCGCGATCCGGAGAAGCTCAGCGACCGCCCGTGGTCGGATGACGTCGAGATCGCGGTCGCCGACGTGATGGACGGCGCCGCGGTGCGGCGCGCCCTGGAGGGCGTGGACGTCGCCTACTACCTGATCCACTCCCTCGGCACGGACGCGTCGTTCGAACAGCGCGACCGCAGTGCGGCGCAGACGTTCGCCGCGGCCGCGAAGGCCTCCGGCGTGCAGCGCATCGTCTATCTGGGCGGCATCATCTCCGGGCAGGACGGGAACCTGTCCCCGCACCTGCGCTCCCGCGCGGAGGTCGGCGACATCCTGCTGGCTAGCGGCGTGCCGACGGCCGCGCTGCAGGCCGCGGTGATCATCGGCAGCGGATCGGCGTCGTTCGAGATGCTGCGCTACCTCACCGAGCGCCTGCCGGCCATGGTGACCCCTGAGTGGGTCGATACCCGCATCCAGCCGATTGCCGTCCGCGACGTGCTGCGTTACCTGGCCGGCTGCGCCACGCTGCCGGCCGACGTCAGCCGCCGCTTCGACATCGGCGGCCCCGACGTGCTCAGCTACGTGGAGATGATGCGCCGGTACGCCGACGTGGCCGGGCTCACGCCGCGGGCCATCGTGAAGGTGCCCGTACTGACACCGCGGCTGTCGTCCCTGTGGGTCGGGCTGGTGACGCCGGTGCCCGCTAACCTGGCCCGGCCGCTAGTGGAATCCCTGCGGAACGAGGTCGTCTGCTCCGAGAACGACATCACCAGGTACATCCCCGATCCGCCCGACGGGCTGCTGACCCTCGATCAGGCCATCGCGGCGGCCCTCCGTTACACCCGCGAGGGCGCCGTCTCGACCCGCTGGTCGTCGGCCGCGACGCCCGGCGCACCCAGCGACCCGCTACCGACCGACCCGTCATGGGCCGGCGGGTCCCTCTACGTCGACGAGCGGCACAGCGTCGTGCACGCCTCACCCGCGGCGCTGTGGCGAGTGATCGAGGGCATCGGCGGCGAGACCGGATGGTACTCCTTCCCGGCCGCCTGGGCCGTCCGTGGACTGCTCGACCGGCTGGTCGGCGGGGTCGGCCTGCGGCGCGGCCGCCGCGACCCGCGGCATCTGCTCATGGGCGACGCCCTGGATTTCTGGCGGGTGGAAGCGGTCGAGCCGGGTTCACTGCTGCGGCTGCGCGCGGAGATGAAGCTGCCGGGCCTGGCCTGGCTGGAGCTGTCGGTAGGCCAGGACCCCGAGGGCCTGACTACCTACCGCCAGCGGGCGATCTTCCGGCCGCGCGGGCTAGCGGGTCACGCGTACTGGCGGTCCATCTCGCCGTTTCACGGCGTGGTGTTCGGCGGAATGCTCAAGAACATCACCGCCGCCGCCGAGCAGGCCGAACGGGCGGACGGCACGCCCCTCCCGGTCACGCGCTGAGTACTAGCTACGATGAGCCCGTGACAAAGGCGATCAAGCTATGAGCGCTCTACCACGTGAGCTGCGGGAACTGGTGGAGTCCGGCCCCCTGGCTCACCTGAGCACGATCAACGCCGACGGCAGCCCGCAGGTGAGTGTCATCTGGGTCGGGCTGGACGGCGATGATCTCGTCAGCGGCCATATGCAGTGGTACGCGAAGCTGCGCAACATCGAGCGGGACCCGCGGGTCGTGCTGTCGTTCGAGGCGCCGCGGGCGCCCGGCGTCTTCCTGAACCCGTACGCCGTGCTGCACGCGCGGGCCGCCATCGAGCCGGGCGACGAGGCATGGAACCTGCTCGACCGGCTGACGAAGGTGTACATGTCCCCGGACACCGCGTTCCCGGCGCCGAAGGGGCCCGGCTACCTGGTGCGCTACTCCGTTGAGCGCATCGGCGGCGTCGGCCCGTGGGCAACGGCCTCGCGCTGAGCGGCTCAGGCGTCGCGGTGCTCGAGTAGGTAGGCGGCGACGGCCAGGGCGAGCACGGTCCAGATGCACAGGATCCCGAAGCCCTGCCAGGGGGACAGCAGGTCGTCGGCGGTCTCGTGGGTGTGCGTGATCAGGGTCCCGGCCTGTTCGGGCAGGTAGGCGTTGATGTGCGCGCCCCAGCTGCTCGGCAGCAGCCCGGTCAGGATGGGCAGCACGAACACCACGCCGATGATGGTCGAGATGGACCCGGCGGTGTGCCTGATCATGGTGCCGATGGCCAGCGCGAGCAGCCCCAGCACGGTGAGGTACAGCCCGGCGCCGATCACGGCGCGGGTGACGCCGGGGTCGCCCAGCGCCACCGGCACGTGGGCGTGCAGGATGGCCGAACCGACGAAGAACGAGCAGAAGGCCACGATCTCCGTCACCACGATCAGCAGAACGGCGAACACCGCCGCCTTGGCGGCCAGCACCGGTAGCCGGCGCGGCACGGCCAGCAGCGAGGCGCGGATCACGCCGGTCGAGTACTCGCTGGTGATGATCAGCACGCCCAGGACGGCGATGGCCAGCTGCCCCAGGCCGATCCCGGTGCCCAGGATGAAGCCGACCGGGTCGGCCAGGACCCTGACGTTCCGGGCCGCGGCCCGCGGGCCGAACCAGTTCGATTCGGTCAGCCAGGCGATCAGCGCGGTGAAGCCGATGCATACCACCACGAAGATGACCAGCGTCCAGACGGTGGAGCGCACCGAGCGGATCTTGGTCCACTCGGCTCGCAGCAGGCCGGCGAAGCCCGCGTGGCGGCCGGGGACCGGGGCCGCCGGACCGCGGGCCGGGGTGACCGGCGCGGTGGCCGTCATGGGGTGCTCCCGCGGGCCGCCTCTGTACTGGCTGCGGTACTGGCCGCTGTACTGGCTGTTGTACTGGCTGCGCCGAACTCGACGCTGCCGGACGTCAGCTCCATGAACGCCCCTTCCAGCGAGGCCAGCGGGGTCAGCTCGTGCAGCACGATGGACGCGGACGCGGCCAGCTCGCCGATCCGCGGTGCCTCCAGGCCGGTGACCGTGAGCAGCCCGGCGCCGTTCTGAGCGCCGCTCACCACACCGTTCTCCGCACCGCGCTCCGCGCTGCTCTCCGTGCCGCCGCGGACGACCTTCCCGCCCGCCGCCGCGATCATCTCGGCCAGCCGGTCCGCGTCGGGGGTGCGCACCCGGACCGACTTGTCGGTGCTGCGGGCGATGACATCCTCGGTGCTGGCCTCGGTGATGAGCTTGCCCCGGCCGATGACGATCAGGTGGTCGGCGGTGACCGCCATCTCGTTCATGAGGTGGCTGGAGACCAGGACGGTCCGGCCCTCGGCGGCGAGGCTCTTCATCAGGTTCCTGATCCACAGGACGCCCTCGGGATCGAGCCCGTTGACCGGCTCGTCCAGCAGCAGGATCTCCGGGTTGCCGAGCATGGCCACGGCCACGCCGAGCCGCTGGCTCATGCCGAGCGAGAAGCCGCCGGCCCGCTTGTCCGCGACGTCCTGCAGGCCCACCAGGGCCAGCACCTCCTCGACCCGGCTCGCGGGAATGCCCTGGGTCTGGGCCAGGAAAAGCAGGTGGTTACGGGCCGAACGGCCGGGGTGCACGGACTTGGCCTCGAGCAGCGCGCCGACCGTGTGCAGCGGATCCTTCAGATCACGGTAGCGCCGGCCGTTGATCAGGGCGTAGCCGCTCTGCGGCCGGTCCAGGCCCAGGATCAGCCGCATGGTGGTGGACTTGCCCGCGCCGTTCGGCCCGAGGAACCCTGTCACCCGGCCCGGTTCGACCGTGAAGGACAGGTGGTCCACGGCCGCCTTGCCGCCGTAGACCTTGGTCAGATCCTGCGCTTCGATCATGCCGCTGCTCCTTGCCCCGAGCGGGCGTGCACCGTCGACCAACACCCACGGTACCCGGCCGCTGCCGCGGATGTACCGGCGGTATCAGAGCGCGGCGGCGTAGGCCTCGGCCAGGCGTTCGGCGACGCTGGGACCGCCGTTCCGTTCCGGCGCCGGCTCGCCGAGGTGAATGGTGCGCAGCTCGGCCATGAACTCATTCCACAGGTCCGGGCCGCCGGCGAAGAGCAGTTCGGCTCGCACCCGCAGCCGCCTCGTGGTCGGGCGGTGCCGCAGGCCCCACTCGCCCAGCTGGGCGAAGACCGGCACCAGCTGGATCGACGCCTCGGTCAGGCTGTAGGCGGCCCGCCGTCCAGGGCCCGCGTCCTCCCGGGTCAGCAGGCCGGCGCTGACCAGCCGCTTCAGCCGGTCGGCCAGGATGTTGGAGGCGATCCCCTCCTCCGAGCCGGCCAGCAGCTCCCGGAAGTAGCGCTTGTTGCCGAACATCACGTCCCGCAGCACGAGCAGGCTCCAGCTGTCGCCGAACGCCTCGACCGCGGCGTTGATCGGACACCCCGACCGCGCTGGCTCCGCCACCTCGCACCTCACCCTCAAACTGGTTGCAATCTACCATCAGATGGCCTAGCGTGGGCCTACTGATTGCAAATCGCAATCAGATCTTGTCAGGAGGCTGCTGATGAGCGACACCGCGCCGCAGACCGCGGACGGGAAGGTGCTGCTTCACTTCGCGATGTCCCTGGACGGGTTCGTGGCCGGACCGGACCACCGGATGGACTGGATGACCGGCGTCTCGCTCCGCCCGGGGTTGATCGGGGAGTACGTCGAGACCACGGGGGCCATCCTGGGCGGCCGGAACGGCTGGGACCAGGCCATCGACGGCAGCCGCCCGTACGGAGGCGCCTGGCAGGGGCCGATCTTCGTGCTCACCCACCACCCCGAGGACGCGGTGCCCGCGGACGACGTCACGTTCCTGAACTGCGGCCCGGCTGAGGCGGTGCGGATCGGGCTGGCGGCGGCCGGCGGCAAGAACCTCGAGGTATTCTCGCCCACCATCGGCCGTCAGCTGCTCGAGCTGGCACTGATCGACGAGATCGACCTGCACATCCTGCCGGTCCTGCTCGGCGAGGGCATCCGGCTGTACGACAACCCCGGCGGCAAGCCGGTACGTCTCCACCGGACCGGTGACGGCGATCCCCTGTCGGCCGTGAACGTCCGGTACCGGCCGTCCAGCGGGTTATGGGCGGGCCCCGGATCGTTGATGTTCACGGCGTCGACCTCTGCGTGGATGTTGCTGGCGACGCGGCCGACCCGGCGATCCTGCTCATCGGCGGCATGGGCGCCTCGATGGACTGGTGGGAGGACGAATTCTGCCAGCGGCTGGCCGCGGGCGGCCGGTTCGTCATCCGCTACGACCATCGTGATACCGGGCGGTCGGTCAGCTACCCGGCCGGGGCGCCGGGGTACACCGGCGCGGACCTGGCGGCCGACGCGGCCGGGGTGCTGGACACGTTCGGGCGGCGGAGCGCTCACCTGGCCGGTGTCTCGATGGGCGGCGCCCTCGCGCAGCAAGTTGCCCTGGCTCATCCGGATCGCGTCGACTCGCTCGTGCTCATGTCGACCAGCCCGGCCGTCCCCAGCCGGCCTGAGCTTCCGCCAATGTCGGAGGAGCTGAGGGCCTGGTTCGCCGCGGAGGTCCCGTTGCCGGATTGGGCCGAACGGTCGGCGGTGATCGACTACCTCGTCGGCTACGAGCGGCAGCTCGAGGGCGCGCACTACTTCGACGAGGCACACGTACGCGCGCTCGTGGAACGGATCGTGGACCGCACCAGCGACATGGCCGCCAGCATGACCAACCACGCGGTGGCCGAGGAGGGTGAGCTGGCACGCGGGCGGCTGGACCAGATCGCCGCGCCGGCGCTGGTGATCCACGGTACGGCTGATCCGATGTTTCCCTATGGGCATGGCGAGGCGCTGGCCCGCGAGATACCCCGGGCCGAGCTGCTGCCGCTGGACGGCGTCGGCCATCAGGTGCCGCCGCGGCCGTCCTGGCCCTCCGTTATCCCCGCCATGCTGCGACACACGCGCGCCCGGCGTTAATGGGGTGGCCTACCGGGGGCGGGATGTGCCACAGTCGCGTGGCATGGAGGCGGACGATGCGGCCCTGCGGGCACACTACGAGCTGGGCATGGAGCGGGAGCGGCTGAGCGACGGGCGCGGGGATCTGGAGTTCACGCGGACCACCGAGATCGTGCTGCGCCGGCTGCCGGCAGTGCCTGCCGTGGTCGCGGACATCGGCGGAGGGCCGGGGCGGTACGCGCTGTGGCTGGCCTCGCTCGGGTACCAGGTCGAGCACCGGGACCTGA
>OBLV0100000677.1_pt1 | contig 10340 bp, 4 predicted proteins | sample 1520071 | NCBI WGS metagenome assembly OBLV01 (sample SAMEA3888446, study PRJEB22518) | metagenome | reverse complement strand
GCCGAGATCGACGCGGCGTGCGAGCTGATCGACTTCTGGCGCTACAACGTGCACTACGCGCGGCGGCTGCTGGCCGAGCAGCCGGTGTCGGCGTCGGGGAGCTGGAACCGGCTGGAATACCGCCCGCTCGAGGGCTTCGTGCTGGCCATCACCCCGTTCAACTTCACCTCGATCGCCGCCAACCTGCCGACCGCCCCGGCACTGCTCGGCAACGTGGTGATCTGGAAGCCGTCGCCCACCCAGCAGCTGTCCGCGCATTACCTGATGGGCCTGCTGGAGGAGGCCGGCCTGCCGCCCGGCGTGATCAACATGGTGACCGGCAACGGCGAGGCCGTGTCGCAGGCCGCGCTGACCCACCCGGATCTGGCCGGCATCCACTTCACCGGCTCGACCCGCACGTTCCAGCACCTGTGGCGGACGGTCGGGGAGAACATCGCCGGCTACCGCGGCTACCCGCGGCTGGTCGGCGAGACCGGCGGCAAGGACTTCGTGATCGCGCACGCCTCGGCCGATCCGGAGGTGCTGACCACGGCGCTGCTGCGCGGCGCGTTCGAGTACCAGGGGCAGAAGTGCTCGGCCGCCTCCCGCGCTTACGTCCCGCGCAGCGTGTGGGCCCGCATGCGCGACGACCTGGCCGACCGGACCCGCGAGCTGGCCTACGGTGACGTGGCCAGCGACCTGTCGCTGTTCGGCGGGGCGGTCATCGACGCCCGCGCGTTCGCCAAGCACACCGCGGCGCTGGCCCGGGCGGCCGGCACCGACTCGGTCTCGGTGCTGGCCGGCGGTCATACCGACGACGCCGAGGGCTACTTCGTCCAGCCCACGGTGGCCGAATGCTCCGATCCTGCCGATGAGATGTTCACCACGGAGTACTTCGGCCCGATCCTGGCCGTGCACGTGTTCGACGACAGCCACTACGAATCGGTGCTGGCCCAGGCGGCCGACATCGCGCCGTACGCGCTGACCGGCGCGATCATCGCCACCGACCGGCAGGCCATCGCGGCCGCGACGCAGGCGCTCAGGTTCGCCGCGGGGAACTTCTATGTCAACGACAAGCCGACCGGTGCGGTCGTCGGCCAGCAGCCGTTCGGCGGCGCGCGGGCCAGCGGCACCAACGACAAGGCCGGATCGATTTTCAACCTGATCCGCTGGGTCAACGCCCGCGCCATCAAGGAGCTGTTCGCCCCGCCGACCGACTACCGTTATCCCCATATGGGCTAGGGCCGTGGGCCGGGGGTCAGCCGGAATCGCCGGGGTTACCGAAAGGGCACGTCATTTACCGCCTGGTCTTGTGGAACATCGACCTCACCCTCGTCGACGTGGCCAGGGTGTCCAGGGACGCCTACGCCGAAGCGTTCGGCCAGGTCACCGGGCGCCCGCTGGTGGCGCTGCCGCAGCTCGCGGGCCAGAGCGATTCGGAGATCTTCTTCGAGGCGCTGGCCCTGAACGACATCCCGGCCGGCCCGGCCGCCGGGGACGACCTGCTGGAGCGCTACCTCGCCCGGCTCGCCGCCGCCTTTGCCGCCCGCCGCGGCCAGCTGGTCCAGCACGGCCGGGCCCAGCCCGGCGCGCTGCTCGCGGTCGCCGCCGCCGCCCGGCTGTCCGGGGTGGTGCAGTCCGTGCTGACCGGGTCGATCCGGCCGAACGCGGTGGTCAAGCTGGAGGCGTTCGGGCTGGACGGGCACTTCGATCTCGACATCGGCGGCTATGGCTCGGAGATCTACCCCAAGGGCGCCCAGCTGCTGCGGGTCCGCAGCCGGGCGCAGGACAAGTACCGGGCCTGGTTCGGGGCCGGCAACGCCGTGTACATCGGCGACTCCAGCCGCGACGTCGAGGCCGCCCGCAACGGCGGGGTGACCAGCATCGCGGTGGCCAGCGGCCGGTCTACGCCCGCGGACCTGCGGGAGGCGGGCGCGGACCTGGTGCTGGCGGACCTGACCGACACCGCGTCCGTGCTGGCCGCCATCGATCATCTGACCCCGGCGGTGGCCGCCGGCTGACCGGGCCGGCCGGGCCCTGGTGCATACTGGCACGGAGCGGTCAACAGTGATTGCGCAGTACCCGGTGACCCCCCATGCTGATGCCTATGCCGAGCGACGATGAGGTCAGCACTGGGAACGGCGAGGCCGGCCCGCCCGCGGCGGATGAGCGGGACGGGAGCGCGGCGGCCGGCCGGGACTACGGCGATGTGCTCTGGGAACCCACGCCCGACACGGTGGCTGCCGCCCGGATCACCGGCTTCCAGCGCTGGCTGGCCGACGAGCACGACCTGAGGTTCGACGGCTACGACGGGCTGTGGCACTGGTCGGTGACCGAGCCCGGCGCGTTCTGGTCGGCGATCTGGGACTATTTCGGCGTGGCCGGCCAGCGCGGCACCGGGCCGGAGCTGGCCGGCGGCCCGATGCCGGACGTGCGCTGGTTCGCCGGCAGCACCCTGAACTATGCCCGCAATGCCCTGGCCACCGCCGCCGACGAGCCGGACCGGACCGCGGTGATCTACCGCTCGGAGGCCGGTCATTCCGGCACGCTGAGCTACGCCGAGCTGGACGCGCAGGTGGCCCGGGTCCGGGGCGCGCTGGAACGGCTCGGCGTCGGCCAGGGCGACCGGGTCGCGGCCTACCTGCCGAACGCGCCGCACGCGCTGATCGGGATGCTGGCCACCGTGAGCCTGGGCGCGATCTGGACAGCCTGCTCACCGGACTTCGGCGCGGCCAGCGTCATCGACCGGTTCGCCCAGACCGAGCCGGCGGTGCTGATCGCGGTCGACGGCTACGCCTACAACGGCAAGACCTACGACCGGCGCGACGAGGTGGCCGCGATCGCGGCCGAGCTGCCCGCCCTGCGCGCGGTCATCACCGTGGCCTACGCCGGCACCGGCCAGCCGGCCGTGCGGTCCGGGCCGCAGCTGCTGGACTGGGACCAGATCCCGGCCGCCGATCCTCAGGACCGCCGGGACGGCCTGCTGACCCGGTTCACCGAGGTTCCGTTCGACCACCCGCTGTGGGTGCTGTACTCCTCGGGCACCACCGGGCTGCCCAAGCCGATCGTGCACGGCCACGGCGGGATCGTGCTGGAGCACCTCAAGGCGCTGGCCCTGCACCAGGACCTGTCCGGCACCGACACGTTCTTCTGGTACACCACGACCGGCTGGATGATGTGGAATTTCCTGGCCGGCGGCCTGCTGGTCGGCGCGACCGTGCTGGCCTACGACGGCAGCGCCACCCGCGGCGCGTCCGGCGCGGCCGACACCGGCGCGCTGTGGGAGCTGATCGCGCAGGTCGGCGTCACGTACGCGGGCACCGGCGCGCCGTACCTTCTGGCCTGCATGAAGGAAGACATCAGCCCGGCCCGCCGCTGCGACCTGTCGGCCCTGCGCGGCGTGGGGTCGACGGGGTCCCCGCTGCCGCCCGAGGGCTTCCGCTGGGTATACGAGAACGTGGCGCCCGCGGCGCCGGGGCCGGCCTTCATCCTCGGGTCGTTCTCCGGCGGCACCGATCTGTGCACCGGGTTCGTCGGGCCCAACCCGTTGCTGCCGGTCCGGGCCGGCATCATCTCCGGCTGCTGCCTGGGCGCGAAGGTGGAGGCGTTCGACCCGGCCGGGCAGCCGGTGACCGGTGCGGTGGGGGAGCTGGTGGTGACCCAGCCGATGCCGTCGATGCCGGTGGGGTTCTGGAACGATCCCGGCGGCGACCGGTACCGCGACGCCTACTTCGCCGACTTCCCTGGCGTGTGGCGGCACGGGGACTGGATCATGTTCCTGCCCGACGGCGGGTGCGTGATCTACGGCCGGTCCGACGCGACCCTGAACCGGGGCGGCGTGCGGATGGGCACCAGCGAGTTCTACCGGGTGGTGGAGCGGCTGCCGCAGGTCGCCGACAGCCTGGTGATCGACACCGGCCGCCTCGGCGAGGACGGCCGGCTGATCTTGTACGTGGTGCCCGCCGAGGGCGAGCGGATCGACGACGAGGCGGCCGGGCAGATCCGGGCCACGCTGCGCAGCCAGCTGTCGCCGCGGCACGTGCCGGACGAGATCCACCAGGTGCCCGGCATCCCGCGGACCCTGTCGGGCAAGAAGCTCGAGGTGCCGGTGCGCAAGATCATGCAGGGCACCCCGGTGGCCGAGGCGGCCGACCCCGACGCCCTGGCCAACCCCGAGGTGCTGGCCTACTTCGCGCCGGACGGAGCCGCCCGTGAGTAACGGCGGTGCGGTGCGCGCCGGCCGGGCCGGGAGGGCCGGCGGTGCCGGGGGACGCAGCTTCGGCGAAGAGGGCGGGCGGCTCACCTACGGCTCCTACCTGCGGCTGGCCGAGCTGCTGGCGCAGCAGGTACCGGAGGCGCAGCCGCCGGTGCACGACGAGCTGCTGTTCATCACGACCCACCAGGCCTACGAGCTGTGGTTCAAGCAGCTGCTGCACGAGCTGACCGCGGCCCGGGACATGATGGCCGCCGGGCAGACCTGGCGGGCCGGCCAGCTGCTGCGCCGGGCGCACGTGATCGAGCGGCTGCTGGTCAGCCAGATCGACGTGCTGGAGACGATGACCCCGCAGGACTTCCTGGAGTTCCGGTCGGTGCTCGCGCCCGCGAGCGGGTTCCAGTCGGTGCAGTTCCGCGAGCTGGAATTCCTGTCCGGGGCGAAGGATCCTCGATTCGTGCGGCGGTTCCGGTCGCTGACCGATGACGAGCGGGGCCGGCTGGCCCGGCGGCTGGCCGAGCCGTCGCTGTGGGACGCCTACCTGGATTTGCTGGCCGCGCGCGGCCTGAAGACCGCCGACAGCGAGCAGCTGCGCGAATCGCTGGTGGCGGTCGCGCGCGACCGGGCGGGCCGGGACTCGGAATGGCAGCTCGCCGAGGACCTGCTGACCCACGACGAGCTGTGCGGGCTGTGGCGGGCCCGGCACGTGCAGATGGTGGAGCGGCAGATCGGCACCAAGTCGGGCACCGGCGGGTCGACCGGCGCGCCCTACCTGCACCGGCGGGTGCCGCTGCGCTACTACCCGTTGCTGTGGGAATTGCGCGACTGGCTCTGAGCTGAGCACGACCCGGCCGGCGGCGCGACCGGGACCAAGGCGGGACAAGGGAGTGACAATGATGTCAGACCACCCGGACCAGGCCAGGGACGACCTGCTGGCGGCGGCGGCCGGCCGCGTCACCGGCGCGGGCGGGGTCGGCGACCCCGGCGATTACCTGCGTGCTTACTACCGGCATGCCGTGGCGGCCGACCTGGCCGCGGCCGGGCCCGACCGGGTGGCCGCGGTGGCCGCCGAGCACGCCACGTTCGCCGCGCGGCGGCCGCAGGGCCGCGCCCTGGTCCGGGTGCGCCCCGGCGGGCCGGCCGCGTTCGACCCGGCCCGCGCCGTGGTCGACATCGTCACCGACGACATGCCGTTCCTGGTCGACTCGATCACGATGGCGCTGGCCAGCCACGATGTCTCCGCCCGGCTGGTCATCCACCCTCAGCTGCGGGTCCGCCGGGACGTCAGCGGGACGCTGCACCAGGTGCTCGGCCCGGTCAGCAGCTCCGCCGCCGCCGCGCACGACGAGATCGCCGAGTCCTGGACCCACCTGGAGGTGCCCCGGCTGGCCGCCGACCTGGCCGAGCGGCTGGCCGCTGACCTGCAGCGGGTGCTGTCGGACGTGCGGGTCGCGGTGGAGGACTTCGCCCGGATGCGGGCCCGGGCGGTGCAGATCGCCGATGGGCTGACGATGTCGCAGGCGGCCAGCGGGCCGCCCGGCCCGGACGGCGCGGCGGGCGGGCCCGAGGCGCCGGCCGAGATCGCCGCGCTGCTGCGCTGGCTGGCCGACGGGCACTTCATCTTCCTCGGCTTCCGCGAGTACGACCTGACCAGCGGGCCGGACGGACTGTCGCTGCGGCGGGTGCCGGGCACCGGCCTCGGCCTGCTGCGCCACGACAAGCCCGGCGCGGGCTCGTTCGCGACGCTGCCGCCGCAGGTGCGGGCCCGGGCCGCCGACCCGCAGCGGCTGATCTTGACCAAGGCCAACTCGCGCTCGACCGTGCACCGGCCGAGCTACCTGGACTACGTCGCGGTGAAGCGGCTGAACGAGGCCGGCGAGGTCGTGGGGGAGAACCGGTTCCTCGGGCTGTACACGCACGTCGCCTACACCGAGACCATCACCCGCATCCCGGTGCTGCGCCGCAAGCTGACCGAGGTGCTGGCGGCCGCGGGGCTGGCCGCCGACAGCCACGACGGCGCCGACCTGGCCGACATCCTCGAGGTGTACCCGCGCGACGAGTTGTTCCAGACCCCGGTGCCCGACCTGGTCGAGGTCACCGCCGGGGTGCTGCGGCTGCGCGAGCGGCCGCAGACGCGGCTGTTCATGCGCAAGGACATCTACGGCCGGTACATGTCCTGCCTGATCTACCTGCCGCGCGACCGGTACACCACGAAGGCCAGGCTGACGGCGATGTCGATCCTGCGCCGTGCGCTGAACGGGGCCCAGGCCGACTACAGCGCGATGGTCGGCGAATCCCCGGTCGCCCGGCTGCACATCGTGGTGCGGGCCGGCCGGGCCGGCCAGCTCACCGACACCGACCCGGCCGGGCTGGAGGCCGAGATTGCCGCGGCCGTCAGGTCCTGGGACGACGACCTGGCCGCCGAGGCGGTGGCGGCGCTCGGGGACACCGACGGGCCCGAGCTGCTCGACAAGCTCGCGACCGTGGTGCCGGAGACCTACAAGACCGACGTCCCGGCCGCGGCCGCGGTGTCGGATCTGCGGTTCATCCAGCGGCTGATCGCGTCGGGCGCGGGCACCGACTTCGAGCTGTGGGAGTCGGAGAGCTACGTCGGCGGCGTGCCGGCCGAGGGGCAGGGCAGCGCGGGCGACGCGCCGCCGCGCTCGGCCGGCGCAGCACGGCAGGCGGCTGGCGGCACCTCGCCGGACACGGACGCCGCGCCGCGAGTGTGGCGGCTCACCATCTACCGCACCGGCTCCCCGGTGACGCTGACCGACGTGCTGCCCCGGCTGGCGCACATCGGCCTCGAGGTCGTGGACGAGCACCCGTACGAGTTCGCCGGCCGGACCCGGTTCTGGATCTACGACTTCGGCCTGCGGCAGGCGGGCGCGGCCACCGGCAGCCGTCCCGGGGTGCCGCTGGATTCGGTCCGCGGCCTGATCGAGGACGCGCTCGCCGCGCTGTGGCGCGGTGACATCGAGGACGACGGGTTCAACGCGCTGGTGCTGACCGCCCAGCTCAGCTGGCGCCAGGTGACGATGCTGCGCGCTTACGCCAAGTACCTGCGCCAGGCCGGGACGGCGTTCAGCCAGGCGTACATCGAGCAGGTGCTGCGGTCCAACCCGGCGGCCACCCGGCTGCTGGTCAGGCTGTTCGAGTCCCGGTTCGACCCGGAGCGCCAGGACGGCGAGGCCGAGCGCAGCGAGGCGATCGGCGAGGAGATCCGCGGCGAGCTGGACGAGGTGGCCAGCCTGGACGCCGACCGGATCCTGCGCACTTACTGGGAGCTGATCTCGGCCACGCTGCGCACCAACTACTTCCGCGACCAGCCCACGGCCCCGCCCTACCTGGTGGTCAAGCTGGACGCGGCCAGCGTGCCCGACCTGCCCGCGCCGCGGCCGAAGTTCGAGCTGTTCGTCTACTCGCCGCAGTTCGAGGGCGTGCACCTGCGGTTCGGCCGGGTGGCGCGCGGCGGGCTGCGCTGGTCGGACCGGCGCGACGACTTCCGCACCGAGATCCTCGGCCTGGCCAAGGCTCAGGAGGTGAAGAACGCGGTCATCGTGCCGTCGGGAGCCAAGGGCGGGTTCGTGTGCAAGCGGCTGCCCGACCCGGCCGACCGGGAGGCCTACCAGGCCGAGGTGCTGGCCTGCTACCGGACGTTCATCGGCGCCATGCTGGACGTGACCGACAACCTGGAGCGCGGCGAAATCGACCCGCCCACCGGGGTGGTCCGCCGCGACGGCGACGACCCGTACCTGGTCGTGGCGGCGGACAAGGGCACCGCGACGTTCTCCGACACGGCCAACGAGATCGCGCTGCGGCGCGGGTTCTGGCTCGGCGACGCGTTCGCCTCCGGCGGTTCCGAGGGCTACGACCACAAGAAGATGGGGATCACCGCGCGCGGCGCGTGGGAGTCGGTCCGCTTCCACTTCGCCACCCTCGGCGTGGACGTCGATTCCGACGACTTCACCGTGGCCGGCATCGGCGACATGTCCGGTGATGTGTTCGGCAACGGGATGCTGCTGTCGCGGCACATCAAGCTGGTGGCCGCGTTCGACCACCGGCACGTCTTCGTCGACCCGGAGCCGGACCCGGCGGCGAGCTTCGCCGAGCGGCAGCGGCTGTTCCACCTGCCGCGGTCCTCGTGGGCGGACTACGACAGCGCGCTGATCTCGGCGGGCGGCGGGGTCTGGCCCAGGTCGGCGAAATCGGTGCCGGTGTCGCCGCAGGCCGTGACGGCGCTGGGGCTGCCCGAGGGCACCACGGCGCTGTCGCCGGACCAGCTGATCTCCGCGATGCTCATCGCGCCGGTGGACCTGCTGTGGAACGGCGGGATCGGCACCTACGTCAAGGCCAGCCGGCAGGTGCACGCCGACGCCGGTGACCGGTCCAGCGACGCGGTGCGGGTCGACGCCTCCCAGCTGCGCGCCAAGGTGGTCGGCGAGGGCGGGAACCTCGGCCTCACCCAGGAGGCCAGGATCGAGTACGCGCTGGCGGGCGGCCTGGTGAACACCGACTTCATCGACAACACCGCGGGGGTGGACACCTCCGACCACGAGGTGAACATCAAGATCCTGCTCGACGGCGCGGTCCGGGATGGCGAGCTGGCCCCGCAGGACCGGGGCGCGCTGCTGCATCAGATGACCGACGAGGTCGGCGCGCTGGTGCTGGTGCACAACTACCAGCAGAACCGCACCCTGGCCGCGTCCCGCGCCCAGGGGGCGCAGATGCTGCACGTGCACGCCCGCTACATCCGCAAGCTGGAGCGCGAGGGGCGGATCCGGCGGCGGCTGGACGTGCTGCCGGGCATCAGGGAGCTGACCGAACGGCGCCAGGCCGGCACCGGGCTGACCTCGCCGGAGTTCGCCGTGCTGCTGGCGCACACCAAGATCGCCAACGGGCAGGAGCTGCTCGGCTCCGAGCTGCCCGGGGACCCGTACCTGCGCCGGGTGCTGACCGGCTACTTCCCGGCCCCGCTGCGCGAGCGCTACGCCCGCCGGATGGGCGGGCACCGGCTGCACGACGAGATCATCACCACCGCCGTGGTCAACGACATGGTGGACCGCTCGGGCATCACGTTCGTGTTCCGCCTCAACGAGGAGACCGGGGCCTCGGCACCGGAGATCACCGCAGCCTGGCTGGTGGCCAGGGACGTCTTCGACATGCCCGGCTTCTGGCGGCAGGTCGAATCGCTGGATGGCACCGTGGAGACCTCGGCGCAGATCATGGCCATGCTGGAGGGGCGCAAGCTGACCGAGCGCGCCGTCCGCTGGCTGCTGCACTTCCGCCGGCCGCCGTTCGACATCGCCGCGACGATCGATTTCTTCGCGGCCGGGGTGCTGACCGTGGCCGAGGGCCTGCCGAAGCTGCTCACCGGCCGGGACCTGTCCGGGTTCGAGTCGTGCCGGGACGCGTTCTTGTCCCGCGGGCTGCCCGCGGAGCTGGCCGACCGGATCGCCGCCATGGTCCCGGCGTATTCGGCGTTCGACATCGTCGAGATCGCCCGCCGCAGCGGCCGCCCGGTGGAGGAGACCGCCGAGGTGTACTTCGACCTGGCCGACCGGCTGGAGATCGCCCGGCTGCGCGACCGGATCACCGCGCTGCCGCGCGACGACCGGTGGAACACGATGGCCCGCAATGCGCTGCGCGACGACCTGTACAGCGCGCATGCCGCGCTGGCCGCCGACGTGCTCACGATCGCCGACGAGGGCAGCCCGGAGCACCGGCTGGCCGCCTGGGGCGCCCGTAACGACTCGGCGGTGCGCCGTGCCACCCAGACGCTGACCGAGATCGGGGAGAGCGACAACTTCACGATCGCGACCCTGTCGGTGGCGGTCCGTGCCGTCCGCACCCTGGTCTCCACCAGCGCCCTGCCCGGCTGACCGCAGGCCCGTCCGCAGGCCAGGCGCGCCGCCCGGCCGGGCTTCCCCGGCCGCTTGCGGGAACAGCATGTCCGCAGAGCCGGTATCCTCTGGCTTCCGGCCGAAGTGTGATGTCTCAAGCAGCGGGCAGCGTCTGTCTCCTTATGGTTCACCATGACTACGGCACGCGCGGCGATCTAGGCCAGCCGCGCCGCACCGGCCCGCCCGCCGCGGAGCCCGGTGCGCCGTCCGCGGACGGCGGGCCGGGCTCCGCGGACGGCGCACCG
>OBLV0100000676.1_pt1 | contig 10342 bp, 8 predicted proteins | sample 1520071 | NCBI WGS metagenome assembly OBLV01 (sample SAMEA3888446, study PRJEB22518) | metagenome | reverse complement strand
GATCGTGATGTGACTGGAGTTCAGACGTGTGCTCTTCCGATCTCTCATCGACACCACAGAGATGTATCTCCGTTCTGTGCTGGAACTCGAGGAAGAAGGCATGACGCCGCTTCGCGCACGGATCGCCGAGCGGCTAGGGCAGAGCGTGCCCACGGTGTCGCAGACGGTGGCCCGGATGCAGCGCGACGGGCTGCTCACCGTCACCGATGACCGCCGTATCCAGCTCACGCCGCACGGCCGCGACGTCGCGACCCGGGTGATGCGTAAGCACCGGCTCGCCGAATGCCTGCTCGCCGATGTCCTCGGCCTGGACTGGCACCTGGTTCACGAGGAGGCTTGCCGCTGGGAGCACGTGATGAGCGAGGCGGTCGAGCGGCGCCTGATCGACATCCTCGGCCATCCGACTCAGTCGCCGTACGGGAACCCCATCCCCGGCCTCGCGGAACTCGGCGACGACGAACACGATGACAGCCCCGGCGGCGTGGTGGCGCTAACTCAGATTCCGAAGGCGGCCAGTAGCGTGGTGGTGCGCCGCATCGGTGAGCCCATTCAGTCCGACACGGATCTGCTCACCCGCCTGCAAAGCGCCGGGCTCCGCCCGAACGCCGTCATGCCTATCACCCGGGTCGGTAACCGGGTCCGGATCGGGACCGGCAGCCAGGTCGTGGAGCTAGACGAGACCACGGCCGCCCACGTTTTCGTCACCGCCGCCTGAGTGCGGCAGGCTGATAGCCCGCCAGCACGCGCCGGCGATCTCGTCGAGCTGTTCGTCGGTCAGCGGGGTCCCGCCGGCCGCCAGCCGCACGGCCGGGCTCAATCCGAGCTCGTAGATCACCTCGAGCGGCAGAGGCAGCAGCCGGGCGGCGATATCGGGCATCGCCGCCTGCGCCGCCAGCGGGTCGCCGCCGGCGATCGCCGCCTGGTGCGCGGCGCTGCGATAGGGCGAGTGGTCGACCTGCAGCAGGAAGCGGGCATGATCGGGGTTCGTCTTCAGGTGACGGTAGGTAGCCAACCAGATATACCGAAACCGCGCGTCAGCCTCTGATCTCGGGTCGAGACCGACCATGGCGGCCACGGCAAGCTGCGCCTTCGTCTCGCAGTAAGCGGCGAGTACCAGTTCGTCCTTGGAGGCGTAGTGGGTGTAGGCGGTGCCGGTCGCCACGCCGGCCTCGCTGGCGACGGCGCTCATCGACGCGCCGTGAAAACCGTTGCGCGCGACGAGCGTACGCAGCGCTCTGCGCACCGCTGCGGCGCGGTCCATCGACGTGACCGTCACGCAGCCGCCGCCGCGCGCACGTCGATCGCTATTCCGGTCTCGCGTTCGGAGACCTCCCACAGCGCGGCGATCGCCTTGTCCATGCCAAGCCTGCGCACGACCGGCTTGCGCACCGGCGGCCCGCTGTTGACGAACCGCGGGCCGTAGAACTCGCCGCCCTTCGCGGCCGGGTCGGTGGCCGCCCGCAGTTGCGACAGCGCGCCGTCGGCCGCGGTCATCCCGGTGCGGCGGGCGAGGAGGAGGAAGAACTGCTGGCTCGTGCCCCCGCCAGTTTGCTGCACGCTGACCGCCTGCAGGTCGGTGTTCGACAGTCCCGGATGCGCGATAAGGCTGGCGGTACCCGAGCCGGCCTTCGCCAGTTCGCGCTGCAGCCCGAGGCCGAAGTGGAAGTTCGCGAGCTTGGCCTGGCCGTAGGCGCGCCATGGCCGGTAGCGGCCGTGAAGGTGCGGGTTCGCCGGGCTGATGGCGCGGCCCATGTGATGGGCCGTGCTGGTCACGGTCACGATCCGCGCGCCGGGTGTGCGCAGGAGTGCGGGCAGCAGCAGCGCGGTTAGCGACCAGTGCCCCAGATGGTCCACGCCGAGCTGCATCTCAAAGCCGTCAACGGTCTTGGCCTCCGGGATCCCCATCACGCCGGCGTTATTGAATAGCAGGTCAATGCTCTTATGCGCGGCCATGATCTGCTCGGCCGCGGCACGTACCGACGCCTGCGAAGCGAGGTCCAGCGCTACGAGCTCCAGTGCGGCATCCGGCACGCTGGCGCGGATCTCGTCGACCGCGGCCGCCGCCTTCTCCTGGTTGCGTACCGCCATCACGACGTGCGCGCCCTTCGCCGACAGCTGCCGTACGGTCTCCAGGCCCAGCCCGCCGTTGGCCCCGGTCACGACGGCGATCCGGCCGTGCTGGCCGGGGATGTCTGCTGCGCTCCAGGCCACGACGACTCCCTGAGTGAATGTTCATTCGGGCATCATGACGGTATCACGGTCCCGCGGCAACGGGCTGCGCCAGTCATGCTGCGCCAGTCATGCTGCGCCAGTCATGCTGCGCCAGTCATGAAGGCGAGCGCGAAACCTACAGGTACCGGCTCGCGATGGCGATCAAGGTGTCGGGCTCGCCGCCACGCCGTAGCAGCAGTTCGCGCAGGCCCACGGTCGACTCATCGAAGACATCCATATGCGCGGATATCGTCACGCGCTCCCATTCCTCGTCGTCGCCGCTCGCCCGCATCAGATCCGCGAGGACGGTCTTTGCGTCGCTGCCCACCGGCCGCCGGGCACCGAGCGCGTCCAGCAGCCAGGGCCAGCGGACCATTATCTCGACGAGGCGCGCCATTTCAGCGCTGTGGACGCGCGTGGCCGTGATGCTGTTCGTCATGTAGCCGAGTTCGTAGTCGAGGACCATGTAAAAGCGCCACAGGTTGATAAACGCCTTCGTCTGGCGCGGGTTGCGGCCCGGCAGGTTGAGCACCGCGTTGGTGAGCGCGTCCCGGACGAGCGGCACGTCCTCCATCCGGCCGATCAGGGTCACGCTGTCGAGGCCGCCTGAGGCGGCTCCGGCCGGGCCGGAGGGTGGCCGGGGCTGAACTGGCCGGCTCCGGCCGGCCAGTTCAGCTGGCCCGGCCGCCTGAGACTGCCCGTTGGCCCGCGTGGCGGCAGGTGGATCAGCGTCCGGCGCAGCCGCGGTTTCGGCCGCGACCGGAAATGCTCCCTGTCCTGCCGAACCCGCGTTGAGCAACTCGTTGAGATAGTTGGAGATCGCGGCGTCCGGAATCCTGGGCAGCCGGATCGGCAGGTCCACGATCTTCTCCATGAACCGCCACCCGGTATGCCGCAGGTGGCCGAAGCTGACCGGGTCGTCCATGGCGCGCTCCTGGATCGACGGATGCGCGGTCTCCAAATGGGCTGCGACGGTGGCCGGGTCGAGGGCCAGAACGAAGTTACAGGGTCCGAACGCCTTGGTGAGGAAGAGGTTGACGGCCTCGATCGTGTCCGCGACGATGGCCGGGCTGCACCGGTCCAGGTCGTCCACGAAGATGTAGAACGACGCGTGCTCGGTGGCCAGGTCAACGAGTTCCGTGACGTCGTGCTGGAGCAGGTACAGGTAGCCCCGGCCGCCAGCGTCGAGCGGGTCGGCCGTGTCGGCCCCGGGCTCACGGGACAAGATGCCAGCCGACGACGACCTGGTGACCGCGGCCGGGTCGAACCAGGTCGGGAAGCCCTTCATGCTGGAGTAGATCACGCGGCCGACCACGGCGAGCGCGACGAGGAACGTCGCCACCGCGACCCCGACGACGTCGCCGAGCTTGTTGCTGTTGACCAGCGCGGCGACGGCCCCGACGATCGTGGTGATCGCAGCGAGCGCCGCGACGGCGACCACGGCGAGGCCGCGGATGCTGCGAGGACGCGCGCTGGCCAGGATCTGCCGCCGCATCGCCTCGGGTCCCGTGCGCTTGAGGTTGAGGTCGAAGAACAGGCGCCGCCGCTGCCCCTCGGGCAGGCGCGCCATGACTGACTGGGTGATCTCCTGGGTCAGTCCCGCCCAGACCTGGTCGGGGTTCTCGTACATCCAGGGGTTGAACCACACCGTGATCGCCTTGCGGACGCCGTCGACGGGAACCATCTGGTACGGGAGCTGGTCCTCCTGGATGCGTTGCTGCAGCCGCTTCCAGGCCCAGGCGGACGTTATCCGGCCTCTGTCGACCGGGCGGCCGTCCCTGGTGCGCAGCTCATAGGCCGGCTCCCGTCCGGCTCCGTACGACGCCTGCGGCCGCTCGGGGTCCAGCCGGGCCTGGATCTGCCTGAGCAAGCTCGACTTTCCCTGGCCCCACGGCGCATGGATCCCGACCACGACCGGCGCGGCGGTGCCGTCGGCCGCGAACGCGTCCACGATCGTCCTGGTCAGCGCCTCCCGGGCGAGGAGGTCCGCGTCGGCGGGCTGATCTTGCAGCAGGATCGACGCGACCCGGATCGGGCTGCCGAACGAACCGCCGGAGACCAGCGGCTGGTCGGGCGAGATCAGCCACTCGCGCATCGACGCGTCGTCGCCCCCGGTCAGCAGGACAGGCCGGCCCTGCTTCGCCGCTTCGGTCACGTGCAGAGCGCGGATCGCGGACCGGCCGCTGCGCGACGGGGTGCCGACCAGGCGTCCGTCAACGTGCCATTTGAGCAGGTAACCCTCGTCACAGCCGCCCAGCACCAGCGAGTCGCCGCGCTCGCTGAGATGGCTCGCCAGCGCCCGGACCGGCCGGGCCGGGAAGGGAGCGCCGTAGGCGGCGACCTGGGTCAGCCTGATCGGGTCGTACATGTCGACCGAACCGTCGGTCCTGGCGGCAACGACCTTAGGCAGGCTGCCGTCGAAGACAAGGCAGACGGCCTGGACGGAGTAAGGAGCAATCGAACGGACCTGACCGGGCTCGTCCATCGACACCTGGAGCAAACCCTGGGTCGAACCGATCACGACCACGACGGTGCCGGCCTCGGGCCCGGGGACGACGGCGAGCCCCGTGACCTGCCCGCAGCCCGAGGCGAGCTCGGTGCTCGCTTCGGGGTCATCGAGCGGGCAACGCTGGACCGTTCCGTCCAGGCCGCCGCTGAGGGCGTAGAGCACGCCCCGGTGCGTAGCGGTGGCGAGCGCGTGGACCTCGGCGTCATGGCCCATCGGGAGCTCGGAGCGGAGCTGTCCGGTGTCCGGGTCCCAGTCGAGCACACGGTGGTCGAGCCCGCCGCTGAGCAGGTGGGTGCCGCCGGCCGCCAGCGCGCGCACCGCTCTTCCGTGGCTGAACGATTGCAGCTGCGCGCCGGTCTCCGGGTCTATGACGCGGATCTGGCCCGTGGCCCCGGCGCAGGCCAGGAACGGTCCGGTGGCCGCGGTCCCGCCGGTCACCGCCGATATCGGGCCGTCGGTGCGGAAAAAGGTCCGCATGGACTTCAGGACGTTGGAGCTGAGCCGGCTGACCTCGATGTCGCCGTTGAAGTCGCCCGACGCGACGATGACGCCCTCGGCGGTGCTGGTGCAGGCGATCGAGTAGACCTCACCGCGGTGCCGCGCCGCCTCCATCAGCGGACGGTCGGCGGGACCGTCGTACCGCCATAGCGACACGGCGCCGGTCGCCGACGCCGACGCCAGCATCGGCACCTTGCCCTCGCGCTCGCCGTCGATGGCGTGACCGAGGCGGCGGATCGTCCCGTCCGCCTCGAACTTCTGGCGCGCTACGAGCGAGCCGTCGTCGGTAATACCCCACACGCACAGCGACCGGTCGGAGCCACCGGACGCGACGAGCGGCTCGCGCCGGTCATCGTCGTCCAGGTCGATGAGGGTCCAGATCGGCCCGGAGTGGGCCTGGCGCCAATTCGGCTCCTGATCCACCGCGTCGAGGTTCCACGCCGCGAGCCAGCCGTCGGTGAACGCGCAGACGAGGTAGCGTGCCCTGTCGTCTCCGCTGAAGCAGATCCGGAACGGGCGCGCCCGCTGAGGACGCGGCACGAACTTGACGGGCTCCGTGTCGCGCCCTTCGGTCGCCCACAGCCGGACGCCGCCTTCGCTGGCGACCGCCACGACCATGCGCCCGGACCGTTCGGCCACCGCCAGGTCGCGGATGGCGCCGTCCCCGATCTGCTGCTGGCGCCGGAGGCCGCCGGTCTGCGGCTCGTACTGACGGATGATCCCGTCGGGCCCGCCGACGAGGAGGGTGTCCGACGTGCCGTCCGAGGGCAGCGCGCACAGCGCGTCAGCAGGCTTGCCTTCACCGATGACCCTGGTCACGCGCTTGGTGTTAAGGTCTACCAGCTCAGTCCCCAGGCTCCGGCCCGTCGCGAGAACCAGATCTCCCGATATCTTGAGAAAGAGCAGGTGCTCCAGTGCACCGCCGAGTCCTTGTTCCTGGTTCTGGATCATCAGCCGCCCCATCTGATCTGATCCGCACCGGATCCGGCAGACGCGGGTCCCGGCGTTACGCTAAATATAAGACTCTTCGACGTTGTGTATCCAAATATTTGCGAGCGAAATGACCGACAGCGGGCCAGCGTCGGAGTTGCAGGCCGGCGAAGGCCTTCCCGACGCCCCGGCCGAGGCGGCGCGCCCGCCCCTGTGGCGTCGGCTGGCGATCCTCGACTGGATCGCCATCGCCTTGTTCGTGCTCGGATGGACGGCCGTCGCCACGGGACTGCTGCCTGCGCACGACGCCCGCGCGACCATCACCCGGATCTTGCCCCTGCTGGTGTTCCTCGGCTCGGTCATCGTGCTCGCCAGGCTGGACTCCGACGCCCAGCTGTTTGACGTGCTCGCCTTCCGCCTGACCGCACTGGGCCGGGGGCGAACCTGGGTCCTGTTCCCGCTCTGCGTGCTCTTCGCGGCGGCCACGACGATCTTCCTGAACCTGGACACGACCGCGGTCCTGCTCACCCCGGTCCTGCTGGCGACGGCCCGCCGGGCCAAGATGACGGCGCTGCCGCTCGCCATGACAACGGTCTGGCTGGCGAACACGGCGAGCCTGCTGCTGCCGGTATCCAACCTGACCAACCTGCTCGCGGCCAACCGGGTCGGGCTCAAGACGCTGCCGTTCGCCCGCCAGATGGCTCTTCCCCAGCTGGCTGTCCTCGGCGTCGTCACCGTCGGCCTCTGGCTGTTCTACTGGCGCTCGGAGCCCGTGCGATACGAGGTTCCGCCGCCGCTCCGGCCGAGGAACCGGCGGACGTTCGCGCTGGCTGGCGTGTGCACGGCCCTGTTCATCGGCGGCATCCTCGCCGGGGTGAGCATCGCCGTCGCCGCCGTCGTCACCGCTGCCCTCCTGACGCTCGGCTTCGTCCGCTGGGATCGGTCGAGCCTCACCTGGGATCTCATCTCATGGCGCCTGCTCGTCTTCGTCACCGGCCTGTTCCTCGTCGTGGACACGATCGGGCGGCACGGGCTCTCGTCCCTGGTGTCGTCGCTGATCGGCACCGATCCAGGTGGCGCCGGCATCGTCCGGGCCGCCGCCGTCGGGGCGGGCCTGTCGAATGCGGTGAACAACCTGCCCGCCTACGTCGCGGGCGAGGCCGTCATCCCGGTAGCCAACCACCACCAGCTCATCGGACTGCTGATCGGGACCAACGTCGGGCCCGTGATCGTGCCCTGGGCGTCGCTGGCCACGCTGATCTGGGCCGAACACTGCCGTCATGCCGGAGTCGAGATCAACTGGCGGCGGTTCATGGTGACCGGCGCAGTGATGGCGGCCGCAGCGCTGACCGCGGGGGTCGCCGTGCTCATCGCGATGCCGTTACTGGCCTTCAGGCTCGATGAGCTTGCCGTTTCTTGACACGTCCGGGTTGGTGCACGCGGCGAGGTTGAAGCAGCAGGGACGTCGCTTCCCGTTGTCCATTTTAGAAATACTTACTTCGACTCGTCGTCTTCGCGTGTCAGGGTTCTTGGTTGCATTTACCCAGCGAACCCATTCCCAGCGCGCCATCGGCGTAATGTCGTTCCATAGATCCTGGATCTTCTGCGGGGCAGATGCCAGAGCCGTCTCAAAATCCTGCGGCACGGCCGGCTCCGGCCAGTCTCCGGTCGGCTCGATTTCGATCGTTGCCGTGTCACCCGCGCTTATGGCCGCGGTTCGCTGCAGCTTTTCACCGATCCTCATCCAGTGGCCCGAACAGCCGTCGGGTTCCAGCACGGTCTGGAACTCGTGGCCATCGATCGTCCCTTGCACGGCCACCTGGCCGCGCGACGGAAGCTTCGCGCTTGCTTTCTCGGGCAGCCGCACGATAGTCCATGTGTCGATGGTGTGCAGCGTGGCCTCAAAACGAATTGCCGAGACCGCTGTGCGCCGAGTCATCGATTCATCATACCGAAGGGATTACGCCCCAGCCGGCCCGCGGTCCCGTGTGGGTGAGGCTGTAGGGGAAGCGAGCCTGTCGTGCGCGCCTCCCGTATTGTCGTGGACATGACCGAGCACGCTCGAAGCCGCCAGGCCGTGCCGTGGCCGACAAGGCCAGGCGATGCGCGGCCTGATATCTAGACTTATTTATCCTGGCGCCAGTCGGTCAGTTGACGTCGGGCACGTCGAGCGAACCCTGCAACCCGGAGAAGAACTGGTGTGGCAGGAGACCACCTGCGGCGAACGCATCGGGTTGATCATCCGTCCGCCGGCCAGCCAGCAGCGATGGATCGTATTCTTTTACGGAAACGGCATGACCGTTGCCGGGACCTCGCCTGTTCGACGGCGGCTTGGCGGCATAGGATACGGCGTCGCCTGTGTCGAATACGCTGGCTACGGTGTCAGTTCCGGGTCACCTTCAGAACACGGTTGCTACCGCTCCGCGGATGCGGCTATTACGTACCTGCAACGGCGGGCATCGATACCTCTTGACCAGGTTACGCTTATCGGCTGGTCCCTCGGAAGCGCAGTAGCAATTGATCTTGCCAGCCGCCGTAACATACGAGCGCAAATACTGCTAAGCCCGATGACTAGCCTGCTCGCCTGTGCGATAGACCTGACCCGCGTCGGCAAGACCACATTCACCATCGGCCCATTCGACGCTCTCTCCAGGGCCAGGAGCATCGACTGCCCGACTCTGATCGTAAGCGGGTCAGAAGATGCGCTCACACGACCTTGGATGGCCAGCGAGCTGACCAATGCCATGGGAGGCCGTGCTCGGCTGGTCAGCCTGCCTGGCGTCGGCCATAACGACCTGCTCCGGTCAGGCGAGGGACTGTGGAATGCGGTGGAGGACTTCCTGAACTCCGCGGCCAACCCGAGCGGCTGAGCAGCGCCCAGTTACTGCTCGCGTTGCTGCTCCTCGCCCGATGTGGGCCGGTTCAGGCAGCCGGGGCCAGGAGTCTGCCTCGATCGACTCTGGACTCGTCGCGGTTGCCGTAGCGTTCGCGCAGCGCCTGCCAGGCCTGCAGCTTCTCCGGCCGCATTCTCTGACCGTCGTACAGGTCGTGCACGTAGCAGCCGAGCGCGCTCTCCCCGCCTGGCCCGAGGAATTCCACTACCAAGACCTCCCGCCCGGGGAACGAGGGGAACGGGTAGGGCCCGCGCACGAACCGGATGCCGGTGATCTCATCGACTCGCACGTCCATCGTCCAGTTCGCCGCGTCGTCGCCGAGTTCGACGTGCCACCAGCGCCGGTCGGCCGGTCCGCGGAACAGCGGCGTTGTCACGCCCTTGAGATGCGCGGCCCACCAGCCGACGCCGAAGACAAAGGCCAGCAGCCCAGACCCCGCTAGGTCGGCGATGAGGCGTTCCAGCTCGCTGGCGGGCTCGCCGACATCTGTGATCTTGTCCATCTCGTGCTCCTCACCCCAGGCGGTGCTGTCAATGGCTCGGAACACGGCGCCACGCAGAATCGATACCCGGCGTGGTTGCTGCTTGCCCTGTCCAGGGCACGCCAAGGTCATGGGCCGGGAGTGGCTTTGACCTGGGGGTTTACGGGTGCGCCGCCAGGGACTCGAACCCCGAACCCGCAGATTAAGAGTCTGCTGCTCTGCCAGTTGAGCTAGCGGCGCCTTCAGAACGCTGTGATCGTAGCAGCTACCGGCGAGGCATTGCGAATCACGCCGGCTCCCAGGGCGGGCGCCGGCCGGCCACGGTGGCAAGGTCCCGGGACGTTCGGAAGAAAAGATTCAGAGCACTCATAACCCGAACGGCCCGAGGTACTTGTAACGGCGTAACGGCCTGCGCTGGTGGGCGAGCGCCATTACCCTGGTGCGCTGAACCGCGCGAGGTGTGGACGTGCAGAGAACGTAAGAGACGTTAGGGCAGAGCGGGGTATTAGCGGGTGACGAACTCATGACCAGCCGTGACGTAGTCGAGGCAGGATCAGTGTCCGTATCACCGCAGCTCTTGCGGCTCCCGCAGCGCCCCGCGCCGGAAAGAGCCGCCACAGGAACCCGGCTGGCCTGGCTCGACGTGCTGCGCGGGCTGGCCGCGCTCGCCGTGGTCTTCGATCACATCAGCTACTACGTGCTCCAGCACGTGCGGCACATCGTCTACCAGTGGTTCGACCCGGGCAACTACGGCGTGTTCGTCTTCTTCATCATCAGCGGGTACATCGTGCCCGCCTCGCTGGAGCGCAAGGGCAGCGT
>OBLV0100000675.1_pt1 | contig 10353 bp, 7 predicted proteins | sample 1520071 | NCBI WGS metagenome assembly OBLV01 (sample SAMEA3888446, study PRJEB22518) | metagenome | reverse complement strand
TGATGGCTGGCGTCGGGCACTGGCAGGTTGTGTTGGCGGCGCATCTGCTGGACCCGGATGAGGTTGGTGACCAGGCGGACCTGCGTTTTCACCTCCTGCAGGCCGATCATGGCGTTGAGCTCGCTCAGCAACTCCTCGATGGGACGGGCCGGCGTGACCGGTGAAGCCGCCAGCGCGGCTTCGGTCGCCGGTGCGGGAGGGACCGGGGCGGGGGCGGCGCCGTCGACCGGCCGGCCGGTGAACGGCGTCCGCCCGGTCCAGGGGTTTCGCAGCCCGCCCGCCTCCATGGCCCGCAACAAGGTGGTGCGGAACTGGTCCAGCGCCTGCAGCTCACCCTGGCTGGTCAAGGTGTCGAGGGCGCAGGCGGTGTGGGCGATCTCCATGGCGGCGTCGTAATAACGCCAGGCGTTCATGGTGGCGTATTTGCGATCAGCATCAACAAGTAGGGAAAAAAGGGGGGACGGGCTGCCTATCCAGTTATGTGCGCCATCGAGAATTCCCTGGACCCGCAGGTCGGATGGCGTCAAGCCGGTAACCGGGCTGTCCAGTCGGCTTCCGAAGGCCCCGACCACGGCCGCGAGCTCAGGCGCGGAGTGGTTGCCGTCGGCGTCTACGAAGGCGGCCGCCACACGGAAGGCCTCGGCGGCCACGTCACTGACCAGGGCGCCGGTCGGACGACCGACCGAGGTGGCGAGGATGTCCAGCGTCTCACCGACCACGGATATAAACCGGTCAACCGGTTCCGTCAGCGGGCTGGTGGCTATGGCCGGGCCATCAGGTAGTCGTCGCGGTGGCGTCGACGCTGTCATACACCGCGTCGACGTCGATGTCGCCGTAGATCGTGGTCACCACGTCCCCGGGGCCGGCGACGTCCCACGCCGGGATGAAACCGTCGACCGGGCGGGCGATCTCGCCAGCGACCAGATCGTGGCGTTCGGTGCCCCCGGACATGGCGTACACCCGGCCGCCCACGAGCTCGTGGCGACGTTCGGACGGCTGCTCGCCGTCCAGGAACGCCGTCAACGACACGAAGGCGATCGCTTCACTCACGGCCACGATCGTACCCAGCCATCGGTTACGGCCGGGGTTCTCGCCACATGGGCCAGATCCGTGGGCCGCCGGCGGGCAGGTCGAGCGTCTCGGTCACTTCGAACCCCAGCCGTTGGTAGAAGCTCAAGTTGGCCTCCTTCGACGATTCGAGGTAGGCGGGGATGAAATCGCGGTCGCAGCGTTCGAGCACGGGGGCCAAGAGGGCAGAGCCAACGCCCCGGCCTTGTTCGGGCGGGTCGATCCCGACCACGCCCAGGTACCAGTGGGCCTCCTGGGGGTGGATCCGCTCGATGGCGCTCACACATTCCACTGCCGTGCGCATGCGCCCTTGGAGCGTCCAGGCCAGGCGAGGAAAGGCCCGGAGAAGCTTGGTTGTCGGCGTCCGCCACCGGCCCGGCGGCGCCCATAGCGCCCCGCCGGCCAGGTCGCGGGTGGTGTACACCTCATCGTTGGGGAGGAACAGGTGGCGCAGTTCCATGGCGAAGAGCCGGGGAAGACGAGCAATCCGGGCACGGTCGTCGGGCAGGAGCCACTGCATCACCGGGTCGTCGCTGAAGGCACGAGACAGGACCAGCCCGAGCGGGCCGAGGTCGTCGATGTTGGCCTTGCGGATGGTGACCGTCACGAGAAGGGACATTCTGCCTCGACTCGCTCGTCTTGCCTTCTTCGCCGGGTCCGGTCTGCGATCAGTCGGCGACCGAGTCCGCCCTAGGCGATGGAGTAACACGTAGATGGAAACGGAACAGGCTCGCGAGCTGCCGTCGCACCGGGCCTTCGGCTTGCCATCCGCACGACCGGCACGTGACGTGCCATGTTCCTCGCTCGAGAATGTAACTGGCTCGATGGGGCGCGGCCGAGGGGTTCGTTGTGGGTCCAACTGCGCGCATCTCCAGATTCAAGAACAAGCAGATGTCCACGAAATGACCACAAGGTGGCGCGTGGGCAAACGAACCGTCGCAATCCGTCATTTCCAAACTGCGGCAGCACCCAGAATTCACTCGACGTTCGCCGACGGCGGGATGACGAAGCGAGGTTGGGCGCTAGTTTTTCCTCGATGAGGATGGGTGGCCGGGTCGGGGGACGTTCGTGACCATCATCCAAAACCCTCAGCCACCTGCACCGGTCGAAGAAAACCGAGCCGCGACCAGCCCGCGCCGGGTGAAGGCCGTCCCGGCTGGTAGCGACCGCATCTTCCGCGGCGGGGCCAATCTGGCCGGCATCGTTGTCCTAGCTATCATGGTCCTGGTCGGCATGCTGCTGTTCCTGCGCGGCCTGCAGGCGCTGCGCGTGGCGGGATTTTCGTTCCTCACGACATCTGAGTGGCAGCCCGACGTTCACCGCTTCGGGATCGCGGCGGTCCTTTCCGGTACCGTCTTCATCGCACTGGTCGCGATCTCGGTCGCGATCCCCGTTGGGGTCGGCACGGCGCTGTTTATCTCTGAGGTGGCCCCGCCTAGGATCAAGTCGACGCTTATTGGCATGGTCGACCTTATGGCCGCGGTGCCGAGCGTCGTCTACGGCCTCTGGGGTTTCTTCTACTTCGAGGGACACGTCATTGGGGTGTCTCGGTGGATCTCGACCTGGCTGGGGTGGATCCCCGTCTTCAAGGTGACCGGCGCAGACCCGGGCAACCCACTGTCATCGGCGAGCGTGTACAGCGCCTCAACGTTCATCGCCGGCATCGTGGTCGCGCTCATGGTCGCCCCGATCGTTTGCTCCATCTCGCGAGAGGTGTTCTCCCAGGCCCCGGCGGGCGAACGTGAAGGTGCCTACGCCCTCGGCGCCACCCGGTGGGGAATGATCCGTTCGGTTGTCCTCCCGTTCGGCAAAGGCGGAATGATCGGCGCCAGCATGCTGGGGCTCGGCCGAGCGCTCGGTGAAACGATCGCGGTCGTCCTTATCATCTCGCCGCTGTTCAAGATCAACATCCACATTCTGCAGGACGGGTCCAATTCGGTGTCGAGCCTGATCGCCCTGCGCTATGGCGATGCCTCCGGGTTCGGATTGTCGGCGCTGATGGCGGCGGGCCTCGCCCTGTTCATGCTCACCCTCGCCGTCAACTTCACCGCGTCGGCGATCGTCGCCCGGTCGCGCTCGGGGGCCCAGAGCGACTAATGAGCGGGCCCACCGAACTCAGCTCCTTAGGTCTGGGTCCCGACGGCGCGTCGCCGGATAGGGCGTACGGCGCAACACTCCTTCGCTCTCACGAACTCCTCAGCGACGCCGAACAACCGCGCCGGCAGTTCCGAAGCGCGGCGCGTACCGACCGACTGAATGTCCTCGGCGCGGCGACGAGTGGGCTGTGTGTCGCATTTCTCCTATTCGGTCGGCTGGCGGCCTTTTCTGGAATTCTCGGTTTCTTCGTCGTCGCTTATGTGTCGTTTCTCGCGGTGTATACGACGCTGGTCTCCCTGACGGAGGAAGGCCCGGCCGTCCGTGACAAGGTAGTCACGGTCCTGCTGTACACAGCCGGATGCATGATGGTCATTCCCCTTGTCTTCGTGATTACCTTTACGCTCTATAAGGGTCGGCTGGCGCTCGTCCATCTGAACTTCTACACCAAGGACATGTCCCGCACCGGGCCCCTTGATCCTCTGACGTCTGGCGGGATCGAGCACGCTCTCGTCGGGACCCTTTGGATGATCGGTATCGCGTTGGCCATCACGGTCCCTCTTGGGCTGACGACTGCGGTGTACCTGACCCAGGTCGGGGGTCGATTGGCGAAATTGGTTCTGACCGTCGTCGACGCGATGACCGCTCTACCGTCAATCGTTGCCGGCCTGTTCATCTATGCGTCGTGGATCCTTACCCTCCATCATCAGAAATCCGGTCTGGCGGCGGCACTCGCCATCAGCATCATGATGTTGCCCATCATGACCAGAGCGTCGGTCGTCGTCTTGCGATTAGTTCCCGGTAACCTTCGTGAAGCGTCTGCCGCTCTCGGTGCTTCGCAATGGCGAACGGTGTGGAACGTCGTACTGCCGACCGCCCGATCGGGTTTGTCGACCGCGGTGATCTTGGCGACGGCGCGAGGGATAGGCGAGACGGCACCGGTGCTGCTCACGGCCGGCTACACCCTCGCCTTCAACAACAATCCGACCCACGGTCCCATGGTGTCGCTACCCCTGGCCGCGTTCACCTTCGTGTCCTCTGGAGAGCCGAACTTGATCGCTCGAGGGTTCGCGACCGCTGCGTTTCTGTTGCTTGTCGTGCTCACTCTGTTTGTCATCGCCCGGATACTCGGCGGCCACGGCCCGGGTCATGTCACGCCTCGAGGAGCTCGACGCCTCGCCCGGGGGTCGGCACGCGATCTCGCCCGCTTCGATGCCGGCGCCCGTCGCCGACTGATTGGAACAGACGAAAGTGGTTTGGTGTGAGACGGCAGGCATTGCGGATACTCGCCGCGGTGACGGTCGTCACGGCGACCTGCGCATTTGGCGCGCCTCGCCCGGCGGTCGCCGCCACCGACTACTACCCGATCTCGGGCGCCGGCTCGACGTGGTCGCAAAATGCCCTCAATCAATGGATCAAGGACGTCTCGCAATACGGCATGCGAGTCAACTATGCCGGCACCGGATCGTCCGATGGTCGGCAGGAGTTCATCAACGGCACGGTCGACTTTGCGGCCTCGGACATCCCCTTCCAGCTGACCCCCGACGACGGTTCCGCCCCCGAGAACCCTGTCGCCGGAAGCTACGCCTATATGCCCATCACGGCTGGTGGAACCGTTTTTATGTACAACCTGACCATTGGCGGCCAGCGGGTCACCAACCTGCGGTTGTCGGGCGAGAACATCACCAAGATCTTCACTGGCGTCATCACGACGTGGAACGACCCGGCGATCGCGCTCGACAACCCGGGCCTCACCCTCCCGGCCGAGAAGATCGTGCCGGTCGTCCGATCGGACGGATCGGGCTCCACCGCCCAGTTCACCCTCTACATGATCAGCCAGTATCCGGCCCTCTGGAATGCTTATTGCAAGGCCTCGGGACGGGCTCCGGATTGCGCGGAGACCTCCTATTACCCGACGATCTCGTCGATGATCGCGCAATCGGGAGACTTGGGCGTCGCCGGGTATGTGGCCCAGAGCTACGCCGAAGGCGCCATCGGTTACGTCAACTATTCGTACGCACTCAACGCCGGCTTCCCCGTCGCCCAGATGCTGAACGCCGACGGGTACTACACCGAACCGACGCCCGACAACGTCGCGGTGTCGCTCCTCCAGGCGCAGATCAACACCGACCCAACCTCACCGAACTATCTCACCGAGCAGTTGAACGGCGTCTACAACGACATGGACCCACGCACGTACCCCTTGTCGTCCTATTCGTACCTCATCATGCCGACAAAGATCCTTCCGAATAGCAGCTTTACGATGGCAAAAGGCACCACCCTGGCGGCCTTCACCTATTACGCCATGTGTCAGGGCCAACAGGAGTCGGCTTCCCTTGGGTACTCACCCATGCCGATCAACCTGGTCCAGGACAGCTTTGCCCAGATCGAGAAGATACCTGGCGCCGTCGTCCAGAACATCAACATTGCGAGCTGCAACAACCCGACCTTCACCTCCAACGGCACCAACGCGCTCGCCAATACCGCTCCTCTGCCGCCGCCCTGCGACAAGCAAGGTACAACCCAGTGCTCGGTAGGTACGGGGGGAGCGGTGAAGACCCCCACGCAGGTTTCCCAGAGCGCCGGCGCCAATGGGACTGGCCAGGTCGCTCCGACTGGCACCGCCAACACGGGTGGGTCGAGCACCGGCACCGTGGCACCGGGCGACGCCGCGACGACCATCCCGGGTTCTACTGCGGGCGGGTCGAGCGAGGCGACCGCTGGCAGTACGAAGAACAACGGTCCGTTCCCTCTCGCCGAAGAGGCAAGCGCAAAGCCGATCACCCTGACCGGAGGGGCGACCTGGACCGAGACCCAGACGTTGATGCTCCTTGCCGGGCTGCTGATCCTAGCTGTTGTCCTGACTCCCGGCATTGCCGTTCACGTGAAAGCGCGGAGGCGGCAGAGATGACACAAACAGGGCCAGCCACGGTTCGTTCCCGGATCCGTCGACCGATCTCCGTTGGTGTCGTCGTGGCCGCCGCGATCGTGATGGTTGCCGTCTTGTTGCCGTACGTCGCGGCGGCAAACCCGACCGTGGTCGGTGATGCCGGTACCAACACGGCGCTGCCGACGACGAGCTCGGCCGTGACGATATCGGGCCGGGGGACGTTCTCCGCTCTGAAGGTCACGGTCAATCAAACCCAAGACTTGCTCAACCAGGCGATCTCGGTCACCTGGACCGGGGCCGCCCTGCCCTTGACCAACGGCGGCAATCTTTCGGCCCTGTTGGGAAACTTCCTGCAGATCTTCCAGTGCTGGGGACCCGATGACGGCAGTGTCGCCTCCGATCCCGGGCCGAGCCCGGAAGACTGCGAGTTCGGGGCGCTCGACTCCAACCTGACGGCCCGGAACAATACGACTGAGAAGGGGATCTATGCGCAGAGCCGTATCGTCGGCTCGAGCGGCACACCCAGCTACAACCTGCCCGGCGCCGCTCAGGACCCAGCGAACAGTGTGGCGTGGGAGCCCTTCCACGCGGTCGACGGGACCGTCGTCGGTGCCCAGGCCAACTTCAACGCCCTGGCAACCAAGGGCCAGGCGGAATGGCTCGACCCGTACTTCGACTACGCAACCAGCAATGAGGACGACCTCGCCGAGACGCACCCCGACGGCACCGGCTCGGAGTTGTTCACCGTCGACACCGGCCTGGAGGCGCCGGGGCTCGGCTGTGGGCAACAAAGCGAGGTGCAGCCCGATGGGTCGAAGATCGTTCCCCAGTGCTGGTTGGTCATCGTCCCTCGGGGCACACCCATGGCGGAGAACGACGCCGCCAACACCGGCCTGCCCGATGGCGCCGGCTTTGCCGTCGCTACCTCGCCGCTGTACCCCACCGTGTGGGCCGATCGCATCGCGATTCCGCTCGGTTTCCAACCCATCGGCGCCTCGTGTGCCATCGGTGCCGACGAGCGAAGGATCGTCGGTGACGAACTCGCCACCCCGGCGGTGACCAGTTGGCAGCCCACCTTGTGCTCCACCCCGGGTTTGCCGCCCTACAACTACGGGTCGATCAGCGATACCCAGGCCCGCCAGCAATTGGTGAGCGGCACGGCCGGCGCAGCCGGGATGGCAGTGGTGTCGCAGCCGCTCGACCCCTCGACCGTCGACCCGAATGACCCAGTCGTCTACGCACCGCTCACCCTGTCCGGCCTGACGATCGGTTTCAACATCGAACGGACAACGCCGGGCAAAGCACCTGACCCGGCAGAGGTAGCCCTCGACGGGATCCGAGTGGCGACGGTCAACCTGACACCCCGCCTGGTGGCAAAGTTGCTGACCGAGTCGTACCCGGCCCAGTTCGGCAACCTTCATCTGTTTACCAATGGCGGAACTACGGTGCCAAAGGCCTACCAGTGGATCCTGAAGAACCCTCAGAGCTTGGTGAGCGACCCGGATTTCTTGCAATTCAATCCGGAATTCCAGAACCTGTCACAGACAATCCCCGATGCCGGCGGACTGGTCGTCGAGGAACCGACGAGCGACGCCGCCAGTGCTCTGTGGCAATGGATCCTCGCCGACCCAGAGGCGGCGGCTTGGATGAATGGCACGCCCGATCCGTGGGGGATGAATGTAAACCCGTACTACAGCACCAACGCGAGTATCAATCCCAGTGGGGTTGCGTTCGGCAGCCCGGGTCCAAATAATTACCCCAAAAGTGATCCGTTTTGCTATCAGGGGCCGCCAAACATAAACGACGGAGGGCTAGTCCCTCGACCGCTGTGCCTCCTTGACGCCAGCCCCTATACCTTGAATATGCAGGTGGCGGCGCAGGACGTGAGGCTCGCCAACGACGGTGCCGACACGACCCTCAATCCCCTTGCTCTGTCGTCGGACCTTGCGTATACGTCGAACGGAGCACAAGCGGCGGGCAACCGCTTTATCATGGCGGTCACCGACACCGCCGACGCCGCCCAGTACGGACTGCAAGAAGCCGGTCTTAGCGGCGCCGGCGACGACAGCCCCGACCGCTCCTTCGTTTTGCCCGATACCCAGACCCTCCTGGCCGGGGAGAAGGCCATGGTTTCGAGTCCGGTTCCAGGTGTGCTCCAGCCCGATCCGAGCAGCGCTGCCTCCGGGGCGTACCCACTCACGATGTTGACCTACGCCGCGGTCACGCCACGCAGTCTCGATCCCGCCGCCGATGCCGACTACGCCAACTTCATTTCCTACGGCGTGGGCAAGGGCCAGGTGCCCGGCCTGGCATTCGGCGACCTTCCCCCGGGTTTTGCGCCCCTGCCGGCCGCACTCGTCACGCAGGCGACAGCGGCGGCCGCGCTGATCAAGAGCGGCGACCCCGCTCCGCCCGCCTCGAACCCCGTGACGACCGGCGCCCCGCCGACGGCGACGACACCTACGGGTGGCTCGACAACACCGTCTTCGTTGGCCTCGACGGCGGCGCCGACCGCGACCCCGTCGTCGCCAAGCACGACAACTATTGGCCGTGCTCCCAAGGCCCCTATTTCTCTCACGTCCGTCCGAACCCCGGCCATTGGGGTGGGTTTTGTACGGTTTACCTTGCCCTTGCTGGTCCTGTTGGGTTTGGCCGCGGCGCTCGGATGGGGGCTCCTCAAACGCCGACACCTCGGATCACGGCGTCCTGGCTGAACACCGGGTGAAGGCTGGGGGAACGTTGTTGCGGGAACCTATCCAGGAGCGCCATGTCCTCCTACAGTCCGAAGTGGATCGACCGTCGGGTCGAACCTAGGCACGCCCGCCAACAAAGTAAGGAGCGCCGAAGACCCCATGAGATTCAAGTTACAGAAAGCCGCGCGCAACGCCGCGGCAGTGGGCCTAGCAACGGCGATGGTATCGCTTGGCGCGATCGCCGTCGCGGCTCCGCCGGCCGGGGCTGATCCGGTGTACACCTCCGCTCTCGTTGGGGTCGGGTCCAACACGACCCAGGACCTCTTCAACGCCTTTGCCGGCGCATCGCCATTTCCGGCTCCTGTGGCTAACGCTGGTCTTGGCCAAGAGGCTCAAGCGTCGAAGTATTTCACTGGTATCCACTCCAGCGACGCTACGGGCGATGTTGGCCTTCAGTCGTGGGATGCCGTCGACCCGACCACGCTGCTGGCCGGCTGCCTCACCAAGGGCGCCAAGCCCGGCTTCGCCGAGGTCGATCGACCCAATGGATCCGGTGCCGGAGCGAACGCCCTGAGCGACGCCAACGACGGCGACGCGTGGGACCCGACCACGAACTGCGGCCAGAGCGCGACGAGCGCCGGCGACGCCGCGGGCCAGTTCGACTTCGCCCGCTCGTCCAGCGGTCCGAGCGGCGTGGGCACGGCCCTCACCTTCATCCCCTTTGCCCGCGATGGCGTGAGCTACCTCTACTACAGCCCGGTGCTGGCCGACCATGGAGCCGCCGGAGCGGGCAATCTGAGCAGTACCACCCTCGAGACGCTCTTTGGAACGGGGGGAACCCCGAACCCGACCGGGACCACGACGGTCACCGTCGCCAGCGTCACCTACACCCTAGAAGCCTGCATGATGCAGGCCGGCTCCGGTACCGGGAAGTTCTGGGACGGCGCCATGGGCAACAACGGGGCAGGAACGACCTCACAGCAGTCGGCCATCAACTCCGGGTGCTCGGACACCCTGGAGGAGAACGGCGGCAACGCCTTCGTGAACAGCACCTTCGTCCAGGCGTTGACGGGCAATGAGATTGCCATCATTCCGTTCTCGGCTGGAAGCTGGATCGCCCAGGCCAACCTGGTCGCCCGCGACCGTACCGATCAGGCCCGCACCGACGGTGCGAACCTCGGGTCGATCGACAGCTTCGGCGAGCCGTACACGGGCACTCCGGGCAGTGAAGTGCCGAACGCGGCGTTCTACGCCAGCACGGTCTACGGTCGCGACCTGTACGTGGTCGTTCCCACCAGCAAGCTGGGCGGCCCGGCAGGCAGCAACGGCGCCCTGAAGACCCTCTTCACCACCCTCAACGGCAACGCGCCGCCTATCTGCAGTGCTGCGGCTGCGACCACCATCAACTCGTTCGGCTTCACGACGACACTGGCGGCCGGCCAGACCTGTGGTGAGACCGGTGTCGCCGCCCTTGAAGAGGCGTACACGCAATGACCGACTCGAGACGATCAACCGAAAGGCATGTGACGGTGAAGCAGCGCCTGATAACGAAGGTGGGCGCAGTCGCCCTCGCCGCTGGTGCCCTTGCGCTATTCAGCGCACCCGCGG
>OBLV0100000674.1_pt1 | contig 10405 bp, 7 predicted proteins | sample 1520071 | NCBI WGS metagenome assembly OBLV01 (sample SAMEA3888446, study PRJEB22518) | metagenome | reverse complement strand
TGAGGGCGGCGTTGGCCGACTCGACCACCTGGCGGCGCCCCATCGACAGCCGCCACGCGGTGGTGCCGAACGGGATGCGCTGCCACCATGGCAGCTCGACCGGCATGGCGGTCAGGATCCCGTCGCAACACTTGTCGTAGCCCTCGCCGATCGGGACGAGCGGCACTGTTTTGGCCTTGCGCATCGTCTTGGGGAACGCCCGGGAGCGCAGCATCCCGGCGCAGAACGGGCACCGCCATCTGGTGGCTCCGTCGTCGTCGGGGCCGGCGTGGCGGACCATCCGCCACCGGGCCCGCAGGTTGAACTTGGCCTCGTAAGCCAGCTTCTCGGCCTCCGACGCTCCCCTCGGCGGCACCGGCAGGTCTCGCAGTTCTTCGGGCAGCAAAGGCGAGTACAGCTGGCCGTCGAGGAGCAATGCGTCACCGGAAAACGGCCTGACACCGCGCTGGTGGGTGACGACCTGGAACGTCTGATGGATACCGGCCTGGGCCAGCTTGTGATGCGTCGTGCCCGGCGCGCACAGCGAGTAGCCGGGGTCCCAGACCACGTCGTCGATCGGCGCCCCGGCTCGCTTCGCCGCTACTAGGTCGTCGACGATGGCCCGTCCCCGGTGGGTTCCGGCCGGGTTGAGGCTGAAGCAGGTCACCACGCCGGGCACTTCGTCGGACATGGACGTCTTGTCGATGTAGTTCGTCCACTTCACGTCGCGGGCCTGGACGGCCAGGTGCAGTTCGTAGCCGATGTACGGTCCGGCAGGACGGGAGTTGGTCGCCGACCGGTGCCCGACGCGGGCGTCGTGGTCGGCGGTGTATATATTCCGCCCGTCGGATCCTTGACCGAGGACTTTGGCCTTGCGGACCGGCTTCTTCGGCTTCGGGACGGCGTCCTGCTCGGTGAGCTGGGTTTCGGCCGCCTCGCCGTCGAGGGCGACGGTGGTCACCTCACCGTGAAGGGCACCCCAAGTCTCGACATCGGTGCCGTCGACGGCGACTGAACTCGACAAACGGAACTCCTCCGGCACCGCCGCCAGGGCGAGCCTGTTGGCGAGGTCCTTGGCCGTGATCCCAGCAACACCGGACTCGAGGAGGGCGGCGAGTTTGGTGAAGGCCCGGTCGACACGGTCGTAGGTTTGCTCCGGGTCGTGCTTGACGATCCCGAGCCGGGCACGCTGGTCGTCGGTCATGGCGTTGATCAGCCGGGCGACCTCGATCAGGTGCGCCTTGTGATGCCGGACGAGGGCGTTCAGCTGGCAAGCGACCAGGAGCGACCGCAGCGGGATGGTGTGGTGCCGACCGACCTCGGCGGTGAAATGGGGATCGAGAACCGGGACCACGCCGGAACGACGAACGATCCCCATCGCGAGCTGTAGTTCGTGCTCGGTGGTCGGACGCCCACCGGATGAGTCGAGCGGAGCACGGGAGCGCGTCACGACCGCCCCCGAAGCATCGACAGAGCGTCGATTTCATCGAGCGCTGGCACGAACTCCAACAGATCCGACAGCACCGTCACGCCCTGAAGACCGGCGGCACGCGCGAGCTCCGGCAGCCGCGTTCCCATTGCCATGTGCGTGACCAACCACGTGGACCGCAGACGTGGCGCCGAAAGCCTTGGATGGCGAGGAGGCGCGACTAGCGACGCCGCCAGAGCGCCCGCTCGGTTGCGGGCCATCGACCGCCCGCCCACGAGGAACTCATCACCGGCCGATGCGGCGAGGTCCAGTACCTCGTACTCCCAAGCGGCCAGGACCGGGACGGTCCTACCAATCGGCTCATCAACCCTGACAAGAACTATCCCATCCCGACGACTGACATCCTCCGCCGCTACGCGCGTGGACCACCGCCCGTCGAGGCCGGTGCCCGCCCCGAGCGCCAGCAGGGCTCGTGCCGCACGGACTCGCGCCGAAGTCGGTTGGACCAGCGCGTCGCTACGTAGCGTCGTCAGCTCGACGGCGCCGTACGGCGGTGCCACCTGACGACGAGCGACCGAGGCCGCACGGGGCTCCCATGGCGCCTTGGTCGTCAAAAGCGGTCCGATCCGGCGCAGTGTCGCCCGGTACGTCGCCCGCGACCGGTCGCCGTCAGAGCGTCGAAGACGAAGCGCTCCACCGTGTCAGGATCAAGAACAACCTCAGGATCGAGCGGCAACACCTGGTCGAGACACCACAGGGACAACCTGGACAGCACCCGGACAACCCGAAGCGCCCCCGCACCATCGTCCAGGTCGAGCCGGTCGGCGCACACCTTGACGAAGGGACGAACCGCGTCCCACGACTCCGCGCCGGCCCCGATCGGGCGGTACCCGTCCAACCAGTGCGCGCTCGGAAACCCATCGCGCGGCGGACCCACCGCGCCCATACCCTTGTCCATGTCGAGATCTCCCTAGAGGTCTTGGCCAGGCCCCGGGGTGTTAGAGCACCGCCGGGGCCACCTATGTTCTACAGTTGCATCATATCATGGTGGTGTGACAATTGACCTATCTGTAGACTCTTTCTTCTGATGCCTCTCGTCCGAACAGAGGAGTTGATCGACGCCCAAGAGGTCGCTCACATAATCGGCCTCGCTCAGCGCAACAGCGTCTATCTCTATCTTCGCAAGTATCCGGACATGCCTCGCCCTGTCGTGGACCTCGGCGGAACCCGTCCGCGGCTGTGGCTACGTCCTGAGATCGAATCCTGGGTCCAGCATCGCAAACCAGTACGGCGAGGACGACCCCGACAGTCCAGCCCTCCCCCAGCCACGACGCCCTCACCCTTTCCTGGTAACAAAGCCCCCCCTCCTGGGGGGATGCCTTAGCGGGCGTCCCGAGCCGCAACAATCATGAAATCGGATATCCGCTCATGGACAGTGCGGCTCCCCGACCTGCCGCAGTGCTCGGACGCGACCATCCGCTGACCGCCACCGGCTCAATCCAACAGCGATCGCGTCGCCTCGAATTGCCGGGGGTCTACCCCCCGGCACCCCCCGACAACTGGCACTACGCTTCGCTTCGGCCAGTTACCAAAACATTGGCAGGCCCACGCGTCCTTCAGTATTCCTGAACCGCCACCATGAAATCTCTGGACTGCGCCACGTTGTGAGCACCCAACCGCATGTGGTCAGTATCCCGACATCTCGGACCGTGAGCGCGTTGGCCGTTTCCCCCGGACTGACCGTCCAGCACCGCGTCTCGACGGCCTCGGCGTCAGCTGTCACGGCTGACCAATCAATGTCGGTGAAGCCTCTGAGCAGGTACACGGGTCGAGGCCGGCGAGATCCGCGGCCTCGGCGGCGTCCGGACCTACCATTACATGAGAAGGCGGTGTGGTCATGTCCGGAAAGCTCTCACTCAACCTCTACCTCTTGAAGGCCGGATCAACTCCCTCGACTGCTGTACCATCATTTCAGCAAACGGAATTACCCGGAGCGGCCGAGTCCACTGATGTCGTCGTTGAACAAAATGGCCCATGGATTCGAACCTGGATTCTTGGTGACGAACTGGTCGAGGCGCCACTGTCGGCAGCGGCTGAAGGCGTTGCGTCTCTTCTAATTCGTGCCACCCCGGCCGTCAACGCCTGGCACGCCTTCCTGCAGGACCTCGTTCCGGCGGCGCCTCTAGGGGAGGAAGACGTAAATCTTGGTGCGCTCCTGTTCCATCCTGTCGGTCAGGACGGGGAAGTCGTCGTGTGGAGCTTCGGGAATGCTTGGACACTGCTCGATTCCAGCCAGACTGTTGACCGCTTCGGACTGCGGGCCGGCTTGAATGCCCTTCTCACCTCTCCCGCTCCGCCCGTTTCCGCCAAACGCGCTCGGGCTGTCGGGGTCCGGGGCTTAACCTCAGCGATCCGAGCTTCAGTCGTACGCAAATCGACCGTTATCACTTCGCGTCCATCGAGCCCAAATGCAATGGAGCGGGTGGACCAAGCAAGTGACGCCGCCTCTATGGCAGAACTCACTACGCATCACCCAACTTTTGACCGGGTCTCAGCCGGTCGATCACTGCGATTCGAAGCAGCCGCGGCCTCCCTCGCGGATCTTGCTGCCTACGCCACCGAAGCCATCAGGCTCTACCGGAGAGACGACTACACGAAGGATGACGCCTACAAATGGATTGACTACACCGTCCCCATTGGCGACCGGGCAGAAGTCGACCGTATTCTCGACGAGTTGCTGGTCCAAGCGACGGCCACAAATCGGCTCGTCGTTGACTTGGTGTGGGCTGACGCCGATCCCGACACCGGGATATCGCCGGCCTTCTTCTGCTTTCCGAATGAGCACTCGAAGGTGGGCGACCCCCACCGAACGGTTCTGACCTGGCCCGGTGTCCTTGCGTGGCTTCAGGGGAAGAAAGGAGGCAACAAGCGAGGCCGGGAGGCCCTTCGAACCATCATCCGATTCTACGCCGAGGCCGATACTGCACCGACTACCTCGATCGAGTTATGGCACCTTTTGGTTGCGCAGATTTCGATTGGGTCCGACACCTACATTATTTCTGACGGCGAAGTATGGCATGCGAGCAAGTCACACCTCGCTGATATCGACAACCTACTTGCGCCTCACGTCAACGTTAACCCAACCTGGTTGCCACTGTATAGTCCCGGCGAAAGAGAAGGACCCTACAACAAACGAGCGGCAAAACATGGCAGTCACTTTCTCCTCGACAAGAATCTCGTGCGGCTGCCGGGGCAAACCTCCTTTGAACCGTGTGACCTTCTGTCAGCCGACGGCTTGTTCATGCATGTCAAGCGAAAAACATCGTCGGCCACAATGTCGCACCTTGTTACCCAGGCGTCGGTGTCAACTCAACTGCTCCGCTCGGACGCCACGGCCCGCGACCTTCTGGATAGGGCACTCCTCGCTTACTCGCCACCGTTGCCTAGCCTCCAACAAATGCGAGATCACTGCGCCAGCTTCGCCGCTCGCGCGACCGGAACCGTCCAGGTCGTCATCATTGGGTCGTGGCGCCAGCAACCCGAAATCACGCAGCTGCCGCTGCTCACTCGGATCAGCTTGAACAGTTGGCGACGGCAGATGCCATGCGAGTCGGGGATCGTCCTGGTGGGAACTTGACACTTGAACAGCGAGTCGTCGTGAATCGTGACACCACTTGTCGGATAATGCCTGATGGTTAACTGCATACTTTCACTGTTTCCGATGGAGAAAGTTGACGTTCTGGCAGCTTCCATTGGCCTGACAAGGAAGGTGTGCGTTCCTCACCCGGCAACTGGGTCGTACTCGTCAGGACGGAGAGGAGGTTGATACACGATCCTGATATAGTCGTACAGGTGTTCGACCGTGGTCAACCGGAGGATCGTTGGCAGTGACCCGTGAATCCCGCCGCCGACTTAGCCTTGATGATCGCAGACAACTGTTCGCTGCGGCCAATGGTCGTTGTGGAAGATGCCGAGAGCCCCTGGGTGACGACTGGGAGGGTGCCCACCTCGTCTCTTGGTCAAACGGTGGAGCTACCTCGCTCTCCAACATGGACGCCTGGTGCTTCGCTTGTAATCGCTCAAATGGTTCCAAGGACGCCATCAGCCTTCCTGGCTTCAAGCTTCGGGAATGGCAAGAGGCAGCGCTTGAGACGGCCATGGAGCAAATCTGGCGGAGAGGATCTGCCACCATCCATGCGGCGCCTGGAGCTGGCAAGACCCGCTTCACAGGCGCCGTCTACCTGGAGATGAAGGCGGCTGGGTGGGTTGAACGGCTGGTCGTCGTCGTGCCCAACTCGGCCCTTCGCAGTCAATGGCGGGAGTCCCTCGGCGAGATGCGGATCCATCTCGATGACGAGCCCCGCGATAACTGGATAGAGCATCGAGACACCGACGGCCCTGTGGTGACCTACCACTCCTTACCAAACGCCGCTAAGTTCCACCGTGCCGAGATCGACCGGCGGGCCACTCTTGTCGTCCTCGATGAGGTGCACCATGCCGGTGACAAGGCGACCTGGGGACGAGCCGTCACGCAAATGGTTGGCGACGTGGCCAGGGACGTCCATGCGGCGGGAATCTTGAACCTAACGGGAACCCTGTTTCGCTCTACCGGGTCGAAGCGCATTTCCACCGTTCGCTATCGCCCGTCAGAGGCCGATTCATCCAAGATCGAGGCGATCGAAGACTACTCCGTACTCACCTCCCAGTTGGTGCCCCAATACCTCCGTCCTCCCAACGTATACACCTACGGCACCGGCGTCCGCTTGCTCGACACCTCGACTACGGAAATTATCGAAGGGGACATTGCGGATCTTGATGAGCAGCAGAAATCCGCCGTGCTGCGCGAATCGTGGTCCAGCAAGGAGTGGGTAGACGGATTCGTCCGCGAGGCGATCCGCATGCTGAACCTCCAGCAAGAGGTGGTTGGATACAGAGAACCACTCAAACTTCTCTACGTCGCATCGAACCAGCAAGCCGCAAAACGGGTGGCGAACACCCTGAACGAACTTACTAATTCTAACTTTGCCCGGTTGGTCATCTCGGATGAACCGGCTGCTGTCCGAACGTTGGAACAGGCCCGAAAAGAACGCACCTCACTGGCCATCGTGTCGGTACGCATGGTGACCGAAGGATTCGACTGTGCGGCGGTATCGACCATCGCGTACGCGTCAAACGTCGTGGCCGACTTGACCATCGCCCAGACCATGGCACGCGCCATGCGTATCACCGACACCGAGCGCAAGCTTGGCAAAGTCGTACCCGCACAGATCCTGATCCCGGATCACTCGGGCCTGAAGGCCGCATTCACCCAAGCGCTCGTTGGCCGGATGCACCTGATCGCCGAGGATGACCCCGAAGATCGAGATCACGGCCAGAACGGTCACAGCAGTCGCGAGCTAAACCTCCCCCGATACCAAGTGGTCGACTTGACATCTCCCATTCTTCAAGGGGCGACAGTAGTCGGTGCGAACGACGGCGAAGTGTCGGCTGACGAACTAGCCGACTGGAACGTTCAGCTCGCAGTTCGGGGTGTTCCGCTTACCTACACACCAAACATCGTCGTTGCAGCCCGTCAGATTCCGAAGTTCCCACGGATCTACGCGGAGGATCTGCCAGATGGCTCAACCAGGAGGACGGCTGCCGATCCTCGGACGATAAACAAGATTCACCGCCAGCGAGCAACCACACTGGCACGGTGGATGGCCGGACATTTGGAGCACGACGACCGCTGGCAGGAACCGTCCTGGTTCCAAAATGACGCCAACGCCTTCGCTGGCATCCCCAAAGGCGGTCGCGACCAAGCGACAGAGATTCAGCTGGGGATGGTCGAGGCCTGGATGACCGAGAAGATCATCGAGCACTGTGACAAGCATGACTGCCTTCCCCCGACTCTGCTAAGCCAGGATCCCCACAGTGAGTAACAGCGACGAAACCGGCGGCGTTGCCGACGAGAACGGCCAGATGGTTCAGCGGTTTGGCTTGACGATGCACAATCTTGGTTTAGAACGTGCCGGGGAGGAGCTTCTAACGATGCTCCGCTCCGGCCGATGGCGCAAATGGTCACAAGGTGGGATGACCTTCGAGTTCCTGCCTGGCGAGTTCGACTACTTCCTGACGCAGCAGGAGATTCACCGCGAGCAGGTGATGATCCTTCCCGATGTGTCGGCCAAGGCGGCACTTGAGGAGGCGATGGACGAACGCCGCACGGGTGAGCGCGGCTACCGACGGCCGGTCAAGACTGCCCGGGAGCAGGTGCCCGAACTCCCAGGGCGTCCAATAGCGCCTTACGGCTACGGCAAGGCCGAGGGCCGTTCGCTAGCTGACGCTGGTGAACCAACCTCATCCTCTGGGCGCCCGGCTCTTGGATCGTCGGTGAGGCGCTTTCGCAACACCGGGGGTGTGAGCACCCGCCCGCCAAGAGACGAGCGAGCACGGTGGGAACGATTGGCCGCTTCGGCCGTGCGACTCCCCGATGCGGACCTGTACCACCTTATTGATCGAGTTGTGGAAGAGAAGAACAAGCGCGAGAAGAGCTCTCGAGAGCCGCAAGATTAGGTCCAACTTATTCCCTTGAGGACTCTGTTCTCGCTCGATTGCAGGTCTCTCCACGATCGGGACAGACGCCGGTGACTACGGACTGTGGAGACTCGCCGTCTGAAGTTGTGGACTTGTCGTGGTCGAACAAGCGTACGTGCAGATCAGCGAGTTTCGTGATCATCCCACCAAGGGATGTTCTCGTAAGAACGTCCCGCATGATCTCGAAACCCCGCTGAGGGTGTTAGCCGGCGGGGCTTCGTGCTATTCAGGGCCTTTCATCGCGCGTCATTGCGACCCATCCTCTGTTTTGCCATGCCTCGCGGGGCGTGCCGCTCGTGTGCGGACGCGCTGAATCGGCCCCGAATCTCGGAGCCGTTCCCTCGTGGGGCGCGCACGGTCAGCCGGGTGGGGCGGCCGTTCCTTCGGTCATCGTGGTAGGCGGCTCGACAACGTCCTTCCAGGTACCCCGACGCCGTTTCGGCATCGCCGGTTTGGCTTCGGCTTCTGCCCGCTTCTTTGCCCGGTAGCTGCGGATGCGGTCGAGGTTGTACCCGGCGATCGTGAACCCGAGCAGCATGGTCATCTTGGTCCGGCCGAACACCCGGAAGAACCCGCGGTTGAGATCGGCGAACGCGCCCTTCAAGGCGGCGTTGGCCGACTCCACGACTTGGCGTCGCCCCATCGACAACCGCCACGCGGTGGTACCGAACGGGATGCGCTGCCACCAGGGCAGCTCGACCGGCATGGCAGTCAGGATCCCGTCACAGCATTTGTCGCAGCCGTCGCCGACCGGAACGAGCGGCACCGTCTTCGATCCGCGCATGGTCTTCGGGAAGCTCCGGGAGCGCAGCATGCCGGAGCAGAACGGGCACCGCCACCGGGTGGCGCCGTCATCGTCGGGGCCGGCGTGGCGGACCATCCGCCACCGGGCCCGCTGGTTGAACTTGGCCTCGTAGACAAGCTTCTCCGCCTCCGACGATCCCCGCGGAGGCACCGGCAGGTCACGCAGCTCCTCGGGCAGGAGAGGCGAGTAGAGCTGTCCGTCGAGGAGCAAGGCGTCGCCGGAGAACGGTCGCACGCCACGCTGGTGGGTGACGACCTGGAACGTTTGGTGGATGCCGGCCTGCGCCAGCTTGTGATAAGTCGTCCCCGGCGCACATAGGGAATAGCCGGGATCCCAGATCACGTCGTTGATCTGAGCCCCGGCTTGGTTGGCGCCGATCAGGTCGTCGACGATCGCCCGACCCCGGTGGGTCCCGGCCGGGTTGAGACTGAAGCACGTCACAACGCCGGGTACTTCGTCGGACATGGATGTCTTGTCGATGTAGTTGGTCCACTTCACATCCCGGGCCTGCACGGCCAGGTGAAGCTCATAGCCGATATACGGCCCAGCAGGACGGGAGTTGGTGGCCGAACGGTGACCGGCACGGGCGTCGCGGTCGGCGGTGTAGATATTGCGTCCATCCCGCCCCTGACCAAGGACCTTGGCCTTGCGTGCCGGTTTCTTCGGCTTGGGCACTGCGTCCTGCTCGGTAAGCTGCGTCTCGGCTGCCTCGCCGTCGAGGGCGACGGTTGTGACCTCACCATGCAGCGCACCCCAGGTTTCGACGTCGGTGCCATCGACGGCCACCGAACTCGACAGCCGGAACTCCTCCGGCACGGCCGCCAGAGCCAGCCTGTTGGCGAGGTCCTGGGCCGTGATCCCGGCGTCGCCGGACTCCAGGAGGCCGGCGAGCTTGGTGAAGGCCCGGTCGATCCGGTCGTACGTCTGCACCGGTTCGTGCGCGACGATCCCGATCCGGTCCCGCTGGTCGTCGCTCATGGCGTTGATCAGTCGGGCCACTTCGATCAAATGTGCCTTGTGATGCCGGACGAGCGCGTTGAGCTGGCTGGCGACCAGCAGCGCCCGTAGCGAGATGGTGTGGTGCCGACCAACTTCGGCGGTGAACAAAGGATCGAGCACAGCGACCACACCGGAACGGTCAACGATCCCCGACGCCAACTGAAACTCATGGGCAGTGGTCGGACGCCCACCTGATGAGTCCAAGGGAGCCCGGGGGCGCGTCACGACCGCCCCCGAAGCATCCGCAGGGCCTCGATTTCGTCAAGCGCCGGCACGAACTCCAGCAGGTCCGACAACACCGTCACGCCCTTCAGACCGGCGGCGTGAGCGAGTTCCGGCAACCGTGTCCCCGAGGCCAGGTGCGCCCCCAACCACGTCGAACGCAGACGCGGCGCCGAAAGCCTCGGATGCTCGAGGGGCACGACAAGCGAGGCCGCGATGGCGCCCGCCCGGTTGCGGGCCGTCGACCGGCCGCCGACCAAGAACTCATCTCCGGCCGACGAGGCGAGATCCAAGACCTCGTCCTCCCAGGCGGCGAGGACCGGCACGATCCGGGCCGCCGGATGGCCGACCCAGATCGGAAGAGCACACGTCTGAACTCCAGTCACATCACGATC
>OBLV0100000673.1_pt1 | contig 10411 bp, 7 predicted proteins | sample 1520071 | NCBI WGS metagenome assembly OBLV01 (sample SAMEA3888446, study PRJEB22518) | metagenome | reverse complement strand
TCGCCCGGCCCGCGCGCGCTCGACCTGATCGGCGTTGCTGACCCCGGCCTTGTCCTGGGCCTCCTTGGTGCTGGCCCCGAGGTGGGGGGTCACGACGACCGACGCCAGCCCGAACAGCGGTGACACCGTCGTCGGCTCGACCGCGAACACGTCGAGGGCGGCGCCGGCGATGCGGCCGTCGGCGATGGCCGCGGCCAGCGCCGCCTCATCGATGATCCCGCCCCGAGCGGTATTGACGACGCGCAGTCCGGGCTTGGCGACCGCCAGGAGATCGGCGCCGACGAGGCCCGTGGTCTCGGGGGTCTTGGGCAGGTGGATCGTGAGGAAGTCGGCTTGGCGGACCACGTCGTCCAGCGCCAGAAGTTCGACGCCCATCTGCTTGGCCCGGTCGGGGGCGACGTAGGGGTCGTAGGCCACCAGGCGCATCCCGAAGGCGTGGGCCCGCTGAGCCACCAGGGCGCCGACGCGGCCGAGGCCAACGATGCCGAGGACCTTGCCGTGCACCTCGACGCCCTCCCAGCGGGAGCGTTCCCAGCGGCCGGCGACGAGGGCGGCGTGGGCCTGAGGGATGTTGCGGGCCTGGGCCAGCAGGAGGGCGATGGTGTGCTCGGCGGCCGAAACGATGTTGGAGCGGGGGGCGTTGACGACCATGACGCCGCGGCGGGTGGCGGCGGCCACGTCGACGTTGTCCAGGCCGATGCCGGCGCGGCCGACCACGACCAGATCCCGGCCCGCCTCGATCACCTCGGCGGTGACCTTGGTCGCCGAGCGTATGACCAGCGCCGCGGCCCCGGGGACGGCCTCGAGCAATCCGGTTGGCGACAGGCCGAGGCGGATGTCGGTGTCGTGGCCGGCGGCGCGAAGTGTTGCCAGCCCTCGCTCGGCGATTTCTTCCGTCACCAGGACGCGTGCCATGCAACCCATCCTCTCTCGGCTACCTGTGCTACCGGCGCAGAGGGCACCGAAAGCGCTAGTCCGCCTCCGCCAGCAATTTCCCCACCCTCGATACTCCCTCAACCAGGTCGTCGTCCGACAAGGCGTAGGAGAACCGCACGTAGCCCGGTGCACCGAACGCCTCGCCCGGCACCACCGCCACCTTGGCCTCCTCCAGGATGATCGCCGTCAGGTCGAGCGTCGTGGCCGGCGTCTGGCCCCGGATCGTGCGGCCCAGGACGCCCTCGAAGCTCGGGAAGGCGTAGAAGGCCCCCTCCGGCTCCGGGCAGATCACGCCGGGCATGTCCTGGAGCATCGACACAATGATGTGCCGGCGCCGGTCGTAGACCGCCCGCATGGCCTCGACCGCCGAGAGGTCGCCGGTCACCGCCGCCAGGGCGGCGCGCTGGGCCACGTTGCAGACGTTGGAGGTCACGTGCGACTGGAGGTTGCCGGCGGCGGCCACCACGTCGGCGGGGCCGATCATCCAGCCGACCCGCCAACCGGTCATGGCGTAGGTCTTGGCCACGCCGTTGACGACGAGGGTCTGGTTGGCCACCTCGGGCACGGCGGTTGCGACCGACACGAACCGGGCGTCGCCGTACACGAGGTGCTCGTAGATCTCGTCGGTGATGATCCAGACCCCGGTTTCGACGGCCCAGCGGCCGATCGCCTCGACCTCTTCTGGTCGGTAGACCGCACCGGTCGGGTTGGACGGCGAGCACAGGAGCAGGGCCTTGGTCTTCGGTGTCCGCGCCGCCTCCAGCTCGTCGACCGTGACCCGAAAGCCGCTCGCCGCAGTCGTGGGCACGACCACTGGCACCCCGCCGGCCAGGCCGATCGACTCGGGGTAGGTCGTCCAGTAGGGCGCCGGCAGGATCGCCTCGTCCCCGGGGTCCAGCAGGACCTCGAACGCCGTCGCCACGGCGTGCTTGCCGCCGTTGGTAATCAGGACGTTGTTGGCCTTGAGACCTTCAAACCCCGAGTCCCGCGTGGTCTTGGCCGCCACCGCGGCGCGCAGCTCGGGGAGGCCGGCCGCCGGGGTGTACTTGTGGTTCTTCGGGTCTTGGCAGGCAGCCACCGCGGCGGCGACGATGTGGGGCGGGGTCGGGAAGTCCGGCTCGCCGGCGCCGAAGCCGATGACCGGCTCCCCCGCCGCTTTGAGCGCCTTCGCCTTGGCGTCGATGGCCAGTGTGGCGGACTCGGTGACGGCCGAAACTCGGTTCGATATGCGATTCATTGCTGCCATGCTGGCACAGTGACGACGCTTCTTCCGACCGATATCTCAATCTCGGCCGCCCTCCTGCCGGCCGACGGCCGATTCGGTTGCGGGCCCTCCAAGGTCCGGCCTTCGGCCCTCGCCGCCCTGGCGGCCACGGGGAGTTCGTTCCTCGGCACCAGCCACCGCCAGGCGACGGTGAAGTCGCTGGTCGGGAGGCTACGGGCCGGTTTGGCTTCCCTCTTCTCCCTTCCATCCGATTATGAGGTGGCGCTGGGCAACGGCGGCACCACCGTTTTCTGGGACATCGCCACCTTCTGCCTCATCGAGCAGCGCAGCCAGCACCTGGTGTTCGGGGAGTTCTCTTCGAAGTTCGCCTCTGCTTCGGCCGCGGCGCCGCATCTGCTCGCCCCTTCTATTATTTCGTCTCGCCCTGGGACCCACCCCTCCTCGGTGCCTGATCCTGACGTCGACCTTTACGCCCTCACCCACAACGAGACCTCGACGGGGGTGATGATGCCTCTCTCCCTTGGCTTTGATTTGGGCGCATCCTTGGTCGCCGTCGACGCCACCTCCGCCGCCGGCGGGCTGGTGTTTGACCCTCTGTCGGTCGACGCCTACTACTTCGCCCCGCAGAAGTGCTTCGGCTCCGACGGTGGCCTGTGGGTCTGCCTCCTCTCGCCCGCCGCGGCCGAGCGCGTCCGGCGTCTCTCGGCGTCGGGACGGTGGGTCCCGGCCTCGCTCGACCTTGGCATCGCGCTCGACAACAGCGTGCTGAACCAGACCTACAACACGCCGGCGCTGGCCACCCTGTGGCTCCTCGCCGACCAGGTCGCCTGGATGCTGGACCAAGGTGGCCTCTCGGCGTGCGCCGCTCGGTCGGCCCGCTCTGCCTCGGTGCTGTACTCCTGGGCCTCGTCGTCCCCCTACGCGTCGCCGTTCGTGGCGGACCCGGCTGCTCGTAGCAACGTGGTCGGGACCATCGACCTCGCTGGTGGGGTGACCGAGACGGCCGTGTGCGCCGCCCTACGGGCCAATGGGATCGTGGACACCGAGTCCTATCGGAAGCTGGGGCGCAACCAACTGCGGATTGGGATGTTTCCCAACATCGACCCCGGCGACGTCGAAGCCCTCACCCACTGCATTGACTACGTGGTCGAGCGTCTCGCCCCTTAGCCCCATAGCCCTTTAGCCCCTTAGCCGGTCGGTCTTCGGGTTCCGGCGGCTCGGTCCTATGGCTTGGGCTCGTGCGCCCGGCGTGCGCGCCGGGTGGTCCCTCACGGCTGGCTTTCACATGTACCAGCCAGCCGTAGCCAAAACCTGAGCGACCCATCGGCAAGCGCCACTGTCCGCCGCCGGCAACCAACCGGCCACGCCGCCGGCAACCGCCGCCTTCGGGGACGCGCGCCGGCAACTGGCGCCTTCGGGGGCAACTGCCGCCCTTGAGGAAGCGCCGGCGAGACGCGCCGGCGAGACGCGCCGGCGAGACGCGCCTCGGTTAGAGGCCGGTCAGGCTGGTGGCATCGATATCGCCGGGGGGGCCGTCGTAGATGACGGCACCGTCGCGCAAACCCACGCAGCGGTCGGCGGTGGCCACGAAGTCCATCTGGTGGGTGGCCACGATCACCGTCGCCCCGGACTCGCCGGCGTCGTCCAGCAATTCGAGCAAGGCCAAGCGCCCGGCCGGATCGAGGCCAACGAAGGGCTCGTCGATCAGGAGCAGGGAAAACGGTCGGATCAGCCCGAGCACGATCGCCGTCTTCTGGCGCAGGCCTCGGCTGAAGCGGGAGGGGAGGTCGTCGGCCCGATCGGTAAGTCCGAGGGCATCGAGGAGGCCCTCGGCCCGGGACTGCCAGTCGTCGGCCTCATGGAGGCGGCACACGTACTCGATGTGCTCGAGGACCGATAGGTCGTCGTACAGGACCGGATTATCGGGTAGGTACGAAACGGCGGCTCGGGCGTCGATCGACCCGGCGGGATGGCCGACGATCGAGACCGAACCGTCGGACGGTTCCAACAGTCCCGCCGCCATCCGCAAGAGCGTCGTCTTGCCCGAGCCGTTGTGGCCGATCAGAACCAATCGCTGGCCCTCGGGCACCGACAGGTCGAGCGGTTCGAGGGCGACGAGGTCCCCGTAGGACTTGGAAAGCCCAGTGGCGGTGAGAACGGGGATCGCGGTGGCGGGATTGGACATGGCCGGTGCCAAAGGTACCGGAGCGATCGTCGGCTTCATGTCAGCGGGGTCAGCAGGGACAGCGGGATCATCGGGGTCGGCGGCGGCGGTGGGTGCTCGCACCCGCCGGAAGGACCGAGTGTCATGTCGAACGGGATGGACCGCCCCGGGCGGTCGTGCCCGCGGTTCCTCCCCGGCCGCCGGTCATCTTGGCTTCCTCCATCTGCTTGGCCCACCAGATGTGGGCATCTTCCTGGTATCGGATCCAGGCCAGGCCAAAGACGGCCACCACCAGCACCAGCTGCTCGAGGCTGACGGCGGCGAGGAGCACCGATTTGTGCTGATGGGCGGCCGAGCGCGCCGACAGGATGGGCAGCAGGCCGATCACGCACATGATCGGCGGCCAGAGCAGGCGGCCCACGGCGCGCATGCCCGCCACCTCGGGAATGAGCACCGTCTGGGGGCTGAACGCGGGCGGCGGCCCTTTGACCACACTCATGGCGCCGGCGCCAAGGGCGCAGAGCACGGCGGGCACGACCATGACGGCGCCCAGTTGCCAGGTCGTGGTGGAAAACCCCGTGATGGCGCAGGCGGCGAGGATGGCGACGCCTCCGACGAGCACCATGAGCAGCGCCGACGGCCCCACGAGGCGCAGGTGCAGCTCGCCCGCGGCAACGTCGTAGCTGAGCGCTCGATCGGGATGGTCGACCTCCTGAGCCAGCGGCTCGGTCACATCCAGAGCGGCCATGTAGAGGGCGAGGGCGGCGACGACGATGAGGGGGGCGGTGCCGTTCCAGACCGCCACCAGGCAGAACCCGGCGACGGCGCCGAGCACCGCGATCCGAGCCAGCCGCAGGCCGGGCCAGCGGAGCAGGCCGTGCCAGCCCCGGCGCCAGACCGGGAACCAGCGCCGGCGCGGTGGTCGGGCCCGATCAACGTCGAAGCCGGCGGCCAGCCACGACTTGGGGATGGCTCGGGGCATGCGCAGCCACGGCCGTTGGCGAGGCAGCTCCTGGGCCAACTGGCGGCGCAGCACGATCACGGTTCGGAGGTCCTGCAGGGTGGCGGCAAAGCGGATCTGTCCGACCAGGCCGGCCCGGCGTTCCGACGCCTCGAGGGACGTACCCCCGACGCCGAGCAGCCCGAGCACCAGGGCGGCCACGGCCACGGCGGCGCCGATGAGGTCGATGGCGTGGAAGGCGAGCGGCGCCAGGGCCAGCCGGCCGAGCATGCTGGCCGGCGAGGTGACGCTTCCGGCCCGGACGTCGGCCGCCGACCAGCCAAGCACCGCGATGGCCAGGATGCCCCCGATCCAGCGACCGAGCCGGTGGCCCGACACCAACAGGGCCAACCCGAAGCCGCCGACCACGGTGAGCGCCGCCACCGCGGCGTCGGTCGCGACCCAGGCCAACGTGGCGCCGGCCATGCGTTTCTCGGTCAACAGGCCGGCGATACCACCGCTGACGGCGGAGGCCAGGAGCAGGAAACGCAACTGCCGGATGGCCGGCGCCCGCAGCGCCACCCCCCGGTCGATGGGCGCCAGCAAGACGTGGCGGACATCGGCGGCCTCGACGACCAGCGGTCCACCCCGCCCGCCCGATCGGAGCCCCACGGCGAAGACCAGGGCGACGGCAAGGCCGACCCAGGGCCCACCGTGGAGCCGGATCGAGTCGAGCGACGCCTTGGGCAAGCGGGTGTCGCCGGTAACGCCCGACAGCAGCAGGACGCTGATGGTGGCGACGATGGCGGTGACATAGGCCCGGTAGAGGGCCTCGAAGGGGTCGAAGTCGATGATCCGCTGGCGCCGCCGTGTCGCCCGGAGGTCCTTCAGCACCACCGAAGGCTCGAAGGTGACCGCACTGTCCACGGCGGGCGACGCTACCCCGACATTCCAAGGATTGGGGAAAGGGTGGCCGTACTACCAACCGGACCATTCTGCCCACTAGGGTCATCGAGTCTCCAAAGGGGTGTTTCTGCTTCGGGCACGACCTCTGGCTGCGGCCTTGATGGCCGTCGCCGCGACGGTCGCGACCATTTCGCCCGCGAGCGCGACATCGCCCGCGCCGGCCCCGCTCCCACAATCCAAAGCCTTCATTCTCGTCGACGTCGACACCGGCAACGTGATCAGCGCCGGTAACGATCGAACCCCGTTGCCGCCAGCCAGCCTCACCAAGGTGATCACGGCGCTGGCGTCGAGCAACCTGGACCCGGCGACACCGGTGACCATCGACGCCCGGGCAGCTCAGGCTCCGGCGGACAAGATCGGGCTCGTCGCCGGACAGGTGTGGACTGCGGACGAGCTCTTTCACGCCCTGCTGATCTCCTCGGCCAACGACGCCGCCTTCGCCCTGGCGGAGCAGGTGGGTGGAAGCCTGCCCGGCTTCCAACAGATCTTTGCCCACACCGCCGTCGAGCTCGGCATGGCCGATCATCCGGTGCTGATGGACCCCGCCGGACTCGATGGGACCGAAGGCGTCGATGGCGGCAATCTGGTGAGCGCCCGCGACCTGGCCATCGCCGGCCGAGCACTACTGGCTGACCCTTACCTAGCCGCCATCGTGGCGACACCGATCTATTCCTTCATCGGGCCTGGAAATGTCCATCACCGGCTTGTGAGCCACAACTTCGCCTTCCTCAGCACCTATGCCGGCGCCATCGGGATGAAGACCGGCTTCACCGACCGTGCCGGTACCTCGATCATGGCGGCGGCGCGCCGGAACGGGCGGACCATGCTGGCGGTGGTCATGCACAGCACCAACCCGACGGCGGCGGCCAAGGTCCTGCTCGACCAGGGGTTCGGTACGGCAGTGGCGAGCGAGTTGACCGTCGATCGGTTGCCCGCCGTCGACTTGGCCGCCCTCCGCCCCCCCACCGTCGTGACCAGCGAGTCCCGCCAGTCGACCACGCCGTCGTCGCTGGCCGTGGCGGCCACGGTGCCCGACCCCGCGATCGCCGCCGTGGCCACCGCACCGCAGTCAATAACACTGCTTAGCGCCGCCGCCGCCGTCTCGTTTCTGCTGTGCCTCCTGCTCTACACCCGCCACCGGCGCCGGGTCTACCGGTCGAGGCCCAGCCTGTGGCTGGAGCGTGTCGCCATTACTCCCAAGGAATGAGTTAGCCGCCCGAGATGTCCTCGGGGCGCTGGCTACCGGCGGCGATGAACGGCATCATGGCCCGCAACTGCTCGCCCACCTTTTCGATCGGATGATCCCGGCCGCTCTGGCGTAGCTGATTGAAGTTGGGGCGGCCAGCCCGGTTTTCCGCGATCCACTCCTTGGCGAAGCTGCCGTCTTGGATCTCGGCGAGGATCTGTTTCATCTCGGCCTTCACGGCGGCGTTGATAACCCGCGGACCCCGGGTCAGATCGCCGTACTCGGCCGTGTCGGAGATCGAGAAGCGCATGCCGGATATCCCGTTCTCGTACATGAGGTCGACGATGAGCTTGACCTCATGCAGGCACTCGAAATACGCCGACTCGGGTTGGTAACCGGCCGCGACCAGGGTCTCGTAGCCCGCCATGATGAGCGAGGTCAGTCCACCGCAGAGTACGACCTGCTCGCCAAACAGGTCGGTTTCGGTCTCCTCGGAAAAGGTGGTGTCGAGCACCCCGGCTCGGGTGGCGCCGATGGCGTTGGCGTAGGAAAGGGCGAGCTCACGGGCCTTGCCGCTGGCGTCCTGTTCGACCGCGATCAGCGAGGGCACGCCGCCACCGCCCTCGAACGTCCGCCGGACCAAATGGCCCGGGCCCTTGGGTGCGACCATGGCCACATCGACCCCGTCTGGGGCCTTGATGAGGCCGAAGCGGATGTTGAAGCCATGAGCGAACAGCAGCGCGTCGCCGGGGCGGAGGCTCGGTTCGATGGCCGCTTGGTAGATGGCCTGCTGCTCGGTATCTGGGGCCAGCATCATGATCACATCGGCTTCGTCCGCCGCCTGGGCGATGGACGTGACCCGCAGCCCCGCCGCCTCCGCCTTAGCCCTAGACGACGACCCCTCACGAAGCCCGACGCGCACATCGACGCCGGAGTCGCGCAGGTTGAGGGCGTGGGCATGGCCCTGCGATCCGTACCCGATGATCGCGACCTTGCGGCCGGCGATGAGGCCGGGGTCAGCGTCGCGTTCGTAATAGACGTTCGCCATGACTAGCTCACCTTTCCGAGCGCCGCCCCCGGTCGGGGCGCCGTCTTATCCAGTTTGGGCAGCGCCACCCGGCCGGTGCGCTGCAGTTCGGTAATTCCAAAGGGTCGCATCAGGTCCTCGAAGTCGTCGAGGTTGGCCGGCGTGTCGGCCAGCATGAGCGTCAACGTCTCATGACCCACATCCACGATCTTGCCACCCAGGACCTGGAGAAGCTCGATGACCTGGCCCCGCTCGGTGACGTCGGCTTGAACGGTCAGCAACAGCAGCTCGCGCTCGACCGACTCGCCCGGAGCCAGCTCGGTGATCTTGACCACGTTGATCAGCTTGAAGAGCTGCTTCACGATCTGCTCGACGGAGGCCTGCTCGGCGTCGACGACGATGGTGATCCGGCTGAAGCGCTCGTCGTCGGTGGGCGCTACCGCCAAGGAGAAGATGTTGTAACCCCGGCGGGCAAACATTCCCGAGACCCGGGCCAGGACGCCGAACTTGTTTTCGACCAGCACCGAAAGCGTGTGATGCCGGGCGGGAGGCGTGGCGGCCATTACTGGACCACCCGACGACCCGCTCCGCCTTGTTGGGCGGGGTGGACGACAACGTCGCTGTTGGAGGCGCCAGCGGGGACCATCGGGAACACCTTTTCGCGAGCGTCGGTGCGAAAGTCGATCACGACCGGGCGGTCGTCGATCGCGTTGGCCTTGTCGATGGTCGGCTGGACGTCTTCGGGGGTCTCGACCCGGAAGCCGACACAACCCATGGCCTCGGCCCATTTGACGTAATCCGGCAGGTCGGGCGACAGGTAGACCTCGGAATAGCGCTCCTCGTAGAACATCTCCTGCCACTGGCGGACCATGCCGAGGTAGGCGTTGTTGAGGATGGCGATCTTCACCGGAATACGTTCGCTCGAGGCGGTGACTAGTTCCTGGGCCGTCATCTGGAAACAGCCGTCACCGTCGACCGCCCAGACCATCTTGTCGGGCCGGCCGACCTTGGCGCCGATGGCGGCGGGGACGGCGAAGCCCATCGTGCCGAGGCCGCCGGAGTTCACCCACGTGTAGGGGTGCTCGAAGCGCCAGTACAGGCTGGCCCACATCTGGTGCTGGCCCACGCCCGACACCACGATGGTGTCGTCGGGCGTCGAATCCCGGAGCACCTCGAGGACGTATTGCGGCTTCAGGAGGTCGCCCTCTTCGGGCTGGTCGTAGTGAAGCGGGAACCGGGCCTGCCATTCGGCGATCTTTGCGTTCCAGGGTTTTCTATCCGGCGCCTCGCCCCCCTGGCTGTTCAGCGCCCGAACCTCGAGGATGAGTTGCTCGATCACCAAGCGTGCGTCGCCCGCGATGGGTGCGTCGGGACGGCGAATTTTCCCCAACTCAGCTGGATCGATGTCGACGTGGATGATCTTGGCATCGGGAGCGAAGGCCCCCACCTTGCCCGTCACCCGGTCGTCGAAGCGGCTGCCGAGGGCAATCAACAGGTCGGCCTCTTGCATGGCCGTGATGGCGGTGTAGTTGCCGTGCATGCCCGGCATGCCGAGGCACAGCGGGTGGCTGTCGGGGAAGGCGCCCCGGGCCATCAGGGTGGTGACCACGTGGATGCCGGTCAGCTCGGCCAGTTCCTTGAGCTCGGCCGCGGCGTGGCTGTTGAGGATTCCTCCGCCGGCGTAGATCACCGGTCGGCGGCTCTCGCCGATCAGGCGGGCGGCCTCGCGGATCATCTGCGGGTCGCCCGTGGTGATGGGGCGGTATCCGGGGAGCGACCGAGCCACCTCGGCGTCGGTCGGCCAGTTCCACTCCGTCGACGCCATGAGGACGTCCTTTGGGAGGTCGACCAGCACCGGGCCGGGGCGGCCGGTCGTGGCGATGTGGAATGCCTGGCGAATGGCCATGGGGATGTTGTCCGGGTCCATGACCAGGTCGTTGTGCTTGGTCACCGAGCGGGTGATCCCG
>OBLV0100000672.1_pt1 | contig 10413 bp, 10 predicted proteins | sample 1520071 | NCBI WGS metagenome assembly OBLV01 (sample SAMEA3888446, study PRJEB22518) | metagenome | reverse complement strand
ACCAGTGTCGACTTGCCGACCCCCGAGTGGCCGACCAGCACGCTGACCTGCCCGGTCAGGCGGCCGCGCAGGTCGTCGAGCACCTCGGCCGACAACGGGCGGCCGGTCACCACGTACCCGATCCCGAGCGGTGCATAGGCGGCCAGCAGCTTCTCCGGCCCGGCCAGGTCGGCCTTGGTCAAGATGAGCAGCGGGTCGATCCCGGCGTCGTAGGCGGCCACCAGGAACCGGTCGATCAGCCGCGGCCGCGGCGGCGGGCTGGCCAGCGCGCAGACGATGCCGAGCTGGCCGGCGTTGGCCACGATGACCCGCTCGACCGGGTCGGTGTCGTCGGCGGAGCGGCGCAGCACCGAGCGGCGGGCGGCGATCCGCACGATCCGGGCCAGCGTGCCGGGCTGGCCGGAGGCGTCCCCGGCCAGGCCGACCAGGTCGCCGACCACCACGCTGCGCCGGCCCAGCTCGCGGGCCCGCATCGCGGTGACCGCCCGCCCGCCGCCCGGCCCGGTGAGCATGCAGCGGTACCGGCCCCGGTCGACCGCGGTGACCATCGCCTCCGCCGCGTCCTCGTGGGCCGGCCTGCGCCGGGTGCGGGGCCGCGAGCCGCGGCCCGGGCGCACCCGGACGTCGTCCTCGTCCAGCCGGGCGTGGCTCGGCCGGCTCAGGACGAGCCGCCCGCGAAACGCTCCCACTGGCGCAGGAAGCCGGGGAAGGTCTTGCCGACGGTCGCCGCGTCGCGCACGGTCAGCCCGGGCACGGCCAGCCCGAGCACGGCCGCGGCCATCACCATCCGGTGATCGTCGTGGCTGTCGAACGGGCGCGGGCCGGCCCGCAGCGGCCGCGGCGTGATCGCCAGCCCGTCGGGCAGCTCGGTGACGTCCCCGCCGAGCGCGCCGATCTCGGCGGCCAGCACCGCCAGCCGGTCGCATTCCTGGTGCCGCTGGTGGCCGATGCCGGTGAATCGGGACGGCGCGGAGGCCAGCGCGGCGACCGCGGTCAGCACCGGGGACAGCTCGCTGATGTCGCGCAGGTCCGCGCTCGTGCCGCGGATGACGCCGGTGCCGGCGATCGTCATCCCGCCGGGCGCCGGTGCGCAGTCGGCGCCCATCGCGGTCAGTACCTCCAGGATCGGGCCGGCGGCCTGCAGGCTGCGGGCCGGCCAGCCCGCGATCGTCACCCGGCCGCCGGTCACCAGCGCCGCGGCCAGGAACGGCGCCGCGTTGGACAGGTCGGGCTCGACGGCGATCTCGCCCGGCGCCAGCGGTCCCGGGTGCACCCGCCACTCCGCCGGGACCCCGGGCCGCCGGCCGGGGCCGGCCCGGGCCGGCTCGCTGACCTGCGCCCCGGCGGCGCGCAGCATCGCCACCGTCATGGCCAGGTGCGGCGCGGAGGGCACCGGCGGTCCAACGCTGCGGATCTCCACCCCCTTGTCGAACCGCGGCGCGGACAGCAGCAGGCCGGACACCAGCTGGGACGATGCGGACGCGTCCAGGGCTACGCTGCCGCCGCGCAGCCCGCCGCGGCCGTGCACGGTGAACGGCACGCTGCCCCGGCCGCCGTCGTCGATGTCCGCGCCGAGCTGGCGCAGGCCGTCCAGCAGCGGCCCGGCCGGGCGCTGCGCGGCCCGCGGGTCGCCGGTGAACCGCACGTCCGCCGCGGTGAGCGCCGCGGCCGGCGGCACGAAGCGCAGCACCGTGCCGGCGTTGCCGACGTCCACCGCGACCCGGCCGCCGGCCGGCCGTCCCGCAGTGACCCGCAGCCCGGCCGGCGCGGCGGCCCGGGCCTGATCCGGCACGGCCGGCGGCTGCGGCTCGATAACCGCTCCCAGCGCCCGCAGCGCCGCGGCCATCAGCTCGGTGTCCCTGGCCCGCAACGGCCCGGTGATCAGCGTCGGGCCGTCGGCGAGCGCGGCCAGGACCAGGGCGCGGTTGGTGACGGATTTCGAGCCGGGCAGCGCTACCGTGCCGCCGCAGGCGCCCGCCGCGGCCGGGGCCTGCCAGGGCCCGGCGGATCCGGGCAGGCCAGCGGCGGAACTCATGCAGTGAGGGTACGCCAGCGGGGTATCGCGCGGGCCGGGCCTGGTGCGGCCGCAGCGGCGGCGCGGCGGCGGGAATGACGGCCGGACCGGGCCCGGCAGGCGGGCCCGGCAGGTTTGGCGCGGGCCGATCGGGGCTATTACTGCTCAATCTGCAGGTACCCCCTGCCTGCTTCCGCGACCCCGGAGGACTGAGGACATGTGCGGCCGTTACGCGTCTGCGCGCAAGCGCATCGAGCTCCTGGAGGAGTTCGGCGTGCAGCGTGATCGCGTGGCCGAGGACCTCAGGCCGGACTACAACGTCGCGCCGACCAAGCCGGTCTACGCGGTACTGACCCGCCATCGCGAAGAGCCGTCCGGCGCCGCGGGCCAGGACGGCCGGGACCGCGGCGGGAAGGACGCCGGCCAGCCGCGCGGCGGCGGGAGCGGCGAGCTCGCGGGCACGGCCCGCGAGCTGCGGGTGGTGCGCTGGGGACTGGTGCCGTTCTGGGCCAAGGACGTGTCCATCGGCAGCAGGATGATCAACGCGCGGGCGGAGACCGTGAGCGAGAAGCCGGCTTTCCGGCGTGCGTTCGCCAAGCGGCGGTGCCTGCTGCCTGCCGACGGATACTACGAGTGGCAGCAGCTGAACGAGGCCGCGGGCGGCCAGGACAGCGGGGGCCGGGACAGCGGGGCCAAGGGCAAGCCCGTCAAGCAGCCGTACTTCATCCACCGCGCGGACGGGCATCCGCTGGCGTTCGCCGGCCTGTACGAGCTGTGGCGGGACCCCTCAGTGCCCGAGGACGACGACGACGCCTGGCTGTGGACCGCGACGGTGATCACCACCAGCGCGCCGGACGAGCTGGGCCGCATCCACGACCGGATGCCGATGATCATCGACCCGGGCCGCTGGGACGACTGGCTGGACCCGGACGCCCGCGACCCGGGGCAGCTGCGCTCGCTGCTGGTGCCCGCGGTCAGCAGCGGCCTGGAGACATATCCGGTCTCGACGGCGGTCAACTCGGTGCGCCACAACGGCCCGGAGCTGATCGAGCCGCTGGACGCGGGCACCGCCGGCCGTTAGCCGGACCGGCGCCCGCGCGCTGGCCGGCCGTGGGCCGGCCGTCCGCCGAAGGAGGTCAGGAGCATGGATACCGCGACGGCGCGAGAGCGCCTGGAGGAGATCTCGGCCGAGCTGGGCAGGTCCATCTCCGTGCTGGACCGGGCCGACACGCGGCCGGGCCAGCCGCCCGAGTACCCGCAGGACCCGGCGGACGCCGGCGCCAACCTGTCCGAGACCGACCGGGCGCAGGCGATGGTCGACGCGGCCAGGCGCCAGCTCGGCCAGGTACGCGCCGCCCTGACCCGCATCGACCACGGCACCTACGGGACGTGCGTCGACTGCGGCGGCCCGGTGCCCGAGGGCCGGCTGGAGGCCAAACCGGAGGCGGCCCGCTGCGTCGCCTGCCAGGGCCGCCGCGACCGGGGGCGGCGCTAACGCGCCGGGTGGCCCGCCGCAGGCGGCCGGCGGAATGAAGCCACCGCCGGCCGTGTTGCATCAGCCGTGTCCGTAGCCTGCCGTGACCGGCAAGAAGAGACCTCCGCGGTACGCGCCCGCGAGCCTGCGCTGGCTGGGGTTGTATCCTCCGGCGCAGACAGATGGCCAGCCGGCCGTCTGCGGCCTGCGCAAGCGGAGGGGGTGGGTCCGGTCCCGGAGACACTTGAGCAGCGCAGTCAGCGCTTCGAGCACGACGTGCTGCCCTACCTGGATCAGCTCTACGCGGCTGGCATGCGGATGACCCGCAACCCGGCCGACGCCGAGGACCTGGTGCAGGAGACCTTCGCGAAGGCGTACGCCTCGTTCCACCAGTTCCAGCCGGGCACCAACCTCAAGGCCTGGCTGTTCCGCATCCTGACCAATACCTTCATCAACTCCTACCGCAAGCGCCAGCGCGAGCCGCAGCGGTCCGGCGCGGAGGAGGTCGAGGACTGGCAGCTCGCCCGGGCCGCGTCGCACTCGTCGGCCGGGCTGAAGTCGGCCGAGGCCGAGGCGCTGGAACGGCTGCCCGACTCCGACGTGAAGGCGGCGCTGCAGGCGCTGCCGGAAGAGTTCAGGATCGCGGTGTACCTGGCCGATGTCGAGGGGTTCGCCTACAAGGAGATCGCCGACATCATGGGTACCCCGATCGGCACCGTGATGTCGCGCCTGCACCGCGGCCGCCGCCAGCTTCGCGAGATGCTGCAGGACTACGCAGCCGAGCAGGGAATGGTCCGGGCGGCCGACGCGAAGGCCGCGGAAGGGACTGTGGGGAGGAACGCAGAATGAGCTGCGGTAACCCGCACGAGACGCCCTGCAGCGAGGTCCTGGCCAGGGTGTACTCCTACCTGGACGGGCAGCTGGAGCACGGCAGCCTGGCCGAGGTGCGCCAGCATCTCGACGAGTGCGCCCCCTGCCTGCGCGAGTACGGCCTGGAAGAGGCGGTCAAGCGGCTGGTGCACAAGCACTGCGGGCACGAGGACGTGCCGTCCGGGCTGCGCACCAAGGTGCTGACCAGGATCGAGGCGGTCCGCGCCGAGCTGGAGATCACCGAGATCCGGGTCGACTAGCCCGGGAGCCGGACCGCCGCGCGGCCGGATCCGGGCCGCGGCACGCCTCAGCGTGCCGCACCTTTCGCTCGGTCCGTGCCGTGATGACCGCCTATTGTCTGCCACTTAGCGTATCTAATTGACTACCATAAGTACAGACAAGGACAAGCTCTTACACGATTCCTTCTGCTCGCGTTACTCTAAGTGCCGGCTACCGGGAGAGGCGATCGCCAGCGGGTTCTCAGCCGCCGGCGGATCGTGGTAGCCAGTGCTGAGGGGGGTCATGGGGAGGGTCACCGGAGCGGCCCGGGCGTACATCGCGGCTGTCGTGGCCGCGGCGGCGGCCGTGCTCGTGCTCGCGCCGCGTCCGCACGCCACCGCCCAGTGGTGGGGCGAGCTGGGCGTGCTCAGCCTGCTGTTCCTGGTCTGCAACTCCACCCCCACCCCGCTGGCGGCCCGGCAGTCGGCCTGGTCGCCGAGCTCGTCGGCCACGCTGGCCGCCGTGGTCCTGCTCGGCCCGCTGGGCGCCGCCCTGGTCGGCCTGACCTCCGTGCTCAGCCCGCGCCGCCAGCGGCCCGCCGACCGGTTCTTCAACGGTGCCATGAACGTGCTGTCCGGCTACGCGGCCGGCCGGGTATACGTGGCTCTCGGCGCCCCGGTCGGCCTGCCGGGCAAGGCCACGTTCGGCCACATCGCCTGGCCGTTCGCCGCGGCGGCCGTGGTGCACGTGGCCGCCAATCCGGTGCTGATCTGGGGGGTGCTGCGGCTCAACCGCCGCGCTGGCGCCGTGGCCCGGGTCCGGATGGAGTCCAGCCTGGCCCTGCTGCTGGCCTCCGACCTGGGCTACGCCGCCCTCGGGCTGATCATCGCGGCGCTGTGGAGCGTGGTGCACTGGTTCGCGGCGGTGCTGGTGCTGGTGCCGCTGTTCGCCGCCCGGTGGGCGATGGGCCAGTTTGCCGAGCAGCAGCGGGCCTACGCGGCCACCATGGCCGCGCTGTGCCAGGCGGTGGAGACCAAGGACTTCTACACCCGGGGCCACAGCGAGCGGGTGTCCAGGGGCTCGGGCATGATCGCCCGGCACGTCGGCATGCGGGCCGACCGGGTGGACGCGATCATGTTCGCCGGCATGCTGCACGACGTGGGCAAGCTCGGCGTGCCGACGACGGTGCTGCAGAAGACCGGGCCGCTGACCGAGGAGGAATACGCGGCCATCCAGCTGCACCCGATGCGCGGCCTGGAGATCGTCCGCGAGATCGGGTTCCTGACCGAGGCGCTGGCCGGGATCATGCACCATCACGAGCGGGTCGACGGCCGGGGTTACCCGATGGGCTTCGCCGGCCACGAGATCCCCGAGTTCGCCCGGATCATCGCGGTCGCCGACGCGTTCGACTCGATGACCTCGACCCGTTCCTACCGGCAGGCCCGCAGCATCCCCGATGCCGTCGAGGAGCTGCGCAAGGGCGCGGGCAGCCAGTTCGACCCGCTGCTGGTAGACGCGTTCATCACGGCGCTGGCCGCCGAGGGGTGGCAGCTGCCGGAACCGCCGGCCCTGCCGCCGAGCCGGGAGCTGGTCACCGCCCAGGACCACGACGACCCGACCGCGCCGCTGCAGGTCATCGAGAGCCCGTAGGCGGCAATGAGCAGCAACGCGCCGCCCGCCGAGCGCTGGGGATCCTGGCAGTCGCTGGACTCCGGCCGGCTGCTGCTGCTCGCCGCGGCGGTCATGCTCATGGTCGCGGCGACCGCCGGGACCGCGGTCGGCCTGGTCAACCCGGCGGTGGCGATCGCGTTCGGCGGGTTCATCGCGTTCGGCGAGCTGCTGCGGCTGGCGCTGCCGGGCGGCCGCGAGGCGGCCCCGATCGCGATGGCGGGCGGGATGTCCTACGCCCTGCTCATCTCCGTCGCGCACCAGCAGCACATCGCGGACATCCCGGCCCTGCAGGTCGTCGCGGTCACCGCCGCCGGGATGACGATCGGCGCGCTGCCGCACGTGGCGGCCGGCCGGCCCGCGGGCCTCACCGGGATGGCCACCCGGCTGCTGGCCGTGGCCGCCGTCGCGTTCGCGTTCCGGGCGCCGCTGCTGTATCACCATGTGATCTCGCACGGCTGGGGCCTCACCGTGGCGGTGATGGCGTTGCTGGTGCTGATCGGCTGGCTGGTCGACGCGGTCATCGGCGCCCTCATCCGGGCCGATGACCTGCGCGCCCGGTTCTCGGTCGCGCTGTGGGACGAGATGAACGTGCAGTGGCCGCTCGGCGCGTCGGTCGGCGCCTCGGTGATCATCGCCGTGTTCGCGGCCAAGGTGATGGGCCTGGCCGAGCTGGCCTGGTTCCTCCCCCCGCTGCTGGTCACCCAGGTGGCCTTCCGCCGGTACGCCGGCATCCGCGCCACCTACCTGCAGACCGTCCGCGCGCTGGCCCGCGTCACCGAGGTCGGCGGTTACGTCGAGGGCGGGCACTCGCGCCGGGTCAGCCGGCTGGCCGTCGCCGTCGGCCGGGAGCTGGGCATGCCCGAGCCCGACCTGCTGGACCTGGAGTACGCGGCGCTGATGCACGACATCGGCCAGCTGTCGCTGCGCGACCCGATTCCCGGCGGCGCGACCGTGCTGGTCTCGGCCGCCGACGCCGAGCGCATCGCCCAGCTCGGCGCGGACGTGATCCGCCAGGCCGGGGTGCTGGACAAGGTGGCCGAGCTGGTCCGCTGCCAGACCTGGCCGGCCCGCGGGCACGACCCGCAGCCGCCGGCCGGCAGCCGCATCATCCGGGCGGTGAACGCGTTCGACGACCTGGTCAGCGGCTCGGGCAACCGGGACAGGGTGAACGCGGCGCTGGAGCACCTGCGGCTGGACACCGCCCGCGAATACGACCCGGCGGTCGTCGATGCGCTCACCGAGGTGGCCAGCCGCCGCCTGGTCAGCCGCCTGTAGGCTGCCGTGCGGGCCGGAGGCGAGGAGGTGCGCGTGGCCGAGATCCGCGCGGAGATGGTCGCGAACGTGTGGCAGGTCGTCGCCTCCGAGGGCGCCGCGGTGGCCGACGGCGACACGCTGGTCATCCTGGAGTCGATGAAGATGGAGATCCCGGTGCTGGCCGAGGATTCCGGGGTGCTGACCAGGCTGGCCGTGGCGCAGGGCGACGTGGTCCAGGAAGGCGACCTGATCGCGATCATCGAATGAGCACGGTCATTCATGAGCACGGGTGACGGCCTGCGGCCCGGGCTGCGCGCCGCGGTGCGGGTCACGGTCGCCGCCGGTGACACCGCCATCGAGGCCGGCAGCGGCGACCTGCCGGTGCTGGCCACGCCGCGGCTGCTGGCCCTGGCCGAGGCAGCGACGGTGGCCATCGCCGCGCCGCGGCTGCCGCCCGGGCAGACCTCGGTCGGCATCGCCGTCGAGCTGGCGCACCGGCGGCCGAGCCCGGTCGGGGCGCAGGTGCTGGTCGAGGCGGAGCTGACGGAGATCGACGGGGCCAGGCTCACGTTCGCGGTGACCGCGCGGGCGGCCGGCGGCGGGCCGCTGATCGGCACGGGCACCGTGCAGCGGGCGGTCGTCGACCGGGACCGGTTCATCGCCCGGCTGGCCGGCGGCGGGTAGCCGGGCGCTAGACCCCCGTGGTCGAGCGCGGGTAGGCGACCTTCGGATCGGTGATCACATTGACCAGGTACGGGACGCCGGCGTCGAAGGCGCGGCGCAGCGCCGGCCCGATCTGGCCGGGCTCGGTGACGGTCTCGCCGGCCCCGCCGAGCGCGCTGACCACCTCGTCGTAGCGGCAGCCGGGCTGCAGGTCGGCGGCCACGTCGTAGCCGTACAGCGCCTGCATCGGGTGCTTCTCCAGCCCCCAGATGCCGTTGTTGCCGCAGATCATCACCACCGGCAGCCGGTGCCGGACCAGGGTGTCGGCGTCCATCAGCGAGAAGCCGGCCGCGCCGTCGCCGAGCAGCAGCACGACCTGGGCCGACGGCCGGGCGATGCGGGCCGCGATCGCGTATCCGGGGCCGGTGCCGAGGCACCCGTAGGGGCCCGGGTCCAGCCAGCCGCCGGGCCGCTGCGGCTCCAGGTACTTGCCGGCGTAGCTGACGAAGTCGCCGCCGTCGCCGATCACCACGGCGTCCGGCTCCAGCAGCCGGGCCAGCTCGCCGTAGATGCGCAGCGGGTGGACCGGCGCGGCCTCGCTGGACAGCAGGGCCGCGTCCGCGGCCACGGCCGCATCCCGGGCCTGGGCCAGCCGCCCCAGCCAGTCCTGGCCGCGGCCGGCCGGCCCGGCCGCGGCGGCCAGGCCGGTGAAGAACGCCGTGAGGTCGCCGGCGGCCGACGCGGCCAGCTCGCAGTGCCCGGCGACGGCCTCCGGCGCGTCGGCGACGTGCACCACCGCGGCCCGCGGCGCGCCGTCCCGGCCGCCGAACTCGCCGTAGCCGAGCCGGAAGTCCAGCGGGGTGCCCGCCACGATGACCAGGTCAGCCTGGTCGAACGCGGCCGACCGGGCCCGGGTTACCAGCAGCTCGTGCCCGGCCGGCAAGATGCCGCGGCCCTGCCCGTTGGCGATCACCGGCAGCCGCAGCGCCTCGGCCGCGCCGCGGGCGGCGTCCGCGGCGCCGTCCAGCCACACGTCCGAACCCAGCACCAGCACCGGGCGAGCGGCCCGGCCGAGCAGCCGGGCGATCTCGGCGACCGCGCCCGGATCCGGCCCGGGCCGGCCGGGCGGGCCGGCCGCCAGCCGGGCCGGAGATGCCGGGCCGGCCTGGCCGAACAGGGCCTCCAGGCTGGCGTCCAGGAACACCGGGCCGCGGTGCGGGGCGGCGGCCAGCGCGAAGGCCCGGGCCACGGCCGGGCCGACGGCGGCCGGGTCGTGCTCGGTCCGCGCCTGCTTGGTGACCGGGCTGAGCAGCGCCGGATGGTCGAGTTCCTGCAGGCTGCCCGAGCCCCAGCGGTAGTCGGGCGCCCGGCCGCCGATGATCACCACCGGAGAGCCGTTGAAGTGCGCGGTGGTGACGGCGCTGATGCCGTTGGTCACCCCCGGGCCGGCGGTGAGCACGGCCAGGCCGGGGGAGCGGGTCAGCCGGGCGGTCGCCTCGGCCGCGAACACGGCGGTCTGCTCGTGCCGGACGTCCACGATCCGCATCGGCGGCTCGGCCCGGACCGCCCCGTCGTAGAGCGGGAACACGTGGCCGCCCGACAGCGTGAACATGGCCGTCGCGCCGGCGGCGCGCGCGGCCGCCACGGCCTGGGTTCCGCCGGTCTCCTCGGTCATGCCGGTGACGTTACCAGCTGGTAGCTAGCCGCCCAGGGCGGTCATCCGGCCGGCGGCCGCCGCAGCCGGGTGATGAACTTGCCGCGGTCGCCCCGGGGCCAGGCCCGGACCCATCCCCCCGGCGGCGGCCATGCTGGCTGCCGGGCAAGTCCGGCGCTGATGCGATGATGACCTGGTGCCGACGATGACCGACCTCGCCCGCCGGGCCGGCCTGGCCGGCCCCGACCTGGACTGGCTGCACGCGCTGGTCTCGGACTGGCAGCTGCTGGCCGACCTGTCGTTCGCCGACCTGGTGCTGTGGGTCGCGATCCCGGCCGAGGGCACCTGGATGGCGCTGGCGCAGATGCGCCCGACCACTGGCCCGACCGCGTTTCCCGACGACATCGTGGGCGCGGTCCGCTCCGCCGGGGAGGCGCTGCCGCTGATGGCCGCGCGGGACCAGCAGCGGATCTGGCGGGAGGGCGACCCGGAGTGGGCCAGCGGCGTGCCGGACCGGCACGCCGCTGGCCCACTCCGGGTCGCCCTCCCGAGATCGGAAGAGCACACGTCTGAACTCCAGTCACATCACGATCT
>OBLV0100000671.1_pt1 | contig 10424 bp, 8 predicted proteins | sample 1520071 | NCBI WGS metagenome assembly OBLV01 (sample SAMEA3888446, study PRJEB22518) | metagenome | reverse complement strand
CGACGGCCGCCCGGTGTGCGTCGTGGCCAACGACCAGACGGTGAAGGCGGGGTCGTGGGGCGCCCGAACGGTCGAGAAGATCATCCGCCTCACCGAGTACGCCCTGGCCCACGAGCTGCCGGTGGTGTGGCTGGTTGACTCGGCCGGGGCGCGCATCACCGACCAGGTATCGCTCTTCCCTGGGCGCCGTGGCGCGGGCCGGATCTTCTACAACCAGGTCCGGCTGTCGGGTCGGGTGCCGCAGGTGTGCTGCCTATTTGGGCCGTCGGCGGCGGGCGGGGCCTACATCCCGAGCTTCTGCGACGCCGTCTTCATGGTCGAGGGCAACGCCTCGATGTACCTGGGCTCGCCCCGCATGGCCGAGATGGTCATCGGCGAGCACGCGACGCTCGAGGAGATGGGCGGCGCCCGGATGCACGCCTCGGTGTCCGGCTCGGGTGACAACCTGGCCTCCGACGACGCCGACGCCATCGCCCTGGCTCGAACCTGGCTCTCCTATTTCCCGACCAACTGGCGCGAGGCGCCGCCGGTTACGTCGGCTTCCGACTCCGCGGTCGCGCTGACAGCCGACATGATCCCGGCGTCGCCCAGCGAGGGCTACGACATCCATACCGTCATCGAGGCCCTCGTCGACAGCAACACGTTCTTCGAGCTCAAGGCGCTGTGGGCGCCGGAGCTCGTCATCGGCTTGGGGCGCCTGGACGGCAGCCCGATTGGCGTCGTCGCCAACAACCCGGCGGTGAAAGGCGGCGTGCTCTTCGTCGACTCGGCGGACAAGGCGGCCCGGTTCGTCTGGTGTTGCGACGCCTTCAACATCCCACTGCTCTTTCTCTGCGATGTCCCGGGATTCATGATCGGGTCCCAGGTCGAGCGCCAGGGGATCATCCGCCACGGCGCCAAGATGATCACGGCGGTGTCAGAGGCCACCGTGCCCAAGGTGTCGGTCATCGTGCGAAAGGCCTACGGAGCCGGCCTGTACGCCATGGCCGGTCCGGCGTTCGAACCCGACGCCTGCCTCGCCCTGCCGTCGGCCCACATCGCCGTCATGGGCCCCGAGGCCGCGGTGAACGCCGTCTACGCCAACAAGATCGAAGCCATCGCCGACCCGCTCGAGCGGTCTCGCTTTGTGGCCGAACGCCGGGCCGAATACGAGGAGGACGTGGACCTGTTACGGCTCGCGTCGGACCTGGTCATCGATGCCATCGTCGAACCTGAGGCCCTTCGCGGCGAGGTGATCCTGCGCCTACAAGCCGCCGGTGGCAAGGACCGTACGTTCAGCGAGCGCCATCACGGGGTCCCGCCGGTATGACGGCACTGCCGCCCCACGTGGCGATCCGAGAGGTCGGGCCCCGCGACGGCCTCCAGGGGGAACGCAGCCTTTCAGTCGACGAACGGGTCTCGCTGATCGATGCCCTCGCCGCCACGGGCGTGAGCGATATCGAGGCGGTCGCCTTCGTCTCACCCCGCGTCGTACCGGCGATGGCGTCCGCGGCCGACGTGATGGCGGCGGTGCCACACCGGCCGGGGGTGCGCTACTGGGCCTTGGTGCCCAACGTGCGCGGCGCCGAGATGGCCCTGGCCGCAGGGGTCGACGGCCTCTCCGTGACAGCCTCAGCTTCGGAGCAATATTCGGGGAAAAATGTGGGGCTCTCGATCGACCAGTCGATTGTCGAGTTAGGGCGAATCGCGGCGATCACCGAAGGCAAGGTCCCAGTCGACGCCGTCGTCTCGTGTGCATTCGGGTCACCATTCGAGGGCTCGATCCCCCCTGGTTCGGTCGCCGCGATTGCACGGCGTCTGCTCGATGCTGGCGCCACCACCGTCACCCTCGCCGACACGATCGGGATGGCGTCGCCCCGAAGCATTGACGCCCTGATCGGCGAGACCGGCACCGACGTCGGGCTCCACCTCCACGACACCCGGGGTACCGCGCTGGTCAATGCCTACGCCGCCCTGCAGCGTGGGGTCACCCACTTCGACTGCTCGGTCGGCGGGCTCGGCGGATCGCCCTTCGCGCCCGGCGCCGGCGGCAACCTGGCGACCGAGGACCTCGTCCACCTGCTCGACGACCTGGGGGTCACGACCGGCATCAAACTGTCGTTGGTGCTGGTGGCCGGACGCCAGTTCGCAAACCTCATCGGGCACGCGGTCCCGAGCCGCGTCGCCCAAGCACTGGTGGACCGTGCCCTGGTGTGAGACATGCAGCAAGTTCTGGAGCCCCCCCGCCATGGGCAAGGGCGGCGAGTGCCCGAAGTGCGGAGAGGTGATCGCGGCGCCGAAGAAGGCGCCGTGGCACTTCAAACTGCTGATCGGAGGAACCACGATCTACCTCACCTACCGGGCCTACCAAGGTGTCGCGTGGCTGTTGCACCACGTCTAGCCTGCCGGTACCGCCCATCGACCCACTAGTATCCGTCCTTACCACCGCGGGCTGTGGCGCAGCTTGGTTAGCGCGCTTGACTGGGGGTCAAGAGGTCCCGAGTTCAAATCTCGGCAGCCCGACCACCGAAGCGCTGGTCAGAGCCTTGCGGCCTGCCAGCGGAGCCGGCTAGGTGTAGACAGACCGTGCTGGCAGCGTCGTTGTGGGTCCTGACCGGCCCATGCGGGACGGGACCACAAGCGCGTAACTTCACGACTGTCAGCCGAGTAGCTCACCGCACGCCGAAGACCGCCGTCGGGGCAAGTGACGTGCTGGCTGGCATCTCTGACGTGCGCCCGAACAACGGGGAATGACCTCCGTCGACCACGTGCAATTGCAGCTCGAAGCGATCGCCGTCGACGGGCAGCCGGTGGGCGTGGCGACCGAGGTTCAACAGATGCTGCTCGGGCTGGTCGCCGAGGCGGAACGATTGAGAGAGCAAATCGTTCGCGCCGGAGAACGCGCTACATCGGAGACGGTCGCCCGCGAACTTTACCCCGCGATCCAGTGCCTAGAAGGCGAATCCCGGCTCGCGCTCGCCGGCTACGACGTTCTATGCGTGCCTTCACACGTCGTCACGGCTGCCCACTTCCTCGGTCGGGCCCGAGCGATGCTGAAGCCCCTCCCGGTCCTGGCTGGAGGCGCAGGACTTCGGGCGCTCGCCAAGCGGATCGATGCTGTCATCGCCCGGCTGTCGACGCTCATCGATCCCTTTCATCACGACCGGCACGACCGGTCCCAACGGCGCGGGCTCCGTTGGAACTCTTCACAGAACGACCCCCGACTGGTCCCCCTCGCGCGACCGATCTTCCGACCCCATCAACCAATCACGTTCGGGAGAGCCGGCCGCCGCATAAGGCGCGGCCTCCCCGGCCAATGCCCGAGGAAGCAACCATGCAAAAAGGCCTCGAGCGGGCCCGGCGAGTTCCCGGCCCGGAACAACCAACGATCCGCTGACCCGTCGCCGCGTCGCCTGTACCGGCTCGACGAGGCCGCTCATCAACCTTCGATCTCCCGTAAGGAGGTCACTAGGCTGGTCGGCCGGGGCGAGCTGCGGTCCGTCAAGGTCGGCCGGCGGAGACGTCATCCCGGCCTTGGCGCTCGATGAAGACGTCGCCCTGCTTGAGCAGCAGCAGGCGAGCTAGTCGCGGTACGCCCGAAGCTGTGCCCAAGGGCAAGGTAGCCCGCTCAATCTTGAGACCCAACAATCCAGCGCGGCCATTTGGCGCCATTCATCTCGCCATCCGGGTCGCTCTCTAGTCCGTAAACCCGCAGGTCAACGGCACAATCCGTCACAAGGTATCAGCGGGCGATAGGAGGCGTCCGCGGGATGCTCGCGGGATCGTCGCGGGATCGATCCCGTTGAGGCGACAGTCTCTTGGAGCCTCGAATCTCCGCTCAAGCGCACCGACGCCGGTCTCTGGTGGCCGGATCGGCGTCGTCGCCCGAGGCTCAAGTATCGACTACCGGAAAATGGCTGCCGGAGCGGCCGGTACTGGGACGGCACCTGGGAAGATGGATAACTGCGATGGCCGATCCCGATCAGGTCGCCGAGGTTATTCGGTTCGCGCTGGATGAACTCGGCGCCCGCAATGCGCAACATGACTTCGAGCACCTGTGTCGCCACGTCGCGCGGGCGCGCATCGCGGCAAACGTGCTGCCGGCGACAGGGCCGGTGTCGGCGCGGGGCGATCAGTGCCGCGATTTCGAGACCTACACGACCCACCTGCCCCGTGAACTGCCGGGCACGTCGGTCTTCGCGACTGGCACATCACGGCGTTTGGTGTTCGCGTGCACCACGCAGCGGTCTGGCCTAAAGGGCAAGATTTCCGACGACGTCGAGGGCATCGTCGAGCCCGGGGCGCCTGACGAGATTCACTACTTCTGCACCCAACCGGTCGACGTTGGACTGCGTCACAAGCTTCAAGCATGGGCGCGTGATGCCCACCAGGTCGAGCTCGAGATCCACGATCTTCACGCGCTTGGCGAGCATCTGGCCGCTCCGGATCTGTTCTGGGTCGCCGAGCGGTATCTCAATCTGCCGGCCGAACTGCGTCCGACACCTCCCGACATTCAGGGATTGCCCGAGTGGTATGTGGAGGCGCGCGACCGATGGCCAGCGCGTCCGGCGCCGCCGGGGGGCCTCGGCGATCTCATCGACGTGAAGGACGGGCTGCGTCATGCCACGTTCGACGCCGCCGCGCGTTCGGACCTTCCTTTCTGGCTGGCGCTGATGCGCCAGCTCGTCGCCGCTGCCGGCCCCGACCGTTTGCATCAGCGGGCACGCTACGAGGTCGCGGTGGCGACGCTGCGCGGGCAGGACAGTCTGCGACCTGCGGACGAGCTGGTACGGGCGTTCTTCGTCGACATTGCCGTCGAGGGCACGCCGGCGCTGCTGGAGGACGCTTCAGTGCTCCTCATGTACTGTGTCGGCGCTTATAGCCGCCAGCTCACCGACATCGACGCAGCGACGATCGCTGCTTGGAATGCCATGCTCCGCGACAGGGTCCGCGTTCTCCTACGAGAGCGGCCGCCAGTGAACCGGCAGGCCGCATTGTTTAATGTGGTTGCGCACCTCGGTATCCACCCCGACGTCCTCCGGGTGTTCCCCGATGGAGCCGAGCCGGGCCTGCGAACGCCGAGCGAGATCACCGCGGCGGTCATCGCGGGCGACATCGAGGCGGTCCCGGTTGCCGATGTCGCGTTCGTCGACCTTGACGAATCGTTTGCCGCGTGGCAGCGACTGATCGATCTGCTGCCTGATGCGACCTTGTTTCCCGTTGGCCGGCTGGCCGAGTTCTACGCGATCCTTGCACCCCTACTCGTTGACGACACGAGATACGAGCGTGTTCGTGACGCTCTCGACGAGCGGCTTGCCGCTGCGGCCGGCCGGGCTGCGGTCGCAGAAGCTTGCCGGAGTCGAGCCCTGTCGCTGCTCAACTCGCACCGACTCGTCGCGGCGCTTAACGAGCTCCATAGGGCGAAGGTCGACTGGTGGTCGGGGGACACGCTCCACGGCTCGCTGCTTGCGATGCTTCTGATCTCGAAGATCTATCTTGAGCTGCGGCTGCCGACGGCGGGCCGGTACTACGCGCTCGCCGCGGCCGTGTCGGCGCACGCGTCTGGCCAGGAGGACCTGGCCGACATCGTTCCGCAGGCTTTCGAGATGGCCGCCCGGGCAGACCACCTCGCCGGAGCTTGGTGGGCCGAGACCCAGCTTCTCGACCTCACGGTGCGCGCCCACACTGCCATCGTCGAACCCAGCTTCGATATCGAGACCTTCTCGTATCTGGAATCCGTAGTGGTACATGGGGCGCTGTTGCTGGTGATCTCCCGCCTGATCGGTCACCGCCTCACCGACGAGATCGAGGCCACCTTTTCCAGCTCGGGCCTACTGGAGTTGCTCGAAAACATGGCTTCGAGCACTCCCGCGGTTGCCGAGCGCAGCCGGGCCGACTGGGTCCAGATCGCGGACGATGAATTGTGCGGCCGTCCATTCTGTGACGTCGGGCCGGTCAAGGTGCTGCGGTGGAGTTCGCTTGGGCTCGATTGGACGGTTCGTTCCCGAAATAGGCGCGTTGATGTCCTTGCCGCTGAACGTTTCGCCGCGGCGGCACAGATCGCGTCCGTCGAACTTCTCGATCACGACCTCGTCTTCATGCCGACGTCCATCGAAGTGTTCGTCGAGACCAGAGGCGCCGGCTCGGCCGACATCGGGGCGCACGCGATTCCGTCGAACGCTGGACGTCAGTGGCGGGTCGTGCTCACCGAGTACACCGGGTCGGGCAGCCTCGACGACATCGCAACCGGGGCGGAGCCGCTAGCAGCGCTTTCGAGCATCCTCATCGAGGCGTCGCTGCTGCCCGACGAGGAGTTTTTCGCGGCTCTGAAAGCGGCATTTCATCGGGGTCTGAGCCACAAGCTGTACATCGGACGTCCATACGACGATGTCGCGGAATTCCTCGACGACGCGCACTTCACGAACCCAGCGGTCCAGTACGCCGAAGCGCTCGGCCCGCCCGCGGAGCACCCGGCCCGCCCGGCTCCCGAACTCGAACCGGTAGTCGTTCCGGGACCCACCTACAGCAGGGACGAGGCGGAGAAGATGCTGCGTAACCGCTACGAGCTGCTGCCATCCCTGGTCGCGTTTACCCTTCCGAGGCTCAACGCGGACCCTTCATTTCGGCACGTCGTTCACGAACTGCGCAGCCGCGGGTGGCTCGATTGGCACATTCTGACAGCCGTCCTGAACGTCAGTTTGAACTATCGGATCCGGGCTGCGAGTGCGCTCGACGAGCCGCCGTCTGAGGACGAACTGCGCAGGCTTAGCGAGCAAGCCCGGCGACCAGAGACGGAGGACATGCGAGCGGTACCGCCATCGCGGTTCACGATGGAAGCCATGGAGGACGCGCGGCGGTTCGCGATGCTTTCCCTCGTTGGCTACTGGCGGCTGAGAGGCCATCAACCGACGCCAGACTTCCCGGCAATCACCCGGGTTCTTGCTGACCGGTATGGCTACTGGACAGATGACCTCCCTCATGACGATCCGTTTCCATCCGACGCCTGACTGCCAAAACACCTGGCATCGACCGGAGTTCACGATTGTCGCTGCTCATCATCGAGCGCCAGGTGGGCCAGTTAGAGATCCGTTCCGGACTCGGCTCCCAGCCGTAAGTGGGTGGTCGGGAACACTGATGTTGCGAGTGCGCCGGGGGTCGAGGTCCAATAATGCGGGGGACAAAGGCGTAAACCGCACGTCACAGATCACGCGGCAGCACCTCTCGGGTGAGACCTCTTGGTTCCGAGGGTTCGGCGGGGCCTCAAGCGTGACCTCGGTCTCTCGTCAACGCCTTGCGGGGTGTTCGGCCTCCGAGATGCCGTGGTGCCACGCAGTCACCGCGGAGCAGATGGTCGAACGCCCCTGCATGATCCGCTCGACGAACGTCAGGCCCTGCAGGAGGACCAGCGCCTCCGGTCGTACGGGCAGAGCTAGCTGGTCGTTGCTTCGTACCTTGTCGAGAAGCGTGTTGATGGTGGCGGGTGAGGGCGGTCCTGGCAGTCGAACCAGCAGCGGCCTGAGGACAGCCCCTAGCTCACTGCAGCGGGTCGATCGGGTAGCGGCTGATCGGGGGCTTAAGCTTCGGCCCTCGCAGTGTGGTTGTGGTCCTCGGGCCCGCGTTCGAAGGCTCCGGCCCGATGAGGTACCACGCCTCGACCAGTGCCGCTGCCTCGGTGGGTGAAAGCTGTCCGTTGATGGCCTCGTTGCTCGACGCCTTGTTGGCGATAATGCTCCGCAGGCTGCCGGCCAGGTCTTTGGGCGAGTCGAGGGTCTTCACCGCCGTGGCGAGGGCGAGAATGTCGGCGCAGTTCTTAACGGATGAGAAGGCGTTCCGTACCGCGTCGTGCAGCGCCTTGGGTGTGTCATTGGTTGGCATGTGACCAGGGTGCCACGAGGGTGTGACGACTTACAACCGGATAACTACACATCTGTAATCCAGTTGCTGTACGCTTGTTCGCGGAAGCATGCGATCGGAGTAAAGACATGACGATGTACGGCGAGACGACTTGCCCGAGCTGCGGCAAGACGGGTGAGATGACGGGCAGCTGGACGAAGGGGATGCTGTCCGGCCTGCTGATGACCGGCTTGGACCCAGCCAACTGCGCGGGCTGCCGGTCGATCATCGGGGACAACGGGGGAGCGCCTGGCACGTTTACGGACGGCGGATTCGAACCACTATGAGAGGCGCCAGTACGCCACCTTCCTGAGATTGGCAGTCACTTCAGGATGAGGTACGCCAGACCGATCAGGGCGACTAGGAGGGGGACGATCACCTTGCCGGTCGCGTCCACGAGGTCCTTGCGTCTGGCGGCGGCATCGTTAAGCCGATCGAGGAGAGGGGCGCTGGCCCCGAGCGGTCCGAGGTCGTCGTCCGAGGCGATGCGCCACCGAAGCATGAAAAGCCCAATGTAGCCTAGGGCGACGATCGCCACGGCATCTACCAGCCGCCAGTACAGCGGGACGGACTGCTGAGAGACGACGACGACGCCCATCGCTATCCCGACGGGCACCACGGCCAGATTGAAACTGCGCCACCTTCGATTTCCCCGGCGGAGTGTGACTAGGCGCTCCACAAGCCGACCGAGTTCGATCGCGTTGCCTAGCGACTTCTGGACCGAGGGCAGCGCTCTAACGTCGACCTCGCTGAGGTCAAGAAGGGCGACGACAGCGTCGGTGGTGGGGGCACGATCATCCATTACGACCAGTATGGCTTGGCGGGAACGACAACCGTGAAACTACGAAGCGGTAGGGGCGGAGATGCCCCAGGGTCCCCTCGCCGACGACTCGCTAGCTGTCCCGGATGATGGGGGCGGTGACGGTCGCGGCGTGCGGAGGTGTGGCCGAGTTGGTGATGTTGGTGGGCTGGTCCGTCGACGCTCTGGCGGCCGCCGTCGACGCGGCGGCCACCGACCCTGAGCTGGTCGCCAAGGGTTTCGATGCGGTGGCGGTGGCGGCGGAGTTGTTGGGCCCGGAGGGCCGGCTGGCGGAGCGCAAGGTGTTCACCCGCCTGGATGTGATGGTGGCGGTGGCCGCCACCCACCCCGAGGCCTACGGACTGCCCCGATCCGAACTGGACCGGATTGTCGACCGGGTCCTGGCCGACCCCGACGCCATCCCGCTCCTGGGCAAGACCACCAGCGGGGAACGGGCGCATGCGACTGCCACCACGATCGCCGACGAGCAGGCCGTCGTCGCCGCCGTCGAAGCCCCAGTTCAGCGCACCACCGCCGTGAAGGCCGCCCACCCGTTCACTGTTGGCGCCGCCATCATCGAGAATGGCCGGGAGTTGGGCCGGCCGCTGACCGCCGGGCAGGTGGCGGCGGTGCAGGGGATCTGCACGTCGGGGCGCGGCGTCGATCTGATCGAGGGGGTGGCCGGGGCTGGCAAGACAACGGTGATGGCGGTGGCCCGAGCGGCGTTCGAGGTCGAGGGGTTCACGGTGATCGGTACGGCCACCTCCGGCCAGGCCGCCCGCACCCTGGGCCGGGAGGCCGGGATCGCCGCTTCGCGGACGGTGGCGTCGTTGCGGTGGCGGCTCGACCATCAGCGGCTGCGTCTCGATGAGCGGACCGTGGTGATCCATGACCAGGCGGGGATGACTGACGACGCCGACGTGGCCGCCCTCCTGGAGGCCGCCGCCGTGGCCGGGGCCAGGGTGGTGATGGTGGGCGACGACCCCCAGCTCGGCGCTATCGGCTCCGGCGGTTTCCTGGGCGCCGTTGTGGAACGCCACGGCGGCACCGTGTACCGGTTGACCGAGAACGTCCGCCAACGAGACCCCGGCGAGCGTGACGCCCTCGACCAGCTCCGCTGCGGTGACATCGCAGCCGCCGTCGACTGGTATCTGGCCAATGGCCGGGTCGTCATCGAAGCTCGCCACGACGACCGGTTGGACCGGATGGTCGACGGGTGGGCGGCCGACGCGTTGGCCGGCCAGGACGTGGCCATGTTCGCCTACCGGCGCAGGAACGTCGCCGACCTGAACGTTCGCGCCCGGCGACGCTGGGACGCCGCCGGTCGGCTGTCGGGCCCGGAGTTGGTCGCCCCCGGCGGCGGCGCCGCCTACCGGACCGGGGACCGGATCGTCACCCTCGCGTCGGGTGCGGGAGGCGAGGTGGTCACCAGCGAACGGGGCACCGTCGAAGCCGTCGACCCCGCCGCCGGGACATTGCGGGTGCGGATGGAGGACGACCGAGTCCAGGACTTCACCGCCGACGACACCGGGGCGGACCGCCTCGCCCACGGCTATGCGGTCACCGTGCACCGCTCACAAGGCGCCACCGTCGATGTCGCCCACGCCCTCGAAGACGGCGGCGGCCGCGAACTTGTCTACGTCCGCATGAGCCGGGCCCGCCAGACCACCACCTTGTACCTGGTGGCCGACAACGTCGACCAAGCCGGAGAGGACCTGCGCCCGGAATGGCCCCGCCAGGAACGATGGCTGTG
>OBLV0100000670.1_pt1 | contig 10435 bp, 10 predicted proteins | sample 1520071 | NCBI WGS metagenome assembly OBLV01 (sample SAMEA3888446, study PRJEB22518) | metagenome | reverse complement strand
CTGGAGTTCAGACGTGTGCTCTTCCGATCTGCCGTGTCCGATATCGGCGCCCGCCGAACCCAACCCGGTCTCCATCAGCATCCGCGACCACCGCCAACGACCTCCGGGCCTGGGCGCGGCCCGTGTTGAACGGCGGGTCCATATAGATCAGATCGAACGCGTCGGCGGGCAGCTTCGCGAGCACGCCGGCGTTCTCGCCGGCGATCACGAGATCGTCGTCGAGCGCGATCGGGTCCCCAGCGCCTTGAAAGCGCACTAAACGGGACCGTATCGACGTGAACGGATGCACCCCCCACCTGGGGGCCCCTTACGCCCACGTGACGTGACAAAACGCTACGATCGCCGTTCGGTGTTAACCAAGCACTACCACGCGCTGCGCAATTCTCCGCTCGGCGTGAAACTGGCCAAGTCCCCGATTGGCCGCCGTATCACCCAATCGCCGCTCAGCGCGCGGATCACGCGCTACACACTCGGCTCGATGGTGGCTGCGGGGACGAGCGCGATCGTGTTCGCGATTCTGTACGTGATGGGTTTCGGCACCACCACGTGTTCGGTGGTGGCGTTCATCGCTGGAGCGATCCCCAACTGGATCCTCAACCGCCGCTGGGCGTGGAGGGTCGAGGGCCGGGTGGCGTTCGGGCGCGAGATCGTCGCCTACGTCCTGGTGTCGGCCGCGACGCTGTTCATCACCGCCGAGGCGACCGGCTGGACCCAGGATCAGGTGCAGGGCATCCCCGCGCACCACGGGATCCGGGTGCTGCTCGTGACCGCGTCCTACTTGGCGGTGTTCGCGATCCTGTTCGTCGCGCGGTTCGCGGTCTATGAGGTCTGGATCTTCTCGGGCCGCAGCCGCGTCCGCGCCGCCGTGCGGTCGCGCATCCAGGTGCGAAGCGCCGCGCGCGCGAACCGCACGCCGTAGCCGAAGTTCCCGCCCTTCTTGGTGGCGGTCGCGTGCACGCCCCGGTCGCGCATGGTCGTCGGTACCTCGGCCAGCCGGTAACCATGCAGCGCGGCGCTGATCATCAGCTCAGACGCCTGGTACTGGGGCTGCTCGAGCACGACGTCCGCGGTCACCTCGGAGCGCATCGCGCGGATCCCACACGCCGGATCGGTGATCCGGTGGCGAACCAGCACGCTGATCAAGGCACCGAACACAAGCACGCCCAGGTGACGTGTGCGGTCGGTCGTCAGCTCGGCGCCGAGTCGTCGGGAGCCTGAGACGAAATCCGCCTTGTTCGCCAGGATCGGCTCGACGACGCGCCCCAGCTCTTCGGGCTCGTACTGGCCGTCGGCGTCGATCGTCGCGATCACCTTCGCGCCGCGGGCGCGCGCCAGCCAGTAGCCGAGCTTGAGCGCGGCGCCCTGGCCGCGGTTCACCGGTACATCACACACGAGCGCGCCGGCGCCGGCCGCCTTCGAGGCCGTCGCGTCGCGCGCGCCGTCGACGACCACGATCACCTCGAGCTTCATCCCCGCCGCCTCGCGCGGGATCTCCGCGACCACGCCCGCGACCGTCGGCTCCTCGTTGTACGCCGGGATCACGATCGCAAGTGGCGCACCCAGTCCGGGCGCGTGCGTACCCAGGAACGCCATCGCGGCGCCCCGCTCGACGGGGTCGAGCTCCTCGAGCGCGGCTTCCAAATCGAACCCGCCCGTGCGCAAGGCCTCCGAGGAGCCACGGATCGCGGTCATCCGCCACCTCCTGCGGTCACGGGCGCCGCCGGCTCGCCGGCGGCGATGGCGTCGGCATCCGCGACCGACCACTCCGCCCACACACCGCGCAAGCCGGACTCGAAGTCGAACTCCGGCGACCAGCCGGCGGCCAGCGCCTTGCTCGGGTCGACGATCACGGCCGGCATCTCGCCGGGCCGAGCCGGGCCGTGCACGACATCGAACGGAGCCCCGGACACTTCGCGCACGGCGTCCACGACCTCGAGCACCGACAGCGAGGTGCCGGAGCCGATCACGATCGGCCCCTTCCACTCGTCGTGATCGAGTCCGAGCCGGACGGCGGCGATCACGTCGCTCACGTGCACATAGTCGCGCACCTGGCGGCCGTCTCCGTACACCTCGAACGTCCGCCCGAGCCGAATCGCCCGCATCAGCCTGGCAACGATGCTGTCCTTGGCCTGCATCCCGGGCCCGTAGACGTTGGTCAGCCGCAGGCATGCGCAGCGGAGCCCGTACGAAGCGGTGTAGGCGGACATCAGCATCTCCGCCGCGGCCTTCGTCGCGCCGTACGGCGTCATCGGCTTCAGTACCGCGGTCTCGACAATTGCGGGCGCGTCCATTGGCCCGGTGACGGCGTTGGTCGACGCGAATACGAGCGATCGTGCACCCGCCGCCCGCGCCGCCTCGAGCAGCGCATGCGTGCCCGCGACGTTGGTGGTGAAGGTCAGATCGGGCTGCTCGAGCGAGCGCAGCACCGACGTCACGGCCGCGAGATGAACAACCGAGTCGATCCCGCCGGCGAACGCGGACTCGAGCACGTCGAGATCTGCAATGTCGCCGGCGACCGTCTCGACCTCGGGATCCGGGTGCGGCTTGAGGTCGACGACGCGGACGTGCGCGCCTGCGTGCGAAAGCTGGGCCACCGCGTGCCGTCCAATGAACCCCGACCCACCGGTGACGAGAATCCGCCGCCCGCGGAGCGCGTCCGACCCGGTGTGGTTCACGTCTGCGCCAGCGCGCTGGAGGTCTGTGGCAGCTCGCTGGTGGTGGCGCGCCAGCTCACCGTCGGCATGATCGCGGCGAGATCAACGCGATCCTTGTGACGCTCGACGACCTCGAACAGGTGGTCGATCAGCGTCATCGAAAGCAGCGTCGGCTTCAGCCCCAGGTCCACGAGCGCCGTGTGCTTGGCGTTGTAGTAGTGATCCTCGGCCTCGACGCGCGGGTTGGCGACCTGCTCGATCGTGGCCTCGCCCGGGAACTCCTCGGCGATGGTCTCGGCGATCTGACGGACCGAGAGGTGCTCGGTGAACTGGTTGAAGACGCGGAACTCGCCTCGGTCCGCCGGGGTCTCCGAGGCGAGACGAATACATTCGACGGTGTCGACGATGTTGATCAAGCCGCGGGTCTGCGAGCCGTTGCCGTAGACGGTGAGCGCGTGCCCGAGCACCGCCTGGATCACCATCCGGTTCAGCACCGTGCCGAACACGCCGTCGTAGTCGAACCGGGTCGCGAGACGCGGATCGAGCTTGGTCTGCTCAGTGTCGGCGCCGTACACGACCCCCTGGTTGAGGTCGGTCGCGCGGAGGCCCCAGATGCGGCACCCGAACTCGATGTTGTGGCTGTCGTGCACCTTCGACAGGTGATAGAACGAGCCCGGCCGCTTCGGGTACATCATGCGGTCCTTGCGGCCGTTGTGCTCGACCTCGAGCCAGCCCTCCTCGATGTCGATGTTCGGCGTGCCGTACTCGCCCATCGTCCCGAGCTTGACCAGGTGGATGTCGCGATCGATGTCGGCGATCGCGTACATCACGTTGAGGTTGCCGACGACGTTGTTGGTCTGCGTGTAGACGCAGTGCGCCTGGGAGATCATCGAGTACGGCGCAGCGCGCTGCTCGCCGAAGTGGACGATCGTCTCGGGCCGGAAGTCACCCACCATCTCGTGGACGAAGGCCGCATCGCACAGGTCACCGACGTAGCTCTTGATGGTCTTGCCGGAGACCTCGGTCCAGACCGCGAGCCGCTCCTCGAGCGTGCAGATCGGAACCAGGCTCTCGACGCCCATCTCCTCGTCGTAGCCCCGACGCGCGAAGTTGTCGTTGACAGCGACTTCGTGCCCGAGGGCCGAGAGGTGCAGCGCGGTCGGCCACCCGAGGTATCCGTCACCGCCAAGAACCAAGATTCGCATTTAGCAGCTCCAATGCCCGGCATTCGACTGGGGGATGTTGAGCGCTCGTGTCCCTGCTGGACGGCGCGTCAAAAGGCCAGGTTCCAGGCAAGACCTGGCCGCGAGCGCAGGAGGATAGCCGACGAGCCGTACACGAGACGTAAGAGGCCGTCGCGGCTCCCCGCCGCTCACGAGGCGAGATTAGAGGACGCTAACCGAACTTGGGGCCGCTTCGCGGCATCCTTGGGGCCAGGTACCCCGTCCGGACAGTATTGACTGCCAGGATGCGTACCCTGTCCGGATGGGGCCTGGAGGCCCCACGGACGCCGAGCGCAGCGAGGCCCCAAACCCTGCTGCTACCGTCCCCCGCCGCCCCCGTGTCCGAGCAGACCCTAGACGCCCCAACGATCGAAGTCCCGGATCGCCGATCGCGAGAGTCGGGGCGCCGGCACGACGTCGACTGGCGCGCGCTCGCTTGGCGCTGGCGTTGGTTGCTGACCGCGGCGGGCCTGCTGTTGCTGTCGCTCGGGATCGTCCTCTACGCCCGCACTCGCCCGGGCTACGACCCGTACGGGTGGCTCGTGTGGGGCAAGCTGACGATCCACCTCAAGCTCGACACCAACGGCGCGCCTTCGTGGAAGCCGCTTCCGTACCTGTTCACCGTCCCGTACGCGGTTTTTGGGCATTACGCGCTGTGGCTGTGGATGGTGACCTCGGTCGCGATCTCGCTCAGCGGCATGATCTTCGCCTGGCGAATCGCGTTCCGGCTGACGTACTCGCGGCCCGAGCGCCGCTACGCCGCGTACGTGGCCGGGCTGTTCGCGGCGGGATTCCTGCTGGCGATGCAGGACCCGGTCGGCAACTACAGCTACGTCCACTACATCCTCAGCGCCGAATCCGACACGATGATCGTGTCGCTCTGCCTGCTGGCGGTCGACCTGCACCTGGGCGGCCACCACAAGGCCGCGTTCTGGATCTGGTGGCTGGGTGCGCTCGGGCGGCCCGAGGTATGGCCGTTTTACGGGCTGGCCGGCGTGTGGCTGTGGTGGAAGGTCCCGTCCTACCGTTGGTGGTTGTACGGCTCGCTCGCGGGGCTGGCGTTCCTGTGGTTCGGGATCCCAGGCCTCTCGTCCAAGAGCTTCCTCACCGCCGGCAACATCGCCGAGAACTCTCCGCGCGCGATTCACGGCAACAAGATCACCGGCACGATCGACCGCTTCCACGAACTGCTCCCGAACACGATCTGGCTCTTGGCGCTGCTGACGGTGGCGTGGGCGATCTGGCGCCGGCGGATCGCGATCCTCGTGCTCACCGCGGGGGCGCTCTTGTGGGTGCTGATCGAGATCGCGTTCGCGCTCCACGGCTTCCCGGCCGTGCCGCGGTACATGTTCGAGGCCGGCGCCGTCATCGGGATCCTGGCCGCGATCTTCATCGGCCGCGTCGTCCACGAGCTTCCGGCGCTGCTCGCCGGGCTCGTCCGGCGTTTCTTCGAGGGAGCGCCGCGGTTGGCCACTCTGGTTGGGACATGGGGCACGGTCCTGGCGGTGCTGGTGATCTCTGGCTCGCTGCTTCCGGCGGCGCACCGCCAGGAGCGACTGGAGCGCGTCGACTTGCGGCACGAGCGGGCCAGGACGGTGCTGATCGGGCGGCTTTCCGGCGTCGTCCAGACGCTGGGCGCCTCGAACATGTTCGCGTGCGGGCAGCCGAACATCCCGATCGAGTACCAGAGCATGTTCGCGTGGTACGCGGGCGTCAAGACCGGCGTGCTGTACGTGAGCCCCGGATACCTGAAGGCGCACCCGCACCCGCTGGTCAACATCTACCCGATCGCTGGCGCGGGCTGGAAGGTCTTCCCGAGCCACGTTGACCCGGCGCACCAGGCCGCGTGCAGCAAGATGAACCTCGTCTACCACGGCTCATGACGCCGTGCGCTCCCGGCGCCGGACCGCGGGCCGCAGACGCCTTCAGGTCGCGGGCGGGGCGCTTGCTGCGCTCGTCGTTCTAGTCGCCGGGGCGATCGCGCTCGCCACCTCGGGCGGCAAGAGCGCGCCCCCGCCGCTCCCGCTCCCCGGGATCGGCCAGGCGGCCAAGCCCGGCGATCCGTTCGCGTACGTGGCGAGCCGCGAGTCCGACTTCGTCGCCCGGGCGATCGCCGGCAGCGAGCACGTGTTGTTCACCAAGAGCCCCGGCGGCGCGCTCGCCACCGCCGCCCGGGTGGCCGCGTTTCGCGAAATGATCGACCAGGCAACCGCCGGCACGAACATCGACCCGAGCCTCCTTGAGGCGCTCGTATTCGTCGAGAGCGCCGGCCGTCCCAACGTGATCGCGGGTCTCGACCCCGCCGACGCCTCCGGACTCACCCAGATCCTCGCCTCGACCGGTCAGTCGCTGCTGGGAATGCACATCAACCTGACGCGCAGCCGGCAGCTGACCGGCAAGATCGACACGGCGGCGGGACAGGGGAAGCTCGGACTGGTCGCGCGCCTGCAACGCCAGCGCGCCGGCATCGACGACCGCTTCGACCCACGCAAGGCGCTCGCTGCGACGGTCCGCTACCTCCAGATCGCCGAGCAGCACTTCGGTCGCCCCGATCTCGCGGTCGAGTCCTACCACATGGGGATCGGGAACCTGCAGAACGTGCTCAACGACTACGACGGCGGCAAGCCCGTGCCGTACGCCCAGCTGTACTTCGATACCGCGCCCGACCACCACACGAGCGCCTACGACCTGATCTCGGGCTTCGGCGACGACTCCTCGCTGTACTACTGGCGCCTGCTCGGCGCCGAGCAGATCATGCGCCTTTACCGGACCGATCGGGTGGCTCTAAGCCGGTTGATCTCGCTCCAGACCGCGGTCGACTCGAACGCGTACGTCCTGCACCCACCTTCCCGGGTGGACCCCTTCGCCACGCCCGACGCGCTCGACGACGCCTACGCGCGGCGCACGATCCTGCCGCTCCCGTCGAACGCGCGGGCGTTGGGTCTCTCCTACGACCCGGGGATCGGATCGATGGCGGACCAGCTTCACGTGTCGCCCGCGCTGTACCGCGGCCTGCGCGGCCCGGCGCTCGACCTGCTGATCGAGCTCGCCGCGCGGGTGCGGTCGCTGTCGGGCGGCACGGCGCCGCTGACCGTGACCAGCGCGGTCAGCGACGAGCGCTACCAGCAACTGCTTGGCGTGAGCGATCCGCCGGCGGCCACCGGCTGGTCGTTCACGATCGCGCGACGCTACGTCAAACCCGCGCAGGCCGACGCGTTCCAGGCGATGCTCGACCGCCTCCAGGCGCTGAACGTGATCGCCTGGCAGCGGTTTCCGTCCGAGATCGAGATCACGGTGGCCTCCGACGCCTCGCAGGTCCTCGTGCACGGCCCATGATTTCCGATCCGAGCGGGTAATTTCACGCCATGCCGGCCATCCTGCGCACCCCCGACGACCTCCTCGCCCGGGTTCCGGATTTCCCGTTCAAGCCGAAGTACCGCAAGTACGACGGGCTGCGGCTGGCGCATATCGACGAGGGCAAGGGACCACCGGTGGTGTTCATCCACGGCGAGCCGACCTGGTCGTTCCTGTGGCGCAAGGTCATCCCGCCCGTGCGGGACGCCGGCTTCCGCTGCATCGCGCCCGACTTGCCGGGCTTCGGGCGCTCGGATAAGCCGATCGACATCGAGTGGTACAGCTACGACCGCCACACCGAGAGCGTCGCGACGCTGTTTTCCGAGCTGAAGCTCCGTGACGCGACCGTCGTCGTGCACGACTGGGGCGGCCCGATCGGGCTGCGGCTCGCGGTCGAGCAGCCGGACCGGATCGGGCGCATGGTCGTGCTCGATACCGCCCTGTTCACCGGACATCAGAAGATGACCGACGCCTGGCTCGCGTTCCGTGAGCTCGCGCAGCGCAGCGAGGATCTCCCGGTTTCGTTCCTGATCCGCGCCGGGTGCAAGGTGCCGCTCGCGCCGGCCGTGATCGCGGCCTACGAGCGGCCGTTTCCGAACCCGGCGTCCAAGGCGGGCGCGCGAGCGTTTCCGCTGATCCTCCCCACCTCCCCGCAGATGGCCGGCGCCGCGACCGGGCAGCGCGTGCTCGAGAAGCTCAGCTCAGACCCGCGGCCCAAGCTGATCATCTGGGGCGAAGGCGACCCGATCCTCCCGCTCGAGAGCGGCTGGCGGTTCGCACGCGCGATCGGCGCGGACGTCGATCACGTGATTCGCGGCGTCGGCCACTACCTGCAGGAGGACGCGGGGGCGCAGATCGGCCGCATGATCTCCGGCTGGCTCAAGCGAAACACGCCCGCGAAGCGATGACCGACGCGATCCGCACCCCCGACGAGCTCCTGCTCGGCCTCCCGGACTTCCCGTTCGAGCCGTCCTACCGGGAATTCGACGGGTTCCGACTCGCACATGTCGACGTCGGCGACGGCCCGCCGGTGGTGTTCCTGCACGGTGAGCCGACGTGGTCGTTCCTGTGGCGTCGCGTGATCCCGCCTGTGCGCGACGCGGGGTACCGGTGCGTCGCCCCGGATCTGCCCGGGTTCGGACGCTCGGACAAGCCGGTCGACATCGACTGGTACACCTACGACGCGCACACGGCGAGCGTCGCGGCGCTGTTCGAGGAGCTCGATCTCCGCGACGCCACCCTCGTCGTGCACGACTGGGGCGGACCGATCGGCCTCCGGGTGGCGGTCGAGCGTTGCGCCGGCCGGATTGCGCGGGTCGTCGTGCTCGATACGGGGCTGTTCACCGGCCATCAACCGATGACCGAGGCCTGGATGGCGTTCCGGGCGTTCGTGGAGCGCACGGAGGACCTCCCAACAGGGTTGCTGGTGCGACGGGCGTGCTTCAGCGACCCCGGCGACGACGTGATCGCCGCGTACGACGCGCCGTTCCCGAACGCCGCATCCAAGGCGGGAGCGCGGGCGTTTCCACTGATCCTGCCGTTGTCGCCGGACGCGCCGGGAGCGGAGGCAGGCCAACGCGTGCTCGCCGCCCTACGTTCGGATGCGCGACCCAAGCTGTTCCTGTGGGCGGACTCCGACCCTGTGCTACCGCTCGAGACCGGTCGCCGCTTCGCCGCAGCGCTCGGCGGTTCGCAGATCGACCACGTGATCCCCGACGCCGGCCACTTCCTGCAGGAAGACGCGGGTCCGGAGATCGGATCGCTTGTCGCGGACTGGCTGCAGTCCGCCCCCTGATCGCCCCTAGGCGGCGTCCTGCTCCCGCTCGTCGGGCACCGCGACCGGGACGGCCGGGCCGTCGAACGCCTGCGCCATCCGCGCGGTGTACGCCGCGCGCGCCTCCGTGTCGGCGGTCATCAGCAGGCGATCGGCGTGGGTGATCCGCGTGACGGCCTCGGTGATGCTGCGCGGCATCAGCGCGTTCATGCGCACAACGGCCGCCATGTACCTGGGCACGTACTGCTCGAAGCGGCCGGTCTGAAGGAGGTTGACGATCGCGTCGGCGACGTCCTCGGGCTCGGGCGTCTTGAATCCCCGGGCCTGCTTGACGCCGGAGTAGAGCTCGGTGTTGACACCGATCGGCAGCACCTGGTGGACCTCGATCCCCGTGCCCCGTAGCTCCGCGCGAAGCGTCTCGGTCAACCCGACGACCGCGTGCTTGGTGGCGCAGTAGGCAGCGCCGCCGGGGAAACCGCCCTTGCCGGCAATCGATGCAAGCTGGACGATGTGCCCGCGGCCGCGGGAACGGAATCGCTGGAGCGCCAGCTTCGACCCGATGATCACGCCCATGATGTTGACGTCGATGAGCTTGCTCGTGGCCGGATCCGCCTCGTCGACGAACGGGCCGACGGGCATGATCCCGGCGTTGTTGACGAGCACGTCGAGCGGCCCGAGGCGGCCCTCGACCTCGTCGAGAAACTCGGTAAAGCTGGCCTTGTCGGTGACGTCGAGCCGGAGGCCGATCGCGCCCGGCCCGAGCTCAGCAGCCGTCCGCTCGGCCAGCGGGGCATCGATGTCGCCGATCGCCACCCGCGCGCCCTTGGCGATCAGCGCCGCAGCCGTCGCACGCCCGATCCCACGGCCCCCGCCGGTGATCGCAACCACCTGCCCATTCAGCGATCGCAGCTGCCTTCCCATAACAGTGAGTCCTCCTCGTGGTTTAGACACCGAACGGTAGCGGGCAAATCGCCCTTCCGCGCTCCTGGCTGGCTGGCCAGATCAGATAGTTATCCTCAGCACATGGCGTATTTCGGCTACGACGGCCACAAGCTCGCCTACACGATTCACGGCAAGGGACCCCGGACCACGGTGCTGATGCCGGCGCTGCTCCTCTCGCAGAAGATGCAGACCCCGCTGGCCGGCGACCTGGCCTCGCACGGGAACCGCGTCGTCACATTCGACTTCCTCGGCCACGGGGCCTCCGACCGGCCCCGGGAGATGGCGCGCTACTCGATGTCCGAGTTCGCCCGCCAGGCGCTGGCGCTACTCGACCACCTCGAGCTCGACCAGGCGGTGATCGGCGGCACCTCGCTCGGAGCGAACGTCACGCTCGAGCTCGCCTCGGTCGCACCCGAGCGGGTGCGCGGGATGGTGATCGAGATGCCCGTCCTCGACAACGCGATCCCGGCCTGCGCGGCCGCCTTCAC
>OBLV0100000669.1_pt1 | contig 10444 bp, 6 predicted proteins | sample 1520071 | NCBI WGS metagenome assembly OBLV01 (sample SAMEA3888446, study PRJEB22518) | metagenome | reverse complement strand
AGATCGTGATGTGACTGGAGTTCAGACGTGTGCTCTTCCGATCTCGCACCAGCGGAAGGTCGCCGGGCAATTGGAACTCGACCGGATGGTCGCCCGACGCGTGGGCCGCGGCCGAGGCGACGACGTCATGGAGGTCGCACCAGTCCGCCTGCGGCGCCACCGCCCCGGACTCGATCCGAGACAGGTCGAGCAGGTCGTCGACGAGCTTGGCCAGCCGCGCGCTCTCGGTCTCGATCACCTCGATCAGCTCGGCCCGCTCGGCCTCGGTGACCCCACCGATCGCGAGGGCTGAGCCCGCGGTCGTGATCGCGGTCAGCGGCGACCTGAGGTCGTGAGAGATCGCGTGCAGGATCGCCGTCTTGGCCACCTCGGCACGGCGCGAGGCCTCGGTCTCGGCGGACCGCTCGGATACCCGCTCCCGCTCCACGGCCACGTCGACGAGGCGTCCGAGCGACTCGGCCACGCGCTCGATCGCGGTCTGGTCCCACGCCACGTCGTTCGTCAGGTAAAGCCATGCGTTGCCGGCGCGCGAATGCAGCGGCACCGCGATCTCGTCGGGCATCGCGGTCGGCACCGGTTCGAGCACGACTCGGGCGCGGCCTGCGGCGGTCGCGAGCGCGACGCGGTTGCCGATCGTCTCGAGCTGGGCGCCGACGCTCTCGGTGGCCAGGATCGCCGACGCGACCTCCGCGACGAGCTTGGCCTCCCGTTCGCGGGCGGCGGCCACCACCGCGCGGCTCTCGGCCTCGGCGGCGCGCTCGCGCGCGACGGCGGCCAGCCTGCCCACCACCACCGCGGCGATCAACAGCACGATCAGCTCGATCAGGTCTTGCGAGTGGGCGATCGCCAGCCGGTGGCGCGGCACGATGAAGAAGAAGTTGAGCGCGAGGACGCCGAGGACCGCGGTCACCAGCGCAGCCAGCTGACCCCGCCGGATCGCGATCAGCAGCACCGCGAGCAGGTAGAGGCTCCCCAGCCCGGCGTCATCCGACGAGGTGGATTGAAGGGCGGCCACCGCCAGCGTGGCGAGCCCGACCGCGATCACGATCTCGACGCCCGCCGCGGCGCCGGCGCGAAGCGCCGCGCGGTCGAGCGGACGGGCTCCGCGCACGGCGCGGACGCGCCCGGGGCGCAGCCCCAGGGCGCCGAGCAGGTCCCGCCAATCTTTCATCAACCGTAAGGCTACGCCGCCACGGGGCGCCGCTTGCGATCGGGGTCCGGAATCGACTCGACGATCACGCGGCACGGCCGCTCGCGGAGCACGGTCGCGAGCGCCCGTCCGAACCCGCTGCCGTCGTGCGGCATCGGCATCACGATCGCCGCGGCGTGCATCTCCTTGGCCTCGTCGACGATCCGCCGGCCGGTCTGCCCGGCTCGGACCTTCTCCCAATGTCCCGACACGCGCCGGCCTTCCTGGACCTTGGCCTCTTCGATGATCGACTGTGCCGCGGACTCCTGGACTGGCATCGATGCGTCGATCGGGCTGTTCGAGGGCACGGGGATCGTGACCAGCACGTGCATCCCGCGGCGGCGACGAGCGGCGAGGCGAGCCGCCGTCGCCATCACCTCGGGCACGTATCCGCTGGAGTCGAACGCCACGAGGACCGACTCGTACTCAGCCTCGGTCTCGGTCGCGGGCCGCGGGATCGCGACCTTCGTGGTCGTGGTGAGGTCGAGCCCGTGGCGGTGGCGGTAGATCGGGTAGACGATCATCCCGACGGCGAGCCAGCCGATCCCCGCGATGGCCACGCTCGTGTGGAGTGCGGTCAGCACCAACAGCGATGCGAACGTACAGAACCCGCCGACGATCGCGAACAACGGCAGGTCTCGGCCGGCGATGCGGATGTTGCCGGGCGGACGATAGGGACGTTTGACGTCACGAAGCGTGATCCGCATCCGCACCACGGCGGCGTGCGCGATCGTGAATGACAGCATCGCTCCGAACGCGTACAGGTTGCCGAGGAACGTGGCCTGGCCCGGGATCAGCGCAATAGCGGCGATCGTGCTGAAGATGACGATCCCGACCCACGGCGTCCCGTACCTGGGATGGAGCCGGCGCAGGCGTTCGGGCACCTGCCGGTGGATCCCCATCGAGTAGGTGAGACGCGACACCCCGAGGATCCCAGCGTTGGTGGCGATGAACAGGATCGTCGCTGCGAGCAGCCCGACGTAGACCTCGGCCGCATGTTGCAACGGCCCGAGATGGAGCGCTCGCACGACGCCGAGCACCGGGTCGCCCGCGTATCCCCCGTGCTGGTCGTCGACCCCGAGCAGCGTCTGGCAGTGGTTCCCGACGCAGCGCACCGGCAGCGCCGACAGCGCGATCGCCGGGAGCAGCGCGTAGATCGCGAACACCGCGATCACCACGCGGTTGATCGCCTTCGGCACGGTCTTGCCCGGGTCCTTGGCCTCCTCGGACATGTTCGAGATCGTCTCGATCCCCGTGTAGGCGAGCATGCAGAGCGGGATCGCGACGAAGAAGTTGCCCCACGTCGGCGCGACGCCAAGGTGGACGTTGTCGATCAGGACCTGCGGCGAGAACACCAGCACCAGGCCGACGAGGACGATCAGTACCTGCGTGCAGAAGTCGATAATCGCGAGGATCAGGTTCACCCCGATCGACTCCTCGACGCCGCGGATGTTGATCGCGGCCAGGACGACGATCGCGACGATGCCGGCGATCACGTCGCCCGGCGGATGCTGGAGCGCCGGCCAGAACAGTCCCCCGATGTAGTGGGGCACGAAGAACGCGGACGTCGCGATCGTCAGCATGTAATTCAGCATCTGGCCCCAGGCCGCGAAGAAGGACCAGAACTCGTTGAACGCGTGGCGCGCGAACGAGGACGACCCGCCCGCCTCGGGGAACATCGCGGTCGCCTCCGCGTAGGTCGACGCGGTCAGGAAGAAGATGAAGCCCGAGATGATGAAGACGACCGGGGTGAGCCCGAGCGCGAGCGCCGCCACCAGGCCGAGCGCGTAATAGATGGATGACCCGACGTTGCCGTACGCGCTCGAGGCGAGCGGGTAGACGCCGAGCACGCGCTGCAGTCCCTCGAGTCGCCTCTCCGCCATCAGCCGTCGGTCCGATCTTCGACGTGGGCCACGGTCTCCGCGCCGGCGCGCGGCTCGACGTCCGTCGGGGCCGTCTGGTGCTCCTCGTCGGCCGGGACCGGCGACGGCTGGGCGAGGGCCGGCGTCCGCGCGCGCCAGTCGGCCGGCGGCGCGGTCAGGATAACGCGACACGGCGCCTTGGCGATCACGTACCGGGAGACGTCGCCGACGTAGTTCTCGAGCGGCCCGCCAACGCCGCCGAACAGCGACCCGCCACGCACCCGGGAGGACTCCTCGGCGGCGAGCACGATCGCCTCGACTCCGCGACGCCGCGCCTCGCGGACGATCGCCTCGCCGGCGCGGCGGGCGCGGACGATCGCGGTCGCCACCTCGACGCCCTCGTACTCCTCGCCCACGAGCTTCGCGCGCGCCAGCGCCTCGCGCGCCCGTTTGACCTGCGCGTCGGGGAGCGGGGCATCCATCGGGAGCGCCAGCGGGATCTCGAACACCCAGATCGCCTCGATCACCGCACCCTCGGACTCGATGTCATCGTGGGTCTCTCCCGCCAGGCGGCCGGCGGTCTGGATGATGTCGTCGTCGAGCGCGGTTCCGAGAATCGGTACGAGGATCGAGCCGAATTCGGGCTCGAGCGCCTCGTAGCGGAGGGCCCGCTCGGGGATCGTGACGCGCTTGAGCAATGGCTTCTGCTGCGACTTCCGATACACGACGTACAACACCAACCCAGAGAGCAGCCAGGCCAATCCGACGTAGCGCGCGCCCGTGTGAAACACGAGCAACGCCACCCAGCCCAGCCCCGACGCGAGCGCGCCAACGACCGCTGGGATCGGCACGCTCGCTCCGGCGATCGTGACCGACAGCGGCACGCTGTACGGGCGTGCGCGCTCGGGCTCGCGGAACCGCAAGGCAATGATCGACACGTGCGCGATCGTGAACGCCAGCAGCGCCCCGAACGCGTAGATGCCAACAAGGAACTCGAGGTTCGTCGGCAGCACGAGCCCGGCTGCGGCCGCCGCGGCCGCCGCGATGACCACGTACGGCGTCCCCCAGCGCCCGTGGAGGCGGCCCACCGCACTCGGTATCTGCCGGTTGGTCGCGAGCGAGTACCCAACCCGGGAAACTCCCAGCATCCCCGTCCCCGCGGCGGCGAACAACCCCAGCGCGCCTCCGATCGCGACGACGTACTTGAGCACGTCGGCGAGCCACTTGGGATGGAACGCTTCGACCACACCCAGTACGGGCGCCTTGATGTGCGTCGTGCCGAGCGCCGTCACCCCGTCGTGGACCGGAAGGGCCCCGACCCCGACGAGCGAGATCCCGACGTAGATCAGCACGATCACAGCCGAACCCGGGCCGACCAGCAACTTGACCTGCCGGCGGGTGGCGGTCACCTCGCCGGCGACGCTCGCCGCCGCCTCGATCCCGGTGAACGCGATCACCGCGATCGGCAGCGCGAACGCGAGATCCGACCAGCTCGGCGCAGTACCGAGGTGGATGCTCGCGGTGAGGTTGTGCGCATCGAATACCAGCACGAACCCGAGCACGATGATCAGCGCCTGCACGATGAGGTCGCCGACCGTGATCCACAGGCGCGTGCGGATGCGACGGGCACTGACGCCGGTGAGGTTGTCGACGGCCACGAGCGCGATCACCGCGAGCGCCACCGCGATCTCGAGCGCTCCACGTCCAATCGGGCCCCAGAACGCAGCTAGGTAGCTCGGGACGGTCAATGCCGTGACCGCGATCAAGATCGTGTAGTCGAGGAAGATGGCCCAGCCGGCGACGAAGCTCACCAGCTCGTTGAAGGCGTAGCGGGCGAACACGGCCGAGCCGCCGCGCTCCGGATGCAGCGAGGCCCCCTCCGCGTAGGTCATCATCGCCAGCCCGAAGAACAGACCGGCGATCAGGAACACGACCGGGGTCAGCCCGTTGGCGTGGTGCGCCACGACCCCGAGCGCAAAGTACACCGAGCTGACCGAGGTCGTGTAGATGACCGCGAACAGCGCGCGGTAGCTAAAGGGCCGGTCCCTCACGTGCGACTCAGCTGAAGCCAGAGGACTCCCCTACCCCCGCAGCTGCAGATACAAGCGGGCCACGCCGGCGAGCACGAACAAGACGCCCAGGACAATCCCTGTCGCGAGGGCCCCTCCGCCGGCGATAAGAGTGCGCGCGATCAGGGCGAGGCCGATCACGATCATCACGATCGACAGGACTCGAGTTGAGGAGCTGTGCAGCTGGCGCCCGCGGGCCATCAGTGGAAGCTTATCGGCGCTGTCTTTACGGAATCTTGATGACTTGAGGGCGGATCTGTACGTCCCGTTGATGGCGGGCGGCGTAGCGTGATGTGGGACTCAGCCCGCCGCCGCCGTCGTCCCGTCCGTGAAGCATCCGAGCCTCCAGAACGTCGGTCCGTCTGGACTCGCAGACGGCCCAGCCGCCTCGACTCCAACGCTGAGGCGTCGCCTACGCGTCCAGCTGCACAAAGGTCGTCTAGATCTGCAGCTGGCCGAACGCTTCGGGTCCGATCCGATCGAGGATCGCGCACTGCGAGCCAGGCAACTGACTCGCATGCGAGCCCGGCGCCGGCTGGCCAATTCGCTTCGCGCCCGCGTGAAGGACGCCGAGAGACTCCCCGGCCCGCGGATGAGCGCGGCCGTGCCGGTGGCCCGGCGAGCGGTCCTGTCCTGGAAGGAGGGCCTGCTCGGCCTGGCCGAGCGCCTGGAGCGGCCTGACCCAGTGAACCCGTGCGGGGTCGCCCGGGTGCTGCTGCTGCTCACCGACCCGGCAGGCCCGCTGTATAACCCGGGCGCCTCCGAGCGGATGAGCAGCGCGATGTGGTGGATCGCCGACGGCCTCGCGCTCGATCCTGGCGAATAGCGCGCCTGGCCCAGCCCCTCAGCCGGCGTCTTCACAGGATCTGTATGGCGGGCCCGAGTTTCTGTATGAGCCCTTGACCTGAGCGCGGCGAGGATAGAGCGCATGGACGTCATATCGATATTGCTGGGTGTGGTGATGTTCGCCGTGCTGCTCGCTCTGGTCTGGGGCATCGACGCGATATGAGCGGCGCAGATCTGTTCGGTCTGATCGTCTCGGCTCTCGTGTGCCTGTACCTCCTGTACGCGCTGCTGCGCGGAGAGAAGTTCTAGCGAGGGCACGCCGGTGACCTTCCTCGGCTGGCTCACAATCTTCCTGTTCGTCACGGTGCTGACGCTCTTGGCGGTGCCGCTCGGTCGCTACATGGCCGCGGTGTACAGCGGTGAGCACACGTTCCTCGACCCGCTGTTCCTCACTCCGGAACGGCTGTTCTACAAGGTCACGCGGGTCGATCCGAACAGAGGTCAGGACTGGAAGGCGTACGCCAAGAGCGTGATCCTTTTCTCGCTCTTCGGATGGTTGCTGCTGTATTTCATCCTGCGCACGCAGACGCTGTGGAACTGGACCGGGCTGAACCCCCAGGGCTTCCATTCGGCTCCATGGAACGTGACGTTCAACACGACGTCGTCGTTCGTGACCAATACGAACTGGCAGTACTACGGCGGGGAGACCACGATGAGCTACTTCAGCCAGATGGCTGGGCTCACCGTGCAGAACTTCCTCTCCGCCGGCGTCGGGATCGCTGTGGCAGTGGCGCTGATCCGCGGAATCATCGGGCGCAGCGGCAAGAGCATCGGCAATTTCTGGCAGGACCTGATTCGCACGGTGCTGTGGGTGCTGACCCCGATCTCGTTCGTGGTCGCACTGGTGTTGGTGTTCCAGGGTTCGATCCAGAACTTCTCCCATTACCTGAACTTCAACGGGCCGACCGGCCTCGCCAACCAGATCGCGATGGGGCCGGTCGCCTCCCAGGAGGCGATCAAGCTACTCGGGACGAACGGCGGTGGGTTCTTCAACACCAACTCTGCCCACCCGTTCGAGAACCCAACCGGGTTCACGAACTTCGTCGAGATGCTGTCGGTGCTGATCATTCCGGCGGCGCTCGTGTTCATGTACGGGCGCATGGCAGGCAACCGTCGCCAGGGCTACGCGATCTACGCGACGATGATGGTGATGTTCATCGGCGCCGTGTGCGTCGCGTACATCGCCGAGGCGCACGGTTCGCCGGCACAGCACGCGGCCGGGCTCCACACCCAGGTAGCCGCGGGGTCAACCGGCGGCAACATGGAAGGCAAGGAGCAGCGCTTCGGGATCGCAGGCTCCGCCCTGTTCGACGTGGTCACCACGGTGACGTCGTGCGGCGCCGTCAACAGCGCGATCGAGTCGTTCACCGGCATTGGCGGCGCCGTACCGATGGCCAACCTGTCGGCGAGCGAGGTCATCTTCGGAGGCGTCGGAACCGGGCTCTACTCGATCCTCCTGTACGTCCTGCTGGCGGTGTTCATCGGCGGGCTGATGGTCGGACGCACCCCCGAGTACCTCGGTAAGAAGATCGAGGCCAGGGAGATAAAGCTCGTCGCGATCGGCTTGCTGATCACGCCGCTCGCGGCCCTATTCTCGACCGCGCTGGCCACGGCGAGTGCCGCCGGCCGCGCCTCGATCTCCACCGCGGCCGCCGGCTCCCCCCAGGGGTTCTCCGAGACGTTTTACGCCTACCTGAGCCAGGCCAACAACAACGGGTCCGCGTTCGCGGGGTACGGCGGCTTCATCCAGCCCAACGCAGGCAGCATCGGCTCACACGGCATCACGTTCGCCGACCTGCTCGGCGGCTTCACGATGCTGTTCGCGCGCTACGCGCCGATCCTGTTCGCGCTTGCGGTCGCGGGGTCACTGGCCGGCAAGCGGGTCAGCCCGGCGGGGCTCGGGACGATGCGCACCGACAACCCGACGTTCGTGGTGCTGCTGATCGGCGTGATCGTGCTCGTCGGCGCACTCACCTTCTTCCCCGCCCTGCTGCTCGGACCGATCGTGCAGGGTCTAACCGGACACCTCTACTAGTGACTTTGACATGAAACGAGACATCCTCTCCGCCGCGATCGGGATCGTCGTACTGACACTGTTCTGCGGCATCCTGTATCCGCTCGTCATCACCGGCATCAGCCAGGTTGCCTTCTCCGGGAATGCCAACGGCCAGCAGGTGAAGGTTGACGGCAAGCTGGTCGGCTCGCAGGAGATCGGCCAGAACTTCGCCACGCAGGTCTACAAGAACGGGAAGCCGGAGATGAAGAACGGCGAGCCCGTCACCAACCCCGATCCACGGTACTTCCAGACCCGACCGTCGGCGACGGTCCCGCCAAACAATGCCGCCGCCACCACGTTCTCGAACCTCGGCCCAAACAACACGGCGACCGAGCAGGAGATCTCGTCGAACATCCAGTCGTACATCGCGTTGAACGGGCAGTACTACCCCGGCAGGCTCACCGCGGCCAATGTGCCGGTCGACGCCGCCAACACCTCGGCCTCGGGCATCGATCCCGACATCTCGGTCGATAACGCCGACATCCAGGCACATCGCGTCGCCGCGGTACGTCACCTGCCGTTGGCCACGGTGATGAAGCTCGTGTCCAAGTACACCGGCGGCCGCGGCCTCGGATTCTCCGGTGAGTCCGGAGTGAACGTGCTCGAGCTGAACCTTGCCCTCGACCGGATGACAGGAGCACACGCATGAGCGTCACTGCCCCGCCCGAAGAGCGCCCGCAGCCCGAGCCGCAGCCCCAGCAGCCGCACGAGCGGCGCGCGATCTCGCTGTTCCAGCGCGACATTCTCAAGCGCGCGATCACCGACAGCTTCCTGAAGCTCGACCCGCGCGTACAGGTCCGCAACCCGGTCATGTTCGTGGTCGAGATCGGCGCCGTGATCACGACCGTCACGTGGTTCATCCAGGTGTTCGGCGGCAAGGCGCTCGGCGGCAACGACCCCGCCTGGTACACGTTCGTGGTCTCGGTCTGGCTGTGGCTGACGGTCGTATTCGCGAACAACGCCGAGGCCTTCGCCGAGGGGCGCGGCCGCGCCCAGGCGGACACGCTCCGCTCGATGCGCAAGGAAACCGTCGCCAAGCTTCAGGACGGGACCGTCAAGCAGGCTTCCGAGCTCTCCAAGGGCGATGTCGTGGTAGTCGAGGCCGGCGAGCTGATCCCCGGCGACGGCACGGTGATCGAGGGAATCGCTTCGGTCGACGAGTCGGCGATCACCGGCGAGTCGGCTCCGGTGATCCGCGAGTCCGGCGGGGACCGTAGCGCGGTCACGGGCGGGACGCGCGTCCTGTCGGACAAGATCCTGGTCGAGATCACCCAGGAGCCCGGCCAGTCGTTCCTCGACCGCATGATCAATCTGGTCGAAGGCGCCGAGCGCCGCAAGACGCCGAACGAGATCGCGCTGAACATCCTGCTTGCCGGCTTGACCCTGATCTTCATGATCGTGGTCGCGACGCTCCGGCCGTTCGGCCTGTTCGCCCACACGCCGATCTCGGACACGACGTTGATCTCGCTGCTCGTGGCGCTGATCCCGACGACGATCGGGGCGCTCCTGTCGGCGATCGGGATCGCGGGCATCGACCGGCTCGTGCGCCGCAACGTGCTTGCGCTGTCGGGTCGCGCGGTGGAGGCATCGGGCGACGTCGACGTGCTGCTGCTCGACAAGACCGGCACCATCACTATCGGCAACCGGCTCGCGAGCGAGTTCATCCCGATGCCCGGCGTCGCGGAGAAGGAGCTCGCGGAGGTGGCGCAGCTGGCCTCCCTGGCTGACGAGACCCCGGAGGGACGCTCGATCGTGGTGCTGGCCAAGCAGTTCGGGATTCGCGAGCACGACATGGCCGAGCTGCATGCGGAGTTCGTCCCGTTCACCGCGCAGACCCGGATGAGCGGCGTCAACCTCGACGGCCGCCACCTACGCAAGGGCGCCGGCGACGCGGTGATCAAGTTCGTCACCGACGAGGGCGGCCGCGCGCCGGCCGGACTTCAACCGGTGCTCGACCGGGTGGGCCGTGAGGGCGGAACGCCGCTCGCGGTCGCTCGCGACTCCCAGGTGATGGGCGTGATCTACCTCAAGGACACGATCAAGGAGGGCATGCGCGAGCGGTTCGACCACCTCCGGGCGATGGGCATCCGCACGGTCATGATCACCGGCGACAACCGGCTCACGGCGGCGAAGATCGCCGAGGAGTCGGGCGTCGACGACTTCCTCGCCGAGGCCACCCCCGAGAAGAAGCTCGAGCTGATCAAGGAGCAGCAGGCGACCGGACGGATGGTCGCGATGACCGGCGATGGCACCAACGACGCGCCCGCGCTCGCCCAGGCCGACGTCGGCGTGGCCATGAACAGCGGTACCCAGGCCGCCCGCGAGGCCGGGAACATGGTCGACCTCGACTCCAATCCGACGAAGCTCATCGAGATCGTCGAGGTCGGCAAGCAGCTGCTGATCACGCGCGGCGCGCTGACCA
>OBLV0100000668.1_pt1 | contig 10454 bp, 9 predicted proteins | sample 1520071 | NCBI WGS metagenome assembly OBLV01 (sample SAMEA3888446, study PRJEB22518) | metagenome | reverse complement strand
CACTCCTGATTGCCGCCCCCGGCCGAGACGAGGGGGCGCAGGGCTTCATCCGCCAGCGCGTCCGACGGGCCGGCCGAATCGAAAAGCAGGTCGCCGATGGCACGGAACTCGCCACGGTAGAAGAGAAGAGGCTTTTCTCCTGTCATCTCGATGTCGCTGACGTAACCCAGCACGATGACGTGGTCGCCTGCGTCATAGACCCGCCAGGGATCACAGTTGATGTAGGCAAGGCAGTGCTCGAGCCTGGGTCCGTTCGGTGTCTCGTGAAACTTCAGGTCGAGGTTTGGCTGGGGCCGGCCCGCGAAATGCAGCGCATGATCCCTCTGAGTTGCGGCGAGCACGTTTACCGTGAAGGAGCGGTTCGTCAGGAGCCGCGCCGCCTTTGCGTTCTTGTGGAGGCAGGCCAGGATCAGCGGTGGATTGAGTGATACCGACGTAAAGGAGTTTACGGTTACCCCGAAACGCTGGCCGTCGACCTCGTACGTCACGATGGTCACGCCGGTCGCGAAATGGCTAAGACAGGACCGCAACTCCCGCTCGGTCGGTGGCTCTTTCAGCATCCCGGAACCGCGCCGCCGTGCGCTACCGGTCTGTGTTCTTGAGCTTGGGCATGACGCTGACATCGTTCGGGTTGACCAGGTCGGGCACGGTCCAGCCGTTCGTGTCGTACTCGGCAAGGCAGGTGTCGACGAAGTCGGTAAACTCGCCGCTCAAGCCGCTCGCAACCGCGGCCACGTAAGTGTCGAGGCGGGTCAGCTCGTAGCTTCCGGCGTAGTTGCGCTCGTACAGTTCATGACGGCTGCCGAACTCGGTTCCGAGGGCGTCCCAGATCAGCTTCATCACCTTGACCCGGGATTCGGCCGACTTCCCGTTCGATCCCCGCACGTATTCGCCGAGGTACTTGCTGATCTCGGGCACTCCCCAGTCCACGGCGTTCGAGTTGGAGTAGATGAGCGCGCTGGCCAGATCCTGCTGGAAGATCTCCTTAACCCTGGGATATGCCTCAGCCATCATCACCCGGTAGACCGTGGCGGCCTCGACATTTGGCACCACCGTTCCGTCGGTCCAGGGGGTGGGCTTGTTCACCATCGCGTTGACGAGGCTCCAGAACAGGTGACGGTACATGATCACCTCGCCGATTCTGGTCTGGACACCGCGGAAGTCCTTGGCGCCAGTCATCTCGAGCCCCTTGATGAGCAGCCCGCAGAGGAAGTCGAGCTTTACCGAAAGCCGGATGCATCCCTGCAGCAGAGCACGGAATATGAACCCGGAGCCGTGGTAGAACTCGTTCGCCTTGTCGACGTCGTAGCAGAAAACGTTCTCCCAGGGCACGAAGACGTTGTCGAAGAGGTAGATCGAGTCGTTCTCATCCATGCGGCTCGAGAGCGGGTAATCGAACGGGCTCCCCGTCGTGGCGGCGGCGTACTCGTAGGACGGCCGGCAGATCAGCTTCACGCCGGGAGTGCCCATGGGGACGGAGCACATCACCGAGAACTCTTTGCTCTGAACGGGGAGCGGGCCGTAGATCCCGACGAAGTTGTGGTGGCAGAAGGCAGAGCCCGTCGCGACGACCTTCGCACCGGACATGATGAGGCCGCCGTCGACTTCCTTCTCGACGTGCATGTAGACGTCCCGGACCTTTTCCATGGGCCGGTTGCGGTCGACGGGCGGGTTGACGATCGCGTGGTTGAAGTACAGGACCTTCTCCTGCGCCTCCTTGTACCAGCGCCTGGCGTTGTCCTGGAAGGGCGCGTAATACTCGGTGTTCGAGCCAAGGGTGGACAGGAAGCCCGCCTTGTAGTCAGGGCTGCGGCCGAGCCACCCGTAACTCATCCGGGCCCACTCGGCGATCGCGTCCGCTCCGCGCTGCAGGTCCTCGACGCTGTACGGGGCGCGGAAGAACGCATGGGTGAACCCGTTGTTGCCCGTGTCGGTCGGGACGATGATCTTCTTGTTGCGCGATGGGTCGTGCAGTGAGTCGTAGAGGCGGGCCACCATCCGCGCCGTATTGCGCAGCGCCGGGTGGGTGGCTACGTTCTCGACCCGCTCGCCATAGATCCACACCTCACGGCCGTCGTCGAGACTCTCCAGGTACTCGTCGCCTGTCATCGGACGGGACGTTGGCTCACCCGCCGTCTGCGGCTCACTCGCCGTCTGCGCGGCCGTCTCGGCTTGCTCCGTCATGGGGAACCCCTCTCACCTGGCTGCGCGGGCGACGCCGGCCGCCTCCGATCGGAGAACCTGCGCGCTCTTCGCCCTCTGGCTTTTGTGCACAATAATGTATTCATTGGAGCCAGACAAGGGTCTCCCTGCGCGGCGGTCGTGGCCCGGGGGCGCGTCTATCGAGGTCGGGGCCCCATCGCGCGAGCCATGGTCCCGGCCTTGGCCAGCTCGCTCATCTTGTTCCGGGTTGACCTGAGGTGCCGGCGGACTTCCCGGGCGGCACTCGTCTCGACCCCGGCCACGAGCAGCTCAAAGATCGCGCGGTGCTGCCTTGCCGCCTTCACCCGGAAGTCGGCGTCGAGGCTGGTGGCGAGGCGCACGTACGGTTCTGATTGGGTCCGGAGCGACTCGATCAGGCTCTCCAGCCGTGGCATCCCGCTGGCTGCCGCTATCGCCATGTGGAACGCCTCGTGCTGGGCGAACCAGTTGTCGGTGGGTTCGACGGTCGAGATCTCCTCGATCAGGAGTTTCAGCTGCGCAGCGTGCTCCGGCGTCATCCGGGCCGCTGCCCGGCGAGCCGCCAGCGCCTCGAGCTGCTCCCGGATGTCGTAGATCTCGAAAAGCTCGTCCAGGGAGGGGCGAAACACGTAGACGCTGCGCCCTTCCTTGCGGAGCAGCCCTTCGACGACAAGCTCCGCGATGGCTTCCCGCAGTGGAGTCCGGCTGATGCCCAAGTTGGCCGACCACTCCTCCTCGCGGAGCACGTCACCACCCTGCAGCTCGCCCATTCGGATCGCCCGCCGGAGCTGGCTGATCGCGTATTCACGGGCTGTCTCGCGTACCCCGCCCCACTCGCTCCCGATTTCGCGGCCCGCGCCGCGTACTGGGTTCTCGTTGATCGCCGGGTCCTCCTCTGCCGATAACGCCCTTTCACCGACCGGCCGCGGTCGATGCATGCTTTACGTCGCCCCGACCAGGGCGAACGGACCCGGAACAGCCGACGCTACGCAGCGCTAAGTGCCGGCTCGACTTCTGGGAAGCTAACACCAGCCGCAAACAGGCGTGATGCTTGCCGCAAAGGGTTGTATAGCAGCGCCGGTGCCCCGAGCGCCGGTTCTCCCCTCTGATGACCGTCACGTCAGCTGCGAGACAAGCGATAGCCCCTGATCGCCCCGTCGTCCAGCAACCGCGACAGCTTGGTGAGATCCAGGCATTGCGGAACGGCCGGCCCGGTGCCGCCGGCCGCCACCACGAGATCCGTCTCGACGGTGATTCCATCGCTGACCTCACGGTCCCTAGGGATCCGCACTCACTGCCTGCCCACAGGTGTACCCCATGTGGCTTCTTCCCGGGTATCCCTCCTGCAAGGGAACCTGAGAACGCTTGCGCGTCATACCGCCCTGGCGGACGGGGCAGCGGTCGTGCGGCGCACCTGGACCTCGCCAGCCGCATCGGGCTGCGAGGCCGACACCTCCCTTCTCGTACACGCACTTGTGTACAGAGTCAAGGCGAAGCCTACCGCAGCGTGGTCAGGATCGGCCGTATACGGCAGCCATCAGGCACGATACGCTCATCCCAGCGTGCGCTCGGCATCGTCCGGCTCGGCCAAACCTTGACCTTGTGTACAAGTTAGTGTACAACACCGGACAAGGAGCTGGTGTCCATGGTTCTTGCCCCTTGATCGTTACGTGCGCCGCAGATCTTCGGGGTCAGGTGGTGAGGGCAGCCAATCAGCTGATGTCGCCCACGAGCGAAGGGTGCGAGCAATGAATGACCCTCAGTCCGCGGATTCGGCCGGCGTCGCAACCATTCAGGCAGTGGATGCCGTTGGCAAGATCGAGACTCACGGAGTCGAGTACATTCCCGAGGCCGATCGGCACTCCAGCCCCCGCAACATTTTTTACATCCTCATTGGCGCGAACCTGACCTTCGGCCTCATCGTGCTGGGCTGGCTGCCCTTCAGTTTCGGGCTCGGCTGGTGGGCCTCATTCTGGTCCATCGTCGTTGGAGACGCGGTTGGCGCGCTGCTGTTCGCCCCAATGGCGCTGCTCGGCCCGCGGACAGGAACGAACGGGCCGGTAAGCAGCGGCGCTTTCTTCGGGGTCGTGGGCCGGCTCATCGGATCGGCCCTCGCCATCTTCATCGCCATCGGGTTCTACGCGCTGACGGTCTGGACCGGCGGCCAGATAGCCGTCTATGGCGCGCACCGGCTCTTCGGCCTGCCCAGCGGGAACCTCGAGCTGGGAATCGCGTACGCGATCATCGCCGTCATCGCGATCACTGCCGCAATCTACGGGCACGCCAACATGCTGTTCGTGCAGAAGTTCCTGATTCCAACGGTCGGCCTGCTGATGATCGTGGGCTTCTTCGTCTTCGGGGGCAAGTTCAACGCTGACTACGCCGGGGGTCACTACCTCCTCGGCGGGTTCTGGGCCACGTGGGCTCTGGCGGTCACGATCTCCGCCGCGGCAACGTTCGGGTACGGCCCCTTCGTGAACGACTGGGCACGCTATATCTCGCGGGAAAAGTACAGCGATAAGTCCATCTTCCTCTGGACCGTTGGCGGTGGCTTCGTAGGCCTGACCTTCCCTCTCGTATTCGGCGCGTACACGGCCGTCGCGATCGCAAACCCCGCGGTTTCGTATGTCAGCGGCCTGGTCAAGATAAGCCCAATCGGCTATCTGGTGCCGCTCATCATCCTGGGGCTTATCGGAAGCCTGGGGCAGAGTACGGTCTGCATCTACAGCAACGGACTCGACTTCTCCTCGATTGTCCCGGCCCTGAAGAGAGTCCCGGCGACTATTTTCCTGAGCGCTATCGGCGTTCTCTTCATCTTCCTCGGCACGCTGGTCTGGAATGTGGAGAACACGGTATCTGGGTTTGTCTCGCTCTTCGGGGTCCTCGCGGCCCCATGGATATCGATCATTCTGACCGGCCATTTCCTGCGTCGTGGCTGGTATAACGCCGATGACTTGCAGGTCTTCAACCGCAGAGAGCGCGGCGGTATTTACTGGTTCACCGGCGGGCTCAACATCCGTGCGTGCTTCGCCTGGGTGCTCGCCAGCACGGTAGGGCTTCTGTTCCTGGACTCGAGCCTCTACGTGGGCCCGTGGAGCGCCCTCGCTAATGGAATCGACCTGAGCTGGCTCAGCGCGACCTTTATCGGAGCGCTTGTGTACCTGGCGGCGACGCTGCTGTTCCCGGAGGGCCCGTCGGTTTCCGGTCGCCAGGATGACGCCGCGTCGGCCCCCAGCGCGGCGGCAGGCGCAAGCCCCATGGGGCTCGCCCCAGACGGAAGCGGGCGGGAGCTGTGACGGCGACGTGGACCCTGATCTCGAACGCGGCCGTCGTAGACGGCACCCGCAGTGAACCGACCGACCCGACCGGTGTCCTGATCGAAGGAGACCGCATCAAGGCGCTCGGGTCCGAGGAGGAGCTGCGGGCACTCGTCCCGCGGGAAGCGAACGGCTCCCTGAAGGTCACCGATGCGCGGGGCCGGTACCTGATGCCCGGCCTCATCGACGGGCACTGCCACATGACCTATGGCGACAGCTACACCCAGGAGGAGCAGGATCTCTACACGAGCGTCGAAAGCCGGACGCTGAGGGCGGCGTGGAACGTCAAACGCGTGCTGCGAGCCGGCGTGACCAGCCTGTCGCAGCCCGGAGGCAGCTACTACATCGGCGTGGCGCTTCGCGACGCCATCGCGTCAGGGATGGTTCTCGGGCCGCGCATGCGCACGGCCGGGCGGTACATCACCACAAGCAATGGCCTGACCGACTGGTACCCGGAAGACGTGGGGGTGCCGGACGGCAGCATCGGAACGCTGGCGAACACGCCAGCCGCCATGATCGATACCGTGCGGCGCCAGGTCAAGAACGGGGTTGACTTCATCAAGCTGGCCGACAGCCCGTTCGGTGAGTACCAGGCGTTCACCGGCGACGAGCTTAAGCAGATCGCCGATCTCGCCCATCAGCTGGGCAAGAAGGTGACGATTCACGCACGAGGGTCCGCCGAGGTCTCCGCCGCGGTTGCCGCGGGCTTCGACTGGATCATGCACGGCAACATCATGACCGATGAGGTCGTGGAAGAGCTGGCATCGTCGGGGATACCGCTGGTGCCGACGCTGCTTCTGCTCGCGAACTCCGCGGACTTCGGTGAGCTGGTCGGAACGCCGGCGGGCTTCCGCGGCGGCTGCAGGCGAATGCTCGACAAGACCGCCGACACGCTGCACCGCGCCCACGCGGCCGGCGTGAAGTTCGCGCTCGGGACCGACACCGGATTCGCCGTCACGCCGTACGGGGAGTGGCACGCCCGGGAGCTCGAGCTTCTGATGGACTACGCCGGGCTGTCGGCCCAGGAAGCACTGCAGGCGGGTACGGTAAACGCCGCACGGACCGTCGGGCTGGAAGGCCAGGTCGGCGACGTGCGCCCCGGGATGCTGGCGGACCTGCTCATCGTCCGGGAGAACCCGCTCGCCGACATCCGCAGCCTGCAGCGGCGCTCGAACATCGAGGCCGTGTTCCTCGGCGGGCATCAGGTGGCCTTCGACGGCACGGAGGAGACTCCCTGGCCGAACGAGCGCTCGATCACCTACGCCAGCGACACGCTCAGCTACGAGATGGTCCATGACGGGGCGCGGCCGCCGCTCGAGCGGTCCCTTCCCATAGCAGGATCTTCGCGCAACATCGCGAAGGAGCTGGCTCACGAGATCACGAAGGCTGGCTCCGTGCCAGCTGCTGAAGATTCTGCTGCCGGAGGGCAATGAGTTGATGACCGACGACGCGCGGAGGAGGCAGCCGCACACGTGATCTCCTATCCTTACGCCGTCCGGGATGTCGTCATCCGGGTGATCGAGGAGGGTTCCGGCGATCACGTCGCCCTGCTCTTGCACGGCGTCGGTGCCCGGGCGGATCGCTGGCGCCACAACATCGGTGCCCTCGCCGCCGCTGGCTTGCACGTCTACGCGTTCGACCTGCCCGGACACGGGTTCTCCGGCAAAGGTGACTTCGACTACTCGGTCAATGGATACGCCTCGCTTGCGCTGCGCTTCCTTGATTCCGTCGGCGCCGAGCGGTGTGTGCTGGTCGGCACCTCTCTTGGCGGGCACATCCAGGCCGCCGTGACCTGCCGCGCCCCCGCGCGGGTCACCGCGCTCATCCTGGTCGGAACCCTCGGCATCACCGCGCTCGGCGAGCAGGGACGCCACGCCGTGGCGAACTCGCTGCTGGATACCAGCGTGCCGGGTATCCGCGCCAAGCTGAGCCGCGTTATTCACGATCCCGCGCTGGTGACCGAGGACTGGATCCGCGAGGAGTCGCTGATCAACAGCTCACCGGGAGCAAGCACCGCGTTCGGCTCCCTGGCCGAGTACTTCCGGCACCGCATCGACGAGGACACGGTCGGGGAGCATCTCACACGGCTCGGCACGCTTCCGCCGACGCTGCTCGTCTGGGGCGCCGAGGACGTCATCGTGCCGCCCGGCATCGGGCAGGACTCACAGCAGATCCTGGGGGACGGTGTTCCGCTGGCGATGATTCCAGCCGCCGGGCACGCGCCCTATCTGGAGAGACCCGAGCTGTTCAACGACGCCGTGCTGGCCTTCCTCGGGGAGAAGGGGCTCATGGCCGGGCGCTTGGCGCAGGAACGACCGCACTAGAGGAGGCACGCTGATGTCAGGTCAAGGCCGGCGAGAGGTCTTCGTCGAAGGGGCGCACGAGCCAATCAGCCACTACACCCACGCCGTGATCTGGGGCGACGTGGTGTACGTCTCTGGCTGCGTCGCCGCCGACAGCAGCGGCGAACTCGTCGGCGGAGACGACGCTGCCGCTCAGACCAAGCAGGTGCTCGAGAACCTCGCGGCCATCCTCGAGGCGGCAGGCAGCAGCCTCGCCGCCGTCTTGAAGGTGACGGTCTACCTGACCGACATCGATGACCGCCCGAAAATAAACCCCGTCCGCCAGCAGTACTTCGGGGACGCCCGGCCGGCCAGCACCCTCATCGAGATATCCCGGCTGGCACTTCCCGGGGCGAAGGTGGAGATAGATGTCATCGCCGGCATCGGCTAGCCCCCTCCCGGCCGATGGCGGCAGCCCGGCGAGGCAGCCCGGCTATGAGTATCCCCGGGACGCGCTCATCGTCGGCGGCGGACTGGGCGGTCTCTTCGCGGCGACGGCCCTGGCGCAGCGCGGCTGGTCCGTCCGTCTCCACGAGCAGGCGCCCGACCTGCGCATGTTCGGCGCCGGGATCTGGCTCTGGGAGAACGGGCTCCGGTCGCTGGAGGCGATCGGGGTGCTCGACGCCGCGGTGTTCCGCGGCCAGCGGATGTCGGCATGGGAGATCCGGGACCACCGGGGGAGGCTTCTGCGGAGGCGGGAAACGCCGCCGTACGACAGGCTGATCGTCCCGCCCCGCGCCGATCTCTACGAGGCGCTGAAAACAGGCGCGAAACAAGCCGGCGTCGAGATCGTGACGAACTCCCAGGCGCTGCGGGCCGACGCGGACGGCACGGTCTCGTTCGCCGACGGCTCCTCCGAGAGGGCCAGCCTGGTCGTGGCAGCGGACGGCCTTCGCTCGAAGCTGCGGGAGTCTCTCGGGCTGACCAAGAACAAGCGCGATCTGGGCAACGGGGCGATCAGGCTGCTGATCCCTCGCCTGCCGGGCGAGGCAAAGGACGTTGCCGAAGAGCACTGGTCCGGGAGCCGGGGCCTCCTCTACAACCCGTGCAGCAACGATGACGTGTACCTCTGCATGGTGTGCCCGCAGAGTGACGCGGCCGGGCGCCAGCTCCCGGTAAACAAAGCCAGCTGGTCGGCCAGCCATCCCGCGCTGGCATCCGTTATCGGCCGGATCGGGTCGGAGGGCAGGTGGGACAATTTCGAGACGGTAGACGCCATCCGGTGGTCGGCGGGCCGGGTCGCGATCGTCGGCGACGCTGCCCATGGACAGCCGCCCTGGCTGGGCCAGGCCGCGAACCTTGCCTTCGCGAACTGCCTCGCGCTAGCCGAGTTCGTATCGGGTATCAGCAGCATCGAACGGGCACTGCGCGCGTGGGAGCGCGCATGCAGGCCCGTCACCGATCACACGGAACGCTGGACGAACGCCTACGGCAGAGTGGTCGGAATGTGGCCAGAGGCTCTCGAAGACGTCCGTTCGCTGGCCGTAGGCGCTTTTGTCCGGGCGCCCTTCATCGAGACCATGCTGAACCGGGCCCAGCGCTCTAATCTGCGCGGCCTGCTTACCCGGCCGGCAACCCATGGCATGACCCGCGGGCTTTCCGGCGAATAACGCTGCCCAGCATCAAGGGAGGAACTGCCGAATGCGGTTGGTGAGCTATGACGGCGGGTTCGGCCGGCTAGACAACGACGCCGTGATCCCCCTGGGCCGTGATATCCAGGATTTCCTGGAAACTGGCCTTGCTGATGGTGATGGCAGCGAACCGCTGGCGCTTGCCGAACTAACGCTGCGCGCCCCGGTGCCGAAACCCGGCAAGATCATTTGCGTTGGGCTGAACTACGGCGATCACGCGGCCGAGACCGGGCTTGATGTTCCGCCTGACCCCCCGCTGTTCTGCAAGTTTGCTAACTCGGTCGCGGATCCCGGTGCCACGGTGCCGGTGCCCCTGGTTGTTACGGATCTTGACTACGAGGCGGAACTCGGGGTTGTTATCGGGAGAACGGCGCGGCGTGTTTCCTCGGCCGATGCGCTCGAGTATGTGGCGGGCTATGTGTGTGCCAATGACGTCACGTCACGGGATCTCCAGTTTCGCACCAGCCAGTGGACCGCCGGGAAGGCCATAGACCAGTTCCTGCCCATGGGCCCGGTGCTCGTTACGGCGGACGAGCTGGGGGATCCCCAGAAGCTGCCGATCAAATGCTGGGTCAATGATGAACTGAGGCAGGATGGCTCGACAGCTGACATGATCTTCGGGGTTGCTGAGCTGATCGAGTACATCACCCGGACGATGACCCTGGAGCCGGGCGACGTCCTGGCGACCGGCACACCGAGCGGCGTGGGGATGGGCATGTCGCCCGCTGGATATCTCGCTGACGGCGACGAGGTTTCGGTCGAGATCGGTGGCCTGGGCCGGCTCACCAATCGTTTCAGCTGGCAGTGATCCGCCCGCTCCGCCCGCCCCTGCGCGGCACGCGGGCACGGCGTTCAGTCGACGAGGTCGAGCGCTGCGCCAATGATCGAGTCGGTGTCGATGTGGTGGTAGCGGTACACGTCGTCGAGGTCGCCCGACTGGCCGAATTTCGTCACCCCGAGGTGCGTGGCCGGCACCCGGCGGA
>OBLV0100000667.1_pt1 | contig 10458 bp, 10 predicted proteins | sample 1520071 | NCBI WGS metagenome assembly OBLV01 (sample SAMEA3888446, study PRJEB22518) | metagenome | reverse complement strand
CCATCGAATTGGACCTTATCAGTAGCCCGCTTGCTGCCTACGGTCACGTACATGAGCACGATGACCCAGGCCGGGCACCCCCGGCCCGCCGCACCCACCGCCCCGCCGGAGCACCAGGCACCGCGTGCCCGGCTGATCACCCGCCGCCTGGTCCTGGCCCTGCTGTCCTCCTTTGGCGCACTGGCCAGCTTCTACCTGCTGCTGTCGGTGACACCGATGTACGCCGTGTCGGCCGGCGCCGGAAGTGCCGGGGCCGGCCTGGTCACCGGCTCGCTCATGCTGGCCACCGTGCTGGCCGAGCTCGCCTCAGCCAGGCTGATGAAGCGTTATGGCTACCGCCGGGTGTTCGCCGCGGGGGCGCTGCTGCTCGGCGCGCCGGCGCTGGCTTTGCTGGGCCCGCACAGCGTGATCGCGATCGTCACGGTCAGCATCGCGCGCGGGGTCGGTTTCGGCCTCAGCACCGTCGTCATCGGGGCCCTGGTGGCCACGGCACTGCCTCCCGGACGCCGCGGCGAGGGAATCGGCCTGACCGGCGTCGTCGAGTGCCTGCCCGCGATCGTGGCGCTGCCGTCTGGCGTCTGGCTGGCCGGGCACACCAGTTACGCAGTGGTCATCGCGATCACGGCGGTCAGCGCCCTGGCCCCGCTGGCGGCCATCCCGTGGCTGACCGGCCCGGCTGATCCTCAGGCGGACGCGGAGCCGGGTCCGGCTCAGCCGGACGGCCTGCTCGCCAGCCTGCGGTCCGGCGGCCAGCTGCGGCCGGCTCTCGTCTTCGCGGCTACCACCGTGTCGGCCGGTGTGGTCGCGGCATTCCTGCCGCTCGCGGGTGGCGTGCCCGGCGGCCTCGCCGCCCTCGGGCTGCTCGTGCAGGCCGTGGCCTCGACGGCGAGCTGCTGGTGGGCCGGGCGCCACGGCGACCGGCACGGCCACGCCAGCCTGCTGGTCCCCGGACTGCTGACCGGCGCCGCGGGCATGGCCCTGCTGATCTGGGTGACCGCGCCGTGCGCCCTGATCACGGGCATGTGCCTGTTCGGGGTCGGCTTCGGGATCAGCCAGAATGCCACCTTCGCGCTGATGATCGACCGCGCGCCGGTCTCCAGCTACGGCACTGCCAGCGCCCTGTGGAGCCTGGCCTACGACGCCGGATTCGGAGCCGGCCCGGTCGTGTTCGGCGTCTTCGTCGTGTACACCGGCTACCCGGCGGCCTTCGCCCTCACCGGGATGCTGATGCTCGCCGGGCTCGTCCCAGCCATCCGTGACCGCACCGCCATGCGTGCTGGGCCGGCCGGCCACGGCAGATGACGCAGGGCCCTGGGCCTGGATCAGCCGGCCACCGCCGGGCAGAGTCGACGCCATGAACGATTCCACGGCCCTCGTTACCGGCGCCAACAAGGGCATCGGCAAGGAAATTGCCCGGCAGCTCGTGGCGGCCGGGTGCACGGTGTACGTCGGTTCCCGCGACCCGGCCCGCGGCCAGCGGGCCGTGGACGAGATCGGCGGCGGAGCCCGGCTCCTCGTTCTCGACGTGACCGAGGCCACGAGCATCGCCCGCGCCGCAAGCCAGGTCCGCGACCTCGACATCCTGGTCAACAACGCCGGCATCCTGGTGGACGGGCGGACGGCACCGGAGGCGGACGTGGGCAGCTTCCGCCGGACGTACGAGACGAACCTGTTCGCGGTCCTCGCGGTCACCAACGCGTTCCTGCCGGCGTTGCGGCGCTCCGCGCGGCCCCGGATCGTGAACATCTCCAGCGGGACCGCCTCGCTGACCTGGAGCACCGGCCCGGACCGGCGGTTCTCCGCGGGCGGCGGCGCCGCGTACCGCTCGTCCAAGACGGCGCTGAACGCCCTGACCGTGTTCTACGCCCAGGCCCTGGCCGACGAGGGCTTCCGGGTGAACGCGCTCGCGCCCGGGCTGCGCAGAACCGACCTCAACGAGCGCGCGGCCGCCAGCGACGGGGATCCGGCCGAGGCGGCCGCGGGGGCCGTCCGGCTGGCCCTGCTGCCCGACGACGGCCCGACCGGCGAGTTCTTCTCCTGGGATGGGACTCCCGCCCCCTGGTAGATCACCCGGGCCCGGGCCGGCCGCCCCGGCCGCGCGTCCATAATGGCGCTGTGCCGCGACTCGTCACCCCCGCCGTCACGCCCGGTTCCCTGGCCCGATTGCGCCAGCCGGTGCTGGAGCTGGATGGTTTCGTGCTGCGGCCCTGGCGGGCGTCAGATGCGCCCGCCGTGGCCCAGGCGTACTCCGACCCCGGCATCCAGCGCTGGCACAACCACTCGATGACCGGGCCGGAGGCCGAGGACTGGGTGGGCTCGTGGCCAGGACGGTGGACCGAGGAAAGCGGCGCCGGCTGGGCCGCCGACAGCGCAGCTGGCCTCGTCGGGCAGGTCAGCCTGCGGCGGCTGGAGCTGGCCGGGGGCCTCGCGGAAGTGTCCTACTGGGTGGTGCCCGCCGCCCGCGGGCGCCGGGTCGCACCGCGGGCCCTGTGCGCGGTGAGTGCGTGGCTGTTCGACCAGCTGCAGCTGCACCGGATCGAGCTGGTCCACTCGGCGCGCAACCCGGCCTCCTGCCGGGTCGCGGACCGCGCCGGTTACCCGCTCGAGGGGACCAAGCGGCGCGAGTGCCTCCATCGCGACGGCTGGCATGACATGCACCTGCACGCCCGCCTGGCCGGCGACCCCCGGCCCGCCCTGGCTGGCATGATGCCGTGAGGCCGCGGGGTAAAGAGCGCTGGGACAAAGAAAGCACCGTGGGGTGAGCAGGTGGACGCGATGTTCGAGCATCCGGTCGATGTCCGGTGGCGCGACGTGGACGCCCTCGGCCACGTCAACCATGCGGTGTTCCTGACCTACTTCGAGGAAGGCCGGGACGCGTTCTTCAAGCAGGCCTTCGGCGGTGAGCCCGACTACGTGGTGGCCCGGCTCGAAGTGGACCTGCGCGCCGAGGTCCGCTACCCCGAGCGCCGGGTGACGGTGCGCCTGGCGGTGGAGCGCCTGGGCACGACCAGCCTCACCACCCGCGAAACGATCCTCACCCCGGCCGGGACGACCGCCGCCGAGGCGCGCGTGGTGACGGTCCGCTGGGATCGCCGGGCACGCAAATCCGTCCCGTTCAGCGAGTCTGAGCGGGCCCGGCTGGTGGGCGTAATGGAGCGTTGATGGTTGCGCTGCGCGCCTGCGGGCTGGCGGGTTACCCGGCCAGGCGGGCTTCGCGCCGCAGCAGCTCAGCCAGGTCCCGGGGGCCGGGTGACACGCCGCTGAGGCCGCGCGCGGAGAACCACCGGGCCACGTTCGCGGCGTCCCGGTCCAGGAACTCCGCACCACGCGGGTTGGCGATCACGTCCACGACCTGAGGCAGGTCGATCAGGACCAGCCGGCCCTGGTGAACCAGCAGGTTGTAGGCAGACAGGTCGCCGTGGGCCAGGCCGCCGGCAGCCAGCACGACCAGCGCCGCCACCAGCTGATCCCACAGTCCGGCCAGCTCGCGGCCCTGCGGGCGGATCTCGGCGAGCCGCGGCGCGGCGGTGCCGTCGGGCTCGCCGATGAACTCCAGCAGCAGCTCGGTGCCGAGCACCTGCACTGGGTACGGCACCGGGACACCCGAGCGGTGCAGCTGGGCCAGCGCGCCGAACTCGGCATTGGCCCACTGCCGGGCGATCATCTGGCGCCCGGCCGCGGTGCGCTGGGCCATGGCCCGGGTGTCCCGGGACTCGCGGACCCGCCGGCCCTCCAGGTAGGCGCTGTCGCGCTGGAACATCTTGTGGTCGGTGTCGCGGTAGCGCTTGGCTGCCAGCAGGCAGGAGCGGCCGCCGCCGGGCAGGCCGCGGCGCAGCAGGAACACGTCGGCTTCCTTGCCGGTCTTCAGGATCCCCAGCTCGGTGTCGACCGCGGCCAGATCGGTGACCAGCCAGGGCGGGCGGGGTTCGGGTCCCCGCTCCCCCGCGGCGGACTGATCCCAGGTGGACCAGCGGTCACCCTCGGGCAGGCTAGCGACGGCGTCGAGGGCGGCGTCCAGGGCGGGCAGTGCGCGGCGATGCCGGCTGCGCTTGGCGAAGGCAGGTTCGTCGTCGTCAAACCGCCGCTTCCGGCGGCGGCTGAAGGAAGGCTCGGGCACGGGCGGTGCTCCTCAGGCAAGCGGTCAGGAAGGGCAGGCTGAAGTACGCAACGGGCGCAAGCATCGTCACCCTCCTTCCGCTCGGCCGGCTGATCGCCGGCTCTCGGCCTGTGACTCCCGAGGCTGCCAGCCGCAGCCGGTCACGGCAACTGAATTTCCCGGCCCCGCCCGCCGGTGGTGACGCAGGCGGATCGGCGATCTAACGTTCATTTACGGCCATACCGGCCTGCTGCTACTCGCCGTGTCATGTCGTTCAATGGGAGGGGCTGACCCTCGTGGTGGATGTGCAAGGAACCTGCGACGCCCGGTTCGAGCCGGTCCGGGATGTGCTCGCCGAGCAGCTCGGCTCGGGCAATGACACGGGCGCGAGCATCGCGGTCGACATCGACGGCCGGACCGTGGCCGACCTGTGGGGCGGGTGGTGCGACGAGGAGCACCGCACGCCGTGGGGCGAGAACACCATCACCAACGTCTGGTCCACGACCAAGACCGTCACCAATCTCGCCGCCCTGATGCTGGCCGACCGGGGACTCCTCGATCCCTACGCGCCGGTCGCGAAGTACTGGCCCGAGTTCGCCGCCCACGGCAAGGAGCGTATCGAGGTCCGGCACATCCTCAGCCACACGTCCGGGGTCTCCGGCTGGGACGCCCCGTTCAGCACCCAGGACATGTACGACCGGGACGCCTCCACCCGCCAGCTCGCCACCCAGGCGCCGTGGTGGGAACCCGGCACCGCGTCCGGTTACCACGCGCAGAACCAGGGTCACCTCGTCGGTGAGCTGGTGCGCCGCCTGACCGGGATGACGCTGACCACCTTCGTCGCCGAGGAGATCGCCGGGCCGCTCGGCGCCGACTTCCAGATCGGCGCGGCCGGGGCCGACTGGGACCGGATCGCGCCGGTCACGCCGCCGCCCCCGCTGCCCTTCGACCTGGCCAGCCTGGACCCGGACAGTCCGGTGTACAAGACGTTCACCGGGCCGGTGGCCGACGCCGGGGCGGCGAACACCCCGGCCTGGCGGCGCGCGGAGCTGGGTGCGCTCAACGGCCACGGGAACGCGCGCTCGGTCGCCCGCATCCTCAGGGTGCTGTCCCTGGGCGGCGAGGCCGGCGGGGTGCGGCTGCTGTCGCCGGACGCCATCGGGCTGATCTTCGACGAGCAGAGCCACGGCCCGGACCTGGTCCTCGGCGTCCCGCTGCGCTTCGGCATCGGCTTTGCGCTGCCCGAGACCGACACGGTGCCCTACATCCCGGCCGGACGGACCTGTTTCTGGGGCGGGTGGGGCGGCTCGGTCATCATCATGGACCTCGACGCCCGGACCACCATCAGCTACATGATGAACAAGATGGGCCCCGGCATCATCGGCTCGGACCGCTCGGAGGCCTATGTGCGCACGATCCGGGGCTGCCTGGCCTGACCCGGGCTAGCGGTTCCTGAGGTAGTCGCCGGCGAGCTTACCCGGCGCTCGGGCCAGCCAGGCGTCGGTGATCGCGTCGCGGAGCGCCTGCCCCGGCACGTCCGGCAGCTGGATGAGCACCGCCGCGTATCCGTCGAAGTGCGGGATGGTGAAGAAGCCCCGGGTGTTCGCGGCGAGCACGGCCTCCTTCTCGCCGAGGTCCTCGACCCGGACCGCGAGGATGGGCCCCTCCGGCGGGGTCTCGTCGCCGAACCGCTTCAGGTCGGCCTTGCTGAACGGCCGTTCCCAGGCGAAGGCCTTCCCGGCGACGAACCACGTCCGGTTGCCGTGCCGGTCATTCTCGGTGACCTCGGGCAGCTCCCCGGCCATCCGGGCCACGTCATCGATGGTCGCCACGGTGCCACGTTACCGGCCGGCCCGTGACCGGCCCGGGACATCACCGGCCCGGGCTGTCACTGGCGCAGCGGGTCGAACGGCGCGAGGTCGAGGCCCGGGTCCAGGCCGAGGGCGGCCCGGGCGGCGATGCCGCCGGCGTGCGGCCCCATGGTGAGCCCGTCCGCGCCCAGGCCGGTGGCCACGATCAGCCCGGCTGCGCCGGGCACCGGGCCCAGCAGCGGGCGGCCGCCGGGACCCACCGGGCGGAACCCCACCCGGGTTTCGAGGTAGGGGGCGGACCCGAGGCCGGGGGCGACGGTCAGGGCCGCGGCCAGGACCTCCGACAACCCGGCCGCCGTCACCCGGTGATCGAAACCCGACCCCGGTTCCCGGGTCGCCCCGGCGACCACCCGGGAGCCCTCGAAAGCAAGCAGGTAGTGGCCACGGCCGGCGGGCAGCACCACCGGCCAGTGGCCGGTGTCCACCGAGCCGAGCGAGAGGTGCACGATCTGGCCGCGCTGCGGGCTGACCCGGATCACGGCACCAGCCGGCTCCACGAACGACGGCGTCCAGGCGCCGGTCGCCGCGACGACGGCGTCCGCCTCGATGAGTTCCCGGCCCGCCCGCACCCCGGCGACGCGCCCGGCCCGGCACACGAGCGCCGCGTCCGCCGTCCGGATGGTGGCCCCCTTCCGGCACGCCGCCCGGATCAGAGCATCCCGGAACTTCCGCCCGTCGACCCGGGCCGCACCCGGGATGTGCACCGCGGGCATGTGCGGGCGCAACGGCGGGAACAGCCGCTGCACCGCGGTACCGGTGATGACCTCGGCGTCACCCATCTCGGGATGCCCGGCCCGCCGGGCCTCGAGCGCGGCGCTGACCCCCTCGAGCTCATCCTCATGATCGGCCACGACGATCGCCCCGACCTGGCGGTAGGAGATATCCGGCTCACCCAGGTCCGCCAGCTCCGCCACCAGCGCCGGATAGGCCCGCGCGGCGGCACAGGTGAAGCTGTATCCCGCGGGATCGTCCACGCCGGACGTCCAGGGGCAGATGATCCCCGCGCCCGCCGCGGTCGCCTGGCCGGCCCACCCCGAGTCCACCAGGGTGACGTCCGCCCCCAGGCTGCTCGCCGCGTACGCACAGGCGCTGCCCACGATTCCGGAACCCACCACGACCAGCCGCATGCGGCTCCTCCTCCAGGACGTTCCCCCGCGGTCATCGAACAATTTCATGGACTATTAGTAAAAAGGGCAAGTGGCAGAGGACAAGGCCTGCGCCACGCCCGGCCGGGCCGTGAAGGGGACGCATGACGCAGACCACGATCCAGGGCGGCCACGGTGACCTGCCGGTGTACCTGGCCACGCCGCCGGATCCGCCGCCTCGGCCCGGCGTAGTGGTCATCCACGACGCCATGGGCACGGGGCAGGATGCGCGCAACCAGGCCGACTGGCTGGCGAGCGAGGGCTACCTGGCCGCCATGCCGGACCTGTTCTCCTGGGGCAGCACGCTGACCTGCGTGCGGGCCGCATTCCGCGATATGAGGCGGCGGCAAGGGCGGATCTTCGAGGACGTGGAGACGGCCCGGGACTGGCTGGTCGGCCAGCCGGGCTGCTCCGGCCGGGTCGGCGTGATCGGCTTCTGCATGGGCGCGGGCTTCGCCCTCCTGCTGGCCCCCGGCCATGGCTACGACGTGGCCAGCGTCAACTACGGCAGCGTGCCCAAGGACGCGCCCGACCTGCTCGCCCGGGCCTGCCCTATCGTCGGCAGCTTCGGCGGCCGGGATCGGACCCTGCGCGGCGCGGCGCGGCGGCTGGATAGCGCGCTGACCGGGGCGGGGGTCGACCACGACGTCAGGGAGTACCCGGCCGCCGGCCACGGGTTCCTCAACGACCGCCAGGCAGCCGGGGACCCGGTTCCGCTGATGGTCAAGGCCATGACGCCCTTGCTGGGCTTCGGCCCGGAACCGGCCTCCGCCGAGGACGCACGCCGGCGCATCATCGAGTTTTTCGGTACTCACCTGGGCTGACCGTAAGGCGATCGCGTTCCGTTCGCCGCCGGGCTCAGTAGGTGGCCCGGCCGCCGCTCAGGTCGTACACGGCACCGGTCGAGAAACTGCATCTGCCGGAGGCCAGCCAGGCCACGAGTTCCGCGACCTCCTCGGGCCGGCCCAGCCTGCGCATCGGGATGAGGCTGGTCATGTACTCCAGCACCTCGGGCGTGTTGGCCGCGTTCATGGGCGTCTCGATGACCGCGGGCGCGATCGCGTTGACCAGGACCCCGCTGGTAGCCAGTTCCTTGCCCAGCGACTTGGTCAGCGCGATCACGGCGGCCTTGGTCGCGGAGTAGGCCCCCAGCCGGGGATTGCCGTCCTTGCCCGCCATGCTGGCCAGGTTCACGATCCGGCCCCAGCCCCGCTCCGCCATGCCGGGCACCACCGCGCGGCACATGTGGAACGTGCCGTTCACGTTGACCGCGAACGTCGCCGCCCACTCCTGGTCGCTGACCTCCCACAGCGGCTTATTGGGACCGACAATGCCGGCCGAGTTGACCAGGATGTCCACCGGGCCGATCGCCTCGATGGCCGCGCCGACCGCTGCGGGGTCGGTCACGTCGGCCACCACGTCCGCGCCCGCGGACACGTCCAGGGTGATCACGGTGATCCCGTCCTGGCCGAGCCGCTCCGCGCTGGCCCGCCCGATGCCGCTGGCTCCACCGGTGATGACAGCTGTACGGGGCATGGTCTTCCTTCCGTAGCGGACAGGCACGATCGACGAGAACGTTAGGATCGCAGCATCCGGCGCGCAGGCAGCATTCGCTGCGGCCGCCACCGGATCCGGGAGGGCGGGGCATGCGGGCGTTCGTACTCACCGGCCCGCGCCAGTTCGGCGTGGCCGAGGTCGAGCCGCCCGTCGCCGCGCCCGGCCAGGTCGTGGTGGACGTCGAACGCGCCGGGGTGTGCGGAACCGATGTCGAGTTTTTCACCGGCCACATGGCGTACCTGCATCAGGGCCACGCGACGTACCCTATGCGGCCCGGTCACGAATGGTGCGGCGCCGTGTCGGCGGTCGGGGCCGGGGTGGATCCGGCCTGGGCGGGCCAGCGGGTCACCGGCGACACCATGCTGGGCTGCGGCCGCTGTCACCGCTGCCGCAGCGGGCGGCAGCACGTCTGCGGGGAACGCTTCGAGATCGGTGTCCGGGGTGGCTGGCCCGGCGCCCTGGCCGAGCAGGTGCCAGTGCCGGTCACGGCGCTGCGCGCGCTGCCAGACAGCGTCGGCGCGACCGCCGGGGCGATGGTCGAGCCGGCCGGCAGTGCCCTGCGGGCCGTTCAGGCCGCCGCCCTGGCACCAGGTGACACCCTCCTGGTCCTGGGCGCGGGCACGATCGCCCTGCTCGTGGCGCAGTTCGCACTGGCGCACGGGGCCCTGGTCCATGTCCTGGGCCTGACCCGGCCGTCGCTGGATTTCGCGCGGACGCTCGGCGTGCACGGCGCCTGGACCGCGGCCCTGCTGCCCCCGGTCCCCTTCGACGCGATCATCGACTGCTCGACTGGCACCGAACTGCCCGCCCTGGCCCTGGACCTGATCGAGCCGGGCAAGCGGATCGTGTTCGTGGGCCTGTCCGCGGAGCCCAGCCTGATCGACACCCGCACGATGGTGCTCAAGGACGTCACCGCGGTCGGGATCCTCAGCGCCTCCCCCGCGCTGGACGGTGTGATCGAGCACTACGCCTCTGGCTCAGTCGACCCGGGTCCTCTCGTGGCGGCCACCGTCGGGCTCGACCAGGTCGGCGACGTCCTGGGCGGCATCCGGCCGCCCGGGGCCGGGCCCGGTCCGAAGATCCACGTCGATCCCCGTCTCTGAACGCCCGGGTGGCGGTGGCCGCACGCCAGGCTCTGGTTTAGCTCCCGCGGTCCGCGGGCGGAGGGCCCTGCGGCGTCTGCGGCCGCCGGGGTTAGGGTGCCAGCATGAGAATCGCCGTCATCGGGACAGGGCACATCGGGGGCGCGCTGGGCGCCAAGTGGCTGGCCGCCGGGCACGACGTGGTGTACGGCGCACGCCGGCCGTCGGGCGAGGGGCCGGGCGGCGCCCCGGTCCGGGCGATCGCCGACGCGCTGGCCGACGCCGAGGTCGTGGCGCTGGCGGTGCCCGGCGGGGCCGTCGCCGACCTGATCGCGGAGCATGGGCCGGTGCTGGCGGGCACGGTCGTGATCGACGCGGCGAACCGGATGGGCGCGCCGGAATTCAACTGCCGGAAAGAGCTCACGGCGGCCGCGCCGACCGCCCAGTACGTGCGGGCCTTCAACTCGCTGGGCTGGGAGAACTTCGTCGACCCGCTGCCCGGTTCGGCGCTGATCTTCGCCGCCGACCCCGGGGCCCGCGCGGTGGCCCAGGATCTCATCACGGCGGTCGGCCTCCGCCCCGAATACGTCGGGGACGCTGACGCCGCCGGGATCGTCGACAGCCTGCTGCCACTGTGGATGGCGCTGGTCAGGGAGCACGGCGGAGATCGGAAGAGCACACGTCTGAACTCCAGTCACATCACGATC